>WNGQ01001405.1_pt1 | contig 37452 bp, 20 predicted proteins | sample 5407661 | NCBI WGS metagenome assembly WNGQ01 (sample SAMN13153382, study PRJNA577476) | soil metagenome | isolation source: 60 cm soil or saprolite under Garry oak tree replicate 2 | place: USA:California | collected 2016-06-15 | reverse complement strand
GAAATACGGAGCGTCGGTGCACGTGCACTTACGTTACGGAGGAATGAAAGAGCCGATGACCGGCTTGGCGGGACTCGAGGAGGTGATTGCGGCGGCCGCCTCCACAGGAGCGCCCCTGCACGTTGTGCACATCACCAGCATGGGGCTGAAATTCACACCGCAGTTGATGGACATGGTGGCAGGCGCGCGCAAGCAGGGTCTCGACGTAACGACGGAGTGCTATCCCTACACGGCGGGAAGCACCGCTCTGCAGTCCGCAATTTTTGATCCTGGATGGCAGGAAAGCATGGGTATCACCTTCCATGATATTCAATGGACGGAGACCGGCGAGCGTTTAACGGCGGAGACTTTTGAGAAATACCGCAAGCAGGGAGGAATTGTTGTCATCCACTCCATTCCGGAAGAGGAGGCGCGGACAGCGGTTGCAAATCCCATGGTGATGATTGCCAGCGATGGCATGCCTCTCAGCGGAGCAAGAGTCCATCCGCGAGGGCAAGGCACATTTTCGCGCGTGCTGGGACATTACGTCCGTGAAGAGAAAGGGCTCGATTTGATGACCGCGCTGAAAAAGATGACGCTGATGCCGGCGCAGCGATTGGAGAAGCGCGCGCCCGTGTTCAAGGACAAGGGGCGAATTCGCGTGGGCGCTGACGCGGACATCACCGTTTTCGACGCCAACACCGTCATTGACAAAGCGACTTACGAAGAGCCGCTGCAATACTCCGAGGGAATTCGCTTCGTTTTGGTGAATGGCGTTCCGGTGGTCAAGGATGGGCAACTGGTTGATGGAGTATTTCCCGGCCGCGCGGCGCGCGCGCCGATTTCGCAGTAATGACGGCATCGATTCCGAAGCTGAAGGCAGAATCCCTCTATCTCGACTGGGGAAGACAGCGTTCTAAGGCGGGAACGGGCAGACTGGGCTCAGCTATTACGCGCGACTATTCGTAACGCGGCCCTGCGCGCGGGGATGTAGCAAGCGGCCGCGGCAACGAGGCCGAGCAAAATTGCCACACTTAAGAATGTCACCGGATCTGTGGCACTGACACCATAAATCATGCCGGCCATCAGACGAGTCAATGTCAAAGCTCCGGACAGCCCCAGCAAAATCCCCAGCGCCGCCAAGCGTAATCCTTGGCTGACCACTAGGCGGAGCACATCATTGTGGTGTGCGCCGAGCGCGAGACGGATGCCAATTTCGCGCGTGCGCTGCGCAACGCTATAGGCGAGCACGCCGTAAATTCCAATCGTCGCGAGGGCCAAAGCGAGAACGGCGAAAAGTCCAAACAGGAGAAGATTCATGCGCTCGGAGGCCAAGGAGATCGAACGAACTTCTTCCATCGTGCGGATTCGCGTGACGGGCAAATTCCTGTCCACCCCCCAAATGGCCCCAGTTACGCTCGAAGCGACACGCGTGGGATCGCCGGTCGTACGCACGATCCAATCGCGCAAGATTCCGCCGGCATCTCCGGCATAAGTGTATTGCGCGACGGGGAAATACATGGTTGGTTCGGCTTCTACCGTCGGACTGAATTCGCGAACATTTGCAACGACACCGATAATCGTCATCCAGGGGAATTGGTCATCGGGCCCGGCCCGGCGGAACCTTTTGCCTAGTGGATCCTCGCCGGACCAATAGCGTTTTGCCATGGCTTCATTGATGATGACCACAGGCTGCGTCTCCGGTGAATCCCTCCAGGAGAAATCGCGGCCTTCAAGTACCGGAGTCTCCATAGTCTGGAAGTAATCCGGCGTCACGATATCATAGCTGGCCAGCGGAACTTGACCTGGACCGCTGGGCGGCCTCCCGTCGATAGTGAAGCCTTTGAGGCCCTTCGTGAGCGTGAGAGGAATAAAAGTGATTGCTGCTGCGGATCGCACTCCGGGGAGCGCGCGCAATTGTTCGATGGCTTGCCGGTAGAACAGCGTGCGCTGTGCACTTTGGGAGTAGCGTTCGCCGCGCGGAATCACACGGAATGTGAGCAGCCCGTCGGGCTGAAATCCGAGACGAACGTGGTTGATACTGACAAAACTTCGCAGCAGAAGCCCAGCCCCGATCACCACCACGAAGCCGAGAGCGGTCTCGAGAACCACCAGGAAGCTGCGCGTGCGGAGCCGAGACCCCTCTGCGGATTCGCGAGAACCAGGTTTCAAAGTGTCCTGCACATTGCGCTGCATCGCCTGAAAAGCGGGAGATACACCGAAAACAACGCCTGCCGCCACCGAAATCACCAAGCTGAATAAAAGAACCGGCCCGCTCAGACTGAACTCTTCGGCACGAGGAAGATTCGTAGCTGCGAGGATTCTTATCCCGCCAAGGCCCCAGCGCGCCAGCAGCACTCCAACACCACCGCCCAGAAGCGCCAGCAGAATGCTCTCCGTGAGCAGCTGTCGCGCAATCCTTCCGCGGCTGGCACCGAGAGCCAGGCGCACAGCAATCTCTCGAGAGCGCGCGGATGCCCGCGCCAACAGCAAGTTAGCGATGTTGGCGCAAACAATCAGCAGAACCAGACCGACGGCGCCAACCAGGACAAGTAATGCAGGCCGCACTGGACCGACGATATCCTCATGCAGCGGTACGACTTCAGCGGCCACGCCTGTGTTGGAATCCGGGTAGAGCTCCGTAAGATGCCGGGCAATCAGGTTCATTTGCGCTTGCGCCTGAGCGAGGGGCACACCTGGCTTGAGCCGCGCGAACACACTTAGATAATGGCTGCCACGATTGACCACTTCCTCTCGGGACAGCGCGAGCGGGGCCCAGAGTTGATCGTCGGGATCGGGAAAATGAAATCCCGGCGCCATGACCCCTATGATTTCGTAGGCTTGGTCATCCAGAAAAATCTTGTTGCCCAGGACGCGCGGATCAGCGGCAAAGCGGCTTCTCCACAAGCCGTCGCTTATCAGCAGGACCTGCGAGTTACCGGGGTGATCCTCTTCGGGAGTAAAAACGCGGCCGAGAGCCGCGTTGACTCTGAGCGCAGGGAAGAATCCGGTAGAGACAAGTTCGCCTTCGAGCCGCAGCGGTTCGCCCGTACCCGTGACGTTGAAGCTGCGATTGCTATACGCCGCCATACTCTCGAAAACGGTGTTTTGAGCGGACCAGTCGGAGAAATTTCCAGGCGAGGGAGTGTTCCGTTTGTTCTGATAAGTGGGAAGCTGGACGTTTTCGTACACCATCACGAGCCGGCCGGCCTGCGGATACGGCAGGGCCTTCAGGAGAACGGTATAGAGCACCGAGAAGATGGCCGTGTTGGCGCCGATACCAAGGGCCAGCGTGAGAACAACAATCGCGGTGAAAGATGGATTTTTGCGCAGCATCCGCGCGCCGTAGCGCAGGTCTTGCCAGAGATGATCCCACCACAACCAGCGTCCCGATTCGTAGAAGCGCTCCTGAGCTTGCGTCACGTTGCCAAAAGCGCGGCGCGCCGCGGCTGTGGCGTCTTCTTTGTTCAGCCCTTGTTCACGGAGGCGGGCGATTTCTAGCTGAAGGTGCGTTTCGATTTCATCGCTGAAGTCGCTAGTCTTACGCGTGCGCCAAAACATAGCCTAGCCCCCTTCGGACTTCCGGAATGCGAGGCCTTGTCGGGTAGACATTTGACCCAAGTGTGACGCCTGCTTGGGTAAGATGTCAACCCCAATTTACATCCGGATCGAACCGGGAAGGGAACGGCCCGGGGAAACAAAAACAGCATGCGCGCCGGGACAGGAAAGTGCTATATAGTCCTGCGCACGACGGGGATGAAGCGGGCCTTGATGGATTCAGAAGGAACGAGCCCGCCAGACAGGGCGAAGCCAAAAAAACGGGTCTGAAGACCCGCCACTACAGAGGGGAAAGGATCCACTGTGACATTTGCTGCTGCCGATTGGGCCGCTGTCGCCGGCTACCTGCTCATTACACTGATTCTGGGCTTGTATTTCCGAAGCCGCTCCGGAAAAAGCACCGAAGATTATTTCGTTTCGGGCCGCAATGTTTCGTGGTGGCTTGCGGGTACCTCGATGGTCGCGACGACTTTTGCTGCAGACACGCCGCTCGTGGTCACCGGACTCGTCTACAGAAATGGCATTGCCGGCAATTGGTTTTGGTGGAGCTTTTTGCCTTCCGGCATGATGACCGTCTTTCTTTTTGCGAGGTTGTGGCGCCGTTCCGGCCTGCTCACCGACGTGCAATTCGCTGAGATGCGTTACGCAGGAAAGCCTGCTGCGTTTTTGCGCGGCTTTCGCGCGCTGTATCTCGGCTTGCTGATGAATTGCCTGATTCTCGGGTGGGTTACCAAAGCGATGACCGCCATCGTGGCCATCAGCTTGGGAGTGAGCGAATCAACCTCGAAGTGGATTTGCGTCCTGGTCCTGATTCCTTTCACCGGTCTGTATGTGACGCTTGGCGGACTTTGGGGCGTTTTGTGGACGGACCTTTTCCAGTTTGTGTTGAAAATGGCCATCGTCATCGGCATTGCGTGGTACGCGGTTGACGCCCTCGGAGGGATGCACTCGATGCTCGCGAAACTTGATGCGATGCGCGTCGCGGCGGGACCGACAGCCAGCGATCCGACTGCGTTCTTTCCCGATTTTTCCCGTTCGTTCACATATCAGGCGATTTGGGCGCTTCCGGTGATCACTTTCGTTGTGTTTCTCGGCGTGCAGTGGTGGGCGTTTTGGTACCCGGGCGCGGAGCCTGGCGGCGGCGGGTACATCGCGCAGCGCATTTTCAGCGCGCGCGACGAGCGCAACGGCCTGCTTTCTGTGCTTTGGTACAACGTCGCGCATTACGCCTTGCGTCCTTGGCCGTGGATCCTGGCAGCTCTGGCGGTGGTCGTTCTCTATCCAGGCCTCGCGCAACCCGAGCCGGCGTATATGCGCATCGTTGCGGAACACGTGCCGCACGCGCTACGTGGTTTGGTTTTTGCCGGTTTTTTGGCGGCCTTCATGTCTACGGTCGCCACGCAACTGAACTGGGGCGCATCTTATCTTGTCGCGGATTTCTACCGGCGCTTTGTAAAACGCGACGGCACGGAGCAACATTACGTTTTTGCGTCGCGATTGGCGACGGTGCTGCTCGTAATTATTTCGGCGTACGTGTCGGCACAACTCGGTTCGATCGTCTCGGGGTGGGAATGGGTGCTGATCATTGGTGCGGGAACCGGCGGCGTATACCTGCTGCGGTGGTATTGGTGGCGGATCAATGCGTGGAGTGAGATTGCGGCGATGGCTACAGCGATCGTCGTGACTATAGCGCTTAAGTGGCTGAAGCCTTTTTCGGGGGACGGCGTGGTTTTGTTCGCGAAGACCTCGCTCGCCACGACGGCGCTGACAACGGTGGCCTGGATTGCGGTGACCTTCCTAACTAAACCGGAAAAGGAAGATGTGCTCGTGAAATTCTACCGGAAAGTGCGGCCGTACATTGCCGGGTGGAAAGCGGTCGCGCAACTTGCGCCGGAGGTTCCGCAAACGCGCGACCTGGGACGCAACCTGCTGTCCTGGGCGCTGGGTTGCGGCATGGTTTATCTTGCGTTATTTGGTTCGGGGAAGATGCTGTTGGGGAATTTGGGATTTGGAATAGTGCTGCTGGTGTTGGCAGCGATTTGCGCCGCGTTGCTCTCGCGCTTGATGCCGCGCGCGAAGGAGTGGAGCGCGGATTGAAAATGGCGGATTCCTCTCAACAAGCCGCCACAGGCAAGGGTACTCACAACGCCGTTCTCGCGGGTTTTCTGGGCTGGACTTTCGATGCGTTCGATTTTTTTGTCCTCACTTTTGCTTTAGAGCACATCGGCAAGGAGTTTGGGAAAACGCACGCCGACATGGCGCTGACCATTGCGGCCACTTTAGCTACGCGATGGATCGGCGCGATTATCTTTGGCTTGCTCGCGGATCGCTACGGACGCCGTATCCCGCTCATCGTCAACATTCTGTATTACTCGCTGGTCGAAGTTCTATCCGGCCTTGCTCCGAGCTATCGAGTCTTTTTCTTCCTGCGTTTGCTCTACGGGATCGGGATGGGCGGGGAGTGGGGGGTAGGAGCTTCGCTTACTATGGAGTCGATTCCGCCGAAGTGGCGTGGACTTGTTTCCGGGTTTCTGCAGGAAGGCTACGCGCTGGGCTACTTGCTGGCTGCAGTAGCGTACGGTTTCATCTATCCGCACTGGGGATGGCGGCCGCTCTTTTTTGTCGGCGGATTGCCGGCGCTGCTCACACTCTTCGTCCGCGCCAAAGTCAAAGAACCAGAAGCCTGGCATCGTTCGCGGACTGAGTGGCCCGCTTACCGCAAGGCGCTCTTTGGAAATTGGAAACGCTTTGCATATCTGGTTGTTTTCATGGCCATGGTGAATTTCATTTCACACGGCACGCAGGACATGTATCCAACGTATCTGCAGAGCCAGCATGGTTTCACAGCGGGGCGAACATCCTACATTACAGCGTTTGCCATGGTCGGCGCGATTGCAGGCGGGCTGGCGTTTGGATATTTTTCCGACCGCAAGGGCCGCCGCCGCGCGATGGTAACAGCTTTGCTTCTGGGCTGCCTGCTCATTCCGATGTGGGTCTTCGCGCCGAATCTTCCGCTCATCCTGGCTGGCGGATTCTTGATGCAATTTATGGTGCAAGGCGCGTGGGGAGTGGTTCCAGCGCACATCAACGAACTATCCCCGGATGCGTTGCGCGGATTTTTCCCCGGCCTGGCGTATCAGTTGGGCGTGCTGATCGCTTCCGGCAGCGCTTATATCGAAACACGTATGAGATATTTCATGGACTATGGACATGCCATGGGCCTCTTCGCGCTGATCGTTCTCATTGTCGGCGCGATCGTCGTTTGGTTGGGCCCCGAAGAACATCGCATCGAGTTCGGCAGAGGCGGCTAACTGAATCTTAGTTTGCTATCTCGTTGATTCGTCTTGGCTCTGCGCGCAGGATGTAATAACTGGCTCACTTTAAGGCTGAAGTGCAAGTTGGGTCCAGAATGGGGCCGCGAGGAATCTGGGGACGGCGGGGCCGACCGGAAGCGTAGCTAGTTGACAACTACTTGAACGGTCTTCGAATGGCTGAGGTTACCCGACGTGCCGGTTAGCGTAAGCGAATACGTTCCTGCTGGCGTACCTCCGGAACTCACGGGCATCACCGTGAGCATCGCCGTTTTTGTCACTCCGCCGTAAGACCCCGTTATGGTCACCGGCGTGGAAGTGGCAACGGACCCGGTGCTTACAGTGAACGTTGCAGTCGCTTGTCCGGCCGTCACCGTCACGCTGGCAGGCACAGTCGCCGCAGGGGTGTTGCTAGAAAGAGATATCGACGCCCCGCCATTCGGCGCTAGCTGATTTAGCGTGACCTGGCCGGTAGCAGTTCCGCCTCCGTTGACGGTGCTTGGGTTTACCATTATCGAATACAATGCCGGCGGACCGGGTCCGCCACCGCTGTAGCCGCCGCAGGAATATGCGCAAAGCGACAGCGCGACCACGGCAGCCGTTTTTGCGAGACGCAGCTCAGAACTCCATTTTCGCGCGCAAAATCCCAGTAACGCCGCAAGCACGGCCACACACGCCAGCTGCAATGCCCATGCGTACCTCTGTAATTGCAGAGGCGAGGTTCGAGGCAAGTTCGGTAGTGATACCATGCTTCGCGCCGTTGTCGTCAAAGTGACCGTGGCCGTTGCCGTATGTGTACCGTCCAGCGTCAACGTCGAAGGTGAAACACTGCAGGTCGCTCCCCCCGGTGCACCCATGCAACTCCACGTCACAGTCTGATTAAATCCGTTGTCCGGTGCCGTAGACAGTGTAAAAGTTGCTGTTTGTCCTGCTGCTATCGTCTGGCTGAGTGGGGACATGGAAACCGTGTAGTCGGGAGTCCCGCCGCCGCCTCCTCCTGACAAAGACTGGAGCGCCGGAACCAAATCCAAGCGGCCGTGGCCCATGCCTGTTTGAGTTAGTGGCGCCGCATTTGCTATAGCTGTAGCGGACTCAGATTCGGTGATGGCGCTCCTGAGGGCGTGCAACAGCGCCCCGCCCCCCGAAACGAAAGGAGCGCTGAAAGAAGTGCCCCAGCCCGCTGCGTACGAGCTGAACGGGTAGGTAGTTACAATCTGTTCGCCGGGTGCGGCTACCCATACGATGGAGTTTCCATAATTCGAGAACGATGACCGCGTGCCATCGGTGGACGTCGTTGATCCCACCGAAGCCACACCCATCACGTCACTTTGCAGCGCCGCAGGATACACAATCTCCTGCGCGCCATCGTTTCCCGCTGAAGCCACGCACGTCAGGCCGAGCTGGTTCGCGTAGTCGAGTGCGTTCTTCAATTCCGTAGACGAAGTCTTCGTATCAAAACTCATGTTGATGACGTTGGCGTTGCCTTGCTGCACCGCGTAGTAGATCGCGCGTAAAATATCCGACAGATTCGCCGTCCCGTCCGATTTGAATGCCTTCAACGGTAGAAGTTCGGCAGTTGGCGCTACCAGGTGGATAATTCCCATCACCATGGTGCCGTGACCGAACGCCGCGTATTGCCCTGTATCCAGAACGGCAGCGGTGGATTGGTCCAACACTGCGGCAGTAGATTGATTCACCTGCGCCGGCGCTGAACACGTCGTTGTGCAACTCGGCGCCGTGAAACCCGAAGACAAGTCGTTCATTTCTGAAGCGCCCGGCTGATTCCTGGTGAAGTCGTAGCCTTGGAGCAAAACACTTTTCAGCACCGGGTGATTAGGGTCCACTCCAGTGTCAATATCGGCGACGATGCCTGCGCCAGTCACATGGAAGTCGCTCTGTGCGGTTTGCACCTCCGCAACGCCGGCCGCAGGCTGGTTTACATAGGAATTCCAGGCGGTCGTTGTAGAGCCAGCAGGATATACGACCGGAGTTCGATCCGACATCAGCGTGGGATCGAGCGGATTGGGAAGTACATTCAGCCCCCCCACCAGATTCAGTACTTGGTCCACCTCCGCGCCAACAAACCCGAGCACGCCGTTTAGAAGTCCCAGGAAGTTCGCCAAGGGAAGGGGCGTCGTCACGAGAAAGAGTTGCCCCAGGCTACCGTCGAGGCTCCCTACCACCGTACAGGTGGTGGGAAGCAAGCAAAGAGTCTGAAGGGCTGAAAGGTTAGTCGTGCGAACGATGACTCCAGTGTCGGCCCTCGCCGAAGTCACACATGAAAAGAATACAATCAGGCTCGCCAGCCACATTCTGCATCTCATGGCGGAACTCACCTCGATTCCCGCGGGCGTTTTTCCTTAATCAAGGGCTGTGAACGCAACCTATAGGTGATTTGAAGCCTGTGGAAGATGGGAGTTTCTTGATTTCTCGGTAAGGTAAAGACCCGAATAGGTCTGGTGCGCCGGCCGCTTTTGAAATCGCCGCTTGCCATGCGATTAAGACCCCAAGCCGATCTGGAACGTGCAACGCAGAAACGGGAGGCAAATCTGCTGTACAGTGTACTCACTATCCAGAATTGGGGGGAAAACCGGATGGATGAGCGGCGGAAATGTGCCGAACATCGTTTCCATCCCCTGCGAGGTGGCGGGTAAGCGATGAAAACCGCAAACTTACCAAGAGCTAGCCAGCGCGAAAACCGGAAAGCGTCGATTTTCGTCGCTGCGTGTCTCAATGTCAGTCTATTTCTGGCACTGCTGTGTGTGCTTTCGATCCCCACTTGGGCGCGAACGTCGCAACAGGAGCAGCTTAGAGAAAAACTTGGCTCCTTGACGAGTCTCGGAGAAGTCTATGTGAACGATTCGCCCATTTCCGTCATGTCCACCGTTTCTTCCGGCGACAAAATTCGTACCGGGGAATTAGGCGATGCAACACTCGCCGTTGCCGGAAAAGGCACCCTGAAGATTCGTCCGCTTAGTCAGGTCGTCCTATCCGGAAACGATCAATACACTGCAGAATTGGAGAAAGGCACGGTTCTGTTGAATTCGGTTCCCGACTCGGACGGATTGATCGTGCGGATTGGAAACTACGTTGTGGTCCCCTCAGTTCGATCAATTGCAACGGCCTTAAGAGTCACAAAAGCGCAGGACGGTTCTTTCCTCGTTTATTGCTTGGACGGCAAGATTGGCGTTCTCACGGTGGAAGGCGAGTCGGGGCAGCTTCTGCAAGCAGGGCAGTCGCTGACCGTTTCGGCGAAGTCTGAGCTGCTGACATCCTCGTCCACACCGAAATCAAAAGGGCATTCCCATACGCGCTGGATTCTTCTCGGTCTGGGAGGCGCAGCAGCGGCCGGTGCTGCGGCCGCGTTGGCGCACCGCGGAGGAAACCAAACGGTGACGCTCGGGCCATAGCACGCAACGCTCTTGGCTTTATTTGGCGGAAGAAATGGTATCAACAAAGATCCGGAGCGTCTGAATTCGTGCCCTCTTCAGCAACGAGTGTTGACGGGAAATTCTCTGCGCCGCCGCAAAAATCGCATCAGGGCTTAGGTGTCGCAGAATTCGAAAGCCGGAAAACGACAGCTACATCCACCTCAGTTTCCACTGGGTGGCCAGCCAGCTTGGTTTCCGTATATTGCCACTGGCGAACCGCATTGAAGACCGCTTCCCCAAGAATCGCCGGGCCGCTCACGGTTTGCATCCTTTTCACTGACCCATACCGGTCCACAAAGGCGTGCAACTTCACCGTGCCCTGAATGCCTTGTCGCTTTGCTTCCTCCGGATAAACTGGCGCCACTCGTGAGAGTAGGTGTCCGAGCTTCAGACTGCCTCCCTGTTCTTGTTTCTTCGAACCACGTTCATCCGCACGAAGCGACGGATATGGATCAGTCAGTACGGCAACTTCCCCGGTCATCTGCGCTGTTGTCACCGGTTGTTTCATAAGCGTTGCAGCACTTGCTTTATCCTTGGGTTCAGCGGGGCGCGTCGGAACGAGGTTCGCCGCCTCCGGCATCTTGACTTCTAAGGGCGGGGGGACTGGGGGTGGGCTGGCGGCTGCCTCCAGCTTTGGCTTCTTCAGCGGCCGGCTGTTGACGCTGGCTGCGAAACGCGCTGTTTGATTTGTTGGCCGCTGGAGTTCGGGCCTGTTATGCAAACTGCCGCGCGCCGCCTTCAGTAAGATGCCGTGTGAGGGTTTTTCCGGGGGTTGTGCGGGAGCTGTAAAAGAACTGCCCTTGGAAGAATCGTGTCGAAAGTCGTCAGCTTTCTCCGGGGACGGAGAATCGGCGATCGGCGGTGGCGCCTCCGTTTTCTGGAGGTGAATGTCCGAGGCCTTGATGAGAGACAAGGGAGCTTTCTCTGCATTTGGCTTGTCTACATTCGGCGCGCTCTGCGCTACGTAACCACCCATTTCTGTACGAACACTAGGCAGGCTCGCAATCCCTGCTATGGCAAGTGCAATTACGGCTGCCAAAATCAATACAGCAGAAAGCCCGACGTATCTTTTTGTTCTTGCACCTGAAGTTAATGGAACGGACACCGCCTTTTGCGCGAATCCAGGTTCGATCTTCCGCGGGGATTTCTGTGACGCGGTGTGGGATGCTTCGATCGGGCTAGGTGTCTTTTCAAGGCCCCGGCCTGTCAACGCAGGCCAGGGGGAGGCCGCTATTGCCACCAGGTGCTCATTAACCACACCGTCTGAGCGGGCATCTGCCGGGATAGGTATTCTGATCCTGGCCAGTTCGCGTCCCTCCTGGTGTATGACACGCGCTTGGGGAAGCCTAAAGGCCTTATCTTGAGCTTTAACCGGCAAATCGTCTCGAGGAATCCGCAGGGCGATCCTCTCGCGCGCCTCGTCCGTCAGATTCACGAATCGTATCCCCGCCTCTCTTTTCGATTCACTCAGCCAGGCGATCTGCCCGGAAACTTCCAGCGAATCCGTCGAATCCGCGAAATGAATCCGAATCGTGGGAAGGTCATCCTTGGCCAGCCTCATGGCCACAATAAGGGCAAGTCCGCTCTCGCTAATATTCAAGAGCATACCGGCGTTGTTCGAACCCACTTCAACGTGAGTCAAAGGCATGATTGGACGACGGGCATGAACACGTCGTTCGCAAGACTGGGCCGAAGCGCCTCGGATTGCTGGTTCGTCGGTATTTAGGGGAATTGATTCAAGGAAAGATTCCGCCACAGGCCTAGCGGACCGATTAGTAAGGATCTTGGTCTCTTCATGCGGTCCCGGCGTGAGTTTAAATTCAGGCTCCGGCGCAGGCTTCGACCTTTCGAGGGCAAGCCAGTTCCTGATGACTTTACGCGTCTCCTCGGGCAAGCCGACGAGTCTTATGCCTACCGTTTTGCTGGACCCACTTTTCCACTTGATCTGTCCAATGGCTTCGATCCAACCACCGGCTCCTGGCAACTCAATCCGCATTTTTAGAGGACTGTCGCCAGGCAGAACCATTGCGGCAGACATTGCTATTCCGTCCTCTGTCATGTTGTAGACGAGCCCTCCGTTGACATTCTCTATGTCCACGTAGACGGGAGGGTTAACTGGCGTGCGCGTCTCGGCCCGGCGTTCTGCGAGCGCAGTCGCGTTTTGCGCTTCGCGAGTCGGCTCAATTTGGCTCCGAAAACCAACACAGACCGCCTGTGCAGAAATCCAAGTCCTGATGAATCGCCGGGCCTCGGCCGTCAAGCCAACGAATTGGATCCCGGCTTGTTTATTGTCCGAACTCTTCCACACGATCTGGCAACGTGCTTTCAACGGCTTTGGCGTGCCAGGGAATTGGATCCTCAGGTTCTGAAGCGGACGGCTGGGCAACGCCACATCAGATGAAAGGGCTAAACCGTCCTCGCTGACGTTTACGACTCTGGCGTCATTCCACTTGTTAAGGCGTATGAACATCGGTGATGTGGTGCACAGCCGCGGTCGGCTTCGGCGTTCAGCAATGCGGTTTGCGGCGTATTCCCTCCTGTACTCTTCTGCCAATTTTCCAACGCGTGCCCGAATTTCGTCGAAAACTCGCTGATAGTCCTCGGGGCCGCGTTCGAAAGGATCCTCAATCTCCCAGTCCACGACCTTGGAGTGCTCGCGGAAAGCCTCTTTCTTCGGCCGGCCGCTCATGTTGATAACGATGTCCACTCGCTCCCAAACGCCGGACGAGATGCCTTTAGACTCCAAGCCTTCCACCCAGTATCCGTTTTTCATCAGCGTCTGCTTGGTCAGTTCTGGCACAAAGCCAATAGGCATCAACCCGGCGCTGAAAGCGTTGATTGCATCGGGGGCATCCCGGCGTGCAATGGCCTCCGCCATTGGACTGCGGCAGGCATTCCCTATGCAAACGAACAATACCTTTTTGCACCCATCTCTTTTGCTCATCAGGACGTTCTCTCAACAACCCATGTAGCAACCTTTTTCCCAACCATGCCGGGCCGAGGCTTCGACGGCCCGCAGCGCATCCTCGTGACGGCGAGGTGCGCCGTTCGGACAGACGTGTTGCCTCATCACTGCCAGCATAGGTCTCTGCTGTAGAGGGTCAATCGGGGAAAGACCTGCAAGCATCTGGGCCTAAATGCATCGAAAAAAAGGGAGTAAATCTGGGAGGTGCTTGTTCCGACCAAACTCGCTCGGCCCAGCACTCTAGACACCACAGGGGACGAGGAAGAAGCTGTTTCATTGGATTGGACACTTGTGCGGTGATTGCTGTCTCCACCACAACAGGTTTTCGGAAGATGGTGAAGGGGACGCTATTTAGATGGTGCGCCCTGAGAGATTCGAACTCCCGACCTTCTGGTTCGTAGCCAGACGCTCTATCCAGCTGAGCTAAGGGCGCGCAGTCTAGAAATTGTAACACAACGCGCGGAGTTGCCTCCATGCCGGTTCGCGAGGCTCGCGTTGCCGAATTCTACTTTTCTACGGGCGTAAGAACGATGCTGCGAAACGCCACGCGCCCTTTTTCGCTGCCTTGCAGATAGATCGGTCCAGGCAATTCTTCGTGGCTGTCCAGCGCGCCGCCCGTGATTCCAGGGATTTCTTTGTTGTCGATGACGGTCTGCCCATTCTGCACAACAGTGATCATCCGCCCCACGAAGGTGATGTCATACGTCTGCCAGATTCCCGGCTTGCGTGGCTCGGGCGCTGGCGCCAGGAAACCGTAGACGCCTCCCATGTGATGGCTCGGCGGCTCCTCAATCGAGTCGGTTTCAATTTGCACTTCGTACCGCCCGCGCAAATAAACGCCGCTGTTCGCATTCTCCCCGCAATTGAATTCCATGTGCAGCTTGAAGTCTTCGTACTTCCCGTCGTTAATCAGCTCCGGTCCGTTCCCTGGAGTAATCAGCTCGCCGTTTTCAACTTTCCAAACTTTCTCCGCGTTTGGGTCGCTCATTTTCCAGCCCGTCAAATCTTTTCCGTTGAATAACGGAATCGCTTTGCCCCATTTTGGCGCCTTCGTGCGCACGAATGCCGGCGCGCGTTCGCCCGTCCATTGCCACGTCTTGCCATCCGGACCATTCACAGTGCCCGACAAAGTCTTCCCGCTCAAAGTTCCGTCAAAGACCAAATCCGCCTGCGCGCCTTCTTCCTCCTTTGGCGATACAAACGTCAGGTGCCCATTCGAAAGCTCCGCCTTCGGCAGCGGCCGCGCGTTTCCCCAGCGTCCCACGAACTGCGCCTCCAGCCTGTTTTTTTCCTGGCTTAACTCGAGCCACGAAGGATACTCGCGATTTCCATCCTTCAGCGTCAAATCCCACCGTCCGAGAAACGCTTTAGCGGATTCACCAGCTGGCGCCGCCGGAGCGTTTTCGAATCCTCGCGCCCGCGCAAACGCCCATGCGCCCACCGACAGCGTCGCAACCGCCAAAGTAAAAACAACTTGTCGCATTTTCATGAGAGGAGCGCTCCTTTTGTTCGCAACATTCTTCTCGAAAGAAAGAGATTCCGCAACAATTTCTACCACTTCTACCGCCTTCGGCTGCGCGGATTCACCGCCGCCGTCGTCTCCCGCGTAATCAGCTCCGGCGGCACCGCAAACTCTTCTGGATAATCCTTGAACCCCTGCATGCGCTGCAACAAAATCCGCGCCGCCGTTTCACCCATGTCACGCAGCGGCTGACGAATCGTCGTCAGCCTCGGCGTGTGATACGCCGCCACTTGAATATCGTCAAATCCGATCACCGACACGTCTTCCGGCACGCGCAGATTCGCGTCGCGCAGCGCGCGAATCGCCCCAATCGCCGCGATATCATTAAACGACACAATCGCCGTAAACCGCCTCCGTTTTTGCAGCAGCTCCTGCACCACCGGATAGCCCAGCTCTGGCGAAGTCAGGTCGCGCTCCAGTTGAATTGTCAGCTCCGTGCGAATTTCCAGCCCCAATTCCCGCGCCACGCTGACGATACTCTTCCATCGCTCATCCGAGTCCGCGCTGAACGGCTGCCCGCGCATGAACGCAATCTGCCGGTGCCCCAGTTGATGCAAATGCCGCAGCGACAATTCCGCCGCTCTCTTGTGATCCAGCACGACATTCGTCACTCCCGCAATTTTTCTGTGCCCCGCGACCGCCACCACCGGCACCGGCAACGCATGCGACAGCGCCGTGTCAATCGTAATCAGCCCTTCCGCGCCGCGCCCCAGCAGCAATCGCGGATACTCCTCAATCATGTCTGGCTTGTGCCGGTGATGCGCGCTGAAATAAAAATATCCTTCGCGCATCAAGTGGTCGCCGATGCCGCTCATCACCATCGTGTGGTAGCCGTCGCTCAGTTCCGGCACCAGCACGCCCACGGTAAACGTTCGCTGTTTGCGCAGCGAACGCGCCAGCAAGCTCGGCTGATAATTGAATTTCCGCGCCGCCGCACGCACGCGCTCGCGTGTCTCCGCGGGAATCGATCGCCCGGGCACATTATTCAGCACCACCGACACTGTCGCCGGGCACAATCCCAGGTAGTCCGCCAGAATTTTCAGGCTGACAGGCCTCTCCCCGTTTTGCTTTTGCTTGCGCGCGGCCACAGCTGGCTCCGTCGCCTCTTCGCCCGGTTTTTCCGAAATGCCCATGTAGTGGCGGGTCTTCAGACCCGTTCCCTGGGCGTCATTGTCTTTCAAGGGCTGCATAAGCATAGCCTGAACAGGAGCTTGTAGCTTGACCTTCCCCCGCGCGGAATAACGATTTTGTGACCCGCTGCCACCGCCTCCGCGCTAAACCGCTGCCGTTGTGCGCGGAAAGGCGCAAGACAAACGTTTGTCTTAACCTTATTCAAAAAATTTCTGATTGACAACTGATTCTTTGTGAGGCTTAATGTCCCCACAGTTTGGGGGTCATTGGGAGCATGCATTAAATAATCGTTTGTCTTTGCCGACGCGTCGCGGCCTCGCATGAATCACCGCCGCCTCCGATGACTGGTCATCACTAGCGCCCGGCAAGACAGACCGCTTCCCACTCGCCCTTTTTGGTGCACGGATCCGTCGAGAATATCGATGCGCCTTAAGCGTTCATCGCTTCGGCGCCGCTGTGCAGGAGGCAAGTAGATGCGCTTCGTACGTTTTGCTTTTGTCCCGTCCGGTTTCTTCCCTCGTCATTCCTCTCGAGCTAAGTATCTCGTTCTGGCACGCTGCTTCGCCGTAGCTCTCTTCGTTCTCGCCGCTGCCACCTCGGCGCTCTCCCAATCCGACCGCGGCGCCATCGCCGGCACGGTCCTCGACTCCTCTGGCGGGGCGGTGCAGGGTGCAACCATTACTGCAACGAACGCAAATACAGGGGCCGTATACAAGACCGCATCGACAGATACTGGCACTTACCGGATTCCCGACATGCAGGTTGGCGTCTACAATGTCACTTTTAACGCCGCTGGCTTCAAGACCTCTGAACAGAAGGGGGTCGTCGTCCAGATCAATACGACAGCCTCGCTCGACGTCACGTTTCAACCTGGCGCTGTCACGGAGACCCTCACAGTCAACGCCGACGTGCCAACGCTTCAGACAGACACGTCCGACATAGGAACCGTCGTCAGCGAAAGACAAATCATGGAGCTTCCGCTGGCCGTGAACGCGACAGGTCAGAGCCACTTGCGGTCCCCCGAGACCTTTGTGTTTCTTACTCCGGGAACTGCTGGTCCGGGAACGGCGGATAGCAGCAATGGCATCTTTCAAGCCAAGCTTGCTGGCGGCCAGAACTTCGGGAATGAGGTTCTCTTAGACGGGGCAAGCACGGCGCGCGCTGACAGCGGCTCTTCGTTTGACCAGACCGCACCTTCGGTGGAAGCATTGCAGGAATTCAAAGTTACGACATCAGCCGTCCCCGCAGAGTTCGGACGTACGACGGGAGGTGTAGAAAGCTTCACAACTAAATCAGGCACCAACAACTTTCATGGGAGTCTTTATGACCTTTTCCGCAACGAAGACCTGAACGCGAAGGAGTGGTTTCAGAATTTCCGCGGTCAGCCCAAGGATATTGACAAGAAAAATGATTACGGCGGTTCGGTTGGTGGGCCGGTTTGGATTCCCAAGCTATACCACGGCCGCGACAAGACCTTCTTCTTCTTCTCCTGGGAGCAATTCCGGCAGAAGCAGGGTTCCACGGCCACGAGCACCGTGCCCACCGATCAGGAGAGAGCCGGCGATTTTTCGTTCCTGCTAGTCCCAACTAATGTCTTGGGCACGAATCCTTGTGACAATACTCCCATAGTTCAGGGGCAAATCTTCGATCCCACGACGGCGACATGTCCGACCGGATTTCAAGGTGGTCGCATCGCTTTCCCCAACAACAAGGTGCCCATCAGCACTGTGGCGCAAAACATTCTCGCCTACATTCCTGAGCCCAGTACCTCCGACAAGAATCAGTTAGCGAACAATTTTTTCTTTACAACTGTCAATCCGATACTGGATACAACATGGTCTGTTCGCGTTGACCACAGCTTCTCAGATAGAAACAAGCTCTTCTTTTCCTTTACCAAACGAGATCAGGAGTCGATTAATGGTGCTCCCGACCTCCCTGTTCCGCTCGATGGCGGCTCCTTCAGCCATCCGTTCATAACGGACTACTATCGCGTTGGCTTCGATCATTTCTTCAGCCCTTCGCTGCTGAACCATTTGAATGTTGGCTTGAATCGGATTTACAACAACAATGTCGCCAGCTCTGCAAACGGGACCGATTGGCCCGCGAAACTCGGTATTTCCGGTGCGCACGGTCCGATTTTTCCCGAGATTAGTTTTGCCTCCAACACAAATCAGGCTCTGACTGGATACGGGACCGCGCAGTTTGACGCAAACTATGTCAGCAGCCTCGTCTTCGCCGATAGCGTTTCCTGGACACGGGGACGCCATTCCGTCCGCTTTGGCTTCGATTGGCGTGCCTATCAGTATTCAGTGATTGACAGGTCTCATGAATCTCCGGGTATCGGCTTTGATCTTCCACAGACTGCAGTTACCTCGACACTGAGTGGCCCAGGCAAGACTGGCGATGCCTTTGCTAGCTTTCTGATCGGCGCAGCGGAAAATTGGTCGCTCGCCGTGCGCTCGCATCAGCCCCGCTTTGGTTCTCACTACGTCGGGGGATACGCCCAGGATGACTTCAAGGTCCGTTCTAACCTGATGGTCAACATCGGATTGCGGTACGAAGTCGAAACGCCGCGCAAAGAAGCAAGCAACCAGCAGTCTGTCATTAGTTTGACCGCTCCAAACCCCGGGGCCATCGGGCCGAGTGGGCCGCTTCCCGGCGCCCTGATCTTTGGCGGAAGTGGTTCGGGACGCTGCAATTGTAGTGCATCTGGAGCAGAGACCTATTACAAAGGTTTTGCGCCGCGTCTAGGTTTTGCCTATGCGCCGACCAACCTTTTTGGAATTCTTGGCAAGACTGTTCTCCGCGGCGGTTACGCGATCTATTATGGCCCGCTTGACTACGGCGATTTCGGCCAGTCCCTCACCGACGGATTCACCGCTTCGCCCAGTAAGTTCTCCAATTTTGCCCCCGTCATTTTCCTGGATTCGGGGATTCCCAGCTATACGCCTCCCCCTAACCTCGATCCTGCGCAGGACAACGGCGGTTTTGGTTTCGGGTTTGGCGGCCCGACTTATCTCGCACCCAGTTACGGACGCCCCGGCATGATTCAAAACTGGAGCTTGGAAGCTGAGCGGCAATTGGCGCCGGATCTGATCCTCAGTGTGGGTTACGTGGGCAGCCGCGCAACTCGTTTGCGCTCCTCGCTCGCGCAAATCAATAACTTGAACCCGAAATTCTTTTCACTCCTGGCGCCATCAGGTGGTTCCGCTTTAGGCAAAGACATCAACAGCGCGGACGCCGTAGCTCTTGGGATCAGCCCTCCGTTCACTGGCTTTTCAGGGACCATTGGTCAGGCATTGCGTCCCTTCCCGCAATACGGAGGCATCGATACCGACTGCTGTCTTGAAAACTTGGGCCAGTCTACCTATCACGCCTTGCTCACAAAAGTGGAGCGGCGGTTCCACAATGGGCTTAACCTGTTAGCGTCTTATACCTTCTCTAAGACCATTACTGATGCCGACAGTGCCTTGCCTACTTTCGCACAGTTTTCTGGCGGCGGCCTTGTGCAGGACTCGTACAACTTGAAGGGGGAAAAGAGCTTGAGCTACCAGGACATCCCCCATACCTTCGTCCTTAGCTACATTTATGAGCTTCCCGTCGGCAAGGGCAAGAAATTCCTGAATAAGGGTGGCCTGGCGGATAAAGTCTTGGGCGACTGGCAGATTGGAGGCGTCCAGCGATATCAGAGTGGCCAGCCCCTCAGCTTCAGTTGTAACGGCGGGCAGTTTGGTGGCCCAATATCGGGATACGATGGTTGTATCCGTCTCGACCGCGTCCCGGGCCAGCCGCTGCTCAGCTCGAGCGCATCTTCGTTCGACGCCGCTGGCGCTTCCCAAGCTTCCAACGTCGGCTGCACTGCGCACAATGATGGGACTTTTACGGCCCCACCGGGTGTCGCTACCTACTTTAATTGCGCTGCGTTCTTTGATCCTAATGCCTCAGACCTTGTCGCCCAACGAGGCTACGTGTTTGGCAACATGCCACGCATTACCGGAGCGGTACGAAGTCAGAAATACGTCAATGAGGACTTCTCGATCATTAAACGCGTCCGTTTTGCAGAGTCTCAGAGTTTCACTTTGAAAGCGGAGCTCGTTAATGCATTCAACCGCCATGTCTTCGGCAGACCAGATACTGGACCGGTGGATGGTACTTTTGGGGCGGTCTTTGGCACAGTTGACGGCTCGCGAAAAGTGCAGTTTGCTTTGCGTTACCAATTCTGAGCAACTTGCGAGAGGCAGTTTAGTGAGAATCCTCCCGTTGCGAACTCGCGGGAGGATTTTTTGTATCGGCCTTTGGACCATGTTCAGTGAGGGTATCAAATCTTGCTTGCGCGAAGAGCGTGAAGCTTCGTGGTTCTTGCGCCAACACGGAAACAGTTCCTTAGTTACGGCATGCGCCTAACCTGGAAAAATCTGCTCTGTCTACAAGCACTGATGCTGCTTTCAATAAGAGCGTCTGCTCAAGGGGCTTCGACAGGACAAAGATTTCAGCAAGCCACTGCCGCTATGCGAGAAGGGCGCCTGGACGAGGCGGGGGATGCTTTTGCTTCTATTGTCAAAGACTCGCCGACTTTTGCAGAGGGATTTTTTAACCTTGGCCTGGTCCGCGAAGAGCAGGGAAGAAACGAGGAGGCCATTGCAAGCCTACAGAAAGCGCTGACGCTTAAGCCACGCCTCCGCGGCGCAAATCTTTTCCTGGCAATTGCGGAGTATCGCTTGAATCACTTTGACAAGGCTGCCGCTGCCGTGCAAAAGGAGACGACTTCTTATCCCTCGGATGCGAATGCGTGGATGTGGCTCGGTGTAATCCAATTAGCTGCCCAAAATCCAGAAGAAGCCGCTGCCGCCTTGGACAAGGCGGCAAAACTCGCTCCTGATAACGTCGATATTCTCTATCATCGGGGCCGCGCGCATCTCCTTGTTTCCAAGAACAGCTACGAGAAAATGTTTCAGGTAGATTCCAAATCATGGCGAGTACATCAAGTCCTTGCCCAAGCTGAGGCGGAAGCTGATAGGCACGAAGAGGCTATTGCCGAATATCAGGCTGCCATCCAGCTTGCTCCAAGACAACCAGGCCTGCACGAGGAATTAGGAACTGAATACTGGAAGAACGGCAAATTGGAATCCGCGGAAGCCGCGCTTCAGCAGGAGGTCGAGATCGACCCCAACAACGTTCAGGCGCGTTACAAGCTTGGGCAGCTCGAGGTCGACCGTGGCGAGGGAACTAAAAGCAAAGAATTACTGGAAACGGTTGCGCGTCAGGACCCCTCGCTGAAGAACTCGTCCTATTATTTAGGCCGCGCGGAAATGGAGCTGGGAAACTATGCCGAGGCCGCAAAGTCCTTCGAGCGAACAGTATCAGCACCTGGCGTGGACCGCGAACTAGTCCAGCAAGCCTGGTATCAATTGGGCATTGCGTATCGCCACCTGCGTCGCGTCGAGGACGCCCAAAAGGCCTTCGCGATATTCCAGCGACTCAAAGACGAAGAAGCCCAAAAGCAGCAGGAGCGTCTCAAAAAGAAACGCGAAGCCGCAGGCCAAAGTGTTGCTCCAACCTCTCCCCAAAACCCGGAATGAGTTTCTTATCACCCTTCACCGCCCGTGGTTGTTGCCCTCCCTTCTCGTGTAAGTCCCCTTTCTTCCTTCAGTTCCGTCCCGTAAGTCCATTCGAATGATAGTCACTCGATAATAGTGTTTGACTGTTAATCAGGGCTATGCTATGCTGTCTTTGTGTTTTCCAAGGTCAACGTTAGGCCCGGAGGTTCTCTTGGAGTTTCTACGGCTCACGGGCTCACGGACGAGCTAAGTCCTTTAGAATGCGCAGTTCCACGATTTCCGGCCGTAAGTGCTTTAGAATGCGCAGTTACAAAAATGGGCTCTCGTAAGTCCTTTAGAATGCGCAGATCCGAAAAAAGGTGGGGGGGAGGGTAGGTGTTATTGTTAAACAGGCTCGCTGTCGCGAGTTTGTTCTTTCTGTTGTTGCCCAATCAGCCTTCGCAACAGAAGGCGTCGTCGTCGAACGACGCTCCCCGCATCGAAGTGGTCGAGTCCTCGGAAGAGGAGCACGAAACTCTGCAGGAAAAGCCGGCGCTGACCTTTGGCGCGTCGCGCACCCCGAATCTCACCATCACCGTGAACGACGCCGTGAAGTATCAGCAGATCGACGGCTTTGGCGCTTCGCTCACCGATTCTTCCGCCTGGCTAATCTGGAACAAACTCACAGAGGCCCAGCGCAAAGAAGCGCTGCAAATGCTTTTCAGCCCAACCAAAGGCATCGGCCTCAGCATCTTGCGCCAGCCGATGGGCGCCAGCGACTTCGCGCTCACTGAGTACAGCTACGACGATCTGCCGCCGGGACAGCCCTTCGGCGCAAGCGATCCCGACCTCAAGCATTTTTCGATCGAGCATGATCGCGCGTACATCCTCCCGCTTCTCCGCGAAGCGCTCGCGCTGAATCCCAACTTGAAGATCTTCGCCTCCCCCTGGAGCCCTCCGGGCTGGATGAAAACTTCCGGCTCCATGGTCCAAGGTGCGCTGCTGCCGTCTGCTTATCCTGCGTTCGCGAAATACTTCGTCCGGTTCGTGAAGGAATATGAAGCCGCCGGCGTTCCCATCTACGCCGTCACCATGCAGAACGAACCGAAATACATCCCCAATGACTATCCGGGCATGATTTTCACCGCGCCCGAGCAAACCGAAGTCCTGGCGAATTATCTCGGTCCCGCGTTTCGCGATGCGCACCTGAAAACGAAAATCCTGGTGTTCGATCACAACTGGGACTTGATTCAATATCCTCTGGAAGTGCTGAGCGACACGAAGGCCGCGTCCTTTGCTGCGGGCACCGCGACGCACTGTTACGGCGGAAACGTCACCGCGCAAAACGAATTGCACGATCGCTTTCCGGACAAAGACATCTGGATGACCGAGTGCTCCGGCGGCGACTGGCAAACAGGAAAAATCCTGCCGCAACAAGTGCGCCTGGTGATTGGCGCAACACGCAATTGGGCGAAGAGCGTCGTGCTTTGGAACCTGGCTCTTGACCAGGACCACAAACCATTCCTCGGAGGTTGCACGACCTGCCGAGGTATCATCACCGTGAATCACGCCGCGCAACCTTCGAAAATCGAGCCGACCGTGGATTACACAGCGCTCGCTCACGCCAGCAAGTTCGTCGCGCCCGGAGCGTATCGCATCGAGTCAAACACGTTCGGCGAAGGCAGCCTGGAAGACGTCGCCTTTCGCAATCCCGACGGCTCGCTGGTTCTCATCGTGCTGAACAGCACTGGCGGCAACATCACCTTCAACATCGCGTGGGCAGGGAAGTACGCGACCTACAAACTCCCCCCTGCCGCCGTCGCTACATTTCGCTGGAATCGTTAGCCGAAAGCTCATTGAGTCTTGAAGCAGTCATTCATGCACCAGCGTAGACAAGCAGCAGCGAAAAGGCTTTTGCTCGATTAACTCTCATTGAGGATCGGGTTCCGGCGGATGAGTTCCCAGAATCAAGGCTTGGTCGCGCTCCAAAGAACTTCGCCGGAGATCTTGCGAATGCGCGAGGGCCTTTTTCGCAAGCTCGTCTCGGCCGAGTTTGTGGTAAGCCAAATACAATTGGTAATGGACGTTCCCGTAATGATCGAAAGGCGCCGCCCTTTCGAGCCTTGGAATGGCATTGGCAAATTGCCCGAGGCGCACGTACGCCGTTCCTAGCAATTCGCTGGCCTCCGCCAAATCGGGTTGCAGCTGTAAAGCGTGCTGTAGGTAGGGCACGGCCTTTTCATTGTCCCGGTTCTGCACGTACAAGCGCCCCACAAGATAAAGCGCATGCGTCCGCGAAGGATCCAGTTCCAACGCTTTCTCGAGTTCGGTCTGGGCCTCGCCGTCAGAATGATTGTCGAGGTAAAGTTGCCCAAGGGCTTCGTGCAGCTCCGGGTCGTTGGGGCGTAATTGCTGGGCCGCCTGAAATTCTTTGATCGCGTCGTCGAGGTCCTGGCGAAGCGCGTAGCCTTCGGCACGCAACTGGTGAGTACGCCAGGAGTCTGGAAAAGATTCCTCCAGTTGCGCATATACCGCAGCCCCCAGCGCCTGGTAGGTCCGCGCCAGCCAGTAGCTGGCTTCGGCATTTTCGCCGGTGAGGCCGTGCACTTGCGCCAGGGTGTTGGCCGCAGGTTCGTATTGTTGCAACGTGTACTGCATTTTTCCCAGCAACAGCCGCTCGGCAGTGGTCAGTTGCGCTTTGTTTTGTAGCGAATCGATACAGCGAGATAATCGATTGGTCTTACAAGGATCCTGAGTCCCGGAAGATCCCGCCGCTGCATTCGGCGCTCGCTGCCGAGCCGAGAAGTCGGCTTGGAAGGATTTCCATTCACTGTCCGAAAGACGGTTTTCGTTCATGGCGGCATAAAGAGACGCCAACAAAAAATGCTTGGGAGTTCCTTCCGGCTGGTCCTGCACGCGCGATATGGAGGCCTTTGCCGACTCCAGAGGGAGTTCGATCGAAGGAAAGCCCCGCTGCAATGCCAAAACTTCGGGAGAGATCCCCCAAACTTTTGTCAAGGATTCAAGCGCCTCCGAAGCCCGGCCGTTGGCGAGTTGTAGATTCGCCAAGCCGATCCACGCTTGTTCATTCGATGAATCTAGTTGAAGCTCGAGGCGAAATTCCTTTTCGGCCTCCTCGAATTTTCCGGCATGCAGATAAGACTGGCCGAGTGATGTGTGCAAACCAGCCTGGCGTGGTTCGGCACTTAAGGCTTTTTGATATTCCTTCAGCGCGTCTTCCCAACGGTTGCGCTGAAGCAAAAGATCGCCGAGAAAACGGTGCCCCCAGGCCGAGTCGCGATATAAACGCGCTCCCCGAAACGCCAGACGAGCAGCGAGATCAAGGTATTCATGTCCGAGTTTGAACCAGGCTTCGGCCTTGTCGGAATCAAAGGCAGCGATCTGACGGAACTCCTCGGCTGCGTTTCGGAAGTCCTCCTGGCTGAGGTAAGTGGATGCCAGCGCCTGACGGGCATCGCGATTTGAAGGATCGAGTTTCAGAGCCTGCTGGAGGAAAGGCATGGCTTTTTCCGGGGAGCCGAGTTTCAAGTAATCCATTCCGACAATGACGGTGGGGCCGAGCAGGTTTGGCCTTTCGCGCAGGGCTTTTGTCAGGTGGCGGACGGCCTGGTCGTATTCGAATAGGCTTTGGTAAGCGAGGCCAAGGTTGACCTCGGCCTCGACTAAGTTTGGATCGAGGGCCAGCACCTTCTTGAATTCTTCCGCAGCGCGCGCGAACTGCCCCTGCTTCATGGCCTCCTGGCCGGCGCGAAAAGAACGTTCAATTTGGTCCTCGGATGTTTGGGCTGTGGTCAGCTGTGGAGTTACCGACCAGGCCATAAGAAGAAAAAGGGCGGCTTTTTTCACTGGAACATTTTCTCGCGAACCGGGCAGGAGGTCAGCAAAATTCGGGAGGAAGAGTTTGTAGCGGCGACTTTACGTCGCCATCCTTGGAAAGAAAAGCACGGAAAAGAACCCGGGAACGCCGAACACTAGTTCGGCGAGTCTTAGGGCGCTAGCAAGCGATCGGCTGTGAGAAGACAGTGGACAAAAAAATAGCGCCGGACGGGATAAACCCGCCCGGCGCTGAAGTTGCAAGTTAGAACGTAAACCTCAAAGCGAATTGAACGAGGCGCGGCAGATTGTACTGACCAGTGACTCGGCCAAAGTCCGTTGCACCACAGCAACCGGAATTCGGAGGATTGAATTGGGGATGATTGAACCCGTTGAAGAACTCCGCCCGGAACTCGGTGCCGAGCCTTTCGTCTGGACCAAACTTCGTGTTTTTGAAGAAGGCAAAGTCAAAGTTCCTCATTCCGTCCGAGCGTATATTCGGCTCCGTGCGCGAATCGCTCAGGGGATTGCGGACAGAGAAGTCGGTCGGGTCGCCGTTTGTGAATACCGTAGTGTCGAACCAGGCGTTCGGGATGTTGGCGTTGTTAAGCGCACCAGGGCAGCCGCCGATGATGATCGGGAAGCCGCGCTGGAAGGTGATGATGGTATCCACTCCCCATCCGCTGACTAGCTTGTTGGCTACGCCGTTCAGGTTGCTTCCAAACTTCTTCCCCCGGCCAAATGGCATATCCAAAATCGAGCCAAGGACCAGGCGCTGCGGAACGTCGAAGGCGTCAAGGCTTCGCTCGTGGCGCAGGTCGTTTGGATTACCGTCGTTCCAACTCACCGGGCTGGCTTCCAGCCAGTTGATTTCCGAGTTGGTGTTGTCGATGAGCTTTGAGACGGTGTAGGTGGCAAGCACTTGCGCGCCGGCTGAGAAGCGCTTCTGAACCTTCATTTGCATGGAGTGGTAAATGGAATCGCGGTTATTCGGCTCCTCAAGGTCCACGTTATCCCACTGCGGGAAAGGCAGGAGCAGTTGGGCCTGCGGTACCGTAAAATTAGTCCCCACGCCACCTGATAGCACTGGTCCAGTGCAAGCAGCTGTGTTCGGCGGAGGACAATTCCCTGCGAACGGGTTGGGAACCTGCGCCGCGAGATTCGCCGCTTCGGTCGCGTTCTTAGGCAGCAGATTCGCTGGCAGTTGGTCGATGCTCTGGCTATGCATGGGCAAACGGGTACCCTTGGCCCCGGCATAAGCTATGTCCAACAACAAGTTGCCTGGGAACTGGCGTTGGATGTCGAGGTTCCACTGCTGCATATAAGGCGCTTTATAGCCACTGGTAGCTGCTCCGAGGCCATTCCCCTGCTCGTTGATTAGCGTCTGACTCCTCCCGAAGGGTGGAGTGATTCCGCTTGGGAAGGGGTTGAACAATGTAAACTTGGGGGTAACTCCATCCGCCTGGACCGCGAGCAGATTCGTGTTAAAGCTGTTGATGAAGAGGTTGTGGGGCGCATCGTCCCAGCGGCCGTCAACCGGGAGGTAAAACATTCCATAACCGGTGCGGATGACTGTGTTCTTATCGAATTGGTAGGAGACGCCAAGCCGCGGGCTGACGTTGTTCCACCGGTCAAACGCGGTGCGGCTCGGATGTTGCGAACTACTCACCAGGTCAAAGGCGCCTTTGAGGTTCGGCAAAGCGGCCTTGACTTGGGCGCTCGATAAGAGCGGGCTAGCTTCGTTCGGATTGAACACGACGATACGGTTGAACCGCTCCGTCCAGTCTCCCTGAAGATCGACACGGACCCCAAGGTTCACTGTAATCTTCGAGGTGAGGCGGTACGTATCGCCGGCGTACAAGGCCGAGTAGAGGTTTTGGTCGGCAGTCCTGGCAGGCTCAGTCACACTGTCACCGTTGTCCCTGGCATATCCGAGCAGGAACGAAGCAAGGCCATTCCCCGATCCACAGTTCAGGGTGGCGGCGATTGCGCACGATGGCCCGTTATTTCCGGGCCGCTGGTTGCCAGGGTTGAGAGGATTTGCTGCAGTCAAGCCGGCATCGAAGTTGAAAAAGCCGGCTGGGTCGTTGCTCTGGTAGTAGTTGTTACGGAGCATGCGGAATTCCCCGCCGAATGTGAGATTGTGCTGACCCATGATGGTCGAGAGCACGGGGGCGATGCTTAATGTGTCGTCCCAGGCGCCGATGCCGCTTCCGGTTCCCTGCGAGCACCAACTACCGTTGCCCCAGTGGCCGTCGCCATTGCTCTCTGATACGCATACCGTCGGAATGTGCGTGTATGTCATCTGCGAAGTTAGGGCCTTCCAGTTTGGACCAAACTTCGACAAGTCGATGCCTTGGCTAAGAGGCGTGCGCAAGTAGACATACCGCGTGTAGCCGATATGCATGTCCAAGATCGTTGTAGGTGAGAACGAATAGGTGTCACCCAGTGAAATCTGATTCGCTTTGGTGTCCTCGGTGCAACGATCACTGCATATGTCCTTATACGGTTCGTCGGGAAGCGACAGAATATGATTATGGGTGTACCGGCCGTAAATCCTCTGCTTTTGGCTTAAAGTATAGTCGATGCGCCCATTGTATTGGTCGGTGTCGCCGCCGGTGCTGAAGCTCTCGACAAAATTGCCGTTCGGATTGTTCGTTTGATTCGGCATCGGGAAGTAGGACAAAAGCGCTACGGCAGTGGGATCAAGTCGGGCAGGATCGATCACGTTTGGCACACCATTGAAGGAGAATTGTGTCCTGCAAGTCTGCTGAGTTGCGTTGCAGGCAGAGTTTCCACCAACATGGCTGGTAGTCGCGTCGTAAATGGGAAGCACTGATGCCGTGTGGGTCGAGCCTATCTGTGAAAAGTCTCCGCTTCTCTCCGCTGCTGTGGGAACCCACGTTGTCAAAGTACTCCCCTTACGCAGCCGGAAGCCCTCGTAACTGCCAAAGAAAAACAACTTGTCTTTGATAATGGGCCCTCCGGCATTGCCTCCAAACTGATTTTGCGTAAACGGAGGACGAGCGGTGCCTCCTTCATTGAGGAAGAAGTCGTTGGCATTCAGGACCTTATTCCGCAGAAACTCGTATAACGAACCATGAAGGGAATTGGTTCCGCCTTTAGTGTTGAGGTTGATCACGCCGCCGGCAAAACGGCCATACTCTGGTCCAAGATTGTTGGTCTGGACTTTGAATTCCTCAATGGCGTCTTGTGTGGGAACTACAGTGACAACGTTCAGGTACGCTCCGTTGGTTGGCACGCCGTCGATCAGGATCTGACTTTGTCCCGGCATTCCTCCGCCAACCTGAAAGTCTCCCAAAGCGAAGGGATTTGCTCCGACGGGACTACCCGTTGAGGAATTGCCAGCCGAAGGCTGTCCTTGCGGCACAACGCCGGGCGCCATAGCAACCAGCGCCAGTGGATTGCGGCCATTCAGCGGCAGTTCCGTGACCGTTCGTTGTTCCACGACTTGCCCGAGGGAATTTGTTTCCGGCTGGAGCAAGGGCGCTTCGGACTTCACCTCGATGATCTCGTTCACCGCCCCCACTTCCATCGTGAGGTCCACCCTCAGTCCGCTTTCCACCTGCACAAGGATGGGCTGGCGAACAACCTTCTTGAAACCGCTCTTTTCTGCCTCCACCTTGTATTTGCCCGGCAAAATATTCACGAACGTATAGCTGCCGGAAGCATCTGTGGTCATGTTGTGTTTTTCATTGGTATCTATATTGGTCAGCGTGACGGTGGCGGCGGCAACTGAAGCGCCGCTGCTGTCCGAGACAGTTCCCGCGATGGTTCCGTAGACGTTCTGGCACCACCCCGGTTTGGCTGAGACCAAAACCAACGTCGCCACAAAAGATGCGATTAAAAGCCTTCTCAGATTTCCCATTCTTTCCTCCAAAGCGCTTGTCTAGACCCGTAACACTGCCGCGCGGTCGCACCACTGCGCACACGTATTGCTACGGAACACATTCAATCGAAAAAACTAATACCCATAAGAAACCCCACAGGCACCCCGCTTGGGTCTACCTTTTAGACCCGTGAGCCGGAAGAGTCAAGAGAAAAATCGTTATTCTGAGGAATAGACGGTTTGAGCGGGTGGATTAGGGGTATTTACCTCAACTGGGTATGGCGTATGGCCAACTTCTTATTATCGAGACCACCCTCTGTTCGGTACTAAACCTACGCCTTCTTTGATGGTGATGAGATTGTTTACGGGGACTTGCTTGAAAGTCTCGTGGAGGCCGCTTGGCCAATAAACGTCGATGTCGGTTGAAGTGGAGTTGCCCAAACCGAAGTGCAAGCGAGGGTCGTTGCATGAATAGAAGCTGGATTGGCTCAACAAAGCTTGCGCCTGGGTTCTGCCTCCGTAATGGACGAGCACTCTGGCTCCAATGGCGCTCCGATTGGACTTTACGCCTTCCAATTTGACCTTAATCCAACTGGACTTTCCGCTCAGATCATTGCGTAATAAGGACGGAGGTTCGTTGAGATTGATGATCAGTACGTCGACATCCCCATCGTTATCGAAGTCTCCGAAAGCGCAGCCCCTACTGCAGTGCGCCGCCGCTACTCCCGGACCAGCCTCCTCGATGAGCTCTTCGAACACGCCTTTGCTCAGGTTCCTGAAAACGGCACGCGGCGTTTTGTATGGATATTGCGGCAGCGTTCGTTCCACTTGCGGATACACATGACCTGTCACCATGAAGATATCTGGCAGCCCGTCATTGTCCAGGTCAAGGATTCCGGAGCCCCAGCACACGTAGCGCGTCTCCACTCCGATGCGCGAGGAACCCGTGGCATCCTCGAAATTTCCCTTGCCATCATTGTGATAAAGAATGTTGGCGTCGTCCGTGAAGTGCGTCTTGAATAGATCAAGATGTCCATCTAAATCATAATCTCCGACGCCCACACCCATGCCTGCCTGCTCCATGCCATCGTCGCTCAATGCCACACCGCGGATGACTCCTTCTTCGCGGAAAGTCCCGTCATGATTGTTCATAAAAAGAAGGCTGGGGGTGGAGTCACACGCGACGTAAATGTCTTGCCATCCGTCTTCATCAAAATCTGCGGCTATCACAGTCATGCCATAAGTGGGCGTGGCTCGAGAGATGCCGGCTTGTTGGGTAACATCGGTGAATGTTCCGTCACCGTTATTTCGATAAAGGGAATGCTTGCCCGTGGCTAACCCTCGCGGCCCGCACTCGACGGGAATCCCTTTCCATCGGCAATTGGGGTTGTCACCAGGAGCCGCCGCATTCTCAAACGAGAAGCGAACATAGTTCGAAACGAAGAGATCGAGGTGTCCATCACGGTTGTAGTCCACGAAGGTGCAGCCGGCTCCAAACCTTTGTTGATCGCTTGAAAGGCCAGCCGCCTTGGTCACATCGGTGAAAGTTCCGTCGCCGTTATTGCGGTAAAGAGTGTTCTGTCCAAAATTGGTGCAAAAAATGTCGTCAAAGCCGTCGTTGTTGTAGTCTCCGATGCAAACACCACAGGCCCATCCGAGCGAGCGCAATCCCGCTTTTTCAGTGACGTCGGTAAATGTGCCGTCGCGATTGTTTTTGTACAGCCGATTCGTCGTGCCCTCGGGAGCGCCTCCGAGGCGAGTGCCGCTTAGAACAAATAAGTCCATCCATCCATCATTGTCGTAATCAATGAAGGCACAGCCGCATCCGGTGGACTCCACGATGTACTTCTTTATGTCAATATCGCCGTAGATCACCGGCGCGTGCAGACCCGCAGCAACGGCAACGTCCACAAAATGCGCGTTGAAAGGACGCCCGGACGATTTGGCCCTAGGGAGAGGCTTGGCCGTGTGCGTTGAAACACCCTGGCCCAATAAGCAGACAGGGCGCAACGATAGTGCACCTCCCACACCGAGTCTGAAAAAACTACGACGGCTGAAGTTCATTGCCCCCAGGAACACCAACGTTTCAAACTGCTGAAGCCCTTCATAGTATCACGGGCAAATCAACGGCTAGGCCATTCGCCGGGAACGACGCCTAGGGCGGAGAAATTGGACGCGGAGCAAACGGATGTACGCGAACCGGTGAGGGAACCTGCAAAGGCCCAGACAAGCTACGATATACTTGGTGAGCGTTTTTCGCGCCCTTTTGGGAGCCTTGACTATGTCGCCGGCCGGGATTAGCGCATTCGAAATTGGTTTGCCTAGTGGTATGGATACCTAATAATGTATCCCCACGATGCTTCTCGGACAGAATGACCCGCAGTGGCTGGCCGAAAAAAGAAAGCTTAGTGGTGTAGCATCCCATGTCTACGATTGCCCCTAGAAAAGTCGATCCGATTCCACGAAAGTCCCTTTCTTCCGTTGTCGTCGAACGGCTGAGAGAAAAGATTTTGACCGGCGAGTTGCGGGAAGGTGAGCAGCTGCGCCAGGACGCGATCGCGTCGGAGTTTCAAATCAGCCGTATCCCGGTGCGAGAAGCTTTGAGTCATTTGGCGGCTGAAGGGTTGATAACTATTGTGGCGAATCGGGGAGCCGTGGTGTCGGCGCTGTCTCCCGATGAAATCATGCAGTTATTCGAAACTCGCGCCGTGATGGAGTGCTACATGTTGAGATGCGCTCTTCCGAACATGAAGGAAGAAGACTTTCAACATGCCGAGGATATTCTTCGTCAATACGAGCAATCTCTCGAGAAGGATTCCGAAGTGAAGTCCTGGGGCCGATGGAACTGGAGCTTCCACTCCGCTTTGTACGCTGCAGCCAACCGCCCGGTGATGATGTCATTCTTGAAGACGCTAAATATCAATTGTGATCGTTACACGCGCCTGCATCTTGTGGTCACTCGCGACCTCCACCGTGCCGGTCAGGCGCACCGCGAGCTTCTCAAGGTCTGCAGAACGAGGGATCCCGAGGTGGCTGCGGAAGCGCTATGGAAACACATCACAGAGGCAGGAGAGTACTTAAGGGAATTTATAACACGGCATCGTCTGCAACATACGTAGGGCATAACGACGCGGTAGGCCCGGGAAGCGGTTCGCTGAGGCCATAGCGCCCGTCAAAAGGCGGAATTCTGCAAGCGTTTGCAGTTGGCAGGCGTGACCCCGCCGTGATATTGTCACGCGAAGAATTCTTGCTTCGTTTGGGGATGTCAGCGGCGACTATGGACCATTGGCAAATTGCACAGACTTTCAGAGTTAACGCTCACGACTTTTCTTGCCACCTAATTCTGTTCTTCGACAAAGACTCTCAGTCCGGAAGGCTGCGCTCGTCACAGCCGATTCGCGGAAGCGATGCTGCTGCCTGAACTGCGCCGGCAGGTCCTGGAGGCCAACCTGGAACTGGTGCGCAGGGGGCTGGCACTTTTCACGTTTGGGAACGCCAGCGGTATTTCGCGAAAAGATTCGCTCGTTGTGATTAAGCCGAGCGGCGTGCCTTACGAGCGGATGAAGCCCGGGGACCTGGTGGTGACAGACTTAAGCGGGAAAATCGTGGAAGGGAAGCTGCGGCCTTCCTCCGATTTGCCGACACATTTGATCCTGTACAAAGCGTTTCCTGGGATTGGGGGTGTGAGTCACACGCATTCCGAATATGCGACGGCGTGGGCGCAGGCGCGGCGGGCGATTCCTTGTTTTGGAACGACGCACGCGGATTCTTTTCATGGACCGGTTCCGGTAACCGCCGAGCTGAAAGATGCGGAGATTTCCGAGGATTACGAAGCGAACACGGGGCACGCGATTGTGCGGACGTTTCGAGATATTGATTACGCGGCGATTCCGGGGGTGCTGGTGGCGAATCACGCGCCGTTTGCCTGGGGGCCGGATGCGCTGACGTCCGCGCACAATGCCGTGGTTCTGGAATTTGTGGCGCGCATGGCTTATTTTACTTTGGGCATTAATGCACAGGCGAGCGCGATCGGGCGTTCTCTGCACGACAAACATTTTCTGAGAAAGCATGGCAAGGACGCCTATTACGGGCAGCCTAAGGAGAAAAAATGATGGCCATGATGGCGGTGGACGCTTCCACCACGCTGGTGCATCTATCCGGGGTCGATTTGCTCATCATTGCGATTTATTTCTTGCTGGTGCTGGGGATTGGTTTTTACCTGAAAAAGTTCGCGAATACGGGTGAAGATTTTTTTCTGGCGGGCCGCAAAATGACCGCGTGGGTGGCGGGGCTGGCATTTGTTTCCGCAAACCTGGGCTCGCTGGAGCTGCTGGGCTGGGCGGGCAACGCGTATCAATACGGCATCATGGCCGCGCATTGGTATTGGATCGGGGCGATACCGGCGATGGTGTTTCTGGGCCTGGTGATGATGCCGTTCTACTACATTTCAAAGACGCATTCGGTCCCGGGATACTTGAAGCTCCGTTATGGAACGGAAGCAAGCGCATTAAGCGCGGTCACTTTCGCCTTCATGACCATTCTCATGTCCGGCGTGAATATGTACGCGATGGCTGTGGTCATGGAAGTGGTGCTTGGCTGGAATTTACATTTCAGCATCATCGTTTCTTCGCTGACAGTGGGCGTGTATGTCGCCGCCGGCGGACTTTTTTCGGCGATCTTCAACGAGGTACTGCAATTCTTCCTGATCTGGTTTGGCGCCCTGCTGATTCCTATCCTCGGGCTGATCGAGACCGGAGGATGGAGCGGGATGGTGGCGCGCATTCACCACAATTTTCCAGGCGAGAATTTTACGCACATGTGGGGCCCGATGAGCTCGGCCAGCAACAATCCCATGGGAGTTCACTGGATCGCCATCGTGTTCGGATTGGGTGCATCTGTTTCCATGGGGTATTGGACAACGGATTTCCTTGTCGTGCAGCGCGTGCTTTCAGCAAAAGACGTGCGCTCGGCCAAATTGGCGCCGATTATTGGCTCGTTCTTCAAAATGGCAGTGCCGCTGATCGTGATTCTTCCTGGGCTTCTCGGGCGCGCAGTCCTGCCTTTTCACCTGCTTCCGGGGAACGTGGCGCAGCCGGGACAGTTTAGATATGACGACGTCCTGCCGCTCATGCTGGCGCGCTATTGCGGGCCGGGCCTGCTGGGGCTGGGAATCACCGCGCTGGTAGCGGGGTTCATGGCTGGCATGGCAGGGAACGTCAGCGCTTTCGCAACCGTTTGGACCTATGACATCTACCGGCTGTACATCCGCAAGGATGCGTCGGATACGCACTACGTTTCCATGGGGCGGTGGTGCACGATCATCGGGCTGTTTGTCAGTATCGGGACGGCCTATCTCGTTCAGTACAACAAAAGCATGATGGACTACGTGCAGGCGCTGTTCGGTTTCTTCATAGCGCCGCTCTTCGGCACGGTCGTGATGGGCATGCTTTGGAAACGTGTGAGCCGCTGGGCCGGATTTTTGGGGCTGCTGGCTGGGGTGCTCACCTCCGTCACCGTCTTCCTCTTGATGAAGTTTGATCCGAGTTGGGTCAAGGTGTTTGCATTTTCGTCGCTGGCGCAACCGCTTGCTCAAGCAATGTGGCAGGCGCTTTGGGCGACGGTTACTTGCGTTGTGGTTACCGTGCTCGTGACGTTGGTAACCAAACCCAAGCCGGATGAGGAACTGAGAGGGCTGGTTTACGCCCTTACGAAAGTGCCTCGCGAGGAGAACAGGAGTTGGTTGCATCGGCCGGCGGTTTGGGGAGTGGCGGCCTTAGTTGCCTTGGTTCTTCGTCGGACTTCTTCTACTGATCTACGGCGTGATGATTTTTGCGAGCGGACTGGCGAACTGGTCGCATCCTCCTGAGGGCGTGGAATTAGCGAACTTGCATGCGCCGGTGTGGTGGGGCGCTCTGCTGACTGTCCTTGGAGTGATTTATTGCGCCAAGTATTACCCGAGGGGACAGGCGTAGCTTTTTGCTTTGCGCTGAGCTGAAGTGACGTTCTTTAGTGGAGAAGCGGAATGGCTGTAGTTGCGGGAGTTGATTTCGGGACCTTGAGCGTGCGCGTTTCGTTGGTAGACAGCGAACGCGGGCTGCTCGCTTCCGCCGTTGCCGAGTATCCTCTTCATCGCAAGCGCGAAGATCCCGAATTTGCTACGCAATCACACGCGGATCACATGAAGTCTTTGTCCGCCGCCACGCGAGAGGCGGTGAAGAAAGCCGGAGTGGCCGGCGATCAGGTTTGCGCCATTGCGCTGGACACGACAGGTTCTTCGGTGATTCCCGTTGGGAAAAATCTCCAGCCTCTCGATGACTATTACCTGTGGTGCGACCATCGTGCAAAGGCGGAAGCCGCGGAAATCACGGAAGCCGCGCGGCGCGAAAAGCTCGAAGCCATTGAATGGTGTGGCGGAGTGTATTCGTCGGAATGGGGCTTCTCGAAGTTGCTGCATTGGCTCCGGCACAATCCCGCGAAACGCGGCGACATGGTCTCTGCATTCGAGCATTGCGACATGGTAGCCGCGACGCTGTGTGGCATCACGGACGCAAAGAAAGTGAAGCGCAGCGTCTGCGCGATGGGCCACAAGTGGATGTGGAACGCCTCGCTCGGCGGTCTTCCGCCCGAGAAATTCCTCATTAGAGTGGATCCTCTTTTGGCTGGCGTGCGCGAGAAGCTGGACGGCGAATATGCGACTTCGGACCATCTCGCGGGGCATCTATCCTTGGAATGGGCCCAACAACTCGGCTTGAAAGCGGGCATTCCCATTCCGGTTGGGGCTTTCGACGCGCATTGGGACGCCATCGGCGCGGGTTGCCGCAGTGAGGACATCGTCAACGTGGTTGGGACATCGACGTGCATCATCGGGATTACTCCATCAGTCCGGCTGGTTCCTGGAGTCTGCGGAGTAGTGCAGGGAAGTGTGCACCCCAAGCGGACGGGCATAGAGGCAGGGCTTTCTGCAGTTGGCGATATTTTTCAGGCCATTGCTACGCGTGCGGGAACCGATGTGAAAACTCTCAGCCAAGGCTTGGAGAATTATCGGGCCGGGCAAACGGGTTTGCTGCGCATGACTTGGGATAACGGAGATCGTACGGTCCTGGTGAATCCCAACTTGCGCGGAATTACCTTCGGGTGGAATCTGCAAACCACACCCCAGGATGAAATGTTCGCTGCGATCGAAGGCACAGCGCTGCACACGCGCGTCATTCTTGATCGCATGGAGCAGAACGGGGTCGCGGTGCGGCGCGTGATTAATGCGGGCGGAATCCCGCAAAAAAACGACGTGCTGAATCAGGTTTACGCGAATGTGCTTGGGCGGCCGGTTCTTGTTCCCGCGGGAAGCGTTGTCAGCCTTGGATCGGCAATTTTTGCTTTCCTTGCCGCCGCCGTCTTTCAAACCGTCGAGCAGGCGCAGGATAAGATCTGCCCGAAGTACTGCACATTTCAGCCGGACCCGTCGTCCAAGCGAACGTACGACAGCCTTTACTCGCTCTTTAGCAAAGTGTATTTTGCATTTGGCCAGCCGGAAACCAGGGAGTTCGGGAGCGTTTTACCCGAACTGATTCGGCTAGCCGAATCTGAACAGGCCAAGTCGGCAAATTAGACTCGGCATCACCTTCTACGCGGCGTCAGGGGCTGCGTGGAGTGGGACAGCGGGAGCTTGTCCGAGAGGGGGAAGGATGAGCAAACTGCGCTTCTTGGTTTCGTTGATTACCAGGGAAAACGACTACCAAGTAGAACAAGCGGCCGCTGCGCTTGCGACTGCAAAAGAAATTGGGGTGGATACAGAAATAGTTTACGCGGACAGTGACCCCATCACGCAAAGCACGCAAGTCTTGAAGGCCATCCAAGCGGAGCCTTCTTTGCGGCCCAACGGGATTATTGTCGAACCGCTCGGAGCCACTGCCTTTCCTCAGGCAGCGCAAGCGGCGGTAAGCGCCGGCATCGGCTGGGCGGTGCTCAGCCGCCGGGCGGACTACGCGCGAGAAATGGGGAAGTCCTCGCGTTCACCCGTCTTTTCCGTAAGCGTAGACCAAGTGGAAGTGGGCCGCATCCAAGCGCGACAAGTGATGGCGCTTTTGCCGCGAGGCGGGTCCGTGCTGTTCATTCAAGGCCCGTCCGTTAGCTCCGTCTCCAAGGAGCGGCAAGAGGGGTTGATGGAATTGCTTCCCGGCAATGTGCATCTTTCGAATCTGCGTGGACGATGGACTGAGGAGAGCGCGTATCAAAGTGTATGCTCGTGGTTTAAATTAATGACCGCGCAGAAGGCGCGCATTAACCTCGTGCTAGCGCAGAACGATGTCATGGGCATGGGGGCAAGAAAGGCTATCG
>WNGQ01000586.1_pt1 | contig 37478 bp, 36 predicted proteins | sample 5407661 | NCBI WGS metagenome assembly WNGQ01 (sample SAMN13153382, study PRJNA577476) | soil metagenome | isolation source: 60 cm soil or saprolite under Garry oak tree replicate 2 | place: USA:California | collected 2016-06-15 | reverse complement strand
GAAGCTCTCCCGCCATCGCCTTGTCCAAACCATGCACGCGGGCTATGCCGTCGCCTATCGTGAGGACGGTCCCGACTTCATCGACAGCAATCTTCGATTCGTAATTCTCAATCTGCTGCCGGATTAATTGCGTAATTTCGTCTGCTTTGATTTGGGCCATAAGTCGCTCTCAGCCTTCAGCCATCAGCCAAACCCGATAGGTTCAGGTTTTAAGCATTCGGCTCCTGGCTTCTCCCGAACCTACGTACATTTGTTCATTCCGAACCCGCCGAAGGCGGGTGAGGAACCTGCTTTTCTGACAGCTGACAGCTAACCCATCAACTGCTGCCGAATCCTTTCCAACTGCCCTTTCACCGAGCCGTCATACACCGTGCTGCCGACGCGGGCAATCGCACCGCCCAGGATCGCCCGGTCCTGCGAATATCGCGCGCGGATTTTCTTGCCTGTCACTCGTGCCAAGTCGCCTTCAAGTCCGTTCCGCTCGTCCTTGCTCAACTCGCGCGCGCTGGTAATTTCGGCTTCGGCGAATCCCAGACGCTGGTTCAATTCTTGCGCGAACTGCGCCACGATCTCGCCGAGAAATCTGGTGCGGCGATGGTCAATGAGCACGGCCACAAAGTTCCGTACCGTCTGTGAAATTCCGACGCGCCGCGCAATGGCATCGAGGACGGCACGTTTTTGCTCGGAAGCAATCGAGGGCGTTTCCCAGACTTCGCGGAGCCCCTTGTTCTCGCGCGCCAATGCCGCGACCTGCTGCGCCTCCGCCAACGCCTGAGCCGGATCGAGGCGCTTCGACATGACTACGTCCGCGAAGGCCCGCGCATAAGTATTGGTGACGGTTGCCATGAATCAGGCTTTCTTCCCCGGCGCGCCGTCACTCGAAAGCTGTTGCGCAAACCTGCGCACCAGCGCTTGATCAATCGATTCGTCTACTCGGATCTGCTTGGTAGCTAACGCGACTGCGAGATCGGCCGCATACGCGGTCAATTCCCGACGTGCGTTTTTCGCTACCGCAGCAATCTCTTGTTCCGCCGACGCCACGATCCTGCGGGCATCTTCGACGGCAGCAGCTTTAATTCTCTCCTCTTCCACAACAGCTTCACGTTCCGCCGCGGCCCGCATCTCACTGATTTCTTCGCCCAAGCGTCCCAGCCGGGATTCGATGTCGGATAGCCGGCGATTCGCGTCTTCACTGGCTTTGCGTGCTTCCTCTAGAGACTTCTGAATCGACGCGGTGCGATTGCGGAACATTGCCGGCAAATTCTTTTTGGAGAACCATGCGACCACGCCCACAACAATGGCGAAATTCAGGATCGCGCCCAGCCAGTATGCGCCGTCGAGACTCAATCCCGTCATCTTTGCGAGCATTCTTACCGACGCAGAGTGCTTGAACTGCGTGGTCTCATCTTCTCCCGAGGCTTCGCGAGATTCGTGAGGGTTTGCGGGACTATTCTGGGCGGCTCGATTTGCGGACTGCTCAGATGTTGGAAAAGCCTGCACAAAGACGAATCCAGAAAGAAGGATGGCCGACGCGACCAGCAGCGACAAGCCTCTGATTTTTTGGAAATCCCTCATTGCCCACCCGCCTGCGCCAGCGCCGGCTCAAGCACCACGCGGATGATCTCCGTTGCCAGCCGCCCTGCTTCCCTTTCGAGCGTATTCTTCGCCGCCAACTTGTCTCGTTCGATTGCGGCCCGCGCTCGCTCCACTTGCGCCTGAGCCTTGGTTCGCGCCTCGGCAACGGCCTCTGCGCGGGCCTGTGCCGCCTGCGCCCGGCGCGCTTCCTGGGCTTTGAATATCGCGATGCGTGCATCTCTCAGCCGCTGCTCATATTCGGCAGTTCGCGCCTCAGCGGACCGGACGTCGGCCCTCGCCTTCTCAATTGCGCCTTGCGTCCGGGCATACCGCTCACCCAGAACTCGCGCCAGCGGCTTATGGACGAGCGCCGTGTACAGCCCATACAGCAGAATAAAAAAGATTATGGTCGGAATGGAACCGAGCAGTAATTCGCCTATTTGTCGAAGCGTCTCATCCATGTTGTCTGCTAGGTGATGACCGGTCGAATGGATCTTCTTCGGATGCTCAGGAACTAATAAATCTAGCAGTTTGCGAGGATTAGTGTCAATGAAACCACGGTAGTGGATAGTGGTGCCGGGTGCCCCAGGTCTCGCCGATTTTGCGAGACCTGGGCAGGGAGACATGGCAGGAGGCCCACCTCTCTATCCATGTTCACGCGTCACAGACACTCACTTTCCGCCCTTTTATTCTCTGCTCATGCCTCACGCTCTGCACCGCTTCTATGGCGCAAGGGACTTACATTTCCTCACATTCAGTTGCTACCGGCGCCAGCCGCTTTTCAGGAGCGCGACTCGCTGTGATTTGTTCCTACAGATTCTAGAACGGCGCCGCTATCGGCTCGTGGTCTTGGGCTATGTCGTCATGCCGGAGCACGTTCATTTGCTGGTGAGTGAACCGCAGCGGGCGACACTCTCGACTGCCATCCAAGCCCTAAAGCTGGGTCTTGTCCGGAGTTTGGAAATCAATGCTGGCCCCGGGAAAGCTGCCGTTCCCAGAGCTTGCCCTGAGCGGGCCGAAGGGTCTCCCAAAGGCAGCGAGACCTCGGGCACCCCAGTGATTCCGGACCGATTCTGGCAGGCACGGTTTTACGACTTTAACGTTTGGACGGAGCGCAAGCGAGTCGAAAAGCTTCGCTACATTCATCGCAATCCGGTCAAGCGCGGATTAGTGGTCTCACCCGAGCAGTGGCGCTGGAGCAGTTTTCGTTGGTATCGTTTTGGCGAGGCGGGTCCGGTGCCCGTCGGTCCGTCCACTCGCATCGTGATCAGATCCTATTCCACTCCCATCCTGTGGGGTGCATGTGGTGTGCCCATGATGTGAGGGTGCCCCAAGTCTCGCCGTTGTTGCGAGACATGGGAGTGACGGGAGTTCCCCTTCCAGACTTGTCGATCAGAAGGAGAGGGTCGTTCCCAGGTCTCGCAACAACGGCGAGACCTGGGGCACCCAGGTAACTTAGTGCCGCAGCACATAATTCGCCGCCACATCACGAAATGCAGCCAACTGTTTCGCTTTGACGATCTCGTTCCAACCTAATTCAGAAGCCATCAAATCGGCCACGACCGGGGCCATTTCCAGCGCCGCTTTCGCATTCAAGAACAGCGCCCGAGTGCGCCGGGCCAGCGCATCTTCAACCGTGCGGGACATCTCATGGCGCGCAGCCCAGATCCCTTCAGCCTTCACGTAGGGCAGCGCCGGATGCAGCGGCTCACCCAAGCGAGCATCGTCCTCTATCAGCTTACGGATTTCGATGGCGTCCGAACCGTAAACTGCCAGATGCCCGAATTGTCCGGCTGAGCTATGAGAGCCGTGGATACTCAAGTGGTGAGTTACGCAGGGCCTTTCCGGCAACTGAGCCAGCGTGACTGCCTGGTCAACGCAGTCTTCTGCCATGTGCCGGTACGTGGTCCACTTTCCTCCGCCGATGGTCATCAACCCGGAACTGTCAATATGGATGACGTGATTGCGCGACAGTGCCGCCGTGTTGGCGACAACGGCTGCGCGCACCAGTGGGCGAATGCCGGCGAAGACGCTCAGAACGTCGTCACGCGTAGGAGCCTTCACCAGGTACTGCCCGGCGGTCGAGAGGATAAACTCAATCTCTTGCTCCATGGCGACCGGCTCCAACATGGCATCGGCGATGGGTGTGTCCGTGGTGCCGACCAGCGTGTGACCATGCCAGGGGATCGCGAATAGCACACGCCCGTCGCTGGTGTGCGGGACCATGATGGCGCTTCCGCCCGGCAAGAATTCCGGCCCAAATACCAGATGAATGCCCTGGCTGGGGACGATCATAGGCGCAACCGAGGGCTCTGCTGCGCGCCGCAGACGGTCGCTGAAAGCGCCGGTGGCGTTGATCACCACTTTGGCGCGGGCGCGAAATTCCTCACCGGTTTCAGCGTCGTGCGCGACGACGCCGTCGACAAATCCCTGGCCGTCTTTGGTAAGTCCTGTGACCTCGGCATAATTCAGCAGCGTGGCGCCCTGCTCAAAAGCCGTGAACACCATGTGGATGAGCAGCCGCGCATCATCGAATTGGCCGTCGTAGTAAACTGCGCCGCCACGCAGCCCTTCGGTCTTGAGTGTCGGAAGATGTTCGAGCGTTTCTTCGCGCGAGAGCAGACGCGACTTACCAAAGCCATATTTGCCAGCGAGAAGCTGATACAGTTTCAGGCCAAGACCATAGAATGGCGCTTCCCACCAGTCGTAGTTGGGCACGATAAAAGCGAGGTCACTCACCAGGTGTGGCGCGTTTTGCAGCAGAAGTCCACGCTCTTTGAGGGCTTCCATCACCAACCCAATATTGCCCTGCTCCAGGTAACGCACGCCGCCATGTGCCAGCTTGGTGCTCCGGCTGGAAGTGCCTTTGCCGAAGTCGCTCTGCTCAAGGAGCAGCACTTCGTATCCGCGGGTCGCGGCATCGATTGCGACGCCTACGCCAGTAGCGCCGCCGCCGACCACAATCATGTCCCAGGCGTTCTGATGCGCCTGGACGCGGCCCCACATCTCGGCTCGATTCATAGCTCGTGTCTTGTCACTAATACTAATGACGCTCAGAGACGCGCGAACGAGTTCAACTGATTCCCGTAATCTTCACGATCACAGCAGCAATGCCACCACCGATCAACGGGCCGACGATGGGCACCAGGGCATAACCCCAGTCCGAACCACCTTTATCGCTGATTGGCAGGACGGCGTGAGCCACACGCGGACCAAAGTCACGCGCAGGGTTGATCGCGTATCCTGTCGGCCCGCCGAGACCCAATCCGATTACCCACACCAGAACTCCCCAAAACCAGGGACTGAATCCTGGCGCGAGTCCGGCTGGAGCAAGAGATTTACTTCCGAAGCTGAAACCGACAACAACCAGGCACGCGGTGACGATAATTTCGCACAACAAGTTTGCAGGAATATTGCGGATCGCAGGCGCGGTGCAGAACACGGCCAGTTTTGCTGCTTTGTCCGGAGTCTCTCTCCAGTGCGGCAGGTACACCACCCAAACCAGCGTGGCGCCTACGAAGGCTCCCAGGAACTGCGCTGCCCAGAACAAGCCGACGCTCGACCAGTTTTTCGACAACACGGCCACCGCCAGGGTGATTGCAGGATTGATGTGAGCGCCCGGACTGCCGCATGCTACAGCCGTGCAGATACCCGCAACCACGGCCATTCCCCATGCGGTTGCGATCACGATCCAGCCGGAGTTCTCACCTTTCGATTTCTTCAGGAGGACATTGGCGACAACCCCGTCGCCGAGCAGAATCAGAACTAAGGTGCCCATGAACTCACCGAGAAATGGCCCGTGCATTTTGGAACCTCCCCTTTTTCAGGATGCAGCACAAAGAGTCCTGCTTTGAAAGGGCGCGGCTTTCAGCCGCGCCGTTACCGGAGTTAAAGAGACGTACGGCACGGCCAAAGGCCGTGCCCTTTCAAAGCCAATCAACTTCTTCATCCTTCCACAAGCGTTTGAACGCCCGGCTCCGGCCTCAAGCTTGCTCCTCTTACGAATGATGTAGGCTAGCACTACCCTATTCAACCCAATCAAACGAGCGGGTGACTGCCTTCTTCCAGAAGTGATAGAGCTGCTCGCGAGATTTGCTCTCCATTTTTGGCTCCCAACGCTGGTCGACAGCCCAGTTGGCGGCAAGTTCGTCGGTATCTTTGAAGAAGCCGACAGCCAATCCGGCGGCATAGGACGCTCCGAGTGCAGTAGTCTCCTTCACCATCGGACGCACTACCGGCTTGTTCAATATGTCGGACTGAAACTGCATCAGCAGATCATTCATCACCATTCCACCATCCGCTCGCAGGAAATCGATGGCGATGCCGGAATCCTTGGCCATGGCTTCAACCACCTCGCGGACCTGAAAGGCAGTGGCTTCCAGAGCGGCGCGGGCAATATGTCCTTTATTGACGTAGCGGGTTAAACCGGCGATCACGCCACGGGCGCTGTCTTTCCAATAGGGCGCATACAGACCGGAAAATGCAGGAACGAAATAAACTCCGCCGTTGTCGTTCACGGTGCGGGCAAGTGTTTCGACGTCGGAGCTGGTCTCTATCAGTCCGAGATTGTCGCGGAGCCACTGCACCAAAGCGCCGGTGATTGCAATGCTGCCTTCGAGGGCGTAGTGCGCTGGTTGTGTGCCGAATTTGTATGCCAGCGTAGTTAGCAGGCCGAAGTTCGACTGGACGGCCTTTTCGCCGGTATTCATCAACATGAAGCAGCCCGTGCCATAAGTATTCTTCGCTTGTCCGAGCTTAAAGCAGGCCTGACCGACTAGCGCCGCCTGCTGATCGCCGAGATCGCCAGCGATGGCAACTTCCTGAATCGCCGGGAGTCTTGCGTGTCCGTAGACTTCACTGCTGGAGACGATCGTCGGCAACATCTGGATCGGAATGTCGAAATCCCTCAGGATTTCCGGATCCCATTCAAGCGTGGCAAGATTCATCAATTGGGTGCGGCTGGCATTGGTGACGTCGGTGACGTGGACGCCGCCACTCGAACCGCCGGTGAGATTCCAAATCAGAAAGCTATCAATCGTGCCGGCTAGCAAGTCGCCAGCTTCCGCGTGCAAGCGAGCGCCTGCAACTTCATTGAGAATCCAACGAATCTTCAAGCCGCTGAAGTAAGTTGCCAGCGGAAGTCCGGTTTTGGCGCGATAGCGGTCCTGCCCGCCGTGCGCCGCGAACTCAGCGACGCTCGAAGCAACGCGAGTGTCCTGCCAGACAATCGCGCTGTAAACAGGTTTCCCAGTCTTCTTGTGCCAAACAACCGTAGTCTCACGCTGATTGGTAATACCGATAGCAGCCAGATCGCCTGGACCGAGCTGACGAGCATCCATTGCTTTGTGGATGACACTTTTCGTGCGCCGCCAGATTTCTTCTGCATCGTGCTCGACCCAGCCCGGCTTGGGATAAATCTGCTCGTGCTCTTCCTGAGCGGTGCTGACGATCCTGCCAGCACGGTCGAACACGATGAAACGGGTGCTGGTAGTCCCCTGATCGATGGCGCCGATGTAGCTGGGCATGTTTGGCGTCCTCTCCTAGTTACGCACCATTCTGGGCGCACTCATCTTACAGAAAGTTGAGGGCTGTCGGGATTGTGCTCGCCGATGGATAGAGGGTGGGATCGCGGAATTGCTCTGTATCAGGGCACAAATTTCCGTCGTGCCGCACGCCAATTGACAGGACCAGAACAGCTCGGCTGAAAGCCATGCCCAGAGACGAATCCAAACTTCGCTCGGAAGAGGCTCCTTACGCCGCCTGTCCCTTCACTTCCACCCCGGCCCACTTCTCCAGCAGCAGCAGAGTGGCGGCGTAGTCGAGGTCAGCGTGGCCGTCTTCGATGGCCATTTCGTAGATCTCTTCTACGGTTTCCAGGCCGGGGAGTTTCACGCGAGCTTCTTTGGCAGCTTCAAGGGCGAGGCGGATGTCCTTGCGCATCAGGCGAAGCGGGAAGTTGGCCGAAAAATCGCGGCCCAGGACAAACGGCGCTTTGTATTCGACCACGCCTGACTTCACCATGGAAGCATTCACTAGTGGGATTAGCTTTTCTGCGTCAACGCCCAGCTTGGCGGCGAGCGTGAGGGCCTCGGCGAATCCTTCATAGATAAGCGCGATTTGCAGGTTCATCACCAGCTTGGCGGATTGGCCTTTCCCAACCTCGCCCATGCGGAAAATTTTCTTGCCCATGGCGGCATACAGCGGCTTCAGTCGCTCGATCGTTTGTTCTTCTCCACCGACGATGAAGAGCAGCGTTCCGCTCTCGGCAGCAACTTTTGATCCAGTCATCGGCGAGTCCACGTACTGAGCGCCTTTTCGCGCAACTCGTTCCGCGAACTTGCGAGTTGCAGAAGGAGAGATGGTGCTGGAATCGACGACGATCATGCCTTCGGTCAGCGATTGCTCAACTCCGTCTGCCCCGAAGAGCACGCTTTCGACTGCAGCGGTATCGGAAACGGCCATCCAGACCACTTCGACGCCTTGCGCCGCTTCAGCCGGAGAGGCTGCCACTCGCGCGCCCTCGACCGCTTTGCCCGGAGTCCGATTCCAGACAGTGACCTCGTGTCCAGCCCTCACAAGATTAGTGGCCATCGCCTGGCCCATGATTCCCAAACCTAAGAATGCAACCTGCATTGGCGTGCTCCTGCTTCTCGAAGAAGATCACGAGAATTAGAACCGACCTAATCGCGGTGGGTCAAGCAAATGATTGCTGGATTGGTAAAATAAAGCTGTCAGCTATCGGCCTTCCCGTTGAGATATCCGATGGGGAGTTAGAAGCTGAGAGCTGAAAGCTGGTTTCATGCTAAAGCAAGCGCTCAAGAATCCGGCCCTACGCAAACGCGCCCAGCAATTTGGCAAGCTCATACGGCATTCCGCCGTCACCCCGCGAATCGGTGAATCGCACAAGCCGAAGCTGGTTTCAAACGGCGAGATGGGTGTGACGTTCATTGGCCATGCCAGCTTCTTGGTGCAGATTGGCGGGGAGAACGTTGTCATTGACCCGAATTTTGCGCGCTGGCTGTTCGTGCTGAAACGGCTGCGGCAGCCAGGGATCAAAATCCACGACCTCCCGCCGATTGATGTTGTGCTGATCACTCACGCGCATTTTGATCATCTCCACCGGCCGTCGTTGCGGGCGATTGTGCAGCACACCAAGCGCTGGCGCGGATCAGCGCCGACAGTGGTGGTACCGGAGCATGTCTTCGACCTGGTTTCCGATCTTGGATTTCGCGACGTGGTCGAACTGAACTGGTGGAGCAGCTACCGGCATCGCAATGTCACCATCACGCATGTGCCCTCTCGGCACTGGGGAGCACGCGTCTTGCGAGATGCGCATCGTGGATATGGGGGCTACGTGCTGCGCGACGCCAAGCATTCGGTTTATCACGCTGGGGACACGGCCTATTTCACCGGTTTCCGAGAAATCGGTATGCGCCTGACCCCTCAACTGGCGCTTCTGCCCATCGGCGCTTACAACCCTCCGTCGTTTCGCAATGTCCATACCAGTCCCGCCGACGCCACTCGCGCCTTTCTCGATCTGAACTCGCGCTGGATGGTTCCTATGCACTACGGAACCTTCCGCCTCTCGCACGAGCCCATGGACGAACCGTTGCGGTTGCTGGATCAAGAAGCCAGACAAGCCGGGATCGAGGAACGGGTACTGGTCCTCAAAGAAGGCGTCACCAAAATTTTTTGACAAATATTCATATTTGCTGGGCTAGAATTCCTCCCCTGAGGAGGTTTCTATGTCCGAGCAAGCGAAAGCTCTTCCTGAAGGATTTCATACCCTGACCCCGCACCTGACGGTACGCGATGCGGATAAAGCACTGGAGTTTTACAAGAACGCGCTTGGCGCCGAGGTCCTGCACGTCGCGCGCATGCCAGACGGAAAAGTGATGCACGCGTCGCTCCGCGTCGGTGACTCGATGCTGATGTTGAACGAGGAAGCTCCGGAATATGGCACGCTGTCTCCGCTTTCGACCGGTGGAACCGGCGTAACCATTCACATTTACACCAAAAATGTGGACGAGGCTTTCAACCGCGCCGTATCAGCTGGCGCGCAAGTCAAGATGCCGGTTATGGACCAGTTCTGGGGCGACCGTTACGGCCTGGTTGCTGATCCGTTCGGACATAAGTGGTCGATTGCCACGCATACAAAGGACATGTCACCTGAGGAGATGCAGCGGGCCCAGGACGAAGCCATGGCCAAGATGCCTCCGGCGGCGGTTAAAAAGACAGCTTAGTCAGCCAGCAGAATTCTGAGGTCGCGCAGATTGTTGCCCGTGGACCCGGTGACGATAGCATCGCCCAGCGCTTCAAAGAATGGGTAAGCATTGAAGCTGGCGAGGTGCGTCTTTGCATCGAGTCCGCGGGCTTTCGCTCGCTCTAACGTTGTTCCATCGACAACCGCGCCTCCTGCGGGACTGTTGCCGTCAATTCCATCGGACCCGGCGCTAAGGATGCAAACATCTTCTCCGGCGATTGTCTCCGCACAATACAAGGAAAACTGCTGATTGCGTCCGCCGGTGCCGCCGTTTTCCACGTGTACGGTGACTTCCCCGCCGGAGAGCAGGCACACTCGCTCATGCTTTTGCCGCAGACCCCGCAGCCGCTGTAATAAGTAATCAGCGGCTTTGGCGTAGTCCCAATCGTCGCAGCTATTGTCTATTTCGACCACGAACCCCTGACGCCAGGCCTCTTTTGCGGCCGCCTTAAGCAGAGCTGCGTTGGAAAGGATCGTCCACCAGCGGGCGCGGACGAACGCAGGATCGTCCGACTTAGGGGTCTCTTCCAACGCGTGCCGGTCGAATAATTCCCGCACCGATGACGGGAATTGCTCAGCCAGGTCGTACTTGGTCGCGATGGCGTAACAGTCCTCAACCGTGGTCGAGTCAGGCATCATTGGCCCGGAGGCAAGCGCGTCGGGCGTGTTGTCGGGGACGTCAGAAACCAGAATTGAAACCTGTTGCGCCGGATACGCTGCTTGCGCCAGACGTCCGCCTTTGATCGCCGATAAATGCTTGCGAATGGCATTGATTTCGCCGATCGGAGCGCCGGAGTGGACCAGAACACGATAGGTTGCGACCAGATCGTCCAGCGAGATCTCATCGTCCACAGGTTTTTCAACCGTTGCTGATCCTCCCCCGCTGATCAAATAGATCACCAAAGAAGATTCGTTCTGAGAGTTGAGCGCCTTCAGCATGGAACCGGCAGCGCGGATGGACTCCGCATTCGGCATAGGATGTCCGCCGTAAAAATAGCGAAAGCCGCGGATGTGAAACTCGGGTTCGACGGAACTGGCAACGATGCCTTCGAAGCGCTCTCCCGCTTGTTCGTGCAACGCAGTGAGCATAGTGTGCGCAGCTTTGCCGATCGAGATTACGAACACGCGGCCGCAGGCATTCAGGTCGTACAGGTCCTCGCAAACGCGGAGAACTCCGCGCTCGGAGTGCACTTGCCGGGCGAAAGCCTGGCTGATGCTGGATTCCCGAAGAGCGTGTTCGAGGATGTGGCGAGCGATTTCCTTCATCGAATCGTATCTTGAATCCAGGCCTCGACCGCTTCGCGCATCTCGCGCAACCTGCCCTCGAAAAAATGGTCGGCGCTCTCAATGATTACGAGTTTTTTCGGTTCTGGCAGAGCGTTAACCAGTTCCTCCAGCTGCGCCCGCGGCCCGAACTGGTCGCGGCTACCACTGACAAACAGCTTGGGCTTGCTGCAAGACTGAAGAAAATCCAACTCATAACTGCGCTCGTCCCCGGGCGCAACGGGCAAGCCGAGCCCGATAACCGTGGCCACGCGATCGTCGGGGCATGCGGCGCCGAGTCCTACCGCAGCTCCAAACGAGAATCCGGCGAAAATCAGGGGCAGATGAAACTCGCGATCTAGCCAGTCCAGAGCGGCCTTCACATCATCGGTTTCGCCGCGTCCGTGATCATGTTCTCCGTGACTCAATCCTGTCCCGCGGAAGTTGAAGCGGAGCACGGGAAAACCAAAGCGGTTCAGCGCCTTCATCGCATGGAACACGACCTTGTTATGCATAGTGCCGCCGAACATCGGATGCGGATGGCTAACCACGGCGGCATGAGTCGCGTTCTCGGCGCCGGAATTGAGCAAGGCTTCGAGCCCGCCGGCGGGGCCGTCGAGGAAGAGCGAACGGATTGCGCTGGCTGCGGGGTTCATTGCGCGACTGTCGGGACTAGATTACCGCAGCCTGATTGCTCCAGTCGCTTTAATGAAGGCGCCCGTAGCTCCATAATCGAGATTGATCTGATTCAAAACCTGAGTCGCCGCCATCCGCACGCGTAGGTTATCCTCGATGCGCATGGACATCGTCTCACTCACGCGCCAGCTTGTGGACATCGAATCCGTCACCGGAAACGAGGGAGCGGTAGGACACTTCCTGCAGCAAGAGCTACAAGGACTCGGCTATGACGCCCGACGAATGGCCGTTGAGGAGGAGCGCGCCAACGTGTACGCGACCGTACCTCAGGAACCAAATCCAGTGGTGGTTTTTTCCACCCACATGGACACCGTTCCTCCGTTCATCCCTTCATCCGAAGACGAGCAGCGTGTCTATGGCAGGGGATCTTGCGATGCCAAAGGAATCATTGCCGCGCAAATTGCCGCAGTCGAAAGACTGAGAAAAGAAGCAATTCACGTTGGCCTACTGTTTCTCGTCGGCGAAGAGCGCGACAGCCTGGGCGCAAAAGTTGCCAACCAGCACGCGCACGGATCGAAGTTCCTTATCAATGGCGAGCCTACAGAGAACCGCGTTGCCATCGCATCCAAGGGAGCTCTGCGTGTGGAACTCACCGCGAAGGGACGCATGGCGCACTCGGCGTATCCCGAGCTTGGCGACTCCGCCATCGACAAACTGGTCGAAGCGCTCCACCGGCTGCGGGCGATGAAGCTGCCTACTGACCAGGAGATTGGGCCATGCACTCTGAACATCGGCGTGATCGAAGGCGGGCGCGCCCCAAACGTTATTGCCGACAAGGCACGCGCACAGTTGCTCTATCGGATGATCGGTCCATCCGACGAACTTCGGCGCGAGATTCTCGAAACCGTGGGCGCTTTGGCGAAGGTCGAGTTCACGCTGGAGATTCCATTTACCCGGCTGCGCACGTTTGAAGGCCTGCCAACCATGGTTGCGGCATTCACTACCGACATTCCGGCGCTCGGCAACTGGGGGCAGCCGTTGCTGGTCGGTCCGGGATCGATCCACGTTGCGCACACTGAGGGCGAGTACGTGGAGAAGAAGCAGTTGCACGAGGCGGTGGAGTTGTATTGCGAGCTGGCCAAGAAGCTCACGGGTTGCGCCGGGTAGCGCACATCAGATCTGTATTGTGTGGGAATCGGTGTTGAACGGACTTACGTGTCCGATTCACAAGCCTGACAGAATGGCAGGCGTACGCTCCATGTCATAGGAGTTCCATACAACTGAAACTGGGCATCAAGGAATTGCATAGAAGATCCGCAATGCTCGCACAGCCCATGTTTCCGGCGTTTGGCCTCGGCATCAAAGAAATCTTGGATGGAGCTGAGAATGTGCTGCCTCTGGGAGTTTGTCTGCACGGTGACCTCTCTGGCTAACGCTTGTTTAGAGGTGCGAATTCGCCCCTCTTAACCTGCCGCTAAGCGGACGGGAATAGCGTCCAGTAGTCGCACTGCGGTTCGTTCGCGCAGGTGGTTTCTTGCCCGCTATAGTGCCGCCAACAATTTTCTCCAGTATTGGCAGCAGCGTATCGCGGCCGTCGCCCTTGTGTAACACCGCATCGGCGAACCACCAGAGGGACTCAGGTATCTCGTCAAGACATCCGCTCCAGACCACCACGGGCAGGGTCGGTTGTTCTTTCATCAGCACTTGAGCGACTTGATTACCGTCCATTCCCGGCATGCTGAAATCGAGGAGTACGGCGTCGGTTGAGTGTGCGCGCGCGAGCGCAATTCCGGTTGCGCCATCGGAAGCGGTGAGGACGTTGTAGCCTTTGCTCTCCAGGAGTGCTCTCTGAATTTCAAGAACGATGGGTTCGTCGTCGATGCAGAGGATGGTGGCCATATTATTTCCTCGGTTCGTTCTGCACGATGAGAAATTCCTTACTACAGTGCTGACACGTCGCGGTGGTAAAGAGGATCGTGCTTCCAGGCCAAAGGTATAGAGTCTGGTTTTCGCAGTGTGGACATCGGAACTCGTGTCTATCGAAACCAGGACCAATTTGCGGCACATGATTCCAATGAGGAGCATCGGTTCGGATTTCCAATGCTCGTCTAAGTCGGTTAATCGTAGGTGCAATGCCAGCATCTGTCGGTACGCTGAGGCACTGCCGAATGTGCGCCGGCGCGCACGAGATTATTCCGAGTCGCTCTGCCACTGCTTGGTCTGCTGCTGCATGATTCCGTAGCATTCGCAGGCCGCTTCTTCCAGATTTCGGCGGTCGATAATTTCTACGTCTCCGCGGGTGTGAGCGATTAGTCCGGCCTTTTGCAACATTCCGGCCGCCACGGTGACGCTTGACCTACGAGTTCCCAGCATCTGAGCCAGAAGTTCTTGCGTCAAGGGCACCGACTCCGATCCTGTACGGTCGGCGCTCATCAACAACCATCTCGCCAATCTCTCAGTCACCTCATGGAGCCGATTGCAAGCTGCAAGCTGTGTGACCTGCATTCCCAGGACTTGTGAAAACTGCTGTAACCGGCGCTCCAGTTTCGGGGCCTGACGCAGGATTGCCATCAGGGTTTCGCCGTCCACGCGGAAAGCCGAACCCTCGATCTGAGCTACGGCCCGAGTAGAGGAGGTGCGAAAGCCCGCAACCAGCGGCAAACCGATGAAGCCTTCCTTGCCAATCAGACCCACTTCCACACTTTTTCCATCCGGGAAGACGCTGAGAATGGAAACCAGCCCGCTGTTGCAGAAATACGCGGATTTCAAAGTGTCGCCCGGCTCATGCAGCACGTGGTGGGTCTTCAAACGTACAAATTCCAATTTTGACAAAAGCATTTCTGATTCTTTGGGCGGGAGGTTGAGCAGAATCCGATTATGGATGTGGTTGCCGTCACCATCACCGGGAGGCGGCTTCGGAGAAAACTTAGTAGGCGGACGGGCCTTGCTGGCCATAACGGCTCCTTGCGCAGCACAATTTGTCTGATTTTCGCAGGGAACCGTCACCCTAAGGGCGCGGCGGAGGGATGCTAGAAGAGACTCTTTAAGCCTACTCCTTTTCGAGAGTTGGTGGGAGAAAAACGTTTGCTGGCCTGCATCTTCGTCTCACGCCAGAGTACGCTGTAAGACCATAAAATGCGCCTTACCGTACATACTTTAGTTTTCTGCGGGCTTACAATTTTCACAACTTTTCTGTTTCCGGCGCGTTAATCAATCAGCAGAGAAGAGAGAAGAACGGACCGGAGGACGTTATGGCAACCCCTTCAGATTTTCAGCCCATCCCGCATGGTTCTCCCTATTGCTCAGATCCGAACTGCCAAAGCTGCCGAGAGCTACGAGAAGTGCAGGAGGCAATTCGGTTACATCAACCCATTCCAAGCAAAAAATCAGCGTAGGTTGTTGCGCGAATCGCGCTCTGCTGAGAAATCCAAGGGATTTCCCAGTTTTTGAATCTCCAAATCCAACTATTTCTTTTTCTTTGCCTGTTGAGCAATTAAGGTCATTTGGCGTCAACTCATTAGCTCCTATGGGTTTAACTCTTGAGAGTTCGTTACCGTACCAGCTATTGTGCGGTAGCGTACAGTACCGAGGGTATTTACTCCCGTCGCTCAAAGAGTAGGGTTGACATGCCCCTTTCTCGTCTCTCGTCGCCGTCCGTCGGCCTGTACGATGCGGCGCGGCCAGCAGCCAGCCAAGGGCATAAGGAGGCTGCATGTCTCACACTATTTTGATAGCCGATGACAGCGCACTCATTCGCCACTCAATACGATCTTGCATCGAGCAGAACAGCGATTGGGAAGTCTGTGGCGAGGCAGAGAACGGCAACGTTGCTGTTGAAAAAGTGAGAGAACTGCATCCCGATGTAGTGATCTTGGATTTTTCGATGCCTGGGATGAACGGTCTCGAAGCCGCCCGCCAGATCACTCGCATCGCCCCGCACACGGCAATGTTGATGCTTACGCTGTACAACTACGAGCAACTCTCGAACGATGCTCACGCCGCCGGCATCAAAGACGTTCTCTCAAAATCCGATGAAGTCGCAGACCATCTGCTTGCTTCGCTACAGAATGTTTAAGAGAGCTGCGGTCGCGCTTGCTCACCGTGCCACGATCTCAAATTCGACGCGAACTTCGTCCTTCACTTTAACCGTTCCACCGGCAATCGTAACCGGGGTAATTCCGAAGTCCTTCTGCAATAGCTGAGCCGACCCACGGTACCGCCCGTTCTTGCGTTCCACGTCAACTTTTACAGGCCGAGTTTGTCCGTGAAGCGTCAGGTCCCCACGAACTATCCACCTGCCCTCGCTGGGGCGATTTACCTCGGTAGAATGAAAACGGATTTCGGGAAATTTTTCGCTGTGCAAGACCTTCGGGCCTAGCATAGTGGCCTGGATTTCTGCTCGGTCTTTGTCGGAGACATCTGGATCGAGCACTCGCAAAGCGCGGGCATCAACAACAAACTCGACGGTGCTCTTGTCTTCATCAAAGACACCCTTTTGGATGGGCGCACGGATTTCGTGATCATGTGCGAAGGCTGAAAACAATCCGGTCTTGTAAACGCGGACCGTCAGCACCGATCGCTCAGTGTCGATAGCTTTTTGCGAGCCAGCGTCCGCCGCCCACACGGGAAACAATGAGGAAAAGACTAGCAGGCAGGAAAGTGTCGTCGCTCCGCTCTTCGCACTAATTCTCATCACACGCTCCCCTCAGGAAAAATTTCTTCGACCCTCACCGATGATTTCGGCCCTCGCACTGGCCAGTTCATCGCCTTGGGAAGGGCAGATCGACTCTGCCCTCCCAGGGTAGTTCAGTCAAGGTGCTCATTTATTTTCGGCCGTTGTTGGCGTGCATGAACCAAGGTCCTTTGTCATTTTGTGGACTTGAAACACAGGTTCACCTGACTCATCCTTGGTCTTTTTGCCTCTGACTTCCACGCGTTCACCTGGCCGGAGCGCGTCACCCTTGCTGGCCAAGGTGTAGGTGCGATTGTCTTTCTCATTGACGAGTTTGTCGCCATCGCCGCCTACGCAGCCGGTGAGAGTCGCACGATTGCGAAGCGCGAAGTAGAGCAGGCCGGCACCAGCCGCACCGCCTGCGACTCCTCCGATCACGGCGCCTTTCGAGCCATAGCTCGGGTGAGTACCCGTGGGATACGGGCCCATCCCACCACCCATTCCACCCCCGTACTGGGCGATGGCAGTAGCGGGAATTAGAGCCAGCAGGGTGAGCATAACCGTAGCCCGCTGCAGGTTCCCAAAGAGGAATATTCGTGAAAACATATTGTCCTCCTTTGCTTGATACACGGTTCGATTGCACTGAGTGTGGCGATGGTTGCAGAAGAGAAAGTCAATAGATTGTCGCCAACGACCGTGCTTTCAGAAGGCCTTGATCAGGCAGGTTTTGCCGACTGTGCGTGGCAACGGGCCAACAATTTCTTTACATTTTCGAGACCGTCAAAGAGCATCGGCTGAGGGGGGCAGGCCAGAGCTACCCCGGCCCTTGCAGCCACCAATTACCTTGCATACGTCCGCTTCGCCAGGAGCCACTCACCTGCTTTTCCATCGTCCGGTTGAGCATCTCCTCGAATGTTTTATCAGTGACGTCTGTCATATCGGACGTCCACGTGCCAGAAAAGGCCTTCCCTGCGCGGGCCCGAGCTGACCATGTACCTTGCCAACCCAGCGAAGATTTTCGCGCCCACCACGTGCCTTCGAGAAGAATTTGATTTGTGTCGCTGAGAAGTGTCCATGACCCGCTGGCGGCGTTGTGGGTGTTGGGGAGCAGGCTGGCCCACCAATGCCCTCGGAATGAATGCGCCGGCCCTGCTGTGGCCATCCAGGTTCCGCGCTGATCGTGTTGATGAAGATTCGCGGAGCGTTCCTGAGCTACTGCGCACGAGGCAAGTAGCACCGCTAACACACAAATCCACCGGTTCAATGTAGATCTTTTGCTCATATTCCGAATGCGAGAATAACATGGCACTTGCCTCCGTCGGATGTAGTTTGAGGCAAGAGCACGTCCTGACCAACAACTGCTGCCCAGGCCATCTGCAAGGGCCTGGGACTACACTATCTTTATGTCCTCTGCCCGCCTTAACTCTCTCTCGAACGCCTCTTCCTCTTACCTGCGCTCGGCCATGCATCAGCCCATCCGATGGCACGAGTGGGACGAGGAGGCGTTTGCTGCGGCACAACGCGAGAACAAACCCGTGCTCCTCGACATCGGCGCGGTGTGGTGCCACTGGTGTCATGTGATGGATCGCGAGTCTTATGACGATCCGGAAATTGCGCAGATTGTGAACGAACGCTTCATTGCCATCAAAGTGGACCGCGACGAGCGCCCAGACATCGACAGCCGCTATCAAGTTGCCGTGCAGGCCCTCAGCGGACAAGGCGGCTGGCCGCTCACTGCGTTCCTCACTCCGGAGGGAAAACCTTTCTACGGTGGGACGTACTTTCCTCCCGATGAGCACTACGGCCGCCCCAGCTTTCGCCGCGTGCTGCTGTCGATCTCCGATGCCTACCGTGAGAAGAATGGTGATGTGACCGAGCAGGCAAAGCTGCTCGAGGGAGCGATAGCACACTCGGAGTTATTCGCGGGAAAGAGCGGCACGTTCTCGCCCCGAGTGATTCAAGAAATTATCGATTCCGCTCGAAAGATGTTCGATGAGCAAAACGGCGGATTCGGTAGCGCTCCGAAGTTCCCACATCCTTCGGCTCTCGATCTGGTGACTGACCAGTACGCCCGCACCGGTGACGAGCAACTCCGCCAGGTCTTCACCACGACCCTCGAAAAGATGGCGCGCGGCGGTGTTTACGACCAACTGGCAGGAGGCTTTCACCGTTATTCGGTCGATGAGCGCTGGGTGGTGCCGCACTTCGAAAAGATGTCTTATGACAACTCGGAGCTTCTCAAGAATTATGTGGGCGCGTATCAAGCGACTGGGTCGGGATTTTTTGCGGAAGTCGCCCGCGACATGATTCGGTGGATGGATGAATGGCTCAGCGACCGCAAGCATGGCGGCTTTTACTCGTCTCAGGATGCTGATATTTCGATGGACGATGACGGCGATTACTTCACCTGGACGGTGGACGAAGCCAACGCCGTGCTTACCGAAGAAGAGGCTGATGTTGCCTGCCTGCATTACGACATCAACGAAGTCGGCGAGATGCACCACAATCCGGCCAAGAACGTGCTTTACCAGCGGGCGCCGGTCGCGGAAATTGCAACTCGGCTGAAGATCTCCAGCGAGCGTGTGCTTGAGCTATTGCGGTCGGCGAAACAGAAAATGTACGCCGCGCGTCTTAAACGTCCAACGCCATATGTCGACAAAACTGTTTACGTTAGCTGGAATGCCCTCTGCGTTTCAGCTTATTTGAAAGCCGCAAGCATACTGGGCTTGGACGATGCGCGGCGATTCGGGTTGCGATCGCTGGACCGCATCCTGGCAGAGGCATGGGCTCCGGAAACCGGTCTGAAGCACGTGATCGCTTACTCTGATGCCAACGCCGCAATGCGTGACACAACTGGTTTTCTTGACGACTACGCGTTTACTGCAATTGCCTGCCTGGACGCGTACGAAGCCACTGCGGATCTCAGTTATTTCCGCGTTGCCCGGCAAATCACAGATCAGATGATTGCGCGGTTCTGCGATTCTGTTTCTGGAGGATTCTTCGACGCGGAATCGAAACCGGATTCTCTCGGAGTTCTCAACACAGCGCGTAAGCCGTTTCAGGACTCGCCCACTCCCGCGGGTAATTCGATGGCCATCATCGCTCTTCTACGCATGCACGCCTACACCGATGAACCGGGGTATCGCGAAAAGGCTGAACAAACGCTGGAACTTCTAGCGGGAGCAGCCGGCCAATATGGGCTGTTTGCAGCAACCTACGGAATAGCCGCAGCTCACTTCTCGGTCCCGCATACCCAGATTGTCATCGTGGGGGAGGACGAAACTGCAACCGAGCTCTACTCGCAGGCTGTTGCTTCCTGCGTTTTCGGCAGATCGGTTCTGAAACTAAGATTCAGCCAGGCGGTAGCCCAGAATCTTCCGCCATCGTTGGCTGCAACCATTCCTGAATTACCGGCCGTTCACCTGGGAAAGACAATTGCCCTGGTCTGTTCAGGTTCTTCCTGCAAGCCACCGGTACACAGCGCAGAACAACTCAGCCAGCTCATAAGCCTAAAAGATTCAGCAGCTTGAGGAAATAAGGGTCGGCCCCGAAATGAAAAGAGGGCCGAGAATGCTTTCACACTCTCTGGCCCACAACTCCGGGGCCGTTCACCAGCGCCCCAGTGCTACTTGCACCCATCCTACTTGTCGCAATTAACTCTGCATACGGGCATAGGTCCGTCGTTCAGCTTTGTGCTGATCGGAGCGGCCATCGCCACACAGGTGCAAGCCACGGCTACCACCAGGACCACAGTCCTGACCGCACGTGTCATGGCTTTCTCCTTACATGCGGGTCCCCTGGGAGCGGAAACCCTTAGTGGGAGGAATTATATCCCCCCTGTCAAGATGGGCTGAGTAATTGTCTTTATTTGGCTTTGGGGAAGGAGAGGTTCAGACGCGGTGGTTTTGGGCCTTGGAGAAAGCCCGATCAACCATGTGCTCGAACATTGGAATCAGGGATTCCGAATCGTCATGAGGCTGGATGTCCATCAGGGCCTCGTCCCAGCGCTGCGGGACGAGTACGGGAACACGCGTTTCGCGGCGGTTCAGTAATCCGTAGGAACACCACAGCACAAGGCACGCATTGTAGGTAGTCAAGTTAACTAAATTCATTGCGTCCGCGGAAATGTGTGCCCCGGAATAGAGTGCGTTAGTGAGCAGTTCCGTTCCGGCAAGGATGCCGAATCCCAGGGCTACGCCAAAAGCCGGTCGTCGCCAGGACAGGCCGACATGTTTACAAAACGCAAGTAGAAATAGGACCAGCCCACACTGGATTACTCGTACGCACCGGTGTGCAACCATGACGGTCTTGACCAGCGGGTCATTCCAGCTCGGGCTTATTGAAATGAGCACAACTGATACCAGCACCATGATCAGTGCAGCCCATTTGAACAGGGCCGTGCCGAGGTCTTTCAGGGCATGGTATGGGCGAAAGGCATCAAGGAAGACCTCGTGGATAATCTTGAACTGGAGTATCAGATTGAGCGCGCTGGACAGCCAGAATACGTCGAAATAAGCAGTGTGACTGGCCCAGCGATAGACGGGAAACTCCACCGCGAAGATTGCAATCTGTGTGACCGTGAAGGAAAGAAATACCGGGAAATCCTTGTGCAGCTTACGGCGGAAAAATATTACCGCAACTATGGCTTGCAGCGCCGGCTGCAAGACCCAGAGCGCAAGCTGGATTTGGGGGCTGGACATATTCCGGGGGGTTTCGACTCCAAACCCCGAGTTTTCTGGATCGAACTTAGCAGTTTTCCGAGAAGGTACCTATGAACAGAAGTAACCAAAGTCATGGTTACTTCTGCGGTTCCGGACACCCCCAATGGGCACTCAGATTATTGGGATTTGCAGTCGCAGACGATGTCATTCCACGAACACAAAATAGGAACCGGCCCACAAAGCAGCCGGAATCGTGCCTCGCTTCTTGGTGGTGAAAACCAAGCTGTAGTCCGTGGATCCTGAGAGGGCTTCCAAGACAGACGGTTCGGATTTAGGCGTTATGGTTGCCAGGTATCGCAGGAAACCGTACACGTCGCCCGTACCCTCGTATTCCTGGGAAATGAATGAAAGAAAGACATTTTGCTGCACTAGACGCCACACTACCGATGCCGCGAGTGAGACCATTCGCTCATAGGACTGAGGTGAAACATTCTCCGGAGCCGGATTGTCGAAGACCAGACGCAACCTGCGTTCGTCCTCCCGCGAGAACTCTCTGACTTTGAGTGATCCCGATTTGGCTGTCGCCTTCCAGTCCACATACCGGGCGGAGTCTTCTGGAAGGTATTCGCGAATCCGGTACAGATCTGAGCCTCTTCCTCGGAGATAAGCCTCCAGCTTGCCGCTAAGGACAGGGAGAAGTTCAACTACTTCCTCAGATCTGGTCAATTCTGGATACACCAGCACTTCGCGCGATAACGCAACTCGGCGGGTCTTCACTAGAAAGGCGAATGGAAACCGGGTAGACAGGCTGAAGCGCTCCTGGTAATGCCCCCGGCGCCGGAAATTCAGCTTTACCTCTGCCTGGAGCTGCGCTCCGGGAGGAATCAAGGGAAAGTACGCAGACTGATGGAAAACTCCTGAGGGGAACCCAATCGTCACCCGGCGTAACTTGCGATCCGGGAGCTGCAACCATTGTCGTTCTGGAGGTCGCCACGGCGGCACGGGGAACGTCGTGGCCACCCACCGCCACCGCTTGCTCTCCTTGCTTTTTTCAATCGGAACGGCCGAGATGGAAAGGGAGGGCACCCACCGCCGCGGGTTACGAACGCAAACCGTTGCCGGTATTTCAGTTCCGGCAAAAATGTGGTCGGGAATCTTCAGATCCAGTTCCAGCCGTCGAAGACAAAGTGCGGAGGCAATCCCTGAAACCGCGATAGCAGCTAGCATGGCGGCGACGATGATGTACAGCAGATTATTACCGGTGTTGAGAGCCGCGATGCCGATTACCAAGACAACGATGGCATAAAGCGCGCCCGCCCTGGTTACCTCAAAATCCAGGGCTTCACGTACCCGTTGGGTTCCGACGCGATGCGCGAGATAGGGGACGATTCCCAAACCGACCGCTGCCGCCATGAGCAGCGCAAAAGAAGCCAGTACCACGGTGGCCACAACATTGCCGGCGTCGCGAGAGGCGGTTGAGAAGATCGCTGCCGCAAAGGCCAACGTCAGACCAATAGCCGCCAGCAGAAACCGCAGCCAGGCTCCAGAGTTCTCCGCCCGAATAGCAGCGGCCAGCCTGTGCAAGCTGGTGTGTGGGGCGGATTGAAGAGCGGAACTCATCTCAAGCCAAACTCATCCGAGCCTAGCACTGAATGCACGGGGTTGTCAGGTTACTTCCCGTTCATCAGTTATGCGGGCAGACGCCTCGTTTTCGTGCCAGCGCTGCTCCGGAGAGTACGTGAGAAACTGGATCACAATCCGGCTGAATTCCTCCGGATATTCCTCGTATGGAAGGTGGCCTGCGCCTTCCATTATCGAAATCCGGGCTGTCTGGAAATTCTGGCTAAGTGGCTGCGCCGACGCAGGATCAACGGCTCGATCCTTGATTCCCCAGACCAGCAGAGTGGGGACTGACGAAACCCTAGGCAGCGCGGCCTTCAATTCCTGCATGTCGGCGTGCCATGTGCGAACAACTCCGATTGCATGTTCAAATCTGCCACCTCGCCTCAGAGGTTCGGAATACCCGCGAAATGCCTCGCGAGTAATTCGGCTGGGATCTCCGTACAGCCTCCGCAAGAAATAGTTGTGCAACGGACGCAGTGGCCGCGCCAGCTTTGGGAAAAGCGCCCCGACCAGTGGATTTCGCAAGAGCGCTAGCCTTCTGCGGCCGTACAAGGACCAGGGATTCGCGGGAGAAACCAATACCAATCGGCGGACTCGTGACGGTGCGAGCGCCGCCAACATCATTGCAGTTGCCCCTCCGTAGGAGCTTCCCACGAGGTCGCACGAAGCGATTCCGGTGGCGTCCAAAAATCCCAGCAACCGCTTGGCGGCGGAAGACAGGCGACAATCCAGTCTGGGATCGCACTCGGAAAACCCTGACCCGGGCATATCGGGCGCGAACAGTTGCCGGCTCCGAGCCAGGATTGGAATGACATGCCTCCAACTGAAGCTGTAACCCAGCAGTCCGTGCATCAGAACCAGCGCGGGCCCGGTTCCGGCACGCCGGAAACTAACTTGCAGGCCCCCTACTCGAATCGAGTCTTCCAGAGTGTTCACCAGAGGGCGTTCCTTCAATTCGCAGCCGCTATTCGGCATTGTCTCCCTGTTCCAGGCAACTTTCGCACAGGCTCTCAGATTCTAGCTAATTGATATCGCCTCTGTCCCTCATTTAAAAGGGGGCTTCGGCTCCCCTGTTTTTTCGGAACACCAACCGACCTTAGATCCCATAAACTTAGTCATGGCAACCACTTACCAAATATCAGAGATTCCTACCAAAAAACATAATCCAGCATGCCGAGTCCTTCTATAATTCTGGAAGCGCTTACTATCATGGCACTTATCTCGTCCAATGGAACAGAGATCTTGGCAGCGAACGTGCATCCGTTATATCGGTCGGGTGTAGCTGCCCAGCAGCCTTCGTCTGAGTTTGCGATGAACCGGGAATATCAAATTCGTTTTACTGCCGGATTTCTGGTTCTGTTCACTACGGCTGCGATCACGCTGGCGTGGATTAATTTCCGCAAAGAAAGCCAGTTCATCGCTCCGTATGATGGCGCCGTGTTGGTCGAACGCGGAGCCAAAGTCATTGTTGACCAAGTCGAACCCAACGGCCCGGCTGGCCGATCCGGCATTAAAGCTGGCGATCGACTGATTGCCGTTGACGGCCATCCTGTCAGTCGAACTGAGACGGTCATCCGGCAGATGTATCAAGATGGCGCCTGGTCCAAGATCACCTACTCGCTCATGCGTGGATCGACAGCTCTTGAGGCGACGCCCATTCTGGTCCCGATGGAACGCTCCTCGAATGACTGGCTTCGACTGATCGCCCTTATTTATCTGGGAATCGGGCTTTATGTGCTCTTCCGGCGCTGGACGGCCCCTGGCTCAACTCACTTCTACATTTTCTGTCTGGTGTCGTTTGTTCTCTACTCGTTCCATTACACGGGAAAGCTGAATTTGTTTGATTGGACGATTTATTGGGGCAACGTTGTAGCTGGGCTGCTCCAAGCGGCACTCTTCGTCCATTTCGTGCTCACCTTCCCAGAGGAACATGGGTTTGCCAGGAAGCGGCGCTGGGCGATTCCAGCGCTTTACTTGCCTGGTATCCTCCTTCTGGCTGTCCACATTCTTGCGCTAACTTTGTCGCGTGCGAGTGAAACCCTCCGCTGGCAGATCGACCGGCTTGAAATGTCGTACATGGCGATCTATTTTGTCTCCGCCGCTGCGGTGCTCTTGCATAGTTATCGCCAGGCAAAGCAACCAATTTTGAGGCAGCAACTTAAGTGGCTCACACGTGGCACGATCCTGGCCATCACTCCGTTCACCCTGTTTTATGTGATTCCGTATCTGATCGGGATCATTCCCAGTCCGGCGATGAAGGTCTCAGCTCTCTCGCTTGGCATTCTGCCGCTGACTTTCGGATATGCCATCTTCCGCTACCGCCTGATGGATGTAGACCTGATCTTCAAGCGCGGAATGGTGTACGCGCTAGCTGCGGTCGCGGTCGTTGGAGTCTACTTCGCCGTGGTCGCCGGGGTAGGGGAGTTGATCCATGCCCAGGTACCGAGCTTCGGGACTGCGGGCCTGATTCTGGCGATGGTGATCACGGCGGTGGTCTTCGATCCGGTGCGTAAGTGGATCCAGGACCGGGTGGATCGATTCTTCTACAAGGCGCGTTACGACTACCGGCATACGCTGGTCGAGTTCGGGCGCGAGTTGAGCGCCGAAACCGATCTGGACAAAATGCTCAGCGCGGTTGTGGACCGGCTCTCGCGCACGCTTCTGGTTGACCGCATGGCAATCTTTCTGGCCAACGGCGAACAGCCAGACAGTTTTGTTGTAGCCAAGTCGTTCGGTATCCAACAGACCAGCGGACTCGACCTCAGCTTCTTGAGCGTGCAGCGGCCGGAAACGGCCGAAGGACACTTGTTTTTCGACAACACTCACCATGTCCCACGCGAAACCTCCAGCGCCCAGGCGAGCATCGCACGGCTTGAATTGAACTATTACATCCCCTGTTGCGCCCAGAAAAACACCGTAGCAGTGCTTGGACTGGGGAAAACGGTGGACGGCGATTTCCTCTCCAGCGAAGACGTGGAACTCCTCGAGACCGTGGCTGGATATCTAGCTATAGCCATTCAGAACGGTCGTTTGTATGCGTCCCTAGAGCAGAAAGTGGCGCAATACGAGAGGCTGAAGGACTTCAATGAGAACATTGTTGAATCCATTAACGTAGGCGTCTTGGCGGTAGACCTGGCGGACCGAATCGAATCGTGGAACTCGCAGATGGAAGTCATGTATGCCCTGCCGCGGTGGCAGGCGCTCACCCGCTCACTGAGCGAGGTTTTCCCGGAAGAGTTTGCCGAAGAGTTCCAGCGCTTGCGCAAGAGTCCCGGCATTCACAACCTGTACAAGTTCCGGTTGGCAACTCCGACGGGTGAAACCCGGATCGTGAACGTCGCCATTGCTCCTTTGGTCACGAAGAAATTTAGCGTGATCGGGCGACTCATTATCATGGATGACATCACCGAGCGGGTTGAGTTGGAAACCCAGCTTTCGCAAGCCGACAAGCTCTCGTCGATTGGGCTGCTGGCAGCCGGTGTGGCCCATGAGGTGAATACGCCGCTGGCTGTTATCTCGTCCTACGCGCAGATGCTTTCGAAGCAACTGCAGGGGGACGAACAGAAGGGTGGACTGCTCGATAAGATCACGCGCCAGACCTTCCGCGCGTCAGAGATCGTCAACAATCTTCTGAACTTCTCGCGCACTAGCGGCGCAGAGTTCGCCGAAGTTAATGTCAATCGCATCATTCTCGACACCCTGAGCCTGCTCGAACACCAGTTCAAGACCGCAAAGATTCGAGTACAGGATGACCTTGCTCCTCATCTTCCTGCAATCCAGGGAAACGCCGGCCGCTTGCAGCAGGTTTTCTTGAACCTATTTCTCAACGCCAAAGATGCCATGCCGAACGGTGGGACCTTGCGTATTATGACTTCCAACGGTGACGGAGTGAGCGTGGTCGTCTCCGACACCGGCAGCGGAATCGCGCAAGAACATATCCAGCGCATTTACGATCCATTCTTCACCACCAAAGCTTCGCCGCAGGACGGGCAAAAGCGCGGCACCGGCTTGGGACTTTCAGTAACCTACGGAATTATCCAGGAACATGCGGGCAAAATCCGCGTGGAGAGCTCTCCGGAAGAAGGCACAACTTTCTATCTTGATTTTCCCCTGATCAGGAAGGCGGTCAATGCCTGAAGCTGCCGTCATTCCGCGACGCATCAGCGAAACACCCATGTCCACGCAGGGGTGCGTTCTCATCATCGATGATGAAGAGGAAATCCGTGAATCGCTTCAGACCCTGCTAGAACTGGAAGGCTACGAAGTAGAGACCGCCGCCAACGGCGAGCAGGGGCTCTCTAAACTGGATGAGCGTCCCTTCGACCTGGTGCTGCTGGACCTTGCCTTACCGGATCGAAACGGAATCGAGCTGCTTCCTGAAATCCGCGTCCTGGATCCACAAATTTCCGTGATCATGATCACCGCTTACGGCACGGTCGAGGATGCGGTCCGAGCAATGCAGTCCGGAGCCGGCAACTTCCTCCAAAAGCCCTGGGACAATGAGAAGCTGCTGGCGGATGTGCGCGCTGCAATCGCCCGTCGCCGCGCGGAAGAAGAAAACATCCAACTCAAGCGCGCCCTGAAGCAGCGCTACAATTTTGAAAGCATTGTGGGCAAGAGCGAGCCCATGCTTAAGATCTTTGACCTAGTGGCGCAAGTGGCTCCCAGCCGCTCTACCGTCCTCCTGCAAGGCGAGAGTGGGACGGGCAAGGAGTTAATTGCGAAGGCGCTGCATCTGAATTCTCCTCGCCACGACCGGGCTTTCGTCCCGGTCAACACCGGATCCATGCCGCCGGACTTGCTCGAGTCCACGCTCTTCGGCCACGTCAAGGGCGCGTTCACAAGTGCTATCGCTTCCAAGAAGGGCCTGTTTGAAGTAGCCGACCGAGGCACGCTGTTCCTTGACGAAATCGGGACTATGGGCCTGGATACCCAATCCAAAATCCTGCGAGTGCTACAAGATCGCAAGTTCATGCACCTGGGCGGCGTGCATGAGATTCAAGTGGATGTGCGAATCATTGCCGCGACTAACGTGGACCTTCGCCAGTTGGTCCGCGAAGGCAGGTTTCGCGAAGACCTGTTTTACCGGCTGAACGTCATTACTATTGACCTTCCCCATCTGAGGCAGCGGAAAGAAGATATTCCCCTGCTTGTGGAATTCTTCCTGCGCCGCTACTCAGAGGAAAACCAGCGGCAGGCACGGCGGATGACTCCCGAAGCATTAAGGCCGCTGCTCAATTACTCATGGCCGGGAAATGTGCGAGAGCTTGAAAACGTCGTAGAACGCGCTGTCGTGCTTTCTTCTGGCCCGGAAATCGGGCCTGAACTGCTTCCTGACCACGTTATCGGCCGGGGCGCGACACTTCCACTGATTGAAAATCGCGGGGACGCATCGCTGTTCGATGTGATGGAAGAATGCGAACGCCATATCATCGTCGATATGCTGGAAAAATGTAGCTGGAACCAAACCGAGGCCGCTGAACGCTTTCACGTTCCCCTCTCAACCCTGAATCAGAAAATTAAGCGCCTCAACATCGAAATCAGGAAGAAACCACGAGAGTAAGTCGCAGCGAGCGTCAGGCGAGATGGTCGGCACCCGCAAGCGAGTTTCACGACTTGAATCCATTCCAGGCCTACGATGATCAATCAGGTGTCTGCGCTGCCAACACTTGGTTGCCAGGAGCTCGCAGCTAACAGGTCAATGGCTCTGCTATATTCCTTTGAAGACCATGGAACTAGTCTCGCCTTCAGACTACGCGAAAGAGAAAGTCCAATCTGTCCAGGAATACTCGCGACTGGCGGCGCGCTCGCTGGTGAATCTGTTCAAGCGGCCGCTTTACGTCGCCGACATGCTGCAGCAGGCTGACCTGATCGGTTTTGGTTCCCTGCCCATAGTCCTGGCAGCTTGTTTCTTCACTGGCGCGGCACTGGCACTGAACAGTGCCTCCACTCTCGATCGATTTGGCGCCGAGACTGTGATTGGACAATTGGTCTCGGTCGGTATAGTGCGCGAGCTTGGTCCCGTGCTGGGCGGACTTGTGGTCGCGGGGCGAAATGCGTCCGGCATGGCGAGCGAGCTTGGATCCATGGTTGTCACCGAACAAATCGACGCCATGCGCGCCCTGGGCACCGACCCCATGAAAAAGTTGGTGACTCCGCGGGTCGCGGCCACCATCGTGATGCTTTTCTTTCTCACCATTCTTGGAGACCTTCTCGGCTTGATCGGCGGTGCGTTCGTGGCCACCATACTGTTGGGTTTGGACTCGCATCAATACTGGAGCAGCACCTGGCAAACTCTGGTTTACTCTGACGTGTTTACCGGACTTGCCAAGCCGGTGGTCTTTGGTTTTATCGTCGCCACAATCGGATGCTATTACGGACTGTCTACCAAGGGCGGCACTCAGGGCGTTGGACGCGCAACCACCGAGGCTGTGGTCGCCGCGATGATTCTCATCATTGCGGTTGACGTCTTTATCACTCGGCTGTTAATGGTCACACTTGGAACTTGAAGGCAGCGAATGTCGACGCCAACCCTGCCCAGAGAAAGCATAGTCGCCGAGCACCAACCGCCGTCGTTGGACGCCGTTGTTTTTCAAGATGTCGAGCTGGCATTTGGCAGTAGAGTTGTGCTCGACGGCATCTCCTTCCGACTCACTCATGGCGAAACAAAAGCCATTTTCGGGGTAGCAGGATCGGGAAAAAGCACAATCCTGAAGCTTGCTCTAGGGCTCCTGAAGCCGGATGCCGGGCGAATCACCGTCCTCGGTGAAGACATCACGGAAATGAGTGAGGACCAACTCTTTGAGCTGCGACGCAGGGTCGGGATCGTATTTCAGGAGAGTGCCCTATTCGATTCTTTAACAGTCCGAGAAAATGTTGCGTTCCGGCTGCTGGAAGAGGGCAACGTTTCCGAAGAGGAGATCGAAAACCGCGTGCGCGAAGCACTCAGCTTTGTCGAACTCGAACATACGGTAGATTTGTTTCCCTCCGAGCTCTCGGGCGGGATGCGGCGCCGGGTCGCGATTGCGCGCACCATCATCACGCATCCCGAAGTGCTGCTCTACGATTCGCCCACTGGAGGCCTTGATCCGGTGACATCGAACACAATCATCGAACTGGTGGTAAAGCAGCGCGACGTTTATCAGACCAGCTCACTGCTTGTTACTCATCGGCTGCAAGACGCATTCACCATGGGCACCCACTATTTCGACCGGGCTGAGAACGAGATGAAACCGCTCCCGCCAGATGCGCGCGGCACAGTCCCGATGGGCTTTTTGATACTTCACGACGGCCACATCATCTTTAATGGAGACCTGCACGAACTGGCGACAACGAAGGACGAGTACATCCGCGAATATATTTCGTAGCAGGTTACGAAAAAACTGTGGTTTTGGGTGGAGCAGCGCTTCCAGCGCTGCAATAGGTGTTTTCATTCTCAGTGGCGGCTTTAGTTAGCCGCTGAGTTCACGACGCTTTCGCAGCGGCCGCCGAGCGCCTGGCTTCTGCCCGCTTCAACATCATCTGCAGGCGTTCACGGCCTTCTTTAGTCCGTGTGGCTACTTTCTCCGCTCGCTGAAAATAGTATGGTACTTGACCCTTTTCGCGGACTTCCTTCAAAAAGGGATAAACCTTCGAGAGCGCAAACCACATCTCTCCCCCGCTATCGAAGAAGAGACCTTCGTTCAGCGCGCCCCGCAGGACAAACGAAGCAGCCATTTCCCAGTAACCGCTGACCTGTCGGAACCAGGCGTTCTCCTGCGGATTGGCCGCGTTGAGCACTTGCACTACGTCGTCCGCGCTACACGGCCAGAAACCAGCGAACCAGCTGCGGGCCTTGCGCATTTCCGCCTCACGGCGAAGGTCGTAAAGCCGCATGATGATCTGGGCATCTTCTGGAGTGGGTTTTTTCGGCATAGAGTCTTGCTCCTAATAATAGGGTCTTATCCGGCGGCTGACGCAGCTTCCGCTTCACGCTCATAATCACATTCCTTGTTCGGGCAGGCGATGATCGGTCCGGATTTCAAAGTCTTCTCCACCAAATATTCGTTGCCGCAGTCCGGGCATTTTTCCGCGATCGGCTTATTGGCTGAGGTGAACTTGCACTTCGGATAGTTGCCGCAGCCGTAAAACGTATTTCCTTTCCGCGCTTTCTTCTCGACCAGATCGCCTTCTTTGCAAAGCGGGCACTTCACGCCGATAAAGTTCTGTTTTACGTACTTGCAATCGGGATATCCGCTGCACGAAGTAAATTCGCCGAAGCGCCCGTGGCGGATCATCAGATTGCGCCCGCATTTCGGGCAGAGTTCATCAAGCGGAATGTCCGGCACTCGTTTGCCTTGATCGAGCCGGCGGGTTGTCTTGCAATCCGGATAGCCCGTGCAGGCCATGAACTGGCCGAAGCGCCCGCGCTTGAGCACCATTACCCGGCCACAATTTTCGCAATATTCCTCCTGCGTGGTTTCCTGAATATCCGCTGAATCAAGATCAGGCAGGTTAATGGGATTCTCTTTCGTAAAAGTGCAACTCTCGGGATTTTCTTTGTCGTACGAGCTGCACGCGTAGAACGATCCATGCTTGCCCCACTTGATGACCAGAGGAGAGCTGCAGCGTTCGCATTTCTCATCGGTCGGCTTCTCCATCCGCTTGATGTTTTCCATGTGCTTCTGGGCGTAGCGGAGGTCTTTCTCGAACTTCTTGTAGAAGTCGCCGAGCGCTTGCGTCCAACCTTCTTTGCCTTCTTCGATTTCGTCGAGTTCTTCTTCCAGCCGCGCCGTGTACTGGATGTCAAAAATGTCACTGAAATTCTCCACCAGCAAGTCCGTCACAACCAAGCCGATCTCAGTGGGGAAAAACTTTCCGCCGGTCTTCTGCACGTACTGCCGCTCCTGAATCGTGCTGAGAATCGCCGAATACGTGGACGGACGCCCAATGCCACGTTCTTCGAGCTCTTTCACCAGAGACGCTTCGTTGTAGCGCGGAGGCGGCTCAGTGAAATGCTGTTCCGGCTTCAAGGCCTTGAGCGTGAGTTTCTGCCCAGCTTCGAGCGGCGGCAACTTGTGCTTCAGTTCTTCTTCTTCTTCGTCTTTTCCTTCCTTCGATTCTTCGTAAACCTTCAGGAAGCCGTCGAACTTCAGCACTGATCCAGTCACACGGAACCAGAAGACATCTGATCCCGATTTAGCGTCGATGTCAACCGTGGTCTGGTCGAAAACTGCGGGCATGATTTGCGAGGCCACAAAACGCTGCCAGATCAGCTTGTAAACCTTGTACTCATCTTCTTTTAAGTACTGCTTGATCTGGTCGGGATCGCGCATCGCCGAGGTCGGCCGAATGGCTTCGTGCGCGGCCTGCGCTTCCTTCTTCTCTTTATAAGTATTCGGGCTCTGCGGCAAGTACTCGGGCCCATACTGGGAGGTGATATATTCCCGCACTTCTGCCAGCGCGTCGTTCGAAACTCTTGTCGAATCGGTACGCATGTAAGTGATCAAACCGACCTGGCCCTCATCGCCCAGTTCCACACCCTCATACAAACGCTGTGCGATCATCATGGTGCGCTTCACGCTGAAGCGGAGTTTGCGCGAAGAATCCTGCTGCAACTTGCTGGTCGTGAACGGAGGAGTTGCGTTGCGTCGGCGCTCCTTCTTGTCGGCATTACGGACGAACCAATCCGCATGCTCCAGCGCCAGACGGATCTTTTCGGCTTCTTCCCCGTTAGGCACCTCGATCTTTTCTTCGCCCTTACCGAGGAATCGCGCGTCGAAGGCTGGAGGCTTGGGAGCGGCGAGGTGAGCATCAATCGTCCAGTACTCTTTCTTGTCGAAAGCTTTGATTTCACGCTCGCGCTCAACGATCAGCCGCAGCGCTACGGTTTGGACACGGCCGGCGGAGAGGCCGCGCCGAACCTTGTCCCAAAGCAGCGGTGAAACCTGGTAGCCGACCAAGCGGTCGAGCACACGCCTGGCCTGTTGCGCGTCCACCAGATGTTGATCAATATCCCGCGGATGTTCAAATGCTTCGCGCACCGCGCGCTGAGTAATCTCGTTAAACGTCACCCGCCGAAAACGCTCAATCCCATTTTCGCTCTTCTTTTTTTTCTTCTTGGATTTCGCGCCGTCACCCAGCTCTTGCGCAAGATGCGCTGCTATGGCTTCGCCTTCGCGGTCCGGATCAGGCGCGAGATAGATAGTCTCCACGCCCGCAGCCAGCTTCTTCAACTTGGCGACCACTTTCTCTTTGCCAGGAATGATGACGTACTCAGTCTCAAAATCGTTGTCAACGTCAACGCCCAGCGTGCTCTTGGGCAGATCCTTAACGTGCCCGAACGAGGCCTCGACGGTATATCCCTTGCCGAGATATTTCGAAATCAATTTGACCTTGCCCGGCGATTCGACGATGACTAGACCCTTTGCCAATTTGTCCTCAATAGATGAATGATGATTTTGAAGCTAGCACGAATCGGCAGCTTCTAGCTACTAGCTGCTAGCTTCTGGCAAACCGATCGTAAACAAACTTTGCCGCTTGGGGGACTTCACAGGCTGGACGCGCTGGACCAGCGCGGTCAACATCCGCTGCACTTCAGTGACCTGTTTGTCTAGCGTGTGGAAGCCGTCTTCTTGTATTAAATGCAGATCACGTGCCAGCAGCAAATGGTATTCGAGCTCGCTGGCCGAGCCTCGTGCTATTTGCAGGAAGCGAGTAAACTTGCCATCTGACCTGCGTCCGCATCCTTCAGCGATGTTGGCACCAATCGAGGCTGCCGAGCGTCGAAGCTGACTGGTGAGCCCATACAACTCCTCCTTTGGGAAGCAGCGAGTCGCTCCGTAAACGCCGATTGTCATCTCATGCGCTTTCGCCGAAACCTTCAACTCTTTGAAATCCTTCACGGAACCTCATCTCTCACATCACGATTGCTAGAGGCTTAGTAGCTAGGAGCTAGGAGGTAAAAACTTCTTACAAAATTCTTCCCCGGCAACTGCTTCACTTTGCCAGCCAGCTCCAGCTCGAATAACGCTGCAAAGATCTCCGACGACGAGAGCTGCGGTTCGAGCTTTTCGATGATTTCGTCCAGGTGCATGGCTTCATCAGCTTCAGCACGACGAAAATCTTCTTTTCATGCGGAGAGCGAAGGTTCCTCGAATAATGATGCAGTCTGGCCCGCTTGCGATTCACTGCCCGGCTCGGGAGTCAGCGCAAGTCGCACATCCGCAGGGAGTTCCTCCCAAGTAGCTTCCAGCTTTGCGCCCTGCTTAATGAGAGTGTTCGGGCCCCGGGAGTTTTTGTTGGTCACGTTCCCGGGAACCGCGAAGACCTCGCGATTCTGCTCCAACGCACATCGGGCGGTGATGCGCGTGCCACTGTATTCGGCGGCTTCCAGCACCAGCACTCCGAATGAGATCCCACTGATGATGCGGTTGCGGATTGGAAAATTTTGTGGGGCCGCGAACGTTCCCAACGGGAACTCGGAAATCAGCGCTCCTCCCAGACTGAGCATCTGCTCGGTGAGCCGGGAATTCTCCTTCGGATACATGACGTCCACCCCAATGCCAAACACCGCGACAGTTTTGCCCTTGCCAGCGACGGCGCCGCGATGAGCCGCAGTATCGACTCCACGTGCCAAGCCGCTGAAAATGACCAGGCCCCTCGCGGCCAAATCACATGCCAGCCGCTCCGCCATTCCCACACCATAAGGAGTCGGATGCCGGGTGCCCACAACCGCAATGCCGGGCTGCGAGAGCGCGGCTGCCATATTCCCGCGCACATAAAGCACGAGCGGCGGATCATAAATCTGTCGCAATCGGGACGGATACGTAGGACAGCCCTGCGCTACAAGCTGTATCCCTGCCGCCTTAGCGCGGGCGACCTCGTCATTCGCAAGTTCCAGTGAGCGTCCCATGCCCAGCGACTGTGCAGCGGGTGCGGGCAATCCAGCGGCCTCGAGCTCTGTCAGTGACACGTTGAACACGGCGTCGATGCTGCCGAAAAATTCCACCAGCCGTTTGCCTCGGGTCGGGCCAAGGCCGGGGGTAAGGTCAGAGCTAGCCATGAGAGCTGGTTCGAGTTGGCGATCGGAATCGATGGTTTGGGGTCAGGAACGGTGACACTCGACGAGGGGACCTCCCTAGAACAATGCAAAGAAACAATGCCGAAGAACAATGCCGACTCTATGCATCCGCAAAACGGAGTGTCAAGGGCGGTTGCCACATGTCTGCTAGAATTTTTTCAGGCCCGACATGAGACCGCTGCGTATTTCCGCCATCTCCTACCTGAATACCGCACCCCTAATGTGGGATTTCGAGCACGGCAGAGCGGGCGAGATCTTCAACGTTGGCTACACTTTGCCTTCCCACTGTGCCGACGAATTGCAGCGCGGGACCGCGGACGTCGGAATCATCCCTTCGGCAGCCTATGTCACCGTCCCCGGGCTTTCCATCCTGCCCGGAATTGCAATCGCCTCGAAACAAGCAGTCCGCTCAATCTTGCTGGTCAGCCGGAAGCCGATGGCTGAAATCCGGACGGTCGCGCTCGACAGCTCTTCGCTGACTTCTGCCGCGCTTGCGCGCATTCTGTTCGAAAAGTGCTGGGGAGGCGACCGGAAATTCAGCTCCCTGCCGCCAAATCTCGGCGCCATGCTAGCTGACCACGACGCCGCCCTTCTGATTGGAGACCCGGCACTCAAGGTGGATCGATCACAATTTCACACCTGGGACCTAGCGGAGGAATGGATTCGCATCACCGGCAAGCCGTTCGTGTTCGCCTTCTGGGCAGTTCGACAGGACGCGGCGAAACTGTCCAGCCTCGATCTGGCCTCGATTTTTCAAGAATCACGCGACCACGGGCTGGAGCCAGAAAATCTTCATCAAATTGCGCGGGCGTGGGGCCCGAAACTTGGCCTGAGTGAAGAAGACATCCGCCAATATCTCACCTTCAACATCCATTATTACTTGGATGAAGCTTGCATCGAGGGACTCCGGCTGTTCTATCGCCACGCTTATGAATGCAAAGTTCTTCCCCGCGCTCCCGAACTTCATTTCGCGGATGCGAAGCCGGCCCTCATCTAATTTCCGGGACTAACTCCACGTACCACTCAGGAGCCGGAAACTGCTTCTAAGCCGATCGAATGCTCCTGTTTGCCTTAATAGTTGTTTTGTTGGTCTGGCCCTGGGTAATCCGGCTGGGCGGGCCTGGTCTTGTCCTCCTGGGGATCGCGGACAACTCAGTCGTCCCCTTGACCGGCAGCATGGACGTGCTGACCATCTGGCTGGCCGCCAGCCACCGGGATTTGTGGCCGTATTACGCATTCATGGCCACTGCCGGGGCCGTGTTGGGCGGTTACATCACTTATTCCCTGGCGCGAAAGGGCGGCAAGCAAGCAATCGAATACAAACTGAATGCAAGCCAGGCCCGAAAGGTCTTTCGACGATTCGGGCGTTGGGGATTTTGGACGGTCGTTTTAAGTGCGATACTGCCGCCGCCATTTCCCATCGTGCCGGTTCTTCTTGCCGCAGGCGCACTGCAGTATTCGCGCAAGAGATTTGTTGGCGCACTTGCGCTGGGACGCGGCGTACGCTACTCGCTCGTGGCTGGCTTCGGATCGCTCTATGGCGACCAGATCGAAGCATTCTTCTCGCGATACTACAAATTGGCGCTGCTGATTCTAATCGGGCTGGCTTTGCTCGGAGGAATCCTGACGCTCTTCCGCTATCTGCACCTTCGGCGCAATCGCGAACGAGACGCGGAAGCAGTTTCACACAGCAGGGCGGCATGAACCGGGAGGGCACGACTAGTCGTGCCGTTGAATCGTCCAGACTCGAAATCGGCACGACTGAAAGTCGTGCACTCCCGTGAGCTTTCCCGCCTGCTAGAATTATCTGTCGACATGTTCTTAACCAAAGCGCAAGCTCTCGACCTCTACCGGTCCGACGACCTGATCGGAATCGGCATGGAAGCCGACGCCGTGCGCCGCAAACGACATCCGGAAGGCGTGGTCACCTACATCATTGACCGCAACATTAACTACACGAATTTCTGCACCGAGTACTGTACCTTCTGCGCGTTTTATCGTCCGCTGAAAGGGCCAAAGGCGAAAGAGGGATACATCCTCGAGTTCGACACAATTTACGAAAAGATTCGCGAGACCGTCGAACTCGGTGGCACTGGCGTGCTGATGCAGGGCGGCCTGCATCCTGATCTGAAGATTGACTGGCACGAGCGCATGCTGCGCGGAATCAAGCAGCGTTTTCCCAAAATCCACCTGCACTGCTACTCCGCGTCGGAGATCATTGCCACCGCCGAGTACAGCGGCCTCACTATTCGCGATACTATTGCCAAGCTGCGTGACGCCGGCCTCGATTCCATCCCTGGCGGCGGCGCCGAAATTTTAGACGACGAAGTCCGCCACCGCATCGCCCGCCTGAAGTGCCTGACTAACGACTGGCTCAACGTGCACCGCACCGCGCACCAGCTCGGCATGCGCACAACTGCGACCATGATGTTCGGCGTTGGCGAAAAACACGAGCACCGCGTCAACCATCTGCAAGCCATCTACAACCTGCAGGAAGAAACCGGCGGCTTCACCGCGTTCATCCCTTGGACATTCCAGCCGCAAAACACCGCCCTTGGTGGCCGCAAATGGGACGAAGCCACCGCCGTCGAATACCTGAAGAACCTGGCCATCTCCCGCCTCTTCCTCTCGAACTTCCAGAACGTGCAGTCAAGCTGGGTCACGCAAGGACTAAAAGTCTGCCAGCTCGGCCTGCGCTTCGGCGGCAACGACGTCGGCTCAGTC
>WNGQ01000880.1_pt1 | contig 37493 bp, 29 predicted proteins | sample 5407661 | NCBI WGS metagenome assembly WNGQ01 (sample SAMN13153382, study PRJNA577476) | soil metagenome | isolation source: 60 cm soil or saprolite under Garry oak tree replicate 2 | place: USA:California | collected 2016-06-15 | reverse complement strand
ACACCATCTGCTCGGCGACCCAGGACCGGCAGGACGCGGTCCTGCGGCTGATCGCCGAGCCGCTCGACCTGATGGTCGTGATCGGCGGGTACAACTCGAGCAACACGACGCACCTCGCCGCGATCTGCCAGGAGAAGGTGCCCACCTACCACATCGAGGACGCGGCCTGCATCGCTCCCGAGGAGGGGACGATCCGGTTTCGCCCCGTCGGGACGAAGGAGGAGCAGCGCCGCGCGGCGTGGCTGCCGGCGGGGCCGGTCACGATCGGCGTCACGGCCGGCGCCTCGACGCCCAACAACAAGATCGGCGAGACGATCGAGCGGATTGCCGCGATGCGCGGGCTGGCGCTCGAGCCGGTCGGCGGGGCCTAGCGCCCGAGCGATCTGCCGAGCCCCGGGGCTTCGGGGTATATTTGGTCCCATGCCGCTGTCGGGTTTCCATCCCGCCATCGCCCGCTAGTTCACCGACCGGTTCGCCGAGCCAACCGAGCCGCAGCGCCAACGCCCTCATCGCCGCGCCCACCGGCTCGGGGAAGACGTTCGCCGCCTTCCTCGCCGCGATCGACTCCCTGCTGCGGCAGGGGCTCGACGGGACGCTGGGCGACGAGACGCAGGTGGTCTACGTCTCGCCCCTGAAGGCGCTCTCGAACGACGTCCAAAAGAACCTGGCCGAGCCGCTCGCCGAGATCCGCCGCACGCTCGAAGCCCTGTGCCTCCCCGACGTGGACATCCGCACCCTGGTCCGCACCGGCGACACGCCGGCGCCCGAGCGCCAGCAGATGGTGAGGAGGCCGCCCCACGTCCTCGTCACCACGCCGGAATCGCTGTACCTCATCCTCACGTCCGAGCGGGCGCGCGACATGCTGCGGACGGTGCGTACGGTGATCGTGGACGAGATCCACGCCGTGGCGCGGGACAAGCGGGGCAGCCACCTCGCGCTCTCGCTCGAGCGGCTCGAGCATCTCGCCGGCCGGCGCCTGCAGCGCGTCGGACTCTCGGCAACGCAGAAGCCCATCGAAGACATCGCGGCGTTCCTCGCCGGCACCCGACACCCGACACCCGACACCTGCATCATCGATGCGGGGCATGCGCGCTCGCTCGATCTCGCGATCGAGATCCCCTCGTCGCCGCTCGAAGCGGTGATGGCGGCCGAGGTGTGGGACGAGATCTACGAGCGGCTGGTGCAGCTCATCGGCGAGCACCGCACCACGCTGGTATTCGTGAACACCCGGCGCCTCGCCGAGCGCCTCACGCTGCATCTGTCCGAGCGCCTCGGCGCGGATCAGGTCACGTCGCATCACGGCAGCCTCTCGAAGGAGAAGCGGCTCGATGCCGAGACGCGGCTCAAGGAGGGCAAGCTCAAGGCGCTGGTGGCGACGGCGTCGCTCGAGCTGGGGATCGACATCGGCGCCGTTGATCTCGTCTGTCAGATCGGCTCGACCCGCTCGATCGCGACGTTGCTGCAGCGCGTCGGCCGGTCGGGGCACCACCTTGCCGCCGTCCCCAGGGGGCGGCTGTTCCCGCTGTCGCGCGACGAGTTGCTCGAGTGCGCCGCGCTGGTGCGCGCGACGCACGAGCGGAAGCTCGACCGGCTGGTCATCCCCGAGCACCCGCTCGACATCCTCGCCCAGCAGATCGTTGCGGCCGCGGCGGGCGACGAGTGGGAGGAAGACCGGCTGTACGAGCTGGTGCGTGGCGCCTATCCCTATCGCGAGCTGTCCCGCAAGGATTTCGACGACGTGGTGCGGATGCTCGCCGAGGGCTTCACGACCCGGCGCGGGCGGCGCGGCGCGTACCTCCACCACGACGGCGTGAACCGCCGGGTGCGCGCGCGACGCGGGGCGCGGCTCGCCGCGCTCACCTCGGGCGGCGCGATTCCGGACATCGGCGACTACCGCGTGGTCCTCGAGCCGACCGAAACGTTCGTCGGCACGCTCAACGAAGACTTCGCGATCGAGAGCATGCCAGGCGACATCTTCCAGCTCGGCAACACCTCGTACCTGATCCAGAAGATCGAGGCGGGGCAGGTGCGTGTCGTGGACGCCCACGGGCAGCCGCCCTCGATCCCGTTCTGGTTGGGGGAAGCGCCGGGGCGCACGCCGGAGCTGTCGGAGGAGGTATCGCGGCTGCGCCAGGACATCGGCGACCGACTGGCCGACCCGGGCAGCGCGGTCGCGTGGCTCGCGAGCGCGATCCCCGGGCTCCCCGAAGCCGCCGCGCGGCAGCTGGTCGACTATCTGGACGCCTCCAAGAAGATCCTCGGCGTCATCCCCACGCAGCAGACGCTCGTGCTGGAGCGCTTCTTCGACGAAGCCGGCGGCATGCAGCTCGTGCTGCACGCGCCTTTCGGCAGCCGCCTCAACCGCGCCTGGGGCTTGGCGCTCCGCAAGCGGTTCTGCCGCAGCTTCAACTTCGAGCTCCAGGCCGCCGCCACCGAGGACGCGATCGTCCTCTCGCTCGGACCGCAGCACAGTTTCCCGCTCGAGGACGTGTTCCAGTACCTGAAGCCCGAGACGGCCGAGCACCTGCTCGTGCAGGCGATGCTCGACGCACCGATGTTCGGCTCGCGGTGGCGCTGGAACGCGACCCGGGCCCTGGCGGTGCTGCGGGCCCGCGGCGGCAAGAAGGTGCCGACGCCGCTGCAACGCATGGAGGCCGAGGACCTGATCGCCGCGGTCTTCCCCGACCAGCTCGCCTGCCCCGAGAACCTGGTCGGCGACCGCGAGATCCCCGATCACCCGCTCGTGAACCAGACGATCGCCGACTGCCTGCTCGAGGCGATGGACTTCCCGGGCCTGAAGCGCGTGCTCGAGGAGATGGCGGCGGGCCGGTTCACGCTCGTCGCGCGCGACACGACGGAGCCGTCGCCGCTGTCGCACGAAGTGATCAACGCGAAGCCGTACGCGTTCCTGGACGACGCGCCCCTCGAGGAGCGCCCACTCAGGCCGTGATCACGCGGCGCGGGCTCGACGTGAAGACCGCCGAAGAATTCGGCAAGCTCGACCAGGCCGCGATCGATCGGGTGAAAGAAGAGGCCTGGCCGGACGTCGGCTCCGCCGACGAGCTGCACGATGCGTTGCTCGTCATGGGGGCCATTCCGAACGCGGAAGGCGGAACGCGGAACGCGGAACAACAGGAGTATTTCGAGGAGCTGGTCCGAGCCGGACGGGCGGGGACGCTGTTGCACGAACCGCGGCTCTGGATCGCCGCGGAGCGGCTGCCCCTGGTGCAAGCGGTATTTCCCGGGGTCGCGTGCGAGCCCCCCTTGGTGCCGCCCGAGCGTGAGCGCGCCAAGGTGTGGACCCGAGAGGACGCGCTGCGCGAGCTGGTGCGGGGACGGCTCGAAGTGGTCGGTCCCACCACGGCGGCGGAGCTGGCCCGCGCCCTCGGCGTTCCGGTCTCGGACGTCGACTTCGCGCTCGGCGCGCTCGAGCACGAGGGGTTCGTGCTGCGCGGCCGGTTCACCCCGCACGTGGCGGAGCTCGAGTGGTGCGAGCGGCGGCTGCTGGCTCGGATCCATCGCTACACGCTCGACCGGCTGCGGCGGGAGATCGAGCCCGTCAGCGCCGCCGACTTCATGCGGTTCCTGTGCCGCTGGCAGCGCGCCGCGCCGGAGGCTCGGGCGGAGGGACCGGAGGGGCTCGCCGCGGTGCTCGAGCTGCTCGACGGCTACGAGGTTCCGGCAGGAGCGTGGGAGTCGGACGTGCTGCCCACGCGGCTCGGGGAGTACGATCCGCTGTGGCTCGACGGGCTGTGTCTCTCCGGCGAGATCGCCTGGGGCAGGCTGTCGCCGGCCGGTCCCTCGAACGGCCACAAGTCCGGACCAATTCGAACGACTCCGGTCGCCCTGTTCAGAAGGGAGAGGGGAGAGGTCTGGAGGTCCCTAACGGCCCAGCTTGATGCCGCGGCCCTGCCGCTGTCGCACTCGGCGCGCGCGATCCTCGATGTGCTCGACGCCCGCGGCGCCTCGTTCTTCGGAGACCTGGTGAACGCGACCGGACTGCTCCGTACCGAGGTCGAGAAGGGGTTGGGAGAGCTCGTGGCGTGGGGGCTCGTCACGTCGGATAGCTTCGCGGGGCTGCGGGCACTGCTCGTGCCGTCCGATCGGCGGCGGCCGATCGGGGGATTCCGCCGCCGCGGCCGGATCGCGCCGTTCGGCGTCGAGACGGCGGGTCGCTGGTCCCGCGTGCGTCCCGCCTCGCCGCTGCCGGAAGACCAGATCGCCGTGGCGATCGCGTGGCAGCTGTTGCGCCGCTACGGCGTCGTGTTCCGCCGGCTCGTGGCGCGCGAGACGCTGCTCGCCCCCTGGCGCGACGTCCTGCGCGTGTACCGCCGGCTCGAAGCGCGCGGCGAGATCCGCGGCGGCCGCTTCGTCGGCGGCTTCTCGGGCGAGCAGTACGCGCTTGCCGAGGCGGTGGGCCTGCTGCGCGCGGTGCGGCGTGAGGAAGCGAAGGGCGAGCTCGTGACCGTGAGCGGTGCCGATCCCCTCAACCTCGTCGGGATCATCACGCCGGGCGACGTCGTCACCGGCCTCGCGACGAACCGCGTCCTCTACCGGGACGGGATCCCAGTAGCGGTGAAACAGGGAGAGGGGAAAGGGGAGCGGTTCCTGGTGGAAGTCACGCCCGACGAGGAGCCTACGCTGAAGGCAGCGCTCGTGCGGGGTCGCGTGGCGCCGCTCGTGCGGACGTATCTGGGGAAGAGCCGCGCCGGCGCGTAATCGCGAGTCAAGTCGCGGCCCGCCGCCCCAAGTGAGTGTGCTCGGGCAGCAGGTAGAAAGCGGCGAGCAGGGCGTGCACCCCGAGGCTCGCCCACACGTTCACGAAGGCCAGCCCGAACGACACGCCATAAGAGATCGGACCCGCCAGGTAGCGACGGCTGATCGTGCGCACGGCGCCACGATCGGCGTTGGGGTCGAGCAACCGCTCCCTTCCGACGGCATACCACCAGACGGCGTTGTAGGCGAGAGCGATCATGACCAGGGTCGCGCTGTAGCCGGCGACCGCGAGGGTGCGGCCCTCGGGCTCGGGGAGGTAGGCGGCGAGCAAAGCCGTGGGGAACGGCAGGAACGAGATCCACATGAGAAACAGCACGTTGATCAGGAGGAAATACCGGTCCGCCCGCCGCACGTAGCGGAAGATGCTGTGGTGATTCGCCCACATGATGCCGATGGTCACGAAGCTCAGCGCGTACCCCAGGTAGGATGGCCACAGCTGCCGCAGCGCGGTGAGCAGCGTCCGGCCGTGCTGCGTCGCGTCGGGAGCGGGCACGTGGATCTCGAGCACGAGCAGGGTGATGGCGATGGCGAATACGCCGTCGCTGAACGCCTCGAGGCGCGCCGTGTCGGACGTGTGGGCCGCGACGGCCATCAGGCCGGCTGCTTCAACTTGTCCAGGTAGAGCTTGCGCACCTTGGCCACCTTGGGCGCGATCACGGCGCGGCAGTAGCCTTGATTCGGGTTGCGGCGATAGTAGTCGCGGTGGTACTCCTCCGCGGGATAGAACGCGTCGAGCGGCTTCACCTCGGTCACGATCGAATCATCCCACACGCCCTCGGCCTGCAATTCCGCGATGACCCGCTCCGCCACGGCTTTCTGCTCGGGGCTGTGGTAGAAGATCGCCGAGCGATACTGCGTGCCGACGTCCGCCCCCTGGCGGTTCAGGGTCGTGGGGTCGTGGATCGTGAAAAAGACGTGCAACAGGTCGTCGAACGAGATGATCGCGGGATCGAAAGTGATCTGCAAGACTTCGGCGTGGCCGGTCGTCCCCGTGCAGACTTGCTCGTACGACGGGTTGACGACGTGCCCGCCCGCATAGCCTGACTCGACCTTTTCGACACCCTTGAGCTGCTGGAAGGCGGCCTCGAGGCACCAGAAGCAGCCCCCGGCCAGGGTGGCGACTTCGCGCTGCGGTGTGGCAGCCACAGACAGGGTCCTTTCGTTGTCTCAGTTCAATCTTAATGGGTTCGGGCGCGTTCTTCCGCGCCTAACGGCGTGCGTTTGATGGCGGTTCCTCGGGCGTACCGCCCTACCGTGCGTAGGTGCGCCCTTGCTTTCGACGCCGAGCGCCGAGCACGTTATGGCCATGCCGACTGTCAGCCAGCCGATCACGACCGTGGAAGCGCTGCTCGCCCTGCCGGACGACGGGCTGCGGCACGAGCTGTTGGACGGGGAGCACGTCGTGACCCCGGCACCGGCGCTTGCGCACCAGCGGGCGGTGCGGCTGCTGATGTATGCACTGCAGTTGTATCTGAGCCATCAGTTTGACGTGGAGCTGTTCACGAGCCCCGCCGACGTGATCTTGGGGCCTAAGATCCTGGTGCAGCCGGATCTGTTTGTCGCCCAACGGCCCCCAGCGGGGCTGCGGACGTGGGCAGACGTGGGTGTTCCGGTCCTCGCGATAGAGATCCTCTCGCCCGGCACGGCAGCGCGCGACCGCGGCAAGAAGCGGGTGATCTATCAGCGTGAGGGTGTAGCGGAGTACTGGATTGTAGATCTCGACGCACGCCTCGTGGAGCGGTGGCGGCCGGATGACGAGCGGCCGGAGATCCTGCGGGAACGGCTCGAGTGGCGGGCGACCAAGGGAGCGCCCTTCGAGCTCGGGCTGCAGCAGTTCTTCGGGGCGGTGTGGGAGGACGCGTAACCCAGTCACCCCCCGTCGTAACTTTTCCTTCCTGGTGTCGTTTTCAGGCTGACTACATGAGCTGGGATCCTCACGCATTCGAGCGCTGCTTTCGAGAGCGGTATCCGGAGCTCGTGCAGTTCCTGCACGGCCTCACGGGTGATCGGGCAGCGGGGGAGGACGTGGCGCAGGAGGCCTTTGCGCGGCTCTGGTCCCGGGGGCCTCGAGTGCGGCCTCGGGCGGACTATTGGCTCTTCAAAGTGGCGAGGAATCTCGCACTGGACTGGATAAAGACGGAGAGCCGGCGGAATCATCGCGAGCGGCTCGAGCCCCTCGCTGCGGACCCACCCGGCTTCAGGGACGTCGACGTGGACCGAGTTCGCACCCTCGTACAGCAGCTGCCATCACGGGATCGCGAGGTCCTGTTGCTGCGCGAGTTCAGCGAGCTGTCATATGCCGAGATCGCCCAGGTGGTGGGCAGGAGCCTGGACTCGGTGAAGCAGGATCTGTTCCGCGCGCGCGAGCGGCTGCGGCGGTCCTGGAACGAAACCTACGGAGGCGAACGATGAACCTGAAAGACGCGTTTCCGCGCCCGACGGGAGACGAGACCGAATCCGCACTTCGAGCGGTCGGGTCTCGGGTGAGCACCGAGCGCCCACGCTGGCCGGCCGCTGTCTGGAAGGCCGCGGCCGTGCTCGCGGGTCTGTCGCTCGCGTATGCCGTCGGGTTCGCCGCCGGCAGATCGGCGCCTCGCGAGCCCAAGCCCATGACCCTGCCGGCCGCACGCGGCGAGGCGCCGATCGTGGTGCGGGCGCCCGTCTTGATCGCGGGACCACGGAGCTGAAGGGGGGAGCGACCGATGACGAGTATCCGGATGTGCCTGCTAGCGCTGGTGTGCATCACGCTCGGCACGGCGCGTGCCGCGGCGCAGGAGAAGCGCGCGCACTACCAATTCCGTGTGTGGCAGTTCCTCCCCGACAGCTCGCGCACGAGCCCCGGGGGGATGTGGGGAGCGGGAGCTAGGGACGAGGACTTTCACATGTTCATCGCGCTGGGCTCGGGCTCGGGTCCGCTCGCCCCAGCCGTGCGGCTCGATGGGGATTTCGTGGTGCATCAGCTGAAGGACAGCACGCTGCTGGTGGGCGACATTACTGCGACCCGGCTTCTGTCCCGGGACTCCACGGGCCGCTTTGCTCGCGACTGCACGGGGCAGGACCGGCTCGAGCGCCGCACCTATCGGCTGCGGACGAGAACGACTCGCGGCAGCGCGGTATGGTTCTATCCCTTCGGAGTCCCGCGGCGAGGCGAGCGGGGCATCGCGTTCGAGCTGTCGTCGTCAGACACGGAGCCGGTCGACGCCACGCACCGCACCCCGAGCAACTATGAGTCGCCACCGGGTGCGGCGCCGATCTCATACGGGATCGACGGATTGACGCGACCCCATCGCGCGCGAGTGCGTGTCGAAGTCGGAGACAGGACATTCGAGGATGACGTGCTCACACGGGTTCCGGTACGGATAGCATTGAAGAGTGGAGCGCGGGGACAGGATTTGATGTTCGAGTTGGAGGCCCAAGACCCGGCGGGCGGGCGGCCGATAGAGATGTGCTGGCGGTGGTTTTGGGCGGATGAGCGGCCGCCGGGCGGCTCCGGATGCGGGTCATTCATCCCAGGCATACGAGGTGAGACGGTGGAGCAGAGTCTCGACGGCTCGGCGGGACTGAAGCTGCGAGTGACGCTGTTGTCGGCGAGCTGAGCGGCTCACCCCCAGTCCTTCGACTCCGGCGCCACGCGGCGCATGGACTTGAGAAAGTCAAACGCGGAATGCGGAAGTGGGAACGCGGAACGGTCGGCCCAATCGTCTGTTCCGCGTTCCGCGTTCCGCGTTCCGAGCTTGAGACCCCTCGCCTCTTCCGCGATCACGTTCACCGTCCCGTCGTCCTTCGCGAGCCTGCCTCGCACCCACAGGAGCGGCTCGCCGCGGATCGCGGCGCGGTGCCGCTCGTACACGTCGGGCCGCACGATCACGTTCACCATCCCCGCCTCGTCCTCGAGCAACACGAAGATGAACCCCTTCGCCGTCTCGGGGCGCTGGCGCGCCACAACGAGCCCGGCCAGCTCCACCCACGCTCGGTGCTCGAGTCGGGGAAGCCTGTCGCTTTGCACGACAGCGGGCGGTAGCGCGCCGCGCAATAGCGAGAAGGGATGGCCGCTCGCGGAGAACCCCAGCACTGCGTACTCGGCGAGCAGCCGCTCGGCCGCCGCGAGCCCGCCGAAGCGCAGGCGCTCGTGGGGGTGGTTGAGCGCGAGCTCGAGCTGGCGGCGGCCGCGCGCTTCGCCGCCGCGCTCTGCTTCGGGCGGGAGCCACAACCCCACCTGCCACAGCAGCTCGCGCCGCGTGAGCCCGAAGCCGTCGCACCCGCCCACCCACACCAGGTGCTCGATCGCAGTCCGCTTGAGCCGGGGCGGCGCGCGGCGCACGAAGTCTCCGATGCCCCGGAACGGCCCGCGCCGCTCGCGTTCGGCGACGATGGCCGTCGCGGTGTCTTCGCTCCAATCTCGGATGAACGCAAGGCCGACTCGCACTGCATCGGTACGAGCCTCTCCCTTCTCCCCTCTCCCCTCCACCACGCACCACACGTCGCTCACGTTCACGTCCGGCAATTTGATCGCGACGTCGTTACGCTGGGCGTCGCGCCCCAGCGCGTCGAGCGAGTAGAATCCCATCGGCTGGTTGTTGAAGAGCGCACAGTAATACTCGGCCGGGTGATAATGCCGGAGCCACGCCGACTGGTAAGCGAGCAGCCCGAACGCCGCGGCGTGCGACTTGGGGAAGCCGAACTCGCTGAAGGCGATCACCTGCGAGAACACCCGCTCGGCGGTCGCGACGGGGACGCCGCGTGCCGTCGCCCCGTCGCGGAACTCCTCCCAGAATCCCGCCATCAGCTCGCGGCTGCGCCGGCGGCTCATGGCGCGCCGCAGCGCCTCCGCCTGGCCCGGCGTGAACCCCGCGAGCGCCTGGCACACCTGCAGCACCTGGTCCTGATAGAGGATCACGCCGAGCGTCTCCGCGAGACACTCTTTGAGCAGCGGGTGGTCCAGCGGCGGCTCGTAGCGGCGGCCGGCGGTTTCCGCCCGGCGCTGCTCCTCGCGACGCCGCACGTACGGGTTCACCGCGCCGCCCACGATGGGGCCGGGACGCACGATCGCCACTTCGACCGCCAGGTCCTCGAGGGTGCGCGGCCGGGTGCGCCGCAGCATCTGGATCTGGGCGCGGCTCTCGATCTGGAACAGCCCGACGGTGTCGCCCCGGCAGATGCGGTCGTACACGGCGGCGTCGGCCATGTCGATGCGCGAGAGGTCGGGGGGCCGTCCTCCCCCTGAGCGCGCGGCGACCAGCTCGACGCACTCCTCGACGAGCGACAGCATGCCGAGCGCCAAGAAGTCGATCTTGATGAAACGCGCGTCGTCGCAGGAATCCTTGTCCCACTGGCACACGACGCGGTCCTCCATCGCGGCCCGCTCGAGCGGCACGAGCTCCACGAGCGGCCGGCTCGAGATGATCATCCCGCCGACGTGCTGCGACACGTGGCGGGGGAGCCCCGCGATCTCCTCCGCCAGCTCGCACAGCTCCTTCCACAATGGGGCGGTCACCCGACCCGCGAAGCCGGGAAGCTGCTCCAGCTCGTCCGCCAATCCCCCTGACCGCCGGTCCGCCAGTTTCGCGACCTGCTCGATCTCCCCCAATGGCAGATCCAGCGCCTTGCCGATCTCGCGCACCGTGGAGCGCAGGCGGTAAGTGGGGAACGAGCACACCAGGCCGACGTGCTCGTCGCCATAACGTTTGTAAACCCGCCGGATCAGCTCTTCGCGGATCTCGCGTGGGAAGTCGAGATCGATGTCGGGCACCGAGGCGAGGCTCTCGTTCAGGAACCGCCCGATGAACAGCCGGGTGGCGACGGGATCGACGTGCGACAGACCGAGGAGGTAGCACACGACGGACGACACCGAGGAGCCGCGGCCGCGGCCCGGGAGCAGGTTCCCGTGGGCCCGGCGGCTGCCGCGCCGCACGTCGGCCGCCACCGCGCGGGCCAGGTCGAACAGGTCGTGGTACACGAGGAAGAACCCGCTGAGTCGATGGTGTTCGATAAGTGTCAGCTCCGCGGCGAGCCGCCGCTCTGCTTCGTCGCGGTGCTCAGAGCCTGGTGGGTAGCGTTCCTCGAGCTTCGCATGGCAGAGCTCTGTCAGGGCGCGGGGAGCGGGCAGACGGTCGGCGCCGTGGAAGTCGGGGAAGCGGTAGCCCAGATCGCGGGTGAGATCGAACGCCCGGCAGCGCTCGGCGATCGCGAGCGTATTGGCGACAGCATCGGGACAGTCAGCGAACAGCGCCGCGGCTTCCTCCGGCGGTCGCAGGTAGAACTCGCTGTTGGGGCGCCGCACGTGGTGCGAGCCGTCGAGCGTGGTGCGGTGCCGGATCGCCACCAGCACGTCGTGCAGCCGGTGCCGAGCGCGCTGGTGGTAGTGCACATCACCAGTCGCCACGACGCCCAGACTCGTGGCGTCGGCCAGGTCCGAGAGCGTGGCGGTGAGCGCCCGGTCGCCCCGCACATGATTGCGCTGCAGCTCGACGAAGAAGTTCTCGGGCCCGAACACCGTACGACAGCGCTCGGCGAGCCGGCGGGCCGCGGATTTCCCGTCGCGCTGGAGCACCGTCGGCAGGAGACCCGATCGGCAGCCTGAGAGCACGATCAACCCCGCATGCCGGGCTTCGAGCGCCGCGAAGTCGAGCCGCGGGTCGCGCCGGTCCGGCCGGCCGAGATGCGCCTCGGTGACCAGCCGGCACAGGTTCGCGTATCCCTCCGGCGTCTCCGCGAGCAGCGTCACGTGAGACCCGTCGAGCAGCGTCAGCTCCGCGCCGGTGATCGCCTGCAGACCGAGCGACTTCGCTTGTTGCGCGAACGCCATCGAGCCGTACAGGCCATTGTGATCGGTGAGGGCGAGCGCCGGAAGCCCAAGCTGGGAGGCCGTGAGCGCGAGCTGCTCGGGGAGCGAGGCACCGTCGAGAAACGAGAAGGCGGAGTGGCAGTGGAGCTCGATGTACATAAAAGTCGGAAAGCGGAAAGCGGAACGCGGAACAGTCAAGCCGGCTTCTGTATCCACCACTCGCCCGTCGACAGGTCCTCGAATAACACCACCCTACCGCCGCCTTCGAGGATCACCTCCACGTATCGCCGAACGATTGGTGTCCGCCACCATTCATCATCGATCCGCCACATCTCGCCGGTCGACTCAATACGCCTCCCGCTTCCCGCTTCCCGTTTTACGACGACCGGCACTCCACGCTCATCCAGAGTGACCTCGACTCGCTGTTGCACGTTGAGAGCACGTAGTCTGTCCGCTCCGTTCCGCGTTCCGGCTTCCGCGTTCCGCGTTTTCTCTTCACGGTTCATAGTCGATCAGCGCGTAGCGTCGTTCGGGGAGGCGAGACCACGGCTGCACCTCGATCACGTGATACAGGTACGAGCGCTTGAGCCGGAGCTTGATTTCCTGGGCGGCGCTCGTGAGGGCGCGCCGCCGCCCGGCTCGCGCGGCGGCGCTCGCGTCCCGCGCGAACAGCTGCAGCTCCGCGGCGCCCGGCGCGAACGCCGTGAACTCGACGGCGAGCCGCTCCACCGCGCCGACGGGCGGCGCCTGCTCGAGCCGTGTCTTGAGCGGCGCGGCGACACGCTCCCGGTCGGCTGTGGGATCCTTGAGGGTCGCCTCGACCAGCCACGACGCGCCGTGCTCGAGCTCGGCGCGCGCGCGCACCACCTGCACCCGCCAGCCGCTGCGACGCGGATCGCGGAGCGCCCGCGCCACCAGCTGGTCCAGCGCGTGCGCCAGCATCTCCCGCTCGGCGACCGGTGAGAAGAAGGTGAGCGTGGCCGTGATCGGCTCCGGCGTCGGACGCCCGATCACCGGCTCGGCCGTCAGGCCAGCCGCGAGCCGCCACAGCCGGCGGCCCGTCCGGCCGAACTGCGACACGATGGCGTCCTCGGGGAGCGCCGCCAGGTGCCCGAGCGTCTTGAGGCCGAGCTGGCGCAACCGGCGGTGCGTGTCGGGATCGAGCGGCAGCACGGCGAGCGGCTGGAAGAAGAGAAACTTCCCCTCCTCCCCGGGCCGGACGATGACCGCGCCACCTGGGCTCGCCCGGCTCGCTGCCACCCACGAAACGAACTTTCCGATGCCCCACCCTATACGGAACGCGGAACAGGCGAGCGAATTGTCCGTCTCTGTTCCGCGTTCCGCGTTCCGCATTCCGCGTTTAATTGCTTCGACGATCTCCTCCGCCCCACCGTAGATCCCCTCCAACCCGTCCGTCCCCACGTACGCGAGCCCCAGCTCGGCAGGCTCGACGACCGGACTCACATGGGCGAGCGCCGCGAGCAGCCGCGCGAACTGCTCGTCGTAGTGCACCGGGTCGGGCTCGTACAGCTTGAGCGCGGCGCACAGTCCGATCGCCTGGCTCACCATCATCCCCGGCTTCACCCCCGCGTGCCGGGCGAGCGGCGATACCTGCCACAGCCGGCGGGGATCTTCGGGTGAAAGCAGCGCGTCGGGTTGGGGAGGGGACCCGGGCTCCGATCGTCGCGCCGCTTCGCACCGCAGCGCAAACAACGGGATCCAGCAACACGCGGCGGAAGCGCTCGCCAGGTGGGGTGTCCGGGTCATTGCCAAGCTCTAATGGGGACCCGAATATATCCCGAAGATCGACGGGGCCGCAAGGCCGGCTACCAGAGAGATAACCTGTTGGTATATTTTGACTTCAATGGCAAGAACCCAGCACCCCAGCATCTTCGACGACGTCGCCGCCCTCCCGCAGCCGGCTCGAGATCTGGTCGAGCTGGGCAGCCGCATCCCATCCTCCGTCCGCTTCGGAGTGTCCACCTGGACCTACGACGGTTGGACCGGAGACGTCTACCACCGGGCCTATCGTGGCGCGCAGCCGGCGCGCCGGCTCGAGGAGTACGCGCGCTATCCGCTGTTCCGCACGGTCGGCATCGACAGCGCGTACTACGACCCGCCGTCCGAAGAGGTGCTCGCGGCCTACGCGCGGTCATTGCCGCCCGGCTTCCCGTGCGTGAGCAAGGTGTGGGATCGCATCACGGCGAAACGCATTGATCGGGTGTCGAACCCCGACTTCCTCAACGCCGATCTCTTCAAGGAAGCGGTGCTCGGGCCGTACGCGCGGGTGTTTCGCGACCACGCCGGCTGCTTCGTGTTCGAGTTCCAGGCGATGCGGGGGAAGGACCGACCCGAGCCGGCGGCGTGGGCGGAGGAGCTCGATCGGTTCCTGCGCCAGCTACCGCGCGACTTCCGTTATGCGGTCGAGCTGCGGACGCCCGAGCTGTTGACCGAGGGGCATGGAGCGGTGCTCGCGGCGCACCGTGTGGCGCACGTGTTCAACTCGTGGAGCGAGATGCCGACGATCGGCGAGCAGCTCGAGCTGCCGTGGACGTTCCCCGCGGGGTTCACGGTGGCCCGTGGGCTGCTCCGTCCGGGACGGCGCTTCGCCGACGCGGTCAAGCTGTTCGAGCCGTACGACCGGATTCGCGAGCCGCAACCCGAGGTGCGACAGGATCTGCTGCGCGTCGTGGCCGAGGCGTTGCGGCGGCGGATCGAGGCGCTGATTCTCGTCAACAACCGGCTCGAGGGCAACGCGCCGGGCACGATTCGGGCGCTGGCGGCGGCCCTCACCGGCGACGAGTCTTAAACGGCGGCCCCCGGTCGGGCGTACCTGTGAGAATGGACCCTGCTGGCGCAGGACCCGTCCCCGGCACTGTCCCAGTGCCGCCGCAGCCGGAGCTCTTGGCGCTGGCGGCGGCGGTCCCGGAGAACATCAAGTTTGGCACGTCCGGCTGGTCCACCGACGGCTGGGCGGGTGACGTGTATCATCGAGTGTACCGCGGCGCCCAGCCCGCGGCGCGACTGGAAGAATACGTCCGCTATCCGCTGTTCCGGATGGTGGGCGTCAACACCGCGTTCTACGAATCCCCTTCGGAGACGATTCTCGACGCCTATGCGCGGGTCTTGCCGCAGGGCTACGCGTGCAACGCCAAGGTATGGGACCGGATCACGGCGCGGCGCTTCATCCGCGACCGGCGCTGGGGCAGCGACGCCGGTCAGCTCAATCCGGACTTCCTGAACGCCCGGCTCTTCCTCGACAAGGTGCTGAAGCCCTACGCGCGCGTGTTCCGGCGCCAAGCGATCTCCTTCGTGTTTCAGTTTCAGGCCATGCGCGGCCCGGATCTGGTCGGGGCCGTGGAGTGGGCGGAGCGGCTCGACCAGTTCCTCGGCCAGCTGCCGCGCGATTTCCACTACGCGGTGGAGCTGCGCAACGCGGAGCTGTTCACGGCGTCGCACGGTGAGGTGCTGCGGCGCCATGGCGTGGCGCACGTGTTCAATTCGTGGACCGAGATGCCGCCGATCGGCACCCAGCTCGACTTACCGTGGACGCTGGACGCCGGTTTCACGGTCGCCCGCGCCCTGATGAAGCCGGGGCGGAAGTACGCGGATGCGGTGCGGCGGTTCGAGCCGTACGACCAGGTGCGCGAGCCGCAGCCGGAACTGCGGCGCGATTTGTTGCGGCTGATGCGGGAGGCGCACGGTCGGGGAATCGAGGCGCTGATCCATGTGAACAACCGCGCCGAGGGCAACACTCCCGGCACGGTGCGCGCGCTGGCCGAGATGTGGGCGAAGCAGGCCGCGCCGGGGTCATAGTCCCAGCTCGCCTTGCGCCGCCAGACGGCGGGGGCGATAGCGATCCATCATCCCGTCGTTCACCGGAAACGCGCATCGCGCCTGAAGCCGCTTGACGCGCGCCGCCAGCGCCCGCGCGTAGTCGCGTGGCGCGTTGCTCCGGCCTCCTCCGTAGGCGCGGCGGTAGCGGTCCGCCAGCCCGGGGAAGTGGGTCTCGAGCACCGGCAGGAAGCGGTCGCGCACCGCGGCGTAGAGCCGCAGCGGGCCCGCGTGCACGAACCTGGCACCGGCCTCCCGGGCCGCCCGGAAGAGCGCTTCCAGGTGGGGACGGTCGTCCGTGATCCCCGGAAGGACCGGCGCCACGATTAGACCCGCGTTGATGCCCGCCGCCGTCAGGCGCGCGAGCGCCCGCAACCGCACCGCGGGGAGCGGCGAGCGCGGCTCGACCTGTCGGATCACGCGGGCGTCCAAGGTAATGAGGGAGATGTACACCTCGAGATCGCTGCGCTCCTGGAGCTGCCGCAGCACGTCTACGTCCCGCGCGATCAGCGGACTCTTGGTGATGATGCCGACGTTGAGACCTTCGCACCGCGCCAGCCGCTCGAGCACCTGCCGCGTGAGCCGGAAGCGTCGTTCCGCCGGCTGGTAGGGATCGGTGGCGGTGCCGATGACAATCGGGGCGGTCGGGCCGTCAGGCGGACGGGCCGTCCGCATGTACCGTCCCAGATCCGCCTCCAGCGCTCCCAGCAGCCGCTCCTTCACGAAGATCCGCCGCTCGAACGCCTCCCAGCCATGGGGGCCGCGAAAGTCGTGGAACTCGGCCTCGCTGAGCTTGCCGGCGTCCCGCGCCCGCTCGACCGCGTACCGATGCGCGTAGCGCGCGTAGCAATACGTGCACCCGAACTCGCAGCCGATGTAGGGATTGAGCGACCAGAAGTCGACGCCGGTCTGCTGCGGTGAGTTGAGGATGGACCGGGGCGCGAGCGCCACGAACGTCGTGCCGCGAAGGCGCTGGTCGAGAATCGGAAGGGCGGCACGGCGGTAAGGCGGCACGACGGCAAGGGAGAACGCGAGTTGTGAGCTCATCCGCTTCGCTTGTTCGCGGTCTTTGCCTACCACCATGCCGCCTTTACCGTCCCTGCCGCCCTTCCCGTCCTCAACCACACCTCGCCCACCCACACTGCACGCACACGAGACATCCCGATTGGCGCGTGAGCCCGCCGCCGCAATCCGGGCAGTGCGACGACTGTGACGCGGGCGCCGGGACTGGGGAGGCGTGCGGCAGTTCTCCTGGCGGCTGCATGACGGCTCCACAGGTTCGGTTTTTCTTCGGGTGCGCGGCTCGAATATGACTCTCCGCGCAGCTATCGGCAAGAGCTCGGGTCGGTTAGTCTAAGCCGATGGTAAACAAGCGGATAGCATTTCAGGGCGAGCTGGGCGCCTACTCGGAAGAAGCATTGCTGCTGCTGCACCCCGGCGCCGTGTCGCAGCCGCATCGCGAGTTCCGCGACGTGGCTCAGGCGGTGCTCGAGGGGCGCGCCGACCTGGGCATCCTGCCCATCGAGAACTCTCTCGTGGGGTCGATCGCCACCAACTTCGACCTCATCGCCGAGTCGGGCCTCGCGATCGTCGGCGAAGTGGTGAGTGCGGTGCACCACTGCCTGCTGGGCGTGCCGGGTGCGAAGCGCGGCGGGTTGCGGCGGGTGCTGTCGCATCCGGTGGCGCTGGCGCAGTGCGAGCGCTTCCTCGGCGGGCTCGGCGGGGAGGTGGAGGTGGTGGCGTTCTACGACACGGCGGGCGCCGCCGCGGAGGTGGCGCAGCGCGGCGATCGGTCGCTCGGCGCGATCGCGGGCTTGCTGGCGGCGGGGCGCTACGGACTCGCCGTGCTCGCCGAGCGGGTGGAGGACGAGCCGCACAACCAGACGCGGTTTCTCGCGGTGGCGCGCGAGCCGGCGTCGCCGCCCGCGGGTGTGCCCGCGAAGACGACGCTGCGGCTCAAGCTGCCGCACCGGCCGGGAACGCTGGCCCACGCGCTCGCCGCCTTCGCCGCGGCCGGGCTCAATCTCACGAAGCTCGAGAGCCGTCCCGACCGCACGACGCCGTGGGAGTATCTCTTTTACCTGGACGTGGAGGCGCGGGCGGCGGATGGCGCCATGGCCGCGGCCCTGCGCGATTTGGAAGCGCAGGGCGCGGTGGTCATGGTGCTGGGCAGCTACCCGCGCTTCACGCCGCCCGTTTGACCATCGCCCGCCACCCGAAGTACACCGGCACGCCGAGCAGCACGAGGCCGAGCCCCAGCGCGCTGTAGGTGCGCGTCGTGTCCTGGGTCAGGAGGTCGGCCGCGATCAGGCCCGTCATCACGAGGTAGCAGGCCGGGAGCCACGGATAGCCCGGCGCGCGCACCGGGCGCGGTGCGGTGGGCCGTTTCGCGCGCAGCGCGAACAGGCCGACGGTGGTCAGCATGTAGAACACGAGCGCGGCGAAGATCACGAAGTTGAGGAGCTGGGTGTAGGTGCCCGAGAGGCACAGGGCGCTCGTCCAGATCGCTTGCACCACGAGCGCGACGGCCGGCGTCTTGAATCGCGGGTGCAGGATCCCGGCGGACCGGAAGAACAGGTCGTCCCGCGCCATCGCGTAGTACACGCGCGCGCCCGACAGGATGAGGCCGTTGTTGCACCCGAAGGTGGAGATCATGATCGCCGCGGCCATGAGCTTCAGCCCGGGGTCGCCGAGGATCGCCTGCAGCGCGGCCGTGCCCACCCGGTCCTGCGGGGCTGCCGCGATCGCCGCCGCGGGCAGCACGTTCAGGTACGCGACGTTCGCGAGCAGGTAGAGGAGCGTGACGATCAGGACGCCCGCCCCCATCGCGAACGGCAGGTCCTTCTGAGGGTCCTTCAGCTCGCTCCCCGCGAACCCGACATTGTTCCAGGCATCCATGGCGAAGAGCGATCCCACCATCGCGGCGCCGATCACGCCGAGGCCGACGGTCGCGCTTCCCCCCCCCGTCGCCCAGAAGTTGGCGCCGAAGTTCGCCGCCAGCGCGTCGGCGTGCCTCCCGATCGAGAGCCCGAGGAGGATGAGCGCGGCGAGCGCGGCGGTCTTGATCGCCGTGAGCGACGTCTGAATGATCGCCGCCGTCCTCACCCCGCGCACGTTGATCCACGTCAGCGCCGCGACGGAGGCGACGGCGAAAATGCGCTGGGGTGACAGTCCCACCGCGACGTCGCCGATCGGCTGGGGAAAGTGCACGGTCGTGCCGAGGAACACGTCCGGCGTGAGGCCCGGCCAGAACACCGCGGTGAATCGGGCGAACGCCACCGCCACGGCCGCGATGGTGCCGGTCTGGATCACGACGAACAGCGTCCAGCCGTACAGGTACCCGAACAGCGGCGAGATCCCCTCGCGCAGGTAGACGTACTGGCCGCCCGCCCCGGGGAACAGCGCCGCCAGCTCGCCGTACGTCAGCGCCCCCATCAGGGTGACGACGCCCGAGACGGCCCACACGACGAGCAGCAGGCCCGGGGCGTGGACCTCCCGCAGGATCTCTGCCGAGACGATGAAGATGCCTGAGCCGATCATCGACCCCACGACGAGCGCCGTGGCGTCGAGCCGGGAGATCGCCTTGACGAAGTCGGCCTGCGGCTGTTGCGCGGTTGCCATCCCCGTGGTCCCCCCCTCTCGGTCCTGGTGGCGGGCGCCGTAACCTAGTGGCTCCTGTCGCGGGCCGCTATGTTCTCGGGCGATTCTTACCCACATCTCGCGGAGGCCCGCCGTGCGCCTGCTGCCTCGGGAAGAGGAGTTCTTCGATCTGTTCGTCGCGGTCGCGGACCGCAACAAGGAAGCGGCGCGCTTTCTGCGGGAGCTGTTCGAGGCCGCGCCCGAGCGGCGCACCCCGCACGTCGAGGCGATCAAGCGGCTCGAGCACGAAGCGGATCAGATTACCCACGAAGTGGTGAACCGGCTCGATCGCACCTTCATCACGCCGCTCGACCGCGAGGACATCCACCAGCTCGCCTCGGACCTGGACGACGTGATGGACGCCATCGACGGCACCGCGCGGCGCTCGCAGATCTTCCACCTCGGCGCGGCGCCGCAGGGCGTGAAGCAGCTGAGCGAGGTGATTCAGCGGATGGTGGGCGTGCTCGCCGAAGGCGTGAGCCGCCTCAAGAAGGGCGACGACGTGATGCGTTTCTGCGTCGAGGCGAAGCAGCTGGAGGAGGAAGGCGACGCGATCTACCATGAGGCGCTGGGCCAGCTGTTCGAGAAGGAGCGCGATGCGCTCGAAGTGATCAAGTGGAAGGAGATCTACGATAATCTTGAAATGACCCTGGACCAAGGCGAGGACGTAGCGAACGTGCTGGAGTCGATCACTCTGAAGCACGCCTGATGGCCGACTCCGTCGCCCTCGTCCTCGCGGTCGTCCTGGTTGCACTCGCCTTCGATTTCATCAACGGGTTCCACGATAGTGCGAACTCGATTGCGACCGTGGTCTCCACGCGAGTGCTCAGTCCCACGGCGGCCGTTGTGTGGGCAGCGTTCTTCAATTTCGCCGCCGTGTTCATCTTCGGGACTGCGGTGGCGAAGAACATCGCCAAAGGGATCGTGGATCCCGCGGTGGTGGACGCCAGCGTGATCCTCGCGGGGCTCGTCGGCGCCATCAGCTGGAACCTCATCACGTGGTACGCCGGGTTGCCATCCTCTTCTTCGCACGCGCTGATCGGCGGCTACGCCGGCTCCGCGATCGCGAAGGCGGGCACGGCGGCGCTGGTCCTCCCCGGCAAGTGGATCTCCACGCTGACGTTCATCGTCGTGTCCCCGCTCCTCGGGCTTACGGTCGCCTTCGTGCTGACGGTGGGGCTGTCGTGGCTATTGCGGCGGGCGCTGCCCCGTCGCGTGGACAAGGCGTTCCGGCTGCTACAGCTGGTGTCGGCGGGGAGCATGTCCTTGAGCCATGGCAGCAACGACTCCCAAAAGACGATGGGGATCATCGTGAGCCTGCTCGTGGCCGAGCAGAGCGTGCTGAAGGATTTCCCGATCCGGGCGTTTCACGTCACCTCCGCTGACAGCGTCCCGACCTGGGTGGTGTTCGCCGCGTACCTCGCGATCGCGCTCGGCACGATGGCAGGCGGCTGGCGGATCGTGAGGACGATGGGTCAGCGTCTCACCAAGCTGAAACCGTTCGGTGGCTTCTGCGCTGAGACCGGCGCGGCGGCAGCGATCTCACTCGCCTCGCACTTCGGCATTCCCGTCAGCACGACGCACACGATCACCGGGGCCATCACAGGAGTCGGGGCGGCGAACCGGATCTCGGCCGTGCGGTGGGGCGTGGCCGGCCGGATCGTGTGGGCGTGGATTCTCACCATCCCGGCGGCGGCGGGGATCGCGGGGCTGGCGTATCTGGTGCTGCGGGTGCTAGTCCACTGAAGCGTCGTCCGCCTTGCTCAGCCGGGACAAATCGATCATCGGCACGCCATCGATGTACTGCGTCACGGGGGCGTGCGTGAGGTTCACCAGCCGATCCATGCTGTTGCTGATCCGGCGCGTCATCGTCAGGATGTTCTGCAGTGACTGCTGGTCCTCCGGGTGGGTCAGCACCGCGTCCTGCTCGAGCAGCTGGCCCTCGGCGAGGATCGTGGCGAGCGCGTTGTTGACCTCGTGCCGCATCGCCACGGCGACCTGGCTGATCACCGCCACCCGCTCACCCTGGATGGCGCGCGCGTAGAACAGGTGGAGCTGCTCCGACAGCCAGCCCACGGAGATCGCGATCGTGCCGTAGGCGGTGTAGATCGGCACCGTGACGCGCCAGTCCTCCGCCTCGACATTGAACGCCACGAGGAACTGGATCGCGGTGAACAGCACGGTGCCCATCGCCAGGCCGGCCACCGCGCCGCGCAGGCCGTAGGTCAGGGACAGCAGGTAGGCGGGCACGAGAGTGAGCAGCCAGACGAGGTCCCGGTACGGCACGTCCTCCGCCCGCACCAGCTGGAGCACGAGGCTCGGGGCCAGATAGGCCACGGCGCAGTACCCCCACCAGCGCCGGGGGAGCGGCGGCCGGTGGGCCAGGGGCGTGAACCCGAGGAAGTCGACGAGACGATAGCGCGCGCCTCCCGCTCCGGGCCCCCGCATCACAGCCCCAGCACCTCCACGACCGCCTGCGCGATGGCGGCGTCTTGCACGCCCACGCCGGTCAGGTCCGCGACGGTGATCTCGCCGTCGCGCTCCCGCCCGGCGCGCCGGCCCGCGGCGAGGTCTCCCAGCTCCGCATAGACCTTGTCGCGCGTGACCGCGCCGGCCGCGACGGCGTGCCGCAGGTTGCCGTACCGCTCGGTCTGGAACACGCGGTCGGCGACGAGCTTGTCGGCACGGGCGAGCACGGCGGGCTCGAGCTCGATTTTCTCGGGGCTTCCCGTGCCGACGGACGTCACGTGCATGCCGGGGGCGACCCAGGCGGCGTGGATGAGCGGCGTGGTGCTCGCCGTCGCCGTCACCACGACGCGGTGGTCGCGCACGGCGTGCTCGAGCGCCGGCGCGACGCGCGTTTCGACGAGCGGCGCAAGCTCCTGCGCGAGCGCGTCCGCGCGCTCGCCCGTGCGGTTCCACAGGGTGAGCCGCTCGAGCGGCATTTCCGCGATCATGGCGCGGGCGGTGAGGCGCGCCAGGGCGCCGGCGCCGATCAGCAGCGCCGCCTTCGCGTCCTTGGGCGCGAGGTACCTGAGCGTGAGCGCCACCGCCGCGGCGGTGCGCAGGTCGGTCAGGTAGCCGTGCTCCTCGAGCAGGACGTCGGGGATACCCGTCTCCGCGTCGAGCAACAGGAACAGTCCATCCCCCGACGGCAGCCCGCGCGCGCGGTTCTTGTAGAACCCGGTCGCGACCTTGAGGACGACGTGACGCCCGCCCTTCAGGTGCGCTCCCTTCACGTGCACTTCGGCTTGCTCTGCGGGGAGCTCCATCACCATCGGATCGGGGAGCGTGGCTTCGCCCAAACCGAGGGCCCTGAATCCCCGCTCGACCGCGCCAACGGCGACGGCGAAGGAGACCTTGTCCCGAAACGCCTCGAGCGGGACGACCCGCATGTCAGTCGGTGAAGACCCGCTTCAGGCCTCGCTCGGTCTCGGCGAGTGCTTCCTGGAAGTGATCGAGCTCCTCGCCGAATCCGAAGCGGATGTGGTTCGGGAGGCCGAAGTGGTCGCCCGGCACCAGGAGGACGCTGTGCTCCGCCCGCACCTTCTCCACCAGCTCGAGGGCGCTGATCCCCTGGCGGTACCGGGCGAGGCAGATCGCCCCGGCGTCCGGCGGATGCCAGGTGAACGTGTCGCCGAAGCGCTTCAGCCACGCCTCGAGCACCGGGTAGTTGGACTTGAGGATACGGCGGGTGCGCTCGAGCAGCTTCTCGCGCACGCGCGGCTCGAGCGCGACGGCGGCGAGATGGTCGCTCGCGCCGGTCGGGCCGATGACCGTGTAGTCGTGCCGCGCCCACGCTTCCGCGGCGAACGCCGGCGGGGCGACGAGCCAGCCGATCCGCAGGCCCGGGAGACCGTATGCCTTGGAGAGGCCGTTCGCCACGAGCACGCGCTCGTAGCTGCCCCAGAACGACGGCGTCGTGGCGCCGTCGCGCTCGGCGCCCTGGTACACCTCATCGGCCAGCAACCACGCGCCCACCTCCGCCGTGCGGTCCACGATCAGCTTGCGCATCTCGCCCGACAGCACGTGGCCGGTGGGGTTGTGGGGGTTGGTCACGACCACGAGCTTCGTGCCCGGCGTGATCGCGCTGCGCACCTCTTCGGCGAACGGCTCCCAGTGGGCTTCCGCGTGAAGCGCGAAGCCGCGTACCACGGCCCCGAAGTTCTGCACGAGGCCCCAGGTCTGCAGGTAGTTGGGGAGCATCACGGCGACGTTGTCGCCCGGCTCGATGAGCCGCCAGCAGACGAGGAAGTTGGCCTCCGCGCTGCCCGTGGTGACGAGCACCTGCTCGGGGTTGACGCCCTGGTACAGGGCAGCGATCCGCCCGCGCAGCAGGGCAGTGCCGTTCGACTGGCTGTAGCCGAGCCGCACCTCGAGCAGCGGCAGCGTCGAGGCGCCGGCCAGACCGAGCAGCTCCTGGATCGAGAGCGGGTGCACGCCCGACTCGGACAGGTTGTAGCGCACTTGGTTCTCCCAGGTGCTCTGCCAGCGCTCGAGCTCGAACGGGACGAAGCGCAATGAACCTCCAGGTGTCAGGTGCTAGGTGTCAGGTGCCAATAAACTGATGTCCTCCGGACGCTCTAGCCAGTAATCGGGGTGCAGGTCCGCGAGGTGCGACCGGTCGAACGGTCCCCACAGCACCGCCGCGGTCTTGACCCTGGCGGCGCGGCCGCACTCGATGTCGTGGCGGGAGTCCCCAATGAACACCGCCGTCTCGGGTGCCGCCCCCAGCCGGGCGAGCGCCGCCAGCACCGGCTCGGGGTGCGGTTTGGGATGCGTGACGTCGTCCGACCCCACGATCACGTCGAAGGCGTCTGCCAGCTCGGCCACCTGAAGGCCCCGCAGCGCGCCGCTCCGCATCTTGCTCGTGACCAGTCCGAGGGCCCTCCCGGGGCGCCGCAACGCCCGCACGGCCGCGACCACGCCCGCGTACGGTCGCACCAGCTCGTCGTGGTGCGCGAGGTTGTAGGCCCGGTACGTCGCGACCATCGCCTCGATCTCGGCCGGATCATCGGTGAAATGCCGGAACTGGACCGACAGCGGGGTGCCGAGGCCGGTCATCCAGACGTCGTCCGGCGGCTCGTGCCCGCGGTGCAGCCGCATGGTGTGGCGGTAGGAGCGCAGGATCAGCTCGATCGAGTCGATGAGGGTGCCGTCGAGGTCGAACAGGAAGGTGGAGAGCGCCACGCCGGAAGCTAACTTTGGGGAGCCCGCGCGCCATGTACAACTTCGAGATCGTCCTCGCGCTCTTGGTCGGCGTCGCCCTGTTGGCACTGCTGGCACGCCGGCTGACCGTCCCCACGCCCGCCATCCTCGTCGCGGGCGGCCTGCTCGTCGCATTGCTCCCGGGGCTGCCCGCGGTCCGGTTCGACCCGCAGCTCGTGTTCCTCGTGTTCATCCCGCCACTCCTGTACCGCGCGTCGCTGCTCGCGTCCTATCGCGACGTGCGCGCCAACCTGCGGCCGATCCTGTCGCTCGGCGTGGGCCACGTGTTGTTCGCAACCCTCGCGGTGGCCTGGGTCGCGCACCGCACCGTCCCTGGCCTTCCCTGGGCGTCGGCGTTCGTGCTGGGCGCCGTCGTGTCACCACCGGACGTGGCGGCCGCGACGGCGTTCCTACGGCGACTGCCGATGCCGCGGCGCGTGGTGACAGTGCTCGAGGGCGAGAGCATGGTGAACGACGCGGCGGCGATCGTCGCGTACCGCATGGCCATCGCCGCGGCGGTCAGCGGCACGTTCTCGCTCGGCGAGGCGAGCATGCGGTTCTTGGCCGTGGGTGCCGGGGGCATCGTCGTCGGGCTGGCGGTGGGGTGGCTCTTGGCGCAGCTGCGTCGTCGCATCCACGATCCCGAGGTCGAGAACACGATCTCGCTGTTGACCGGGTACGCGGCCTATCTGCCCGCCGAGCGCCTCGGAGTGTCGGGCATCTTGGCGGTCGTGGCGACGGGGCTCTACCTCAGCCGGGTGGGCCCGCGGTTCGTGGCGGCCGACACGCGGGTCCAGAATTCTGGCATGTGGGAAGTCGTCGTGTTCCTGCTCGAGGGGCTCATCTTCATCGTCATGGGCCTGTCGCTGCGGCCCATCCTCGGCAGCCTCGGCGGTGCGGTCGCGCGGGAGCTGGCGCGGGCCGCCCTGCTCGTGAGTCTCGCGGTGATCGTCGCGCGGTTGGTATGGATTTACCCTGCGGGGAATTTTCGCTGGCTTTTTGGTCGGCGGCTGCGACCGCGCGAGCCGCGGCCGCGGTGGCAGATCCTCACGGTCGTCGGCTGGGCCGGCCTGCGGGGCGGCGATTCGCTGATCCTGGCCGCCGCCGTTCCCACCACGACGGCGGCGGGCGCCCCCTTCCCCGGCCGCGACGCCATCATCGCTATCAGCTACGCCGTGATCCTCGTGACGCTGCTGGGACAGGGATTCACCCTCGCGCCCCTGTTGCGCTGGCTCGGCGTGCGCGAGACGGGCGAGGAGGAGCGCCGTGAAGAGACCGCGGCCCGGCTGCGCGCCTCGAAGGTGGCGCTCGCGCGGCTCGACGAGCTGGCGACCGTCGAGTGGATGCACCCGGAGACCCTAGCGCACACGCGGGACCGCTACCGTCATCGCGCGCGCCGGTTACACGGTCAGGCGAAGGGCGTCGCGGACGGCGGCGAGGAGGCCATCTCCGCCGCGGACCGGCGGCTCGCGCGGGAGCTGCTCGTGGCGGAGCGGCGCGAGCTGCTCCGGATGCGCGACGAGGGAGCCATCAACGACGCCGTGATGCGGCGCGTGCAGCGCGACCTCGATCTCGAAGAGCTGCTGCTCGAGCCGGATTGATTCACGGCGGCCGCCGCAGCACGACCGCCGCGACGAGCTGCACGTCGGGGGCGTCCGCCCCCGCCGCCGCCGGCGCGAGCCGCTCGTGCCACGCCAGCACGTCGCGCACCGCCAGCGGGCCGCCCCGCGCCAGGAGATCCTCGAGCAGCAGCTCCTCTCCCGCGGTCATGCCGAGGGCGAGGCGCGAGACGAGGGCGTCGAGCCGGGCGAGCTCGGCGTGCTCGCGCTGCTGGGCGGCGCGCCGGGCGGCGGCGAGCACCCAGGGAATGAGCCGCCGGCCCAGCCGGTCGCGATCCTCGGCACGCCACCGGGCCGCTTCGACGGCGCCGAGGCGGGCCCGCACCAGCGGTGCGGCGCGCTCGATCGCCCGCGTGAGGGCCGCGGGGTCGAGCGTCGCGGGCCGGGCGCGCGCGGCCCGCTCGAGCAGCGACGTCGCCCGCACCGGGTCGGGCGCCGCATCCTCTTCGGTCACGACCAGTGCCTCGACGAGCCCGCCGATGCGCACCACCAGCACGGCCGCGTTGGTGCGCTCGGCGACGGCGGCCCACGCCGGCCCGCCGGCTGCGCCCACCGTCGCGGCTAGCCGTTGCAGGCGGTCGCACCAGTCGAGCGCGTGCGGCCCGGCGCCGGCGCGCGCCTGCGCCCGCGCCTTGCCGAGCAGTCGGCGCTCGAGGGCGATCGCCTCCGCCAGCGGCGGCGCGGGAAGCAGCGTGATCGTCTCGATGCGCGCATGGGGCGATCCGGCGCGATCGATTCGGCCCACCCGCTGGGTGAGCCGCGCGGGGCTCCACGGCAGGTCGTAATGAATCACCCGCACGGCGTCCTGGAGATTCAACCCCTCGCTCAAGAGATCGGTGGCGATCAGGACGTCGGTCTCGAGCGCGGGGGCCGGCGACGGCGCGCCCTGGGCGCGCGGCGCGAAGGCCCGCAACACCTCGAATCGTCCTGCAACCTCCCGTCCGAACAGTCCGGCCTCGCCCATCACCGCCGCGACACGCCGTCCCGGGAGCCGCCGAAGCAGATAGCGCGCCGTCGCCCGCGATTGCACGAACACGATCGTCTTGCCGTCGCGCTCCGCGAGCAGGCGTGCGAGCGCGTCCGCCTTGGGGTCGGAGGCCGTGCTGGAGAGGTCGCGCAAGCGACGCACCACCGCCTGATCCCGCGCGCCGGCCGCCGCCGTGCCGGGGGGAAGCAGCAGGGGTAGCAACGTGAGTTGCAAGTCCGCCGCTTCGCCTCGCGGAAACAGCCGTTGGAATTCACGCGACCCGAGTGAGCGCCCCTCGGCCACGGCCGCGCGCGCGAGATCGAGAAACGCCTCGTAGCGCGCCAGCGACGCGCGGAACGCCGGCAGGCTCGAGGCCAGCTGCGAGAGCAGCGTGAGGCGCAACAATCCGGCGGCCCCGCGCGCCGCCGACCCCTCGAGCTGCGCGACCCCGCGAACCAGGTCCTCGAGCTGCCGCTCCGGGGCCGTTCCGGCGCGGATCACCTCGCCCGCCGCCCGCTCGGGAAAGCAGAGGGCGACCGGACCGGCGGGATACCCCGTGCGGGCGCGGGTGCGCGAGCGTGCCACGACGAGTCGCGCCGCGACCGCCGCCAGCGTCTGCGCCGCCACGTCGCCACGCGCGGCGCGCCGCAGCGACGGCACGCCCAGGGCCGTCAGGTCGTGATCCCGCAGGAACAGGCGAAACAGGTGGAACAGCTCGGCCACGCGGTTGTGCACCGGCGTCGCCGTCACGAGCAGCACCTTCCGGACCCCCCCGCCCCCCTGGCCCCCCTGGCCGCCCGCCGCGAGCCGCGCCAGCGCGCGGTAGCGGTTGGTCTCGGGGTTCCGGAATCGGTGGGCTTCGTCGACGACAAGCAGACGGATAGTCGGATAGGCGGTTAGGCGGATAGAGCGCCCGCTGAGCGATTCGTGCGTGAGGATCGGCGCCCGCGAGTCGTGCCGAGCGAGGAGCGACCGCCACTGGGGCACCAGCACCGCAGGCACGACGAGCGCGAAGGGTTCGCCCGTGCCGAGTGCCACCGCGAGCGCGACATACGACTTGCCCAGGCCGACCGCGTCCGCGAGCAGCGCGCCGCCGTAACGAGCGAGGATGGCGCGCAGCCGCGCGACGGCGGGGACCTGGTGCGGGGCGAGCCACGCCGCGTCCCCCGGCTGCGCCGCCACCGGCTCGAAGTCGAGCAGCGCGCCCGCCGCGAGCGCGGCAACGACGCCCGGCGGCCTGAGCGCCGCCCCTTCGCCCGGCGTGAGGAGACAGGCGAGCGGCTCGGAGAGCGGCGCGAGGTGCTCAGACAGGATCCGGGGCGAGGACGGCCAGCGCACGGCGATCTCGAGCGTCGAGGTGGTAGGCGTCGGCGAGGGCGGTGTCGTCCGACGCGCGAGCGCGTCCGCAGACCGAGAGCGCGGCCCACGCGGCCGCATCCGCCGGCACGGGCAGCTCGCGCACGACCCGCGCGTTGAAGCGGTGAAAGCCCCCGCGGGCGGGGTCGGCGCGCAGTCGCGCCAGCGCGGTGAGCCAGCGCGAGTTGAGCAGGGCGGCCAACGCGTGCGCGTCGTCCGCCGTGCGCGTCGCGATCCCGTACACAGTGTTGAGCGGCACGACCTCCGGTTCGGGAACGACCGCCGCGAGCCGCCGGCCGAGATCCGGCCACAGCACGCGGTGCGGGGCGTGCGCCAGGGCGGTGCGAAACAGCTGCCAGGGCGCGCCGGCGCGGTAGTCGCTGCGGCGTCGCAGCCGATCGAGGTGCGGGCCGAGCGCGCGCGCCAGCTCGGGCGGGAGCCGCTCGAGCGGCCGCCCGTCGGGCGCGTGCGTCCACAGCACGTGGGCCCGCAGTGTGAATCGCCACGGGCCGAGGTCACGGCCCCGCGCCGCGGGACGGGTCGCCGGGTCCGGATGGGGGACGACGAATACGTCGTCGGCGCCAGTCTTCACGCCGAGCTGCGGGCTCCACCGGTCGCCGATGGTGGGAAATGCGCCCCGCAGGTGCCGCGCCACGCGGATCGCGTCGGGATAGAGGATCCAGGGGCCGTCCGCCTGGAGCGCGCGTTGCGCGATCTGGGGTGCCTGGCCCTTCGGGCCGAGCAGCGTGGCGACCTGCTCGCGGCTCGCGGGCTCCGCGCGCGCCGCGACGAGGGCCATCGGATACACCGCGGCGCCGAACGCGCTCTCGCTGCGATCCACCCGCGCCACCCGCTCCAGCCGCGTCGTGTCGGCGAGCCGGCGCCGCAGCGGCTCGGCGTAGCCGCTCGACGCGAGCTTCGCCGGTACCAGCAGCGCCACCGCGCCCCCCGGCGCGGCCAGCTCGAGCGTCCGTTCGACGAAAGCGACCGCCAGGTCCGGCAAATGGGCGAAGCCGGGCCCGGGTGTAGGGCGCCAGGTGACGTAGCGCGTGGCGAGCGCCTCGCGCACCTGCGCTGGCAGCCGCTCGCCGCGCACCCAGGGCGGGTTTCCCGTCACCAGGTCGAACCCACCGCGCGCGAGCAGGTCGGCGAAGTGCGACTCGAACGCGAAGAACGGGGCGCCGCCCTCGCGACGCAGCGTGCGTGCAGCCCCGCGGAGCTCCCGGCGGCTCGCCCGCAGGCGACGGAGCCGAGCCCGCTCGTCCGCCGTGAGTCCACGCCTCCGGCCGAACAGGTCGCGGTCCTTCGCGGCCGCGACGAGCTCGGTGATACGCCCGTCGAGCGCGTGGACCGCCTCGTCGAACAGCCCGCGAGCCAACGCCGCTTCGGCGCGCTGGAGCTCGGCCTGTGCCTGGCGCTTGGCGGGGCCGGCGAGGTCGAACAGGCTACGGCGGGCTGCCGCCAGTCGATCGACCACCATGGCCCCGGCCGTCAGGCCGGGGCGTCCAGACAGCGTGCGCGCGAGCGCGAGCGGGTCGATCAGCGCGTCCCCCTGACGCACGTGCCCGTCGAGGTTGGGAAGCGGCGCGATCCGCGTGAGGTCGGTCTCGGCCTCGTCGGCGACGAGTGCGAGCCACAGGCGCAGCTCGGCCAGCCGCACCGCCGTGAGCTTCAGGTCGACGCCGTACAGGGAGCGGGCCAGCACGTCGCGCCGCACTGTGCCGGGCGGGCCTTCACCGCCGGCGCGGCGCAGCCGCGTCAGCTCCTCCAGCGCGCCCAGCAGGAACGCGCCCGAGCCGACGGCGGGGTCGAGCACCGTGAGCCTGCGCAGGTCCGGCCGCTCGGCGGGGGACTGGGGCGCCTCGTCGTGGTGGACCCAGCGCTCGGCGGCCCGCGGCGCGAGGCCGAAACGGTGCACCAGGACTGCCTCGAGCCCGGCGCGCACCACCTCGCGCACCAGGCTGGCGGGCGTGTAGTAGCTGCCGCTCTTGCGCCGCTCGTCGGGATCCATGACGCCCTCGAACACCCGGCCCAGCATGTCGGGCGCCACGAGATCGCCGTCCTCCGTTTCGCGCGCCGAGAAGTGGAATCGCTCGAACAAGTCGTCGAACGCGTCACGCCAGTCGGCGTTGCTCCAGCGGGCGGTGCCGTGGCAGCGCTCCAGGGCAGTGGGCTCGAACAGACCGCCGTTCAAGAACGGCAACCGTCCCAGGGCGCAGGCGGCACGCGATCGCTCGGTCGCGGGCCGGTTGAGCGCGCCGAAGCACAGCGGGTCGAACACCTGGCGGTGGAAGTCACGGTGCCCTGCCAGGCCCTGGTCGAAGCGGTGGATCAGGTAGCGCCGGTCGCCGTCGAGCCAGCCCTTGGCCTGCACGAAGTAGAGAAACAGCACCCGCGTCAGCGCGGTGAGCGTGAGGGCGTGGCGCTCGGTGCGGCTGCGTGGCGCGGCGAGGCGATCGGTCAGCCGCTCGAGCACCGCGCGGAACGCCTGGAAGAAGCGCGGGGTGACTGCCTCGCTCGCCAGCGCTTCGCCGACGCGGAGGCTGAGGGAGAGGGAGGTCTCACCCGGGACCGGCGCGAATCGCTCGAGCGTCTCCAGGGCGCCGCCGGGCGGCCGCTTCAGGGGGATCGTGGCGAGCCGCACGGACGGCCCGCGCGCCCCCACGCGCCAACTGGCGCACACCAGTCGTTCCGGCGAGCCGCTCGCGGCGAGGGCGCACGCGAGCCCCCGCTCCGCCCGTGCGGCGAGGCGTTCCGCCGCTGCCCGCGCCGCGCGCTCGGGGTCCCGTGCCTCCAGGGCGAACACCCGGAACGCCTCGTGCCGCGCCACCAGCGCGGCGCGGGTCACGCCGGCCGCTTCGGCGTGCGGCAGCCCGAGCCAGGGCCCGGGTGGCACGTTCTCCCACGCCGCGGCGAAACCGAGCGCCCCAAAGAGGTGGCGAAGATCGTCGATCTGCTCGGTGCGGGCGAGAAGATCCCGCAGCACCACGGGGCCCCTGGTTCGGACGGCCCCAAGGTGGGACGGGATGGGCCGGGATTAGGTACCGGGTTGTTGCGGCGAGGAGCGAATCAATGCGGAATTAGGTCTTCCTGAGTCGTATCGTCCCATTCACAGTGTCGAGCTCGAGCCGTCGCCCACCGCTGCCGATCGTGCCGTGCAGGCTGCGCGGCCCCAGCCGGCCGGTCACCATGAGCGGGAAGTCGGTCACAATGTCGCCGTTCACGGTCTTGGCATTCACCTCTGCCGAGAGATCGGCCGGGAGATCGAGCGTGATCCCGCCGTTCACCGTGCGGAACTCGAGGGCGTCGGTCCAGTTGGCGCGGCCCAGCGACGCCGTGATCGACCCGTTTACCGTCCCGGCCTGGGCGAAGCCCGAGGTGGAGATGCGGATGGCGCCGTTCACCGTATTCGCCTCGACATCGCTCGCGAGATGCGCCGCCTCGACCGCGCCGTTCACGGTCCTGCCGACGAAACGGACTCCCGCGGGCACGCGCACCGTGAAGTCCACCGCCACGTCGTTGTCGTGGGTGCTCATGTGCCCGTGCTCACCCGCCTCGCACGTGTTCTCCCGCCGCCCGTCACTGGGGTAAACGGCGCAGATGGTCACGCCGTCCGCGTGCTCCACGACCGCGATCTTTACTTCGTCGGGGTCGCTGTGGTGCGCGTGCTTGACCGCCGTCACCTCCACGTCGCCCGATCCGGCGAGGGCACTCACGTCGCCGTTCACGCCCTTGATCTCGATCGCCTTCCCGGCGGCGACCTTCCCCTTCCAGTGGAACTCGTTCTGGGCCGCGGCCTGCCGGGCCGGGAGGGCCAGACCCGCGGCGACGAGCAGCAATGTTGGCGTGCGCATGGTCACTCTTCCTCCTTGTCCTTGTCCTTGTCGCTCTCGTTCTTGCTCACCTGCCCGGGCCGGCAAATCTTGATGTCGCCGCCGAACGACTCGACCTCGAGGCGGGCGCTTCCGGAACCGATCGTGAAGCTGAACCGATGCTTGGTCTTGCCCGTCAACTTGACGGGGAAGCAGGCGTTGAAATCGCCGTTGAACGTCGACACCGAGACCGACACGTTCGCCTTCTCCGGCACCGAAATGCGCAGGTCACCGTCGTGGGTCGAGAAGCGGTAGCGGCCCGCGTCCTTGATCGTGCCGTCGTACGTGATATCGCCGTTGACCGTATTGGCCTCGGTGTTCGCGGACTCGATCTGCAGCAGCGTGATGTCCCCGTTCACGGTCTCCGCAGAGATGTCGCCGGAGATCTCGGTCGCCTTGATCTCCTCGTTCACGGAGTTGAGATCGATACGGCCCTTGGCCTTCTCGAGTGTCACCGATCCCTGGACCGACTTGAGGGACACGGTCCCCGACCCGCCCAGCACGGTCACCTCGCCCTTGACGGTCTCGGCCGTCACCTCGTTCTGCGCACCGTCCACTTTGATATCGGTGTAGACGCCCGAGAGGTTCAGCGCCATCCACGTGGGCACCGTGATGTTGTAGTCGATGGTGCCCGGCCCGTGTCGCCCGCCCTCGGATTTCACGTGCACGGACTGGTCGGAGGCCACGATCTGGATGCGGTCGCGGCTCGAGTGGTTCGCTGCGACGCGCACCGCGCTGCGGCTCCACGTCTTGACGGCGATCTCGCCCCCGAAGTTGTTGACCTCGAGGCGTGCGCCGCTTCGCACCGGCACCGTGGTGTCGGTCTGCTGCAGGGCGAGAGCCGCCAGGGTCGTGAGCGTGGTGAGCATTCCGTCTGTCCTTTCTAGCTTCGGGCTCCGGCCAGGGCCGCCGCCTGCCGCAACAGCTCCAGTTTGCGCCTCATCTCTTGGGCGAGATGCAGGTTGAGATACGAGTTCGCCGGGTCAGCCGCCAGCGCGCTTTGCGCCTCGCGGATCGCCCGGTTGATGATCCGCAGGTTCTTCTCGATCACCCGCACGGTCGCGGTGTCGAGCTGCCCGCGGCCGCGCTCGAGCGCGCGCTCGAGATCCGCGACCTGCGCGGCGTAGCGCTTGTCGGGATACATCGCGGCGGTCGCCAGCGTCGCCGGCGCGCTCGGCGCCGGCGTGGGCGCCTCCGCCACGGGCCCACCCGCGCCGGGCCGGATCAGGAGCCACGCCGTGGCGCTCGAGACCAGGGTGAGCGCGACCGAAGCCGCGGCGAGCTGCGGCACCGTGAAGGCGATGCGCCGCCGGGCGCGCCGCGCTGGGAGACTCACCACGCCGATGTGCTGTGCGATCGCGGGCCACAGGTCGGCGGTGGGCGGCCGGTCGTCGAGCGCGCCCGCGCGCGCCACCACGCGACGCAGCTCGGCGAGCGTCGCACCGCACTCGGCGCATGTCGCGAGGTGCCCCTCGAGCGCCGCGCGCTCCGCGGCCGCCAGCTCGCCGTCCAGGTACTCGCTCAGTCGATCCGTCCACTGGTCTCTCATCGTTCCCCCCGGTCCTTCAGCGCTCGAGATGCTTGCGCAGCGCCATGCGCGCGTGATGCAGCTGCGATTTCGACGTGCCCTCGACGATCCCCAGCATGTCGGCGATCTCCTCGTGGCGATAGCCCTCGATGTCGTGCAACACGAACACCTGGCGCGCCCCGTCGGGCAGCCGGCCCATCGCTTGCTCGAAGTCGACCGACAGCTCCACGCCCGCGCCCGGGCGGCTCGGCACCACCTCCAGCGCGTCCTCCGAGTCGTCGTGGCGCCCGCGCTCGGTGCCGAGGGTGGTGCGGCGCGCGAGAATCACGTTCACCGCGAGGCGGTGGAGCCACGTGCCGAACGCCGCCTCGGCCCGAAACGTGGCCAGCTTGTTCCAGGCGCGCACGAACACGTCCTGGGTGACGTCGTCCGCCTGATCCGGCCCCATCATGCGGCGCACGAGGCTGTGGATGCGCGCGACGTGCGCGCGGTAGAGCCGCTCCCCCGCCCCCCCCGCCCACTTCGCCGCGCCGCCTGGTCCCGATCTCTGTGCAGTGTCGCCACCCCGGGGATGGTGAGCTCCATGTGCCGCATTGGATAGGGCTTAGGCCCGAAAGGTTGGAAGGTGACGGGGCTGGGCGGCGGCGGCTAGGGTCGCTAGATTGCCGCCCCGATGCACACGAGCTTCTTCGCCCTGGCGGGCCTCGGCCTGCTGCTGGGCTTCCGTCACGCCTTCGAGCCCGATCATCTGGCCGCGGTCTCGACCCTCGCCACGCGCCAGGGCAAGCTGCTCGACGCCTGCCGGCTGGGGGTCGCGTGGGCCGTCGGTCACAGCCTGAGCGTGGGCGTCGTCGTGGGGGCCATCATGCTGTTCGGGCTGCAGCTGCCGCGACGGCTCTGGCCCGCCGCCGACTTCCTGGTCGGCCTGCTCCTGATCGGGCTCGGTGCGTCGGTCCTCGTCCGTTACGTGCGGGGGCGCTGGCACCTGCACGTGCACGCACACGATGGCGGTCCGCATCTTCATCTTCACAGCCACGCCCACGATGCCGCGCACGCGCACGCGCACCCGCAGGGAGACGCCCGCCGCTCGCTCGGCTTCGGGTTGCTGCACGGGCTCGCCGGGAGCGCCGCGATCCTGGTACTGCTCGTCGCCGCCGCGCCCACTCGCACCGCGCAACTCGCCTACTTCCTCGCCTTCGCCGCCGGCACGATGCTCGGGATGCTGCTCGTGTCGTTCTCACTCGCGGGACTGGTGCGCCTCGCTTCCGGGCGGGGCGCGCGCTGGGCAACCGTACTGCACTTGGGCTCGGCGACGGTGAGCGTGGTGGTGGGGGTGCTGCTGGCGGCGCGGGTGGCGGGGGAGCTCTAGAGGCGCCTCCGCCGGTTCGCGATGTCTCCCGCCGCCCACGCGGCGTTGGCGAGCAGTTGCTCCCTCGAATCTCCCGCGACCACCGCGATCCACAGCTCGGCGCTCTGATCGTGGCCGAGCGTGATCGGGCCCGCTCCCTGGATATACCGGTAGTCGCCCGGCGCGTCGCTGGTTGGGCGCGAGAGGCGTCCCGCCAGGGCGTCAACCTGCTCCGTGAGTGAGGGCCATGCCGCCTTAGTGAAGAAGTAGTTGCCGGTGATCGGCGCGTCGCCGACGATCAACGTTCCCAGGTACGGCCCTCGCAGGTCGCTGTCGGTCTGATACATCAACCGCCCGCCCATCTCGGTGAACCCGACGTCGTCGTCGTCGTTCACGCCGATGTCCCAATCGCCGAAGAATCCCGCATGGAAGGTGGTCGTCGCCGGCCCGGCGTTCGTGATGGTGAAGTCGAACAGCACGTAGTCGGCAGGCGGGCGGCCGTCGAACGACTGTTGCACGACGCGGAGCCCGACGCCCTCGGGTGACCGCGCGTCCGAGTACCGCCATGTGACTCTCTTCCCCCACTGCCGCGAGGCGGTAACGTGCACCCGGCCGTCCAACCCGAGGTCGCGGCAGGCGGCGCCGCACGCGGCCAGGTCCCGCCGAGTCACGCCGCTGAGCACGCGGCCGGGCGCGATGCCGATCATCAGGCCGCCCGAAGAGAGCTGAGAGACAGAGGGGTCGTGGGATGGGGACTGGCCCGCGGCGACGGGGAACTGTACCCCCCACCCGAACCCGAGGTCGTGCACGAACTCATCCGACAGGCCCCCGATGTCGCCCGGCATCGCCGTCACGACCAGTCTGGTCAGGTCGTGCGTAAACCGCGCACTGGGTGCCCTGACGAGGGTGCAGTCGATAGCCGCTAACTCGGATGGGAAGAGGAACCCGCCAGTGGGCGCCTTGTTCACGAGCTTGGCGCCGAGGAACTCGCACGCGGACGGTCGCAACGTGTACCGCACGCCCTTCTGGAGCACGACCGGCGAACGGCCGAAGAACTCCACCCAGCGACCGTCCTTCCCGCTGCCGCCGTACGCCGCCATCATGCCTTGCGACTCGTAGCTCACGGTCAGGCCGACCCCCTCCACGGGCTTCCCTTCGAACGTGGCGCGGCCACCCAGCCGGGAGCCTTCCTCTATCACGATGTCGTGGGACGCATCGCCGCCACCGATCGCCACAGGGCTGGTCGCGAGATAGCGCCACGGCAGCGCACCGAGCCCCGGCGCAGGTGGCAGCTCGACCCCGAGGTACCAACTGCCGGCAGGGGCCGACAGGTGGAGCCGGGATTCGGGGCAGGCCAACGTGCCGTAGCCCCCGAGCAACGGCGGCGGGGTGGAATTGAAGAGGCGCACCGGCACCTGGGCTCCCTGCGGCAGGAGGCCGCAGATGGACGCGCTGCCGTCCGGGCCGAGCACGTTAGTGGTGATCCGATGCCGCCGGCCGGCCGCCGTCGCCACGATCGGGCGGGTGCGGCGCAGCTCGCGCGACACGGCGGCGATCACCGAGTCGCTCATGCGATCGACGCGGTCGACGACATCGCGGTATGCAAGCTCCGCGAGCGTGCGGCCGGACGCGGCGTCGACGAGCGTCGCAGTGAGCTGCACGGAATCCGGCCCCGCTCCGAGCAGCGCCCCGTACAACACGAGGCCCGCACCCGTGCGTCGGCCCAGCTCGGCAGCAGAGGCGGGATCGGCCCGGCCGCGCCACTCGCGAGTCACCAGCGTGGGCGTGACGGCGCGCAGCGGACCGGCCCGGTCCAGGCCGCGCGAGAAGACGTCCATTAGCCCCTCGCGCCAGAGCGCGAGCTGCGGCGGGAGGACGTCGAACGGCGCGACCGCGACGAGATCGGGGTCCAATCGGAGGTGTCGATCGGCGCGCGAGACGAGCGCGGCACCGACTGCCGTCATCAGCGCTACGCCGAGCGCCACCTTCGCCACGGTAACGGCGGCTCCACGGCGTGGCGACGGGGGCACGGCGGGGTCGGGCACCGCGGCGAGCTCCGGCGCTACGCCGTCCGAGCTGCGCCGGCCGCCCCGACGCGAGTACCAGCGGCGCACGGGGCCCCCGTCGGACTCCGCGCGCAGCCGCTCGGCCAGTTCCACGACGGCTGCTTCGGGCGCGGCGTCGAGCTCCTGATGGAGCAGCGTCCCGTGAAGCCGCGCGTGCTGCAATGCCTCGGCGCGCTCGCCGACGGCTTCCAGCGCGGTCATGAAGCCGAGCGCCGCGCGCGAGCTGAATGGATCGAGCTCGGCGAGCCGACGCCACCAGTCAGCGGCCGTCCGGTGCTCGCCGCGCTCGCTGGCCGCGCAGGCCAGCGCTTGGAGCGCGTCGCCCATCAGCTTGGCGAGTCGCGCCCGCTCGCCCTCCACCCAGCGCCCGAAATCGCCCTCACCGTTCAGGTAAAAGCCGTCGAGAAACGGCCCCCGATAGAGGGAGACCGCGCGTGCCGGGTCGTGCTGGTCCAGCGCGCCTTCGAATGATTCCACGTCGCTCGAGATCAGCCCC
>WNGQ01000584.1_pt1 | contig 37514 bp, 34 predicted proteins | sample 5407661 | NCBI WGS metagenome assembly WNGQ01 (sample SAMN13153382, study PRJNA577476) | soil metagenome | isolation source: 60 cm soil or saprolite under Garry oak tree replicate 2 | place: USA:California | collected 2016-06-15 | reverse complement strand
GCCAGCGGCTCGCGGAGATCGCCTCGCGCTGCCCCATCCATCGCACCCTCACCGAGGGCGTGACCATCACGCACCGCTCGTAGAGCGAACGGCTAGCCGACGGTCACCGCGACGCAGGTGGTGGTGCGGGTGACCCCGTCGATGATGCCGATGGCGTCGGTGACGAGGCTGCCGATGGCGTCGAGGGTCTGGCCTTCCACCACGGCGATGAAGTCGTAGGGCCCGGTGACGGCGTCCATGGCCTGCACGCTGGCCCGCGTGCCCTTGACCTTCGACAGCGTCTTCTTGACCTGCTTGGTCTTGCCCGCGGCGGTCTCGATGAGGACATAGGCTTTCATCAGGCACCTCCTTGAGGTTTCTTCTTGGCGAGGACCCAGGCGAGGGTGAGGGCGCCGATGCCCGCGACGGCCGGCCAGAAGTTGGTGCGGAAGAAGGGCATCGCGAAGAAGGGCGAGCGGCCCCGCGACGGCTTGAGATGGCCGTCGAGCACGCCGCGCACCAGCGTCATCGCCTCGTCCATGAGCACGGTCATGGTCGCCTTGGCGAACTCGGGATCGGCGAGGGCGGGATGGCCGACATAGCCCTGGCCGCCGTCGCGGAGCGGATAGTTGGGGATCAGCCGCTTGCCCATGGAATAGCGCGCGGGCGGCAGATCCCTCCAGCCGTCACCCACGAGGTCGGGGCGGATGAGGAGCATGACGGAGGTCTCCCACCAGCCCGCGTGGGCGTCTTCGGAGAAGGCCTTGCGCTCCTCCGCGGTGAGCGGTCTCCCCAGCGCCGCCTCGAACTTCGGGGTGTAGCGGCCCGAGAAGAGCCCCCAGGCGAGATAGCCCGTCACCGAGGCCATGGTGACACGGTATCGGCTCGACACGATGGCCGAGGCTTCCTCGAGAGCCACGAGGTGTCCCGGACCGCCGTGGCCATTCGAGATCAGGATGTGGCGAAAGCCGGCGCGCGCGAGGGCGCTGCCGTAGTCCACGAGGAGGTCGCGCACGACCCGTTGCCGCATGGTCACCGTGCCCACCGTCTCGAAGGCAAAGGCGCCGAGATGAAGCGTGGGCGCGAGCACCACGTGCCAGCCCGGACGCTCCGAGATGATGCGCTCGGCGATGGCCTGGGCGAAATAGCGCCCGGTGTACGCGTCGACGCCCAAGGGCAGATGCGGCCCGTGGGTCTCGAGGGGACTCGCGGTGAGGATCACCACCGTCGACTCGCGCGGCAGCGCGTCGAGGGCGGGGCTCGACAGCTCTTCGAGGAGATGAAGGCTCAAAAGCTCGATCCTTTCGTCGCGGTCAGGTACTCGCTCTTGGCGCGGTCGAGCTCCTCGGTGAGCCGGCGCCGCTCGGCGAGGAGCCGCGACGCCGCCTGGTGCCGCGTGAGCGCGAGGATGCCGAGGCGCGCCTGGGCGCGGAGCCGTCCGATGCCGCGGAGGTAATGGTACGCGAGGATGGCGCCGACGGGCAGCGAGATCAGGAAGCCCAGCGCCCACAGGACACCCGCGAGCCGCCAGACGATCCAGGTCTCGAGCCCCCAGAAGAGCGGGTAGGCGACCACGCTGGCGAGGAGACGGGTGGTGGCGTAGCTGGTTTCCTTGGTCGCGGTGCGGCGAGCTATCCAGCGCGGCAGCAGATAGGGCAGACCGCTCGTCACGAGGCCGTACACGAAGACGGGGAGGCCGATGGAGGCCTTCGATCCCCGGGACAGGCGCTCGCTGACTCCGTGATGGGCGAGCCGCGCGCGCACGGCCTGGTCGCGCACGTGGTAGGCGGCCAGCATGGCGCGGTAGTGAACGAGATGCTCGCGGATGGCTTCGAGCCGCTCCGGGGCATGCGTCTCGAAGTAGGCGGCGGCGTCCGCGATCCCGCGCGAGAGGCGCACGGTGTCGATCTGTCGGGGCGCGAGCCCCCGCTCCTCCTGCAGCTCGCGGATGAGGTCGTCCTTGTAGACGGCCTCCACCTCGCGCACCAGAGAGGCACGATCGAGCCGGTCGACGTGGAGCACCTGGGCCTCCATGCCCCACTGGATGGCCGTGGTCAGCCCGTCCACCGCCTTCACGCCGTCCTCCCGGTAGACCTCGAGGTACGGCGTGATGGGGATGGGCTCGCCGAAGGAGATCCGCACCCGACCGCCGAAGGATTTGCGCGCCTCGAAGGTGAGGCCGGTCGGGATGAGGGTCAGGACCTCGCCGAGCCCGCCCGCGCGGCGGGACTCGTAGTCGAGGGCGATGCGCGCGGCGCCTGTCTTGATCCGCTGGATACGTGATTCCGAGTGCGTCGTACCCTCGGGATAGATGGCCACGAGCCCCCCGCGGGCCAGCGTGGCCACGGTCGCCTCGAATGCCCCCGCGTTCTTGTCCATCTTGTCGGGGTCGTCCTGACGCCGGTAGACGGGAATGGCCCCGCAGGCCTTGAGGAACTTCCCGAGAAGGGCGTTGCGGAAGAGGGCGGCCGTGGCGAGGTAGTGAACCTTGCGCTCCACCACCGCGCTCACGATGAGCGAATCGATGAGATTGTTCGGGTGATTGACGCAGAGGAGGACGGGGCCGGCCCGGGGCACGCGCTCGGCATGCTGCACGTCGACTTCACGGAAGAAGAACCAGACCCAGAAGCGGCCGAAGAGCCGTACGAGGGCATAGAAGCCGCCGCGCTTCTCCATCAGCGGCCGAGGAAGCGCGTCAATGTCGCCTGGAAGAGACCCGCCTGCTCGACCACCTTGTCGCCCGCGAAGTCCACGCGGGTGCCCCGCTCGGCGGCGTGATCGGCGGGCTGGAAGCGCGCGGTGACCCAGAGGCTGGCCGGCCCCGCGCGCACGAGGAGCCGCTCGCCGCGGCTCTCGTCGGCGAGCCGGGTGACGATGACGTAGAGCCCGCTCGCGTCGGTCTCGCCCTGGTAGGCGAAGCCCGTCTTCTGCCGGGTGACTTCGAGTCCCACGCCCGGGCGCGGTCGCCCGCGCGCGTCCGTGACGTACCCCAGCACGGTGTAGCGATACTGGGCCTCGTGCTCCGCCGACACCTCCGACGGCGCGCAAGACAACGCCGACAGGACGGTAAGGGCGGCGAGAGCTCCCACCACCTTGCGCAGCACTCCCCGGTGACACTGCGTCTCGTCCGGACAGGAGCAGAGGACGGTGACGCGCCCGCGCCTGGCCATGGACTTGAGGCGCTTGAGCGCGGTGGCGGCGGGCTCGCGCTTGAGCCCCGCCAGGTACCGGCGCCGCATCTCGGGCCAGCTCACGCGGCCGGCGTTGTAGGCGCGAAGGTTGGCCAGCTCGGCTCCGAGATCTCTCAGCCAGAGGTCGACATGGGCCTTCTTGATCCCGCGCGGCCAGAGCCGCATCACGAGCACGCGCGTGCCGTCCCTGGAGGACTTGGGCTCGTAGACGCGCTTGGCCTTCAGCATTCAGCGCGGTGGCGGCGGCGGGTCGAGGACGACGGCGGTGCCATAGGCGAGCACCTCGGTCACGCCGGCGGCGACGTCGTTGGCGTCATAGCGCATGCCGATGACGGCATTGGCGCCCGTGGCCGCCGCGTGCTCCAGCATCAGCTCGAAGGCCTCCTCGCGCGCCCGCTCGCAGAGCTCGGAATAGAGCGTGATGTTGCCCCCGAAGAGGGTCTGGATGCCCGCGCCGATGTTGGCCACGATGTTCCGCGAGCGGACGGTGATGCCGCGGACCACGCCGTGATAGTCGGCGATGCGGTAGCCGTCGAAGGTGAAGGCGGTGGTCACGAAGCGGCGCGCGATGGGCATGCAGCTCTCCTCGTGGCACGGGGTAGGGCAGGGCCCCAGATTGTGCAGCTCGATCGGGCGCGATTATACTACCCGCGCTCCATGGCCCGCGCATTCGAGAAGGCCACGCTCGCCGACGCGGTGGGACGTCTCCGCGCGGGCATGAAGGTCCTGCTTCCTGCGGGATGCGGCGATGCCATCGCCATCCGGGACGAGATCCTCGGTCAGGCCGATCGCCTCGCCCCGCTCACCCTCATGGGCGGCCTGCGCCTGGACGACTATCCCTTCGCGCGGCCCGCCTATGCGGGCAAGCTCCGCTTCGCCACCTGGCACCACTCGCCCCGACTGGCGGAGGCGGCGGCCCGCGGGGACGTCGACTTCGTCCCCATCCGCTACTTCGACACCGTCACGGTCTTCACGGAGGGCGGGGCCTGGGCTCCCGACGCGGTCATCGTCCACTGCGCGCCCCCGGATGCCGCGGGCTATCTCTCCCTGGGAGTCTCCGTCAGCTACTCGCTGCCCGCGGCCCGTCGCGCGCCCCTCGTCATCGCCCAGGTCAACGGGCGCATGCCGCGAACCCTCGGCAACGCCTTCCTCCATCGCTCGCAGATCGACTGCTGGGTGGAGGCCGACCATCCGCTCGCGGAGTATCCGCCCACACCCATCGGGGCCGTGGAGCGAACGATCGCCGCCCACGTGGCCGACCTCGTGCCCGACGGCGCCACGGTGCAGGTGGGAGTGGGCTCCATTCCCCAGGCGGTCATGGAGGCCCTCGCCGGGAAGAAGGATCTCGGGGTTCACTCGCTCCTCGTCGACCACATGCTCCCCCTCATCGAGTCGGGGGTGATCAACAACGCCCGCAAGCGCCTGCATCCAGGGCGCATGGACGTGGGGGAGATCATGGGAACGGAGAGGCTCTTCCGCTGGGCGCACGAGAACCCCGCCATCAACATGGAGCCCTCCGACATCGCCCACGACCCCGAGGTGGTAGGCACGCTTGGCGACTTCGTCTCGGTGAACTCCGCCCTCGAGGTGGACGTGCTGGGCCAGGTCAACGCCGAGAGCGTGCAGGGGAGACAGATCACGGGCATTGGCGGGCAGTTCGACTTCGTGCTGGGCGCGAGCCGGGCCTCAGGAGGCCGCTCCATCATCGCGCTGCCCTCGACGGGGCGAGACGGACAGGTCTCTCGGATCGTCGCCCGGCTGCCCTCGGGGGCGCGCGTCACCACGCCGCGCTTCGTGGCGGACTTCATCGTGACGGAATGGGGGGTGGCTGCCCTGCGCGGAAAAAGCGACGCCGGGCGGGCCCGGGAGATGCTCCGGCTGGCCCACCCGGCGTTCAAGGACGCCCTCGGGCGCGAGGCGGCTACGTCTTGAGCTTGTCGATCTCGGCGAACACCTCGGCGTCCTCGGGGAACCGGAAGGTCACCTGGTTGTCCCAGACGCGCTTGCCGTCTATGTCCACGAAGAAGACCCCGCCCCCGCTCTCCGCGAGCTCGGGGGTGATGCCGTACTTGGTCTTGATGGCGGCCTGCAAACTGGAGGCCTGGGGAAGGAAGTTTCACTCCCCGCAATACGTGATCAGGATGTTCATCCAATCCTCCTTCGCTGGTTGGTCACCACCAAGACGTATGATACGAACCGCCGCGCGGGGTGTCAATTGACGACGCCCGTCCTCATCGACACCGATCCGGGCATTGATGACGCCCTGGCCATGCTCCTTGCCCTTTCCTCGCCCGAGGTCTCGGTGGAGGCCATCACCACGGTAGCCGGCAATGTCACCGTCGAGCTCGGGACCGCCAATGTGTTCCGCATCCTCGACGTCGTCAGGCCCGCTCGGCCCCCAAGAGTGGCTCGAGGCGCCGCCGCCCCGCTCGAGCGGCCGCTCGTCACCGCCGCCCACGTCCATGGCCAGGACGGCCTCGGCAATCTGGACCGTCTCCAGGAGCCGGACGGACGACCGCGCTACCCGGATCCGGCTGTCAAGGTTGAGATGCTGGATGGCCCCGATCTGATTCTGGACACGGCGGAAAGGTATCCGGGCGAGCTCGTCGTCGTGGCCCTGGGCCCGCTGACCAACCTCGCCCTGGCTCTTAAGCGCGACGCGGCACGCCTTCGCCTGGCCCGGCGCATCGTCGTCATGGGCGGGGCGGTGAGCGTGCCCGGCAATGTCACGCCGGCCGCCGAGTTCAATTTCTACGTCGACCCGGAGGCCGCCGCCGCCGTCTTCAATGCCGGGTTGCCCATCGAGCTCATCCCCCTCGACGTCACCCGGCAGGTCCTGCTCACTCGAGCGGCGCTGGCCGAAGTCGTGGGCCCCGCCCCGGGTCGCCGGGCGCGCTTCGTCGAGGACTTCTCGCGCTTCGGCTTCGATTTCGCCGACTCGCACGGAGAAGGCGGCATCGCGCTTCACGATCCGCTCGCCGTGGCGGCGGCCGTGGACCCGGGCCTCGTCCAGCTCGAGCCGTTCCACGTCGACGTCGAATGCGCGGGCACCCACACCCGTGGCATGACGGTGGCCGATCGGCGGGACATCGCGCCGGATCGCAAGAAGGCGCCCAATTGCGGCGCCGCCCTCCGCGTGGACGTGGAGCGGTCCCTGCGGCTGTTCCTGGAGCGTGTGTGCCGAACGTCTGCGTGATCGGCTCGGCCAACGTCGACTACGCGGTGGCCCTGCCGCGCCTGCCGAGTCCCGGCGAGACCGTGTCGGGTGGCACTCTCCTCGTCAACCTGGGAGGCAAGGGCGCCAATCAGGCCATGGCCGCGCGACGGCTCGGCGGCGAGGTGAGAATGATCGGCTGCGTGGGCGCCGACACTGACGGCCGGCGCATCCGTGCCGCCCTGAGCGAGGCGGGCATCGGGATAGAAGGCCTCGTCGAGACAGCCCTGGCAGCCACGGGCACCGCGCTCATCTTCGTGGACGCGGAGGGACAGAACCAGATCGCGGTCGCCCCCGGCGCCAACCACCAGCTCACCGTCGAGATGGCCGCGCCCTTCGCCGAGAGCATCGCCTGGGCCGACGTCGTGGTCTGCCAGCTCGAGACGCCGGTGCCCGTCGTCCGCTGGGCCCTCGAGCAGGCGCGCCGGCATGACGCGGTCAGCGTGCTCAACCCCGCTCCCATCCAGCCCATCGACGACGCCCTCCTCGGGCTGGTGGACTACCTCACCCCCAACGAGCGTGAGGCGGCGCGGCTCAGCGGTCTCAGCGTCGACTCGCTCGAGTCCGCGCGGGCGGCGGCCGCTGCGCTGCTCGAGCGGGGCGCGGGCGCCGTGCTCGTCACCCTGGGCGGCCAGGGCGTGCTCACGTGCGACGCGGCGAGCGCCGCGCACTACCCGGCCTTTCCCATCACGGCGGTCGATACCACGGCGGCCGGCGATGCCTTCAACGGCGCCCTGGCCGTGGGTCTCGCGGCGGGGGGCACCCTCGAGCAGGCCATCCCGCTTGCCAGCGCCGCCGCCGCCCTCTGCTGCACCAAGCGAGGCGCGCAGGACGCGTTGCCCAGCCGGGCCGAGGTCGAGGCCTTTCTCAAATCTCTGGGGAACCGCTAGCGGATTGCTGGAGTCCACGCAAGCTGTCGAGAAGGGTCGACAGCCTGCCTAGGGGATGAGGAGGCGGGCGCGGAATTTGCGCACTCGGTCGAGGGCGGCGGAAACGGATTTCCGCGAGAGCCGGCCATCGGCGATGGCGCTGCGGATCTCCGCCACGACTCGCTCGGCCGTCCCGCGCTCGACCTTCCCCTGGTTCTGCGAGACGAGCAGGATGTCCACCGAAGCCTGCAGCGCCAGGACGGCCGCCTCCTCGACGCCGTAGCGCTGGCGGATGGCGCCCATGAGGAGATCGTCGGAGACGACGGGTCCCGCGTACTTGAGCTTGCCGCGCAGATAGCGCTTGATGGTGAAGCGCGACAAGGTCGCCGGGTTCCACGGGTCTATCCCGCGGTTGAAGACGTGCGCCGTCATGACGCTGTCGGCCAGCCCTTCCTTGATGAGCGCGCGGTAAGGCTTGAGCTCCAGCTTGAGGTCCGCCGTGTCCGTCACGTCCACGAAGCCGAGGTGCGAGTCCTTGAGGCTCGAGCCGTGGCCGGGGAAATGCTTGAGCGAGGTCAGGATACCCGCCTCGTGCATGCCGAGGATGAAGGCGCGCGCATGGGCGATCACGCGGTCGGGATCCGAGGAAAAGGTGCGGCCGAGGGTGACCACGGCGGGATTGAGCGGATTGACGGCCACGTCGACCACGGGAGCGAGGTTCCAGTTGATGCCCGCCTCGCGCAGGGTGGCCGCCATGCGGCGGGCCTCGAGCTCGGTGGCGGCCACGTCGCCCGCCTCGCCGAGGGCGCGCGGCGCGGGGGTCGGGAGGTAGCCGACGCGAGTGGACAGGCGCATCACGAGCCCGCCCTCGTTGTCCGCGGCGATGAAGAGGGGGCGGCCCGCGCACTTCATGGCGAGGGCCTGCAGATCCGAGGTGAGCTGATGGACCTGCTCGGGCCCGAGAATGTTTCGCGGCTCGCCCGTGCCGCCCTGGCGCTCGAAGAGGATGAGACCGCCCACCTTGATGTCACACACGAGCGACTGCACCTCGTCGTTGCCCTCGACCTGCGTGCCGCCGAATCCCACGAGCAAGAGCTCGGCCACGGGAAGGGGAGGAGGAGGCCTGCGCGCGGCGCCCGCGGTCTCCGCGGTCACGGCGCAGCCCTCGACGATGACCACCAGGAGGAGCGTTGCCACGGCCGCCACCCTCGGGATGCCGAGCGTCGCGCCGAGCCTCATGCGATCGCGCGGGAGCGCGCGAGGATTGCCCCGAAAGGCATGGCAAAATCGTAACACGCTGCGGTATAGTGACCAAGACATGGAGCCCATCTTGCTCTCGACGGGCGCGCGGTAACGGCATGGGATATCAGACGCTCATCCTGGAATCAGTCGAGGGCATCGCCACCCTCACCCTCAATCGTCCCGAGGCGCGGAACGCCCTCGACCTGACCATGCGCGAGGAGCTCGTGGAGGCCTTTGACGAGATCGAGGGCGATCCGGGGGCGCGCGTGGTCATCCTGACGGGAGCGGGCGGTCACTTCTGCGCGGGAGGCGACGTCAAGAGCATGCGGCAGAAGCACTCGGCCTCCGAGGGCCGCGCGCGGGTCGAGCTCCTGAATCGCTTCGTGCTTCGCCTCTTCAATTTCCCCAAGCCCGTCATCGCCATGGTCGACGGCTTCGCCGTGGGCGCCGGGTGCAACATCGCGCTCGGATGCGACATGATCGTGGCCTCGGACCGCGCGCGATTCGGAGAGGTCTTCCTCAAGATCGGCCTCGTTCCCGACGGCGGCGGAACCTGGCTGCTCCAGCGGCTCGTGGGACTGGCCAAGGCCAAGGAGCTGGTCCTGACCGCGGAGATCATCGACGCGGCCGAAGCGCTCCGGATAGGTCTGGTCAACCGCGTCGTTCCCGCGGCCGAGCTGGAGAGCGCCACGCGCGCGCTCGCCGCCCGGATCGCGGCGGGGCCGCCCATCGCCGCCAGCCTCGCCAAGTCGCTCCTCAACCGCGCGGCCACGGTGGATCTGGCCGCCGCCCTCGAGGGCGAGGCCTTCGGGCAGTCCAATGCCATCACCTCCGAGGACCACGCCGAGGGCGTGCGCGCCTTCCTGGAAAAGCGCCCCGCGAAATTCCAGGGTCGCTGACCCAGGCCGAGCGACCTAGGATCGACCCCGTGCGCGGGCGCGTGCTCGACTGGCTACCGTGGCGGCGAAAGCCTCGGCTCCGGGCGCTGGTCCTGGCCGGGGGCGGAGTGATCGGCGGCATGTACGAGGTGGGCGCGCTGGCGGCGTGCGATGAATTGCTGCCGGGCTTTCGCTGCAACGCCTTCGACCTCTACATCGGCTCCAGCGCCGGCTCCGTGGTCGCCTCCTTCATGGCTCAGGGCATCCGGCCTCATGACCTCTACCAGATCCTCGAAGAGGAGCGCGATGACCCGCTGGACTTCAACCGCGGCTCCGTCTATCACAAGGGCTCCTTCGGCATAGCGGCGCGGAACCTCGCTTATTTTCTCTGGGCCGTGGGCAAGCGCGCCGTGGGCGGCTTCACCCTCGACTGGCCCGATATCCTGGCCCGGAGCGGCCGTGACATGCCGGCGGGATTCTTCACTCTGGCACCGCTGGAAGATTTTATGCGGCGGGCATTTGCTGGCAAAGGCCTCAGCAATGACTTTCACGAGCTTGCGCGCCCGCTGCTCATCCCCGCCATCGATCTCGACTGGGCTCAGCGCGTTGTCTTCGGCCAGGGGGCGTTCCGCGACGTGCCGATCTCCCACGCCGTCGCGGCCTCCTCGGCCATCCCGGGATTCTTCGAGCCATACCGGATCGCGGGACGGGACTATGTCGACGGCGACGTGGGCCATACGGGCCACGCCGATCTCGCCGTCGAGCACAGAGCCGATCTCATCGTGGTGGTGAATCCCGCAGTACCCCTCAAGGTGGGTAGCCCCGAAGAGGGGGCGGTGCGGGAGCGTGGGCTCTACGCCATCATGGAGCAGGCCGGGCACATCACGAGCTTCAACCTGCTCGAGCTCGGCCTCCGCGAGCTGAAGCTGCGGCATCCCCTGGTGGAGTTCCACCTGATCCAGCCCGACCCTCAGCCCTCGCCCCTCATCGGCCCCTCCATGGGCTTCGAGGCGAGCCGCGCTGCGCTGCGCTTCGGGTACACGTCGGTGCGTGACTGGCTGTCCGGCGCGGGCGCCGCGTTCGCCGCTCGCTTTCGCTAGAAACCGAGCGGGCGCCCCGCCGCTCGGTCCGCGCGCTCCCGCCGTCTCCCGCCACCTAACCGGCCGCGACCTTACCTCGGCACCACTTCCTCCACGGCATAGCCGGCCTCACGGAGGCGGCGCTTGATCGCTTCGATCTGCTCGCGTCCCGAGGTCTCCAGCGTCAGCTCGACGGCCGTCTCGCCGAGACGAACGCGGCTGAAGGTGCGGTCGTGCGTGATGTCGAGCACGTTGGCGCGCGCCTCCGCCACGAGGGCGGTGAGGCGGGCGAGGGCACCCGGTCGGTCGCGCAGCATGACCATGAGGCGCACGAGCCGTCCGTCCTTCACGAGACCGCGCTCGATGATCCGGGACACCACGTTGACGTCGATGTTTCCTCCCCCCAGCACGAGGGCCGTCGTGCGCCCTCCGAGATCGACGCGCCGATTCACGAGGGCGGCCAGGGGCACGGCCCCCGCGCCCTCTGCCACGGTCTTCTCGATCTCGAGCAAGAGAAGGATGGCGTTGGCGATCTCCTCCTCGCTCACGGTGACGACCTCGTCCACGTACCGCTGGGCGAGGGACAGCGTGTGCTCGCCCACGCGGCGGACACCGATGCCGTCGGCGATGGTGGCGGCCGCGGGCACCGTCACCCGCGCTCCCGCCGCGAGGGCTGCCTTCATGCCGGGCATCTCTTCGCTCTGCACTCCGACGACGCGCACGTCGGGCTTGAGGTGCTCGAGGGCGAGGGCGACCCCGCCAATGAGGCCCCCTCCCCCCACCGGCACCACCACCGCCTGGAGATCCGGCACCTGCTCGACGAGCTCGAGGGCAATGGTGCCTTGCCCGGCGATGACACGCGGATCGTCGAAGGGGTGGACGAAGACGAGTCCGCGCTCCGTCTCGATCTCGCGCGCGCGGGCGTAGGCCGCGTCGTAGTTGTCGCCGTGGAGGAGCACCTGGGCCCCGTGATGCCGGGCCGCCGTGACCTTGGTCAAGGGCGCCCACTCCGGCATGACGATGACCGCCGTCATGCCGAGGCGGTCGGCATGATAGGCGACGGCGAGGCCGTGATTGCCGGCGGAGGCAGCCACCACCCCGCGCCGCTGCTCCTCCGGGGAGAGCTGCAGGAGCATGTTGGCCGCGCCCCGCTCCTTGAAGGAGCCCGTCATCTGCAGGTTCTCGAGCTTGACGAAGACGCGCGCGCCCGTGAGGCGCGAGAGCGTCTCGGAGTGCGGGCAGGGTGTGACGGCCACGAGCCCCTCGAGGCGCTTGCGCGCGGCGCGGATGTCGTCGAAGGTCGGGCCGGTCAAAACGGCAGGAAGGGCGCCGAGTGGCCCGGGGACATCAGGCCCACGGGCATGAGAGACGTCGACTGGGCCCAGCCGACCTGACCTTTCCAGTCGATGCAGATGAGGCCGCCTCCGCCGCGGCCCTCCTCCACGAGCACGTCCACGGCGACCTGGCAGGCATGGCGAGGCTCCGTGGTCGCCTTGAGGATGTCGAGGGCGCGCCGCGCGAGCACCACGCGGATGATGGCCTCGCCGTCGCCCGTGCAGGAAACACCCCCCAGCGTGCTCTCCGCATAGGTGCCGCACCCGATGAGCGGCGAGTCGCCGACGCGCCCGGGCAGCTTCCCCGCAATGCCTCCGGTGGAGGTGGCGGCGGCGATCAGCCCGCGCCGATCCAGGGCTACCGCGCCCACCGTGCCCGCCTGGATGCTCTCCAGGCGTCGCCGCTGGCGCTCGCTGACGAGCTCGGCAGGATCGCAGAGGGGCACGCCGAGCTCGCGGGCCCGCGCCCGCGCCCCCTCACCGACGAAGAAGGAGTGGCGCCCTTCCTCCATGATGCGCTTCGCGAGCGAGACGGGATGACGGATGCCCGTGACGCAGGCGACCGCCCCGTTCGTGAGACCGTCGCCTTCCATGATGGAGGCGTCCATCTCGACGGTGCCGTCGGCGGTGAGCACCGAGCCCCGGCCGGCATTGAAGCGCGGGTGGTCCTCGAGCGCGCACACGGCCGCTTCCACCGCGAGCACGGCGCTCCCGCCGTCGCGCAGGACGGCCCAGCCCGCGGCCACGGCCTGACGGATGCCGTCGCGCAGCTCGTCGGGGTCGTCGGTGGGATCGGCGCCCGCTCCACCGTGGACGATGAGCGCGGGCACGCGGCTTGTCACGGCAGGGTGCCTGCGGCTAGCATCATGGGCGTGATTGTGCGCGAAGTCGTCGCCGAGGACAACGTGCCGCGCGGGCCCTTGCTCGAGCTCCTCGCGCGCCGGATCAGCGCCTGCCGGCTCTGCCCCCGGCTCGTGCGCTGCCGCGAGCACGCGGCCGCGGCGCCGCCCCGGCGCCATCGAGGCGAGCGCTACTGGGCGCGGCCGCTGCCGGGCTTCGGCGATCCCGACGCGCGCGTGCTCCTCGTCGGGCTCGCTCCGGCCGCCCACGGAGGCAATCGCACGGGCCGCATGTTCACGGGCGACCGGAGCGGGGATTGGCTGTTCCGGGCGCTCCACGAGGCGGGCTTCGCCAACCAGCCCGACTCGCGCGACGCCGCCGACGGCCTCCGGCTGACGGGGGCGTACATCACGGCGGCTGTGCGCTGCGCGCCTCCGGCCAACAAGCCCTCTCCCGCCGAGATGCGCCGCTGCCAGCCCTACCTGCTCGAGGAGATGCGGCTTCTCGCACACGTGCGGGTGGTGGTCGCACTCGGCAAGATCGGCTGGGATGCCTATCTGCGCGCGCGGCGCGCGGCCGGAGGACTGGTGCCGCGCCCGCTCCCGCGCTTCGGCCACGGCGCGCGGGCCCTCATGCCGGACGGGACGATCCTCATCGGCTCCTTCCATCCGAGCCAGCAGAATACCTTCACGGGCAAGCTGACCCGCCCCATGCTGAAGCGAGTGTTCATGACGGCCCAGCGGCTGTCCCGCTCCTCTTAGCCCTTTGGCCGCGTGGTAGCATAGCCCGCAATGCGTCTTCGAAACGTGCCATGGGCTCTCGCCCTCGCCTGGGCCCTCGCAGTCGCTTCCCCCGCGTCCGCCGCCCCCCCGTCGCCCGTCACCGAGGTCACGCTCGACAACGGCCTGCGCGTCCTCGTGCTCGAGGATCACCGCAATCCCATCGTCACTGTGCAGACGTGGTACCGCGTCGGCTCGCGCAACGAGGTGCCGGGAAAGACGGGGCTCGCTCACTTCCTCGAGCACCTGATGTTCAAGGGCACGCCCACGCACGGCAAGGGACAGTTCGCCCGCGTCGTCGAGCAGAACGGCGGCCAGGACAATGCCTTCACCTCTCACGACGTCACCTCGTACTACGTCAACATCGCCGCCGACCGCGTCGACATGGTGCTGGCCCTCGAGGCCGACCGCATGCGCCACCTGCTCCTCGATCCGAAGGAGATCGAGTCGGAGCGCCAGGTGGTCATGGAAGAGCGGCGCACGCGCACGGAAGACGATCCGGATGGCTATCTCTCGGAGGAGTTTCTCGCCGCCGCCTACAAGGCGCATCCGTACGGCTGGCCCGTCATCGGGTGGATGGAGGACATCGCCCGCATCACTCCCGCCGAGCTCCGCGCCTTCTACGATCGCTACTATCAACCGGGCAACGCCATCCTGGTGATCGTGGGAGACGTGGACGCGCGGCGAATCGTGGGCCGTGTGCGCGAGGCTTTCGGCAGGATCCCCCGCGCGCCCGCGCCGCCTCCGATGCAGGCGGTGGAACCGCCCCAGCCGGGAGAGCGGCGGGTCCTCGTCCACAAGGCCGATGCCCGCTCGCCCATCGTGTACATCGGCTTTCACGTCCCCAACTACCAGAGCGCGGATGCTCCCGCGCTCGAGGTGCTCTCGAGCATCCTCCAGGACGGCCGGGCCTCGCGGCTTTACCGCCGCCTCGTCTACGAGCGGCGCATGGCCCTGAACGTGGGCGGGGACTACTCCTATCTATCCTTCGATCCGAACCTCTTCTGGTTCTCGGGAACGCCGCTGCCCGGCCAGACTCCCGAGACCCTCGAGCAGGGGATGATGGACGAGATCGAGCGGGTGAAGAGCGAGCCCGTACCGGAGGAAGAGGTCGAGCGGGCCAAGAACCAGATCGAGGCGGGGTTCATCTGGCGCCTGGACTCGATCCACTCGCGCGCGTCGACTCTGGCGCGCTTCGAGCTCGCGCGCTCGTGGCGGGACAGCGAGAGCTTCGTAGGCCTGATCCGCCAGGTCACGGCCGCGGATCTCCAGCGCGTCGCGCGCGCCTACTTCCAGATCGACCGACGCACCGTCGGCGTTCTCCTGCCTGGCGCGGCGCCTGCCGCGGCGAAGTGACGGCGCTTCACGGACGACCCCCCTTGCGCCTCGTCCACGCGATGCTCGGTGTGGCGCTCTCGATGCTCGCGACAGCGGGCGCCGAAGCGGCCCCGCTCGCCCACCGCGAGGTTCTCGACAACGGCGCCGTGCTCCTGGTGGCGGAGCGCCCGGCCATCCCCATCGTGGTGGTCCGGCTCTCCGTGCGGGCCGGCGCGGCCTTCGATCCGTCGGACGCGGCGGGCCTGGCCAACCTCACCGCCGATCTCTTGACCCGGGGCACGGCGAAGCGGACGGGTCCCGAGCTCGACCGCGCCATCGAGTTCGTGGGCGGAAGTCTCGAGGGCGAGGCTGGCCACGACGGCGCCACGATCTCGCTCTCCGTGCTCAAGAAGGACCTGGCTCTGGGCCTCGATCTCCTGGCCGAGGTGCTGCTCCAGCCGGCGTTCCCGCCGGCCGAGCTGGCGCGGCGCTCCGAGGACATCGCCGCCTACATTCTGCGATCGGAGCAGGACCCCGGCACCGTGACCTCGAAGGCCATGGCCGAGCTGCTCTACCCAGGGCATCCGTATCGCCGCCCGGTGTCGGGCACGGTCGAATCCGTCCGCCGGATCACGCGAGAGCAGGTGGCGGCCTTTCATCGGGACAACTACCGCCCCGACGGAGCCGTGATCAGCGTGGTCGGAGACGTCACCGTCGACGAGATCCGCCGCGAGCTCATGGCGCGCCTCGCCGGATGGAGCGCTCCCGGCCACGCGCGCCCGGACATCCCCATGGCGCCTTCGAGCCCGCCCGTCGAGCACCGGAGGATCACGCGGGCCTTGACGCAGGCCACGGTCTCCCTGGGACGGCCCGCCATTCGCCAGGACCACCCGGACTATTTCCCGCTCGTCGTGGCCAACTACATCCTCGGTGGCGGCTCGGCCTCCCGACTCTACGGCCGCGTGCGCGAGGAGCGCGGCCTCGCATACTCGGTCTACAGCTTCGTGAGCCCCGCCCGTCACGGGCCGGCCTATTTCGTCGGGCTGCAGACCCGGCTGGACGCCGTGGACGAGGCGGTCGGGCTCGTCAAGGCCGAGATGGCGCGCCTGGGGCGAGAGCCGGTGACGGCGCGTGAGCTGGGGCTTGCCAAGTCGTATCTCATCGGGAGCTATCCGCTTCGCACGGACACCTCGGGCAAGATGGCAGCCCTTCTCACCGCCATCGAGGAGAACCAGCTCGGTCTCGACTGGCCGGACCGCTTCAAGGCCGGCGTGGCGAAGGTGACCGCGGCCGACGTCGCGCGCGTGGCCGCGATCTACCTCGACCCCGCGATCTTCTCCTCGGTCGTCGTCGGCAAGTGAGGACCGGCCTCTTAGGAGGCTTCGGAAGGGGGGCGGAACCCCCCTCCGTGCTCTTTAGCGCGGGTACGGCAGGACGGGCGCGTCGAGGGGGAGGGGAGGATAGCTCGGGTTGCCGACCCAGTTCTCTTCCCTGGGCCAGAGCTTGAGGCGCTCCGCCTCGACGACGACATAAGTAAAGGGGACGGTGCCGATGGGCCGCTCCTCGGTGCCCTTGACGGTGCCGAGTACCGTGAGGCGCCGGCCCGGCGCGTAGATGGCAGGGTCCAGGAACTTGGCACTGCGCGCGAGGAACCGGCCGTCCGATCGGTCGCCAGACTCGGGTGCGCCACTGTCGCCCAGGCGCCGGGAGAGGATCTCGATCTCGGTGGCGCCGGGCTTCGGCACCGTGGCGATGATCTGGCCCCCGAGCATCACGCGCGCGCCCCGGTAGGCGGAGGGGCTGGCCCGAAGCGCGCCCAACCTGAGGGAGCGGTCGACTCCGCGCAGCATCTCGTCGGGGAACGGCGCGGAGGCGCATCCCACCGACAAGAAGGCCACGAGCGCGCCGGTGAGGGATCGCCGCCACATGCGTCTCACGCTACCGCGCGGGATTGCCCGTGGCAATGCTGCGCCCTCGAGGTCAGGCGGCGGAGACGTCGAGAATCCGTTACAATACGGCCTCACATGAGCCGGAAAACCTCGCACTACGGGTTTCTTCCGCTCCTGATGCTCGTGGTCGCGCTGCTGGGGGTGGCCCCGGGGGAGGCTGTCTCGTTCGCCCTGGCCGATCGCGACCGCGAGCAGGCCATCCGCGCGGGCAAGAAGAGCATCGTGCTCGAGGAATTCGGAGCGGAGTGGCGCCTCCGCGACGCGTCGGGCCAGACCCTCGTGGTCATGACGCCCTTTCATCGCCTCGCCCTCGCCGCTCGCAACTCGGCCTTTCGCGGGGAAGAGATCAAGCCGCGTGACATCGAGTCCGTGCTCAAGGATCACACGGGCGTGCTCTCCTTCTGGGCCACCCTGCGGGGGAACAAGATCGACTTTGCCCGGTTCTATACGCCCACGCTGATGGCCGGATCCCTCGCCGTCAAGGCCAGCTTCGTGCAGAACGAGCGGACCGCCCTCCGCGAAGAGGACGGCAAGTACGCCGCGCGATGCATCTATGTCTTCCCCGCCGACGGGCTCGATCCCAAGGGCCGGGTCACCCTCGTGGTGCGCGATGCCGAGGAGCGGGAAGTCGCGAAGTTCACCGTTGATCTCGCCGCCATGCGGTAAGGGCGGCCCAGGGAGACTGCATGGTCACCAAGGAGCGGTTCGCGCAGGGCATGACGCCCGAGCAGTATCTCGACCAGATGGGCACCAACAAGGACAGCTTCGTGAAGTTTCTCGGGGACATCAAGATCAGGCCCGAGGACAAGAAAGCCCTCGAGTCCCTCGGCAAGAAGCTCAAGCTCATGGTCATCACCGAGGACTGGTGCGGCGACGCGCTCTACAACGTGCCGGTGCTCTTCAAGCTGGCCGAGGGGAATCCGAGCATCGAGACGCGCGTCTTCCTCCGCGACAAGAACCCCGATCTGATGGATCAGTACCTGAACAAGGGCATGTTCCGATCCATTCCCGTCTTTGTCTTCTTCGACGAGAGCATGAACGAGGTGGCGCGCCTCCTCGAGCGGCCGAGCAAGATGACGGAAGAGCTCGAGGCCAAGATGCTCGAAGTGCGCAAGGCGCTGCGGGCTGAGAAGCTCCTGCCGTGGCGTCAGGACGTCGTGAACGAAATCCGCGGCCTGCTCAAGGCCTAGAGGGCGACCATGAAAGCCATTCGCATCCATCAGCCCGGCGGTCCGGAAGCTCTCCAGCTCGACGACGTGGCCGATCCCTCCCCAGGTGGGGGCCAAGCCGCGGTCAAGCTGGCCGCGGCGGGCGTCAATTACATCGACGTCTATTTCCGCACCGGGCAGTACAAGGCCCAGCTCCCGCTCACCCTGGGGCTGGAAGGCGCAGGGACCGTGACCGCGGTCGGGTCCGGCGTCAGCGACGTGAAGGCGGGCGACAATGTCGCGTGGACCGGCGTGCCGGGCTCCTACGCCCAGATGAACGTCGTGCCCGCTGACCGGCTCGTGAAGCTCCCCGCCGGCGTCTCCGCCAAGGATGGCGCGGCCGCCATGCTCCAGGGCATGACCGCGCACTACCTCGTGAAATCGAGCTATCCGCTGAAAAAGGGGGACACCTGTCTCGTGCACGCGGCGGCGGGGGGCATGGGCCTCTTGCTGTGCCAGATGGCCAAGATGCTGGGCGCCACCGTGATCGGGACGGTCTCCACGGAGGAGAAGGCCGCCCTCGCCAAATCCGCGGGCGCCGACCACGTCATCCTCTACACGAAGCAGGAGTTCGAGCCCGAGGTGAAGCGGATCACGGGAGGACGCGGGGTGGACGTCGTGTACGACGGCGTGGGCGCCTCGACGTTCGACAAGAGCCTCAACTGCCTGCGACCGCGCGGGTACATGATCCTGTTCGGCGCGGCCAGCGGTCCCGTGCCGCCCCTCGACCTCCAGGTCATCAACGTGCGGGGCTCGCTCTTCCTGCAGCGGCCGAGCCTCAACCACCACATCGGCTCGCGCGAGGAGCTGGTCCAGCGGGCGGGTGAAGTCCTGGGCTGGATCAAGGACGGGAAGGTCAAGCTGCGCATCGAGCACCAGTTCCCGTTGGCGCAGGCCGCTGAGGCGCATCGCGCGCTCGAGGGCCGGAAGACCACGGGCAAGATCCTTCTCATCCCGTAGCCTCGGCGGAGCTGCATGATCTCCCTCTCCAGCCTCGCGCGGTCCGCGCGCCGGCCGCCGGCGCGGACCGCGCGAGGCCGCTGAGGGCGGCGGCACGCCATGGCCTTTCGTCGATGGCTGCGCCTCTCCCTCTTCGTCGCCCTCACCCTTCTCGTCATCGTGGTGGGGGCGCTGCTTCTGCTTCCCCGCTGGATCGATACGCCCGCCATGCACGCCTACATCACCCAGCTCGCGGGGCAGGCGGTGGGACGGCCCGTCAAGTTCACCTCGCTCGCCGTCTCTCTCCTGCCCCCCAGTGTCATCCTCCAGGGGCTCCAGGTCGCCGACGATCCGCGATTTGGCACGGCGCCCTTTCTCGACGTCGACGAGGTGAGGGTGGGCCTTCGCGTCAGGCCCTTGCTCTCGCTCCGGATCGAGCTGGCCAGCCTCACGCTCGACGGCGCGCGCGTGGAGCTGGTGGAAAGCGGCGGCCGCTGGAACGCGGCCTCACTGGCCGCGCCTCCCGCCCAGCCCAAGCCGGCGACCCGCAGCGTTCCCGGCATCCCCGGAAGCGCCGCCGTGGGCAGCATCATGGTTTCGCGGGTTGCCTTCAAAGAGGGCGTCATCCACGTCACACGACGCGGCACTCCCGGACGGGACCTGCGGATCGAAGGCGTCAACGCGACGGTTGCCGGCGTGGGCGGCCCCGATCTCGACATCCGTGGCGACGCGCGCGTGGAGCCGGGCGGCCTCAGGCTTCGCGACATCCGCGCGACCGTCGGGATCCGGAGCCCCGAGATCCCCATCAAGGCGACCCTGGGCCTCGAGGGGGCGGACATCGCGCCTCTCGCGCGCGCCCTCGCCTTCGCCTCGCCGGCGCTGTCGGGTCCGATCAAGGGCACGCTCCAGCTCTCCGGCACCTCGGCGCGCCTGGGCGCAACCGGGCAGCTCGATCTCGCCCGGGTGACACTCAGCCAGGATCGGCCCCAGTGCCCGCCACCTACGCGACGCCAGCTCGTCCTCGACGAGGTGCGGGTGCCCGTCCTCCTCAAGGCGACCGGATTCGAGAGCGTGCCGTTCCGAGCCAAGCTCGCCCAGGGCACGCTGGGCCTCACCGTGACCTCGACGCTCGACGAGCCCTCCTCCCTCGTCAGCCTCCGCGACATCAAGATCTCGAGCGTGCAGCTCCTCCCCGTGCTCCATGACTATCTCTGCCAGGGCTATGCGATCTCGGGCCCGCTCGATCTCACGGGCGTGCTTTCCATGCGGACGGCGGACATGTGGCGCAGCATGAACGGCGCGGGCGAGTTCAAGGTCGGCGCGGGGAGGGTGGTCGGAGAGGGCGCCCTCAAGCTGGTGCGCGAGGTGCTCCTGGCCCAGGGTGTCATCAGCTCCGCGCTCCAGGGAGACGTGAGGGGTGTCGGCACCACGCCCCTGGAGTTCACGTCGATCAAGGGCAGCTACAAGATCACCAACGGAGTGCTCCGGACCGACGACACCGTGTACCAGACCAAGGGGCTGGCCATGAGCACCGCGGGAACCTATGGCCTCGCCGACGGGCGCACGGACATGATGGTGCGGATCAGCCAGAGCACCGGAGAGTTCCGCGCCCACGTCACAGGCAGCGCGGGATCGTTTCACGCGGTGCCCGTGGGCGTCCAGGTCAGGGACCCGGACGCCGTCAAGAGATTCCTGGACCGGCTCCTGCGCTGAAGCGCCCGCCGCCGAGCTTGCGCGACTCGACGAGACCCACGAAGAACGCGTAGAGCTGGTTGTACTCCTCGTAGCGTCGCGGCCCGAGCCGGGCCACGGTCTGGGCACGGAGCCCCCTGAACATCTCGAGCCGGCGCCGGAGGACACCCATCCACTCCTCGGAGAGGTCCTCGGCGAGGATGCCCGTGAAGCCGGCGCGCGCGAGGAGCCTCCGGTAGCTGTCCTGGGTCTGGATGCTCACCGCGGCCATCCACTCCTCCAGCCGGCGCCGTTCGTTGAGCGACAGGCGCGGGGTGGCGACCCAATCGCTGAAGGCCAGGCGTCCCCCCGGTCGGAGCACCCGGGCGCATTCGTCGAGGACGCTGGCTTTGTCGGGAACGTGCAGCAGCCCTTCCTGGCTGATGACGGCCGTGAAAGCGGAGCGCGGGAAGGGAAGCGCCTGGGCATCGGCGCGGACCATCCGCACGAGCCGGTCGAGTCCCACGAGCGCAGTGAGACGCTTCGCGCCGGCCGCGCGCTCGGGCGAGAGATCGACGCAGGTGACGCGGGCCGCGCATCGGGCGGCGATGAAACGGGCAGGGCCCGCCAGCCCCGCGCAGACGTCGAGCACGTGGCTGTCCGCCGAGATGCCAGCCCGGCGCGTCAAGGCCTCCACCGCGGCCAGTCCACCGTAGTGATCCTGGTCCCATTCGTAGAGGTCTTCGGGGGAAAGCTTTGCCGGGTCCTTGCCCTGGCGGCGCAGCGCGTCGAGCACCTGCTCTTCGCTGATGGGATGCCGCCGGTAGAAGAGCTCGGCGGCGGGCACGACGCGATTCATGGCGAAGAGTCTACATTGACCCAGTGCCGCCTTGAACCGGGTAGGGGCCTGTGGTACTACAGGGGGCGTTTCCACCCTGTGCTCCGAGGAGATCAGGCACGCCATGAGTGACGCCGCCGCGAATCCCCTGAAGGCTGGTCTCGAGGACGTTGTCGTCTCGACATCGGACATCTGCTTCATCGACGGCCACAAGGGCCGCCTCCTCTATCGGGGCTTCGATGTCGACGACCTCGTCGCGCAATCGACCTTCGAGGAGGTGACGTACCTCCTCTGGTACGGCAAGCTGCCGAGCCGGAAGGAGCTGGACGCCCACGTCAAGGCGCTTTCCTCGACGGCGAATCGGAAGCTGCCCCCCAAGCTGATCACCATGCTCCGGCAGCTGCCCAAGAAGACCACGCCCATGGAGGTCCTCCGCACGGGCGTCTCGGCGCTGTCCGCCTTCGATCCCGACGCCGCGGACAACTCGCGCGAGGCGACGTTGAGGAAGAGCATCCGCCTGACGGCGCAGATGCCGACGCTGGTGGCGGCCTGGGAGCGGATCCGGCGCGGGAAGCCCGTGGTCGCTCCCAATCCCAAGCTCTCCCTCTCTGGCAATTTCCTCCACATGATGACGGGCAAGAAGCCCACCGAGCTCGCCACCAAGACGTTCGACGTCGCCCTCATCCTTCACGCCGACCACGAGTTCAATGCCTCGACCTTCGCGGCCCGCGTGACGGCGGCCACCCTGTCCGATGTGCACTCCGGCGTGGTCTCGGGCATCGGCGCCCTCAAGGGCCCGCTGCACGGCGGCGCCAACGAGCAGGTCATGCTCATGGTCCAGAAGATCAAGGATCCCGCCAAGGCCGATGCCTGGATCCGTCAGGCGCTGGCCGACAAGGCGCGGATCATGGGCTTCGGCCACCGCGTCTATCGCGTGGAGGACCCGAGGGCCAAGCACTTGAAGCGCCTGGCTCTCGAGCTCGGGCAGCAGGCGGGGAGCACCGTCAACATCCAGATCCTCGACATCATGGCCGGCGTGGTCTCGGCAGCCAAGCACATCTTTCCCAACGTGGACCTGTATTCGGGCGCGGCCTACGCGTCGATGGGAATCTCGACGGACCAGTTCACGCCCATTTTCGCGATGAGCCGAGTGGCGGGCTGGGCCGCCCACATCCTCGAGCAGCACGGGAACAACCGGCTCATCCGGCCGCGCTCCGACTACACGGGGGCCACGGACGCCAAGTACGTCCCCCTCGCCGAGCGCTAGACCCGCGGCCAGCGTGGTCCTGGTTGTCCACAACCAGGAAGCGTTGACCCAGGCCTGTCTCGACAGCCTCCGCTCCACTACCGCGCCCTTCGAGCTCTGCGTGGTGGACAACGGCTCGACCGACGGCACCGAGGCCTATTTCCGCGCCTTCCCTTTACTCTATCCGCTTCGCTATCAGCGCAACGACGGCAATGTCGGTTTGATACGCGCGCTCAACCAGGGGGCGACCCTGGCCACGGGCGAGACCCTCTGCTTCCTCCACAACGACACCGAGATGCTGGAGCCCACATGGCTCGAGCGCCTGATGGGCGCGCTGGGCGACGGGCGTGACGTGGGACTGGCGGGCCTCTACGGCGCGCGTCGGCTCCGCCGCGACGGGCGCTATGTCGGACGCACCATCGTACACTGCCTCGCGGGCGCCCCCCGCATGCCCGCGCCCATGGTCGAGGTGGCGGCGGTGGACGGCGTCTGCCTGGCCCTGCGCCGCTCGCTGTTCAGGGAGGTGGGCGGCTTCGACGAGAGCTACGGCTTCTTTCACGGCTATGACCGCGATCTCTCCTTCGCCGTGCGCGAGCGGGGACGGCGCTGCCTGGTCGTGGACGTGCCCTTCGTTCACCGGGGCGGGGGCACCCGGTCGGGGGAAGGCGCCCCCGTGGCTGCGTCCGAGGACATCATCCAGCGCCGCGAGGCCATGGCGCGCTTCGCCCACAAGTGGAGTCATCGGCTCCCCAGCGACGTGCGGGGGATCCGCGAGCGCATCGCCAGCTACTTCGAACCTCGAGGCGAGAAAGCATCGGCATGATTCCATTCGCGAAGGGACACGGGCTCGGTAACGACTACATCGTGATCGACGGCAAGGACGTGCCGGCGCCCCTCACGGTGCCGCAGATCGTGCGCATCTGCGACCGCAACTGGGGCGTGGGCTCTGACGGCATTCTCCTCAAGGTGCCGGCGTGGGCGGGCGCCGACTTCGGCATGCGCATCCTCAATCCGGACGGCAGCGAAGCCGAGAAATCCGGCAACGGCCTGCGCATCTTCGCCAAGTATCTCTGGGAGCACGGGCACACCAAGGCGCCGGTCTTCACGGTGGACACGAAGGGCGGGCGCGTCGAGTGCCACTGCCATGTCAGCGATGGCCACATGAACCTCGTGACGGTGGAGATGGGCACGTGCACGTTCGTGGCGCCCGAGATCCCCATGCACGGCCCCGCCCGCGAGGTGGTGAGGGTGCCGCTCCAGGTGGGAGGGGAGGCGCTGCTCGTCACCGCGGTGTCGGTGGGCAATCCCCACTGCGTGGTCTTCGTGGATCAGCTCGACGAGGCGCGCTGCCGGGCCCTCGGCCCACAGATCGAGCATCACCCGGCCTTTCCCAACCGCACCAATGTCCAGTTCGCCAAGGTCATGTCCCGCGCGGAGGTGGACATCCTGATCTGGGAGCGCGGGGCAGGCTATACCCTGGCCTCGGGATCCTCGTCATCCGCGGTTGCCTGCGCGGCGGTCAAGAACGGCTTCTGCGATCACGGCCTCGTCACCGTGCGGATGCCGGGGGGCACGCTCGAGATCGACGTTCGTGCCGACTGGTCCATCCGCCTCAAGGGGCCCGTGGAAGAAGTCTTCACGGGCACCTTCGCCCGAGACTTGATGGACGCGCTCAAGCCCCTCTGATCTCTCCCTCCAGGCAGGGGTGTGGCGTCGGTGCGCCTGCCTATGACACGCTACTTCGGAGCGGTGGTGGGAGCCGGAGCAGGAGCCGGAGCAGGAGCGGGAGCAGGCGCGGGCGCAGGAGCCGGAGCAGTCCCCGGCGGCTCGATCGAGACGACCTTGATGTCAAAGACGAGCGTCTTGCCGGCGAGCGGATGGTTGAGGTCGAGGACGACGGTCTTGTCCTTGACCACCTTGACCGTCACCGGGTGGGGATTGCCGTCCTGCCCGCGGGCCATGAGCCGCGTGCCGACGACGGCGGCGCCCTCCGGCAGCGCTTCCTTGGGCACCTCGGCCTCGGCCTTGGGATCCACCTTGCCGTAGGCTTCCTCTGGCTTGACCACGACCTTCTTGGTATCGCCGACCTTCATGCCGAGGAGCGCCCTGTCGAGTCCGGGAATGATCTGCTGGGCGCCCTGCTTGAAGGCCAGGGGCTCCTTGCCCGTGCTGCTGTCGATGACTTCGCCTTTGTCGTCCTTGAGCGTGTAGTCGATCTTGACGGTAGAGCCCTTCTCGATAGCCGTCTTGGGTTGCGCGCCCGCAGGCGCGGCGGCCAAGAGTACCAACAGAGCCGCCAGTGGTCCGCGGCTGCGCATGCTCGCTCCTCCGTACGGCTGAAATGAAAACGCACGCAATGAGCGGAGCTTACACCCTGTCCCTTTGGACCAGCAAGCTTGGGAGCGTGATGCGTGACGGCGGCCCCACGGAGAGGCCTCAGCGGTCGTGTTAGGCTAGCCGGACCATGGCAACGAGACCCCAAGCAGGCCCGGGTCATTCCCGGTGATCAGCCCCGGGCCGTCGCCTTTCCTTGAGTGTCGGTCGGCCCGGAAGGGCCCCCGGCTCTCTGTGGCGGTGCTCCTCGCCCTGGTGACGTTGCTGGGATCCGCTGCGTGCTCGCAGAGCCCCGAAGTGAAGAAGGAAAAGGCTCTCGAGCGCGGGGAGCGGTACCTCAAAGAGAACAAGATCAACGAAGCGATCATCGAGATACGGATCGCCTTGCAGATTGACCCCGAGTTCGCACCGGCCCTGCGCACTCTCGGAGAAGCCTACGCGGAAAAGTCCTGGAATTTCGACGCCTGGCGGGAGCTGACCCGGGCCCAGCGGATCTCGCCGGATTCTCTCCCGATCGCCATCGCTCTCGGGAACGTGCTTCTCGAGCTCGGCGAATGGAGCGAAGCCGAGAATCAGGCCGCGCAAATCGAAGCCCAGGATCCGCACAGTCCTCAGGCCATGACGATCCGGGCCGGGGCTCTGCTCGGCAGGGGCAAGCTTGACGAAGCCCTCGCCATCGTCAGGGCGGTGCCGGTGGGAAGCCTGCCGGAGGCGGCGCGGATCCAGGCTGACGTGCTTTTGAGAGCGGGGAAGCTCGACGAGGCGGAAGCAACCTATCAATCAGTGCTGGCCGTCAAGCCCGGCAATGTGAAGGCATTGGTCGGGCTGGGCGCCATCAGCCTCAAGCGAAGGAGATTCGACGAGGCCAAGACACTCTACGAGCGGGCGAAGGCCGCCCAGCCGGACAACCCCCGAGCCTCCCTAGGTCTGGCCGCCATCATGGCCGAGCAAGGCAAGATCGAAGAGGCCGTCAGGCAGCTGGAGGCAATCGATCCCCGGGCTCAGTCTCTCGACACTGTTCTCACGTTGGGACAGTACTACGCTCAGGCCAACCGGGCACGCGATGCCGTGCGTCTCCTGAAACCGGTCGTGGTCCGTTACCCTCGGGTCCGAGACGCCAGGTATCTCCTGGCTACCGCGCTCTCGTTGTCGGGTGACGCGGAGGCCGTGCAACAGTTCGAGGAACTCGACCGCCAGGGTCCCGGCAACCCCCTCATCCGACTCCGGCTCGCCGCCGCATACACGCAACAGGGACGGCCGCGCGACGCGCTGGCCCGGCTGGACACCATCGCCAGTCAGTCACAGAACCTGCCCGAATATCACCTGGAGCGGGGACGCGCGCTCCTGTTCCTCGGACGCCTGGACGATGCGTTCGCCGCCGGAAGCGCCGCCCAGCGCCTGGCTCCCCAGATGCCTCAGCCTTACATGCTCCAGGGACATGTGCTTGCGCAACGGGGAAACCTCAAGGGGGCGGAGGACAAGTTCGCCAAAGCGGCCGCGATGGATCCGTCGTTCGTGCCCGCCCACCTCACGGCCGGCCAACTCCACCTCGCCACCCGGAACGTAGGGTCGGCCCTCAAGGATTTCGACGCCGCCGTCGAGGCGAATCCGAACTCCTTGGCCGCCGCCACCGCGAAGGCCACCACCCTCGCGCAGCAGAATCGTCTCAAAGAGGCCATCGCGTTCCTCGAGGAAGCGGTGCGAACGGGCAAGAGGGATCCGGGATTCTACTCGCTCCTCGGCGCGCTGTATGTGGCGGACGGCCAGTCGGGGCAAGGGGCGACCACCTTTCGCCGGGCGCTGGAGGCTGATCCCAAGAACATCTCGGCGCGGGTCGGACTGGCGAGCCTGCTGATGACGGAGAGAAATGACGAGGAGGCCATCGCCCAGCTCCGGGCCGCCCTGAAGGAGCAACCGGATCACTTCATCTCGGTCTTCATGCTTCGATCCCTCTACGATCGGCTCGGCCGGCCCGATCAGGCCATCCCCATGCTCGAGGAAGCGATCAAGGTCAGTCCCCGTCAGGTGCTCTTCGTCCTGAGTCTTTCGGATCTGTACTTGAATGTCGGACGCTACGATGACGCCCTCGGGCGAGCGTCGACGTTGCTGACCGCTCAACCCGGACTCGTGGTTGCGCAGCAGATCCGGGGGCGGGCCCATCTGGGCAAGGGTGACGGCCGGGCCGCCCTCAGGGATTTCCAGGAGGTTGTCCGCGCGAGTCCAAAGTCTGCGCCGGCCCAGTTCTATCTCGCTGAATCGTATGTCCTGCTCGGGCGGAAGCAGGAAGCGGAAGCAGCCTACCGGGAATCGATCAAGCTCGAGCCCGGCTTCGGGCTGGCGCGGCGCAACCTGGCCGCCCTGAGAGGTGAGAAGCCCGACGAGGGGAGCGAGCAGCAAGAGATGGACAGGCTGCGGAGGGTCATCGTCGCCGATCCCAAGGACGTGGGCGCGCGTGAGTTGCTCGCCCGCGTCTATCTGTACCGACGCCAGACGCGCGAAGCGGAGACCGAGCTCAGGCAGGTCCTCGAGCGAGCCCCCACGCTGGCCGAGCCGAACTTCCTGATGGCGCAAATCCTGCTGAGTCAAAAGAAGGACGAGGAAGCGGCCAGCTATCTCCGAGCCGCCCTGAGGACCAATCCTTCGCATGTCGGATCGAATCTGCTCCTCGGCCGATATCTTGCCGCCAACGGTCAGCGGGAGCAGGCCATGCGTTCCCTGGAAGCCGCCCTGAGCGTCAATCCCCGCTTATCGGAAGCCCAGTTCCTTCTCGTCAACCTCTACGCGGAGTCCCGCCGCCTCCCGGAAGCGCTGACTCTCGCCCGGGACCTGCAACAGACCGAACCGAGGTCGGTGAGAACGTGGGTCCTGACGGGGGCCGTGCTGGTCGCCCAAGACAATCCTCGAGACGCAGTGGACGCCTTCGGCAAGGCGCTCAAGATCGACGGGGAGAGCGTCGAGGCCTACCGTGGCCTCGGCCAGGCCTTGGGACTCCTTGGCCAGTACGACCGGGCCGAACAAAGCTACCGAAAGGCGCTCGCCATTCGCGATCACGACCTGATCTCCCTCAACAACCTCGCCTGGATGCTCTCGGAGATCAGAAAAAAACCCGATGAGGCATTGCCCTTCGCCGTCCGGGCGCAGCAATTGGCTCCGCAATCAGCGTCGGTCATCGACACGCTCGGCTGGATTCACTATCGCCGCCAGTCCTATGCAGAAGCGGAGAAGCTCTTGATCCTCGCCGCCGAGCGCGCTCCGTCCGATTCCGCGGTGCGCTTCCACCTCGGCATGACCTATGCCAAGCTCGGGCGCCCTCAGGACGCGGTATCGGCTTTGCGACGTGCCGCCCAGCTCGATCCCAAGCTGGCCGAACGCGAGAACATCACCCAAGCGATCAAGGATCTCGGTGGCTAGCGGCCAAATCGTCGCGCGACATGTCGGTCAGTTCCTGATTGTTGGACGCTTCTCTGAAAATGAAGCGCGGGCGAAAGGTCAGAATCAGGCTCGGGAGGAGCGTGAGGGCGGCCAGGCAGCTCGTCAGCATCGCTGACACGATCAGGATGGCAAACCAGATATGAATGTTGAAGCCCCAGGACAAGGCGAGCAGGCCGTAGCCCCCTGCCACCGCGCTCGCCACGAACAGGGTCGCCTTGCCCGCGGTGGTCAGGGCGACGCGGACGGCCACGGCCTCGTCGCGGCCCTGCCGCAACTCCTCCCTCAGCCGATACACGAGATAGATGGCGTAGTCGGCGCCGAGTCCCACCGCCATGGCCGAGATGACCGACGTGGCGATGTTGAGGCGGATGCCCAGCAAGCCCATCAGGCCGAAATTGGCGAGCACGGCCACGGCCAGTGGGACGAGGACGAGAACGCCCGCGGTCAGTGAGCGGAATACCAGAGAGGTGATCACCAGGATCACCGCCGAGATCTGGACGATGTTGAGAAGCTTCTCGTTGACGATGGTCTCGGTGAGGGCGGCCGTCTCGGCGAGATCCCCGCCGAAGCGAACCTTGATACGCGCCCCGAACTTTTCCGGGAGGACCGCGCTGAGCTTGCTGATGAGCTCCTGGGTATATGCGGTGCTGTCTGTCTTCAGGAGCACGAGGATGTTCGCGGCCCGGTACCGATCATCGACATACGATTCGAGGTCCTCCAGATCGCCCGACAACGAATACGCGAGAAGGTACTGGGCGACGAGGTCGCGGCTCTCGGGAATCCGATCGTAGCCCGGATCATCAGCGTGCATCGCCCGATTCATCCGCCGGATGAAATCGGCCAGGGAAAGAGTCTTGCCGACGTGAGGTTGTGCTTCGAGGAAGCGCTGCGTCGCCTCCATGGCACTGAGGACGCGCGGCTCTTTGATCGCCCCCTCCTCGTCCCCTTCGATCAGGACGTACAGCCGGTTTGTCCCCCCCAGCCTCTCGTTCAAGATGCGGTCATCCCGTTGAAATGCCAGGCTCTCGAAGAAATAGCTTCGCAGCGGTGTGTCCACGGCAACGCGGCTCGCCGCCACGGCCCAGATGACAAGCAGTACGGTCACGACCGCGTAGACTCGCCGCCGCCGGGGGCCGAGCACCCAGTCGGCAATCGTCTCCGTGAGACGGTCCCATATCCGATGTTCGCTCTCGCGGCGACTCTCGCGCGGTCCGGGCGGGGGAAGGAGCGATCGGAGCGCCGGAATGAAGGTGAGCTCGAGGACGAGGGCGCTGAAGATTCCCAGGGCGGTGAACACCCCGAAGGTTCGGATGGTCGCGACCTCGAACACGACGAGCGAGAGAAAGCCCAGGCCCGCGACGATTCCCGCGGCCAGCATCACCGGACCGACTCGCGTCAGCGATTCCACCACGGCCTGCCGACTTGCCGCGGACGCGGGCATGGTCCCGCTCCGCGCGAGGCGATGATACTCCTCGTAGTAGCGCTTGAGGATCTGGACGGCGTGCCCCGCCGCCACCGCGAATATCAGGATGGGCGTGGTCACGTTGAAGGCATCCATGGGCGTTTTGAACAGCCCCATGGCACCGAGACCCCAGATGACGGCGAGGAGCGCGGTCACCAGAGGGAGGATCAGTCCCTGGAGGGTGCGAAAGGCCTCGTAGTGGATGAGCCCGACCACGACAATGGCGAGGGGGAAGAGGAGCTGGGCGCGCTCGGAATAACGCTCGAGCTCGGCCAGGAAGACGGGGCGTCCGCCCATCGTCACCTCCACGGACGCATCGCGCGCCCGCTCGACGATGGGCTTGACCTTGCCCACAATTCCTTGAAAGCCGGCGGGGTCCGTGGCGAAGTCTGCCAGGACCGCCGCGGTGCGGGCATCACGCGAAATGACCGCGTCGATGTAGACGGGATTGTTGTGGACGGCCTGGCGCATCGCGGCGATTTCAGGCTCCCCCTGCGGTACCGAATCCATGAGGGGCAGGACTTCGAGCCCGTCGGCCGTCCCAATGATGTTCTTTGCGCGACGAGCAAGACTGAAGACGCTGCCCCGCTCTACACCGGGCAGCTCGACCAGGGAGGAGGTGACCTGTTGAACCTTGCGCAGGACGGCCGGGTCAAAGGCGTCGCCCGCCCTCGATGTGATCCCGATGAGAACCTGATGCTTCAAGCGAAACAAGCGCTCCGCATCTCGGGTGGCGGAAACGTACGGATGCTTCTGGGGCAGGGTCGCGTTGGGATCGACGACGACCCGGAGATTCCTGATCTGGAATCCGAGGATGCCCGACACGAGCAGAGCCAGCCCGATGACGAGGAGTCGGAACCGCAGGACGCCTTCCACGTACCGCCTCATTCAGATATTCCCCCTCCCGGGTGCGGGGGGCGGGCGGGCGCCGTGGAGGCAACGTCGAGCACGCGCTCGAGAGGCAGGCGCGGTGCTCGCCCGGACGGGGGGGACGCCAAGCCGAGGCGGAAGAGCATGATTGGGCTGTCGGTCGCGCACTCGGGAAAGACCTGCTTGAGCTCGCCATCGAGCCGATCGAGCAGCCTCCGATGGCGAGCATTCAGTCCCTCGCCACCGACCAGGCGCCGTCGCAGGAGGAGAAATGTGGTACCGGTAATCGGCTGGAAAGCGACGTCGTGTCGCGTCGCGGTGAGCCAGAGTCGCTCCAGGACCTGGCCGCCTCGCACGAAATCTTCCCGCTGATCGCCCTGCACGCTCAGGAGCGCGATTGCCGCCGAGCGCCGGTAGATGGCGCGGGCGCGGTACGGGAGGAGGCGCGTGAGACCCAGCCCGGACGCGACGCGGGTCCATCGCCACGACCCGAGGAGACGGATGCCGGGACGCTCGAAGGCGGCCAGCTCGAGGGTTTCCGCCGGCATGCCGTCGCGACGCCGCTCGACCTCGAGAGGCGTCCAGCGAATCCAGCGATACAAACCATCATGCAGGGCACGATTCTCGAAGAGGATCTGATCGTTTCGGGCGGCAAGGGCGGCGACCCGACCCTTCGCCGGCTCCGTGTCGATCCATGAGAGTCGCGTGCCAGGAAAGAACGCGGGGAGGGACTGCAGCTCCTCGCGGATGCGCACGGGTAGAGGCTCTGCCCGGTAAGGGCGGCGGTTCACACATCGGGCGGGAATGGCGTGGGCGAGGGGCTCGGCCGCGCCGGGCCCCGTCTCGAAGCGCACCCGGGCGACGACGCCTGGCATCTCGCCTGGCGGAAATAGATCCACGATCGGCTTGAAGCCGAGTTGAGCTGACGCGAGCGTCATGTTGGTGATGACGGCTCCCAGGGAAACCCAGGAAGCTGTCGAGCGGACGTCGTACACGGACTCCGCCCGATCCGCGAGGAAGAAAACACGGAGACATGTCTCATCCCATCCGAAGCGCCAGGGCTGACAGTTGTCGCCAGAGGGGGCTTGAAGGCCGGCCTCTACGACGGCCGAGATCACCTGGCGAGATATGGCAGGCACCGAAGCTCCTGAGGTTTCCGGCGGTGCGCGGGCTCGATCACCGGCTGGTCACGGCCCGGTGCAGCGCATGTGGACCCTTTTGAGGGAACGAGCACGGCGAAGGCGCGGCGGGTCCGCTCGCGAGAACCGGACGTCGAAGTCACGGCGTCGGCCATCGTCAAGGGCAGCCTAGATGATCGGCCGCATAAGTCAAGAATTTCGTCGCCCGGGCAACTCTGCCCGCCGCGCGAGAGAGAGTGCCGGTGCCGGCGGCGCAGATGACACCGGTTCGTCGCTTGCGAAGTCTCCCCTGACGATCACATGACACCAGTGTGCCGCCACCCGGTCACGGCGCACCGGCAGGGGCGGCACGGCGGCGCTTACCGTGTCTATCCCTGGGACCTTCCGGCCCCCCGCACACCACCCGTTGAGTGAGAATGATTGCTTAAGTCGCCAGGCCCGGCTAAGCTCCGAACGGTCGCTCGGATCGGCTGACGCCCGGCACGCTTCGTGCTCGAGTTCGGTACCACGCGCGCCGAAGTCCGCGGCGGTACGTGTTCGGGGCGAGAGGAAACGCCGGCTGGGAGGTCGATGCGCGTGGGCACTCGACCTTCAGCCAGACCGTCGGAGGTTCCATGGGATCTGCCTGGCGGGCGGCGACAAGTCAATCGTCTCGACGCGTCGCCGCGGCTCTCGTCGTGCTCGCCAGCCTTTTCTTTCGGCCCGCGATGATGACCGGACCGCTGGCGGCGGACGATCGCGGCCTCTCCATCATGGAGGAGCAGCGCCGAGTCAACAGCGGCTACCGGGACGAGATGGTCCTGTTCACGATGACTCTTCTCAATGCCAAAGGTGACCGGAGCGAGCGCACACTGGAGATGCGGACCCTTGAAGGCCCCGAAGGGGGAGACAAGACCCTCCTGATCTTCAAGGACCCGCCAGACGTGAGAGGGACGACCCTTCTCAGTCACGAGAATCGCACGGGCGACGATGACCAGTGGCTGTATCTGCCCGCCCTTCGGCGGGCACGACGCATCGCGTCCTCGAATCGATCGAGCTCCTTCGTCGGCTCCGAGCTTGCGTATGAGGACCTGGTCCCGAACGAGGTTACCAAGCATCAGTACAAGTATCTTCGAGAGGAGGTCGTCGACGGAGTGCCCGTGTGGACGATCCAGAGCACGCCGCGCTTCAAGGATTCCGGGTACTCTCGCCGCGAGCTCTTCGTTCGGAGGGATAATTACCAGATGGCCCGGGCGAACTTCTACGATCCCAAGGGGCAGCTCCTCAAGGTGGCCCGCTGGGGCGGATGGTGGAAGGTGACGGCCAAGCGCTGGCGGGCGCGATCGCTGCGCGTCGAGAATGTCCAGACCGGGAAGAGCACAATTCTCGAGGTCATCGACGTCAAGATCGGCAACGGCTATCCCCCGGGTGATTTCTCGGTGAGGGCACTCGAAAGCTAATGGTATCGGCGGCGGCTCGGCGGGCGCGCTGGGCGAGCATCCGAGACAGATGGCGGCCGGTCACCGTCGCCGCCCTCATCGCCCTTGGCGGACTCGGACCCACGGCGCCCCGTCCGGTCATGGCCTGCGAGCGGGGGGTCGCCGTGGGCGGGAGCACGCTGGTCCAGCTTACCGAGGTGAACGTCCAGCGGCAGGATGAGGGGCTGACCGTGGTCCTGCGGACAGGTCGGACGCCCAGGTACGCGGCGATGGTGCTCGACGGTCCGCCTCGCATCGTCATCGACCTGGAAGCGGCCCGCTACGCCTGGTGCGGGCCGCTCACGACCAATCATGATCCCATTCGCCAGGTACGTGGTAGCCAGTGGAAGCCCGGCACGGCGCGGGTGGTCGTGGAGCTGAGTCGGCCCGTCGGCTACTCCATCGAGGAGCGGCCAGACGGCCTCGTGCTGCGGCTCGCTTCTCCGGCGGAGAGCCCTCGTGCGGAGATTGCCGTGATCCAGCCGCCCTCCCTCGCCCCGGCCGAGCATCCCAGCGTCCCCCCCACGCCGGCATCCGCCGGCGCCGGGCAGGGTACGGAGAGCGCCCAGGCCGCGTCATCCACCGCGGCTGAAGGCGGATCGCTGGGAGTGCTGGCCCTGAGGGATTCGGCCCTCTCCAAGCACGCCCGGACGGACGTCAAGATGAAGGGGCACGTCGAGCTCGGCTATCGCGCGTTTCTGATCGACCGGGGGCGGGGACTCACCGACGACAACGTCGACCTCACGGGCGAAGCAGACCTCACGTACGACTTGAGCCGCGTGCTGCGGCTCCGTGTACACCCGCGAGTCGCCATCGATCCCCTCGAGCAGGCACGAAACCGCTACGAGCCCTACGACGCATATCTCGAGTACACCCCCGATTCGTGGTCGTTCCTGGTTGGCCAGCTGATCGAAAGCTGGTCCGCGGTCGAGATGTTCAGCCCCGCCGACCTCCTCAACCGCCGAGATCTGGAGCGGAACTTCTATGATCCGGAGAAGCTCGGGGAGGTGATGGCGAGAATACGATTCGCCTCGCCGGATGGAGGGTGGTTCCGGCAGCCGACGTTCTCGCTCTACGTGCTCCCCGTGTTCCGGCGCACACCCCTGCCCACCAACCACGATCGATTCCGCTTCGACATCACCGGAGACAACGTCGGAGATCTTTCGAAGAAGAGCGTCGAGCCGGCCTTCGACGTGGGCTTCGGCGCGCGCTCGACGGCCACTCTCGGAAGTGCTGACCTGGCGCTCTTCTACTATGGGGGGCCCGGCCGCCTTCCCTCGTTCGCGATGGATCCCACCTCGCTCGCCCCGCGACTCACGCCCGTGTACTATCGGGCCGACTCGGTGGGCGGGAGCGCGCAATGGGCGCTCGGCCCCTGGGTACTGAAGGGCGAAACGGTCTACACGTTCACGAGCGCGGCCGAGCTTCCCCGTCGCTTCAAGCTGGCCGTTCCCAAGAGCTACTTTCAGTACGTGGTGGGCGTGGATCGGACCTTCACGGACGTACTCGGAAAGAACGAGGTCACGGTGAGCCTCGAATATTCCGGGGAAGACAATCCCCGGGTCACTTCGCTGACGGGGCTACGGCCCTTCAAGAGCGACCTCTTCATCGGCGCGCGCTGGCAATTCCACGACCAGCGCCGCACCGAGGTCCGGGTCTTCCTGGCCGCCGACGTTCTCAAGGACGAGCAGCTCTGGCTCACCGAGTTCAACACGACCCTGTACGGAAACTTGAAGCTCGTGCTCGAAGGGCAGTTCGTGAATCGTGGCGAATCGAAGCCGCCCGACCGCCTCAGCGTGTTTGGTATCTTCCCTAACAACACGAACATTCGCGTAGCCGTCCGCTACGAGTTCTAGTTCGTCGGACGGTGCCGGCGCCGAGCTTGGAAGGAAAGAGGCGACCCATGGCGCGCGTGCTGGAGCCCGAAGTGATGGACGCGGCGGGAGAAGCGCTCGCCTACGATGAGCTCGAGCGGCTCCTCGGCCCGATCCTCTTCCAGGGCTTCGCAGAGTCCGCGGTCAACATGGGCGTGGCAAGCGGACGGGTGCTCGACGCGGGCACCGGCCCGGGACGGATCGCCATCAGAATGGCGAAGCTCAATCCCGCCCTTTCGATCGACGCCATCGACCTTTCCCGAAGCATGCTGTCCCTCGCGGAACAGAACGCGCGCGAGCAAGGAGTCGGTGACCGCGTTCGCTTCTCGCTGAGCGACGCCAAGCGAATTCCCTTTCCCGACCGCACCTTCGACCTCACCGTCTGCCATAACATGCTTCATCAGCTCGCCGATCCTCTGGTGGCGGTCAAGGAGATGAACAGAGTGACCAAGCCGCAGGGCGCCCTTCTCATCCGGGACGTTCGTCGGCTGCCTGCCCCGATCATGACCGTGGTTCTTCCCCTCTATTGCGTGCGGTACAGCGCCATGCTGAGGAGCCTGACCTATGCCTCGTATCGGGCGGGCCTGACCCAGCGTGAATTCAGCGACATGGTCGAGCAGGCTGGCATCGAGCGAGCCCGCATGACCAGGCAGCTCATTACCCACCAGAGCCTGGAGCGCCGGGCGGTGCCGTATTCACCCATCACGATGAACAATCCAGGCTCGTGGATAGCGAGACTGGCGCGAGGATTCTACGTTTCCTACCCCAGGTGAAACCATCCCATAGCACGGTCGCTTCAGCGCTGTACCTCTGGCTCCCGAGACGCCAACGGCACTTTAATTGACGGACTGTCAGTCGGTTTCACAGTCCGGAAAAGGGGGCCAGCAAAGACTCAAGGGCAGCGAAGCGACTCTCCCGCAAAAACGCCCGGGGCCGCCCGATCGATGGTCCAGCGTGGGGTGCAGTACCAAGGAAGACTCGGGCGCCGAACATTCAGACGTACCCGCGAGAGAAGTAGAGCTATTTCGAAGACATAACCGCGCCTGGGAGCGACGCCGATCCCGCAGCGGGAACGGCCAGCCGAATTCTCTACCTGAGCCTGAGGCTTGGTACCATCGCTGCGTCAAGAAGGAATGACCGGATGAAGGACCTGCCCCCAAGACGTGTGATCGTCCCGCGCTGTGGCCCAAGCCTTGGCAATTGTCGAGTCCCTTTACGATCAGCGGAATCGGCAGCCAGCATTGAATGTAAGGATCTGATTTTGTTGCTGCTATCAAGCTGGAATGAACATTGCTAAGTAGCCGACTGAGCGCAAGCCATTAACAACGAGCGTGATTTTATGGAGGAGAAAATGCCGAAGGGACACACGAAAGGCATGAAGAGATACTTGATGATCTTGGGCATGGGGCTGGCGCTCTGGGCGGCGCCGGCCATGGCGACGAACATCGTCACGTTCGACCCAACGGGTACCGCTGGCCCGGGCGGGGATATCACCATCGACAGACTGGACCAAGCTCCGGGAAATGCCATTGCGCTTGGAGCCTCGGCGACCAGCACAGTAGGCACCAATTTCCGGCTCCTGTATCAGTCCAACCTGGGTACGGCCCAGCTCGCTAACGTCAACGTCTACTCAAACGGCACCCTGGGCCATTTCTTTACGTTCGTAGCCGGCTTTGGCGAAACCGTGACGCAGAGTAGCGGTGGGGCTGCGCCCCTCCTCGCGTTCGGCTTCAACGCCGCGGACCCGGTCAATTTCTTCAAGATGTACAACAACACCGTCGCGGCTGGCTCGAATCTGGCGGGAACAGGCTTCACCGCCGGCAACCAGATCCTGTCCGGACACATCGTTGGCGCGAACTTCATAAGCAATTTCCAGGTCGTAACCCCTTCCCAGTCGCCTAACCCCCTGGATCAAAGCCCCAACGGCAATCAGTATCCCGGAGTCAACACTGTGAACGGAGCAGGCGCGTCCACCATCACGGTCGTGATCGACAGCTTTGACGCAAATTTCTTCCCAGATCTCGTGGTCGGCGGCACGCTGACCTTCTTCAACACGAACCAGGTGCTCCCATTCCTGGAAATTGATCCGTCCGCTTGTTTCAGCTCCAACGGAATCGCCAACTGCGACCAGCCCGGCGTCTCAAGTGTGGGAGCCGTGAACGGCTTCACCGGGCCGAACACGATGTTCCAGGCAGATGCTAACGAAAGCTTCCAGACGACCAGGAAGACGCCGGAGCCGATGTCCCTCACGTTGCTCGGCCTCGGTCTCTTGGGGCTCGCGGGACTGCGTCGGATTCGCCTGATCAAGCACTAGGAACCGCCGACACATACAGCAAAGACGTGAACGGGGGCTTTCGCCCCCGTTCAGTTTTT
>WNGQ01000583.1_pt1 | contig 37555 bp, 32 predicted proteins | sample 5407661 | NCBI WGS metagenome assembly WNGQ01 (sample SAMN13153382, study PRJNA577476) | soil metagenome | isolation source: 60 cm soil or saprolite under Garry oak tree replicate 2 | place: USA:California | collected 2016-06-15 | reverse complement strand
AAGACCACGTTGACGGCGGCGATCACCAAGGTGTTGTCCAAGAACAACCCCAAGATCAAGTTCCGTTCGTTCGACTCGATCGACAACGCGCCGGAAGAGCGGGAGCGCGGTATCACCATCGCCACGGCGCACGTGGAGTATGAGACCAAGAACCGGCACTATGCGCACGTGGATTGCCCCGGTCACGCCGACTACATCAAGAACATGATCACCGGCGCAGCGCAGATGGATGGCGGAATTCTGGTGGTTGCGGCCACCGACGGTCCGATGCCGCAGACGCGCGAACACGTTCTGTTGGCCCGTCAGGTCGGCGTACCGTGCATCGTGGTAGCGCTGAATAAGTGCGATGCGGTGGACGATCCGGAACTGCTGGATCTGGTCGAGCTCGAAGTACGCGAACTGCTCAAGAGCTACAAGTTCCCCGGCGACGATGTTCCGGTAGTACGGCTCTCGGCCCTGGGCGCGTTGAACGGCGAAGCCAAGTGGGAAGCCAAGATCGACGAGCTGATGGAAGCGGTGGACAAGTACGTACCGCTGCCGGCGCGTGATATCGATAAGCCCTTCCTGATGCCGATCGAAGACATCTTCTCAATCCAGGGGCGCGGAACGGTAGTCACGGGACGCATCGAGCGCGGCAAAGTGAAAGTCGGCGAGGAAGTGGAGATCGTAGGCTTCCGCGAGACGCGTAAGACCGTGGTCACGGGCGTGGAGATGTTCAAGAAGCAGTTGGATGAAGGTCTGGCGGGCGACAATGCCGGGCTGCTGCTCCGGAGCATCGCAAAAGAAGACGTAGAACGCGGCATGGTGCTGGCTAAGGGCGGATCGATCACGCCGCACACCAAGTTCAAAGCCGAAATCTACGTTCTGACAAAAGAAGAAGGCGGACGGCACACGCCGTTCTTCAAAGGCTACCGGCCGCAGTTTTACTTCCGCACCACGGACGTAACGGGTGTAGCGGAGTTGCCGGCGGGGACGGAGATGGTGATGCCCGGGGACAACGTGTCGCTGGCGATTGAATTGATTACGCCGGTGGCGATGGAAAAGGGCCTGAGGTTCGCGATCCGCGAAGGCGGCCGGACCGTGGGCGCAGGCACGATCAGCGAGATTATTCAGTGACGAAGAAGATTGCCAGAATTGGTAATTGCCAAAATTGAAGAGTGAAGTGCTGGTATCGTAAGCGGCTTCGGTTTTGAAGCAAATCAATTCCGGCGATTTTTGGCAATCTTGGCAGTTTTGGCAATTCAAAGACGGGGCTGGTTTTTATGAGAGAAATTGTGACATTACAGTGCGGCGATTGCAAAGAGCGTAATTATTCGACCATGAAGAACAAAAAGACCACGACGGCGCGTCTTGAGTTCAGCAAGTTTTGCAAGCGTTGCCGCAAGCATACGCCGCATAAAGAAGTGAAGTAAGCAATTCGCAAATAGCAATTGGCAATTAGCAAGAGCGAGGCCAGGGCAACGGCAACGCAGATATAACGAGACAAAGCTAATTGCTAACGGCTAAATGCTAATTGCTGATTTACAGGGGCGTAAGCTCAACGGCTAAACTGCCGGTCTCCAAAACCGGACTTGGGGGTTCGAATCCCTCCGCCCCTGCCAGAAATGGGACGAACGAACGGGAAGAGCGAAGAGGCCGACCGCGGGAGCCTTCGCATAGAGGAAAGCAGGAAGCAATGGCAAAAGCAGTAACCGTAGCGAGCGACGAGCAGGGCATGGGCAACAAGCTCAAGCAGTTCCCGACGCGCGCTGTGGATTTTCTCTCTGACGTCCGCAATGAAATGCGGAAGGTCACCTTTCCCAGTCGAAAGGAAGTCCAGGCGACGACAGTGGTGGTGATTATTACAGTCGTTATTTTTGGCGTGTATTTTTTCATCATCGACCAGGGAATCGGCAGCGCAGTGAATTGGGTGTTGCACCGTGGGCGGTAAAAACACCGGAAAGTCCGTGCAGAGCATGACTGAGCAGAACATCACAGGAGCTGATGGCGAGCCTGAAGCAGGCGCGCAGCCCGGTTCCGCTGAAAACGCGAACCCGAATATGAAGTGGTACATCATCCACACATATTCAGGATTCGAGAAGAAAGTCAGAGAATCGCTGGAATCGCGCATTATCGCTTTTGGGCTGCAGGAGAAGATCGGCAAGGTGCTGATCCCTACCGAGCCGGTGACCGAAGTGCGCGCGGGCAAGAAGTACACCGTGGAGCGCATGTTTTATCCCGGATACGTGCTGGTGCAGATGGACATGGATGACCACGTCTGGCATGTGGTGAAGTCCACGCCGCGGGTTACCGGGTTCGTGGGCACAGGCCAGCAGCCAACGCCGCTCTCGGAAGAAGAGGTCAACCAGATCGTTTACCGGGTGAACGTAGGCAAGGACAAGCCCAAGATCAAGGTCAAGTTTGAGAAGAACGAAACCGTGCGCATCACGGACGGCCCGTTCAACACCTTTACCGGCACCGTGGACGAAGTCAACGAAGATCGCGAAACCCTGAAAGTGATGGTCACGATTTTTGGACGGGCAACGCCGGTGGAGCTGGAATTCGGGCAGGTAGAAAAGGTTGCGTAGGTTTCTTTGAGCACAGGCAGGAGTGCCTGCGCCATACAAATAACTAGGACTCAGGAAAAAGAAAATCGATGGCACCGAAAAAAGTACAGACATCCGTCAAGCTGCAGATTGAAGCGGGCAAAGCAACTCCGGCCCCTCCTGTAGGTCCCGCACTGGGCCAGGCGCAGATCAACATTATGGAGTTCTGCAAGCAGTTCAACGCCCGCACCTCCAATAAAGAGATGGCGGGTTTGATCATCCCGGTGGTGATTACCGTCTACACTGACCGGTCGTTCACCTTCATCACCAAAACGCCTCCGGCGTCCATTCTGCTGAAGCGGGCTGCGGGGATCGCCAAGGGATCGGGCTCGCCCAACAAAGACAAAGTGGGCAAGGTGACAGAAAAGCAGGTGCAGGACATCGCCAAGCAAAAGATGCCGGACCTGAATGCGGCGTCTCTCGACGCGGCGGTCAAGAGCGTCAAGGGCACGGCCCGCAGCATGGGCATTGAAGTGGTTGGTTAAGTTTTCAAAAATCGTACTACGGCCCGCGGAATTCCAGCGGAGCGGTGGGAGATGAGGACAAACAAATGAGTCGGAAGACAGGAAAGAATATTACCAAGGCGCGTGCGGCGATAGAAAATCGCCAGTATCTGCTGACGGACGCGGTGCCGTTGCTCCAGAAAGTAAAGTTCGCCAAATTTGACGAAACCGTTGAGGTCACGCTCCGTCTGGGCGTAGATCCGAAGCATGCTGACCAGATGGTCCGCGGCACTGTGGTTTTACCGCATGGGCTGGGTAAATCAAAGAAAGTCCTGGTCATTGCCACCGGAGAAAAGGTCCGCGAAGCTGAAGCTGCCGGCGCAGATATTATCGGCGGCGAGGAAATGGTGGAGAAGATCCAGAAGGAAAGCTGGACGGACTTTGACGCCGTGATCGCTACGCCCGACATGATGAGATCGGTAGGCAAGCTGGGCAAGGTGCTCGGTCCGAAAGGGCTCATGCCCAACCCAAAGACGGGTACCGTGACGTTTGATATAGCCAACGCGGTGAAGGAAATCAAGGCCGGCAAAGTGGAGTTCCGCACGGACAAGACCGCGCTCGTTCACGTTCCGGTGGGGAAGATTTCTTTTACACCGGACAAGCTGGTGGACAACGCCACGGCCGTGATCACCAGCGTGGTCCGCGCCAAACCCGCGGCGGCCAAGGGCAAGTACATCAAGGCGGCGTACATTTCGTCCTCTATGGGACCGGGTATCTCGGTGGATACCACGCCGGTTGAGACGGCGGCCAAGGCATAGCGAGCGGTCGAACACAAGTTGCCCAACCCTAACGAAAAGGATTTGACACATGGCGGTTACCAAGGCAAAAAAAGCGGAACAGATTGAAAAGCTCAATCGCGAGCTGCAAAAAGCCAACAGCATGATTGTGGGCACGTTTTCCAAGCTCACCGTGGCCAAGGATTATGAGCTTCGCAAGACCGTGCGTTCTGCCGGTGGCAGATACCAGGTAGTGAAGAACACTCTGGCGAAGCGTGCCTCAGAAGGCACCAAGGTTTCAGAAGCCCTGAAGGGCTTGAAGGGTGTATCTTCGGTCGCTTATACCGAAGGCGATCCGGTGGCCCTGGCCAAGGCGATCAGTAAGTACGTGGCCGATAATCCTGAGTTCTCGTTCAAATCGGGAATATTGGAAGGCCGGGTGATCTCAGTCAATGAGATCAAGGCCCTGGCTACCATGCCTTCCAAGGAAGAGATTTACTCCAAGTTGCTCTTCCTGATCAACGCTCCGGCGCAAAGACTGGTTACCGTTATGAGTGCGGTGGGCCGGGACTTGGCTGTGGTTGTGGGCCAGGGCGTGGAGAAGAAAAAGTTCAAAGAGGCCGGCGAAGCCGCAAGCTAACCGGTCGATTGCCTGGGGCGGCGTAGTGCTACTGTTTCAGGGGAGTTTATCGCTGTCAAAGCCTCACGTGGCGCGGTCTGGGCGCATTGGAACACGCTGAGAGGATGCGGCGAATCAGCACAAACTGACTAAAGTGGGAGATACACATGGCGGATTTGCAGCAGTTAGAAGATCAAATCGTAGGGCTGAGCCTGCTGGATGCGGCACAGCTCGTTAAGAAGCTTGAAGAGCGCCTCGGCGTGTCAGCAGCGGCAGCAGCTCCGGTCATGGTGGCCGGCGGCGGAGCAGCAGCGGGCGCGGCAGCGGCGGAGGAAAAGACTGAGTTCACCGTAGTGCTGACCGGCGCCGGCGCCAACAAGATCAACGTGATTAAGGCCGTACGCGAAGTCACCAGCCTGGGTTTGAAAGAAGCCAAAGACCTGGTTGACGGCGCCCCCAAGAACGTCAAGGAAAACGTTTCCAAGGAAGAGGCGGAAACCATTAAGAAGAAATTCACGGACGCAGGCGCGACCGTTGAGATTAAGTGAGCCTGAATCAGCGGGCCCAGTCGCCCGCTGTGGTTCATTCCGAGGGTGAAATCGGGAAGAGATGGGCTGAGAGTGGCGGACAGGGGAGCTCCTATCCCTTTGTAAGTCCTTTAGGTTCAGTTAGCCTTCTTGGATTCAGCTGACCTTGAATCTTGGAGAGAATTTCCGTAATCTAATAGTCACGGGTATTTTCTTCCAATGTAAGTATTTTTCGTGGCGCAGGACAGGCGTGGTGCTCCAAGCTTGGCGTGGCTCTGGAGTCGTAGCTTGACTTGCTGGTTTTGTCGTTTTGCAACAGGTCCGTAATATACGGACCGAGAACGGTCTAAGTCAGACGGGCGCGGACAAACACAATTCATCTATTGCAATGCGCTTGCGCGGCGCCAACGGAAACTCTTGTCTTCCGTTGGCCCAGTGCTTTTGTCCGGTGCAACGCGGGCTTCCGACCGCAACAACGTACTTGAAACTGCATTAGTTAACAGGTTTGCTCGGGGAATGCAAGAGATTTTGAGCAGGCCTCTCACGTTCGCGGATGGTAGCGAACAGAAAAAGTCTTAGGAGTTATTCATGCCGAACAAGAATGGCGCCCATCGTTATCGTCTCGATTTTTCCAAAATTCCGGCGACGCTGCAGATCCCGAACCTGATCGAAGTACAAAAGCGTTCGTATGATCGCTTTCTGCAGATGGACAAACTGCCGAGCGAGCGTGATGACAGCGGCTTGCAGTCAGTGTTTCAGTCTGTTTTCCCCATCACCGATTTCCGCAACGTCTCTGAACTGGCGTTCGTGGATTTTTCCATTGGCAACTGGGAGTGCAAATGCGGACACCTCAAGGGCCTTCATCATCTCCGCACCACCTGCCGTAATTGCGGCAACACGGTCATCACCGATCCGTTTCATCCTGGCGATGTGCTCTGCGGAAAGTGCGGAACGTTCAACGCCAACACACCCGACTTTTGCAACAAGTGCGGCGACCCGGTGGGCTTGCAACTCAAATATGACGTAGCCGAGTGCGAAGAGCGCGGCATGACCTATTCCGCCCCGCTGAAGGTCACGATTCGCCTGACCATCTACGACAAAGACCCGGAGACCGGAAACAAGAGCATCCGCGACATCAAAGAGCAGGAAGTCTTCTTCGGCGACATCCCGTTGATGACCCAGAACGGCACCTTCATCATTAACGGCACGGAGCGCGTGATTGTCAGCCAGTTGCACCGTTCCCCTGGCGTTTTCTTTGAGACGGCCAACAACCGCACCTACTTCCTGGGCAAGATCATTCCCTATCGCGGCTCCTGGGTGGAGTTCGAGTACGACCAGAAGAACGTTGTCTACGTCCGCATCGACCGCAAGCGTAAATTCCTGGGCACCATCTTTCTGCGCGCCCTGGGCCTGCGCACCGACGAAGACATCCTGCGCACCTTCTACACGGTGGACCGCATCAGCCTGAAGGACAAGAAGCTGCGCTGGATCCTGGAAAGCGGCATCGAGCGTCCCACGAACCTGCTGGGGCTCAAACTCGCGCACAGCATCAAGGACAAGAGCGGCCATGAGGTCGCGCATTCCGGACGCAAGATTTCGCCGGCGATCCTGAAGGAAATTCAGAAGGCCAAGATCACTGAGATCGATATCGACACCACGGACCTCGAAGGCGCTTTCACCGCCGCGGATGTCGTTGATACCGCCAGCGGCGAAGTGTTGCTCGAAGCCAACAGCGAACTCACGCCGGATAAGCTCGCCAAGTTCACCGACGCCGGGATTGAAGAGATCCACATCTTCTTCCCTGAGCGCGACGATGTAGGCAACATGATCAGCGCCACGCTGCGCCGTGACTCCGTCAAGACGCCGCAGGAAGCATTGATCGAAATCTACCGCAAGTTGCGCCCCGGTGATCCGCCGACGCTCGACACAGCCACCGCACTGTTCCACGGCATGTTCTTTGATCCGCGCAAGTACGACTTCAGCCGCGTGGGCCGCTTGAAGTTCAACATCAAACTGTACGAAAAGAACGATGCCACCGGATTGGAGAAACGCACGCTCGATCCGGAAGATTTCTATGCCACCATCCGCTACCTGCTCAAGCTGCGCAAGAGTATTGGCTCGGTGGATGACATCGATCATCTCGGCAACCGTCGCGTACGCGCGGTAGGCGAGTTGATGGAGAACCAGTTCCGCATCGGCCTGGTCCGCATGGAGCGAGCGATCAAAGAAAAAATGTCCGTGTACCAGGAGATGTCCACCGCGATGCCGCACGACCTGGTGAATGCCAAGCCGGTGATGGCGGCCATCCGCGAGTTCTTTGGATCGTCCCAGCTCTCGCAGTTCATGGACCAGACCAACCCGTTGTCCGAGATCACGCACAAGCGCCGGCTTTCGGCCCTTGGGCCGGGCGGTCTCTCGCGTGAGCGTGCCGGATTCGAGGTCCGCGACGTTCACCCTACGCACTACGGCCGTATCTGTCCGATTGAGACGCCGGAAGGTCCGAATATCGGTCTGATCAGCTCGCTGAGTTGCTACGCCCGCATCAACGACTATGGTTTCATCGAGTCACCCTACCGTCGCATCAAGGACGGCAAAGTGGTGGACTTTGTGACTGTCATGAACTCCGGGGACAGCGAATACCGCGTAGGCGACCACATTGAACAGAAGGAAGCCGAGAAAGTCATTGCCGATCTGAAAGAGCGACGCAAGAAAACACTTGAGACCGAGCCGTTCTCGTTCTATCTCTCCGCGTGGGAGGAAGACCGCCACGTGATCGCTCAGGCCAACATTGACCTGGACGAGAAAGGCCGCATCGTCAACGAGCTCGTCGACGCGCGCAAAGCCGGCAACTTCGTTCTGGTGCGGCGCGAGGAAGTTGATTACGTTGACGTCAGCCCCAAACAGCTCGTTTCGGTGGCGGCCTCGCTGGTTCCCTTCCTGGAGCACGACGACGCCAACCGCGCGCTGATGGGCGCCAACATGCAACGCCAGTCGGTGCCGCTGCTTCGTGCGGCTGCTCCTCTGGTTGGTACCGGTATGGAAGGCGTTACGGCCCGCGATTCCGGCGCCGTAGTGCTGGCCCGCCGCAACGGCATCATTGACTCCGTCGATTCAGAACGCATCATTGTGCGCGTGGAAGGTGAACACCATCCGACCCAACTCTCTCGCGAGGTCGGCAGTGACATCTACCAGCTCACAAAATTCAAGCGCTCGAACCAGAACACCTGCATCAATCAGAAGCCGGTGGTGAAAAAGGGCGACCGTGTGGTGAAAGGCCAGGTCATCGCTGACGGGCCCTGCACCGACAAGGGCGAATTGGCCCTGGGACGCAATGTGCTCGTGGCCTTCATGCCCTGGCGCGGTTACAACTTTGAGGACGCGATTCTGGTCTCGGAAAAGATGGTCAAGGAGGATTACTACACCTCCGTGCACATCGAAGAGTTTGAGATCGAAGCCCGTGACACCAAGCTGGGGCCGGAAGAAATCACCCGTGACATCCCGAACGTGAGCGAGTCCGCTCTGCGTGATCTGGATGAAAGCGGCGTGATTCGCATCGGCGCCACGATAAAGCAAGGCGACATCATGGTGGGTAAAGTCACGCCAAAAGGCGAGACCCAGCTCACTCCGGAAGAGAAGCTGTTGCGCGCCATCTTCGGTGAGAAGGCCGGCGATGTACGCGATGCCTCACTTACCTGCCCTCCCGGCATCGAAGGCACGGTGGTGGACGTGAAGATCTTCTCCCGCAAAGGCCAGGAGAAGGACGAGCGCGCCAAGGCCATCGAGGTTTCGCAGATTGAGCGGCTGGAAAAGAACCTGGCTGACGAAATCCGAATCCTGACCGACGAACGCCTCAAGCGTCTGGAAGGTATTCTCGGCGCAAAAGAAGTCCAGGCCGACCTGCATGACGAGCGTACCAACAAGCGTTTGCTCACCAAGGGCGCGATCCTGGACCGTGAAACCATCGAGCGCATCTCTACCCGCAACCTGAAGCGCATCAAGTACGCGGACAAGGACCCGCGCGTGAACGAGCAGATCGACGAGATCGAAGAAATGACCTCGCGGCAGATCGACGTTCTGCGCAAGATCACCAACGAGAGAATTTCCAAGCTGCAAAAGGGCGACGAGCTGCCTCCGGGCGTGATCAAGCTGGTGAAGTGCTACATCGCGATGAAGCGCAAGCTCAGCGTCGGCGACAAGATGGCCGGACGTCACGGCAACAAAGGCGTGATTGCCCGCATCCTTCCGGAAGAGGACATGCCTTATCTGGCGGACGGCACTCCGGTGGAAATCGTGCTGAACCCGCTGGGCGTCCCCAGCCGTATGAACGTGGGCCAGATCCTGGAGACGCACCTGGGATGGGCCGGCTATCACCTGGGCGAGCGCATCAAGGAGTTCCTGCAACACAACACGCGCGAAGAAGCTGTTCGACGTGAGTTGAAAAGCATCTTCAAGGACACTCCTTTCGGTGACAAGATCACGGCGCTGGAAGACGACGAGCTGATGAACGTGGCCCGCACTCTCACCAAAGGCGTGTTCTTTGCTTCGCCGGTGTTTGACGGTTCGCGCGAAGTGGAGATCAAGTCCATGCTGCGTGAGGCAAACCTGCCGGAGTCCGGTAAGACCGACCTCTTTGACGGCATGACCGGAGACAAGTTCGAACAGCCGGTCACGGTGGGCTACATCTACATGCTCAAACTCTCCCACCTGGTGGACGACAAAATCCACGCCCGCTCCATCGGGCCGTACTCGCTCATCACCCAGCAGCCGCTGGGCGGCAAAGCGCAGTTCGGCGGACAGCGCTTTGGAGAAATGGAAGTCTGGGCGCTTGAAGCGTATGGCGCAGCTTACATTCTGCAAGAGCTGCTCACCGCGAAGTCAGACGATGTTTTTGGCCGCACCAAGATCTATGAGGCCATTGTGAAAGGCGAAGCCGCCATTGAACCCGGCGTGCCGGAGTCGTTCAACGTGCTGATCCGCGAGTTGCAGTCGCTTTGTCTGGACGTTGAGCTGATCAAAACCCTTGAAGGCGGTCGTAAGCCGACCGCTGCGGCGGCTGACTGACGTTCCTTGTGAACGCAGTTCGTCCGCCTGTCTCAACTCCGGGGCCGCTCCTGGCTGGGGTTGAGACCAGAAAAGAAATATTGAGAAACCGGGAGCCGCGTGCGGTAGCGCAAATAACCGCAGGAGGACACCTTGTATCGTTCAAGTCCGTTTGACCTGGGCAGCACCATTACCGACTTTGATTCCATTCGCATCAGCCTGGCCTCGCCGGAAAAAATCCGGAGCTGGTCCCATGGCGAAGTGACCAAGCCGGAGACCATCAACTACCGCACCTTCAAACCCGAGCGCGACGGCCTTTTCTGCGCCCGTATTTTCGGTCCGGTTACGGACTGGGAATGCCTGTGCGGCAAGTACAAACGAATGAAGCACCGCGGCGTGATCTGCGACAAGTGCGGCGTCGAGGTCACGCTCTCCAAAGTCCGCCGTGAACGGCTCGGCCATATCGAGCTGGCTTCTCCCTGTTCTCATGTGTGGTTCTTCAAGGGACTGCCTTCGCGCATTGGGCATTTGCTGGATATCTCCCTGCGCGACCTGGAGTCGGTCCTGTATTTTGAATCGTACGTCGTGGTCGACCCTGGTGATGCGCCGGTGAAAGACCGCGAAGTCATCAAGGAAGAAACCCGCTTCCGCGAACTGGACCAGCAATTCCGCGCCACCGGCTTCAAGGCCATGATGGGCGCTGAAGCCATCAAGGAAATCCTGAAGCGCGTTGAAGTGGAAGAGCTCTCCGTTGAGCTGCGCGAGAAAATGAAGCATGAGACCTCGCTGCAAAAGCGCTTGAAGTACGCCAAACGGCTCAAAGTGGTTGAGGCTTTCCGCAAGAGCGGCAACAAACCGAACTGGATGATCCTGGACGTGATCCCGGTCATTCCACCGGAACTGCGTCCCCTGGTTCCATTGGACGGTGGCCGCTTCGCTACGTCCGATCTGAACGATCTCTACCGCCGCGTGATCAACCGCAACAATCGCCTCAAGAAGCTCATGGACCTGCATGCGCCCGAGGTGATCGTGCGCAACGAAAAGCGTATGTTGCAGGAATCCGTGGACGCGCTCTTCGACAATGGTCGCCGTGGCCGCGTGCTGCGCGGAGCCAACAATCGTCCGCTCAAGTCGCTCTCTGACACGCTCAAAGGCAAGCAGGGCCGCTTCCGCCAGAACCTGCTGGGCAAACGCGTGGACTACTCCGGACGTTCCGTCATTGTCGTCGGACCGGAGCTCAAGCTGCACCAGTGCGGTCTGCCCAAAAAGATGGCCCTGGAACTGTTCAAGCCGTTCATTTATCACCGGCTCGAACAGACCGGCCACTGCACCACTATCAAACAAGCCAAGGAAATGGTGGAGCAGCAGGAGCCGATCGTATGGGACATCCTGGAAGAGGTCATCAAGGACCATCCGGTGCTCCTGAACCGTGCTCCAACTCTGCACCGTCTTGGCATCCAAGCCTTTGAGCCAGTGTTGGTGGAAGGCAAGGCCATCAAGATCCATCCGCTGGTCTGCACCGCGTTTAACGCCGACTTTGACGGCGACCAGATGGCCGTCCATATTCCACTTTCGCCTGAAGCGCAGGTTGAAGCCAGTGTACTGATGTTGTCTTCGCACAACATCCTGTCGCCGGCTTCTGGACAGCCGATCACCGTGCCCACACAGGACATGGTGCTTGGACTTTATTACCTGACCAAGAGCAAACCGGGCGCTAAGGGAGAAGGCCGCGCATTTGCCAACACCGACGAAGTGCTGCTGGCCCTGGACGCGGGCGAAGTGGAAACACTTACTCCGATCCGCCTGCGCTATTCCGGCGAAGTCATTGACCTGACCCAGGCCTATGACGACCAGGACATCCTGCACACGGAGCCGGTGCAGTTCGAGCGGCAGTTCATCAACACCACCGTCGGTCGCACCATTCTCAACGACCATCTGCCAGAGGCCATGCCGTTCATCAACGGCCTGCTCAAGAAGAAGGGCATTGGCCAGATGGTGAACTATACCTACCTGCGCTTTGGCCTGGAGACCACGGTCAAAATGCTGGACGAAGTAAAAGAGACGGGCTTCCGTTATGCCACCAGGGCCGGCCTCTCCATCGGCATTGATGACATGGTCATCCCTGAGCACAAGAAGGGCCTGGTCAAGGACGCGGAGAAGCAGGTGATCAACGTCCAGCAGCAATATCTGGACGGCGCCATCACCAACGGTGAACGCTATAACAAAGTGATTGAAATCTGGTCGAACGTGACGGAAAAAGTCGCCGACGAGATGTTCAACAACATGCAGGAGCTGGACAAAGTCGGCCAGTTGAATCCGATTTACGTTATGGCTGACTCTGGCGCTCGCGGATCGAAACAGCAAATCCGCCAGCTCTCCGGCATGCGCGGACTCATGGCCAAGCCTTCGGGCGAGATCATTGAGACGCCCATCACGGCCAACTTCCGTGAAGGGCTGACCGTGCTGCAATACTTCATCTCCACGCACGGCGCGCGCAAAGGCCTGGCGGACACGGCGCTCAAGACCGCTGACTCCGGCTACCTGACACGCCGCCTGGTGGACGTGGCCCAGGACGTGATCATCAGCGAACAGGACTGCGGCACCGTGGACGGAATCTACGTCGGTTCCATCGTGGAAGCCGGCGATATCATCGAGCCGCTGCGCGACCGCATCGTAGGCCGCGTCTCCTTGGAAAAAATCAAGGATTACGAAGGCAACGTGATTGTCGACGTAAACCAGGACATCACCGAGGAACTAGCCAGCTCCATCCAGGCTGCCGGCATTGAGCGAGTCAAGATCCGCTCCGTGCTCACCTGCGAATCCAAACGCGGCGTCTGCATCATGTGCTACGGCCGCAACCTGGCTTCAGGCCGCATGGTCGAGCTGGGTGAAGCCACGGGCGTGATCGCGGCGCAGTCCATTGGTGAGCCAGGCACGCAGCTGACCATGCGTACCTTCCACATCGGCGGTACGGCGTCCAGAGTGTCCGAGCAATCGCGCCTGGAAGCCCGCAGCAACGGCACGGTGCGTTTTATCAACCAACAGACGGTCAAATCGAAGGCCGGCGATCTGGTAGTAATGAATCGCGCTATGATCATCGCCATCGTCGATGACAAGGGCCGTGAAAAGGAACGTTATTCCGTGGTGTACGGCGCCAAACTCAAGGTCCAGGACGGCCAGCAGGTCACTATTGGCCAGGTCATGGGCGAGTGGGACCCGTATACCTTCGCGATCCTCACGGAAATCGGCGGCGCCATCCAGTTCAAAGACTTGCAGGAGGGCATTACCCTGCATGAAGAAGTGGATGAAGTCACCGGACTTTCCCGCCACGTGGTGGGCGAGTCACCCGACGAAAAACGCCAGCCGGCGATCATCATTAAGGGCAAGGCAACACGGCGTTACCTGATGCCGTCACGCGCCCACCTGATGATTCGCGACGGCGACGAAGTTCATCCGGGCGACGTGCTGGCTAAGATCCCGCGTGAAACCACCAAGACCAAGGACATCACCGGTGGTCTGCCGCGTGTGGTCGAACTGTTTGAAGCCCGCAAGCCGCGCGAGACCGCCATCATCAGTGAAATCGATGGTGTGGTCAAATTCGGTGAAGTCTCCAAAGGCCAGCGCAAGATCTACGTGGTGGCTGACAACGGCACGGAGAAAGAGTACTCGGTGCCCAAGGGCGTACACATCAACGTGCAGGAAGCCGAGCGCGTACGCGCCGGTGAGCCGCTCATGGACGGGCCGCTCAACCCGCATGACATCCTGGCCGTTCTGGGTGAAAAGGAACTTCAGGGCTACCTGGTGAACGAAATCCAGGAAGTCTACCGGCTGCAGGGCGTGACCATCAGTGACAAGCACATTGAGGTCATCGTTCGCCAGATGATGCGCTGGGTGAAGGTGGAGGATGTGGGTGACACCACGTTCCTGCTGGAACAGCAGATCGATAAGTTCCGCTTCAGCGAGGAGAACCAGCGGGTGATCTCCAACGGTGGTCGTCCAGCAACCGGGCGTCCGCTGCTGCTGGGGATTACCAAGGCATCGCTGTCAACCGAGTCGTTCATCTCCGCGGCATCGTTCCAGGAGACCACGCGCGTGCTCACGGAAGCTTCCATCCAGGGAGCGGTGGACCACCTGCGCGGACTCAAGGAGAACGTTATCGTAGGCCGCTTGATCCCGGCCGGAACCGGCATGGAGTACTACCGCAACGTCCGACTGGCTCCGGAGCTGGAACAGGCAGCCGCCAAGGTGCAGGAAGAAGTCTCCGCCGAGTACGCAGCGGCAGAGCGTGCCCTGGAACTGCTGCGCCAGGAAGGCGAAGCGGAAGAAATGGCAGCGGAGTAACAATTGCATTGAGCTGAGTAAGCAACTATTTGCTCAACAACAACGGGCTGGAGCATTCCAGCCCGTTGACTTTTGTCCAAGCTACGCTACATTTTCCATAAGACGGTCATATGGCAAAAGAAAACTTGATAAGACGGCTCTACGACTTAACACGGTAACAGATGCCAATCCTGCTACCTCGCTACCGCCAACACACAATTGGCCCACTGCCGAAATTCCCATCATGTGCAATAAGAGCTAGAGTCGTGTCATTCTCAAAACACTCTAACCTCTGTCATCTTGAGCGTAGCGCCGCTGAGATCTTTCCCAAATCGTTTCTGATGGGCGCGGAGTCGAAAGATCCCGAGAATTCTTGCGGCAAGAATGCAGCGTCAAGGTGTTCTCCCAGTGCACCGTTCTCCCAATGAACCATGGGAAGAACACCCTGAGGCCGCATGGCAAAGGACGCGTCCCCGTGATCTTTCGACTGCGGACTCGCTCCCTGCGGTCGTTTCGTCCTTCGCTCAAGCTGACAGGATGAAGGTAGTGCCTCAGTTTCAAATCATCTTTGCGTCCTGTGATCGCCTGCCTGTAGGTCCTGTCATCCTCAAAGATCCACGAGCCTGCCAGCACGAAATAAAAGCCAGCCCGGCCTGCGTGGCTCCTACTAACATGTGTGACACTTCCAGAATGTGTCACTTAAGCGTTGCGCCTCAAAGGACACCCATTGGGATCCCTTGGGATGCTTGCACCTAAAGTCTTTGTTTATTGGGATCAAGGGGGGAGGGGGGTGGGCACAAGATTGCCGGAACAGAGCGGGCATGAACACTCGGCGAGAAAGGCCCCAGGTTGAATGGTATGCTATCGCCGCGACTATGCGATCGATATCCAAATGACCAGTTCTTACAGAACCAATGGGAGGAAATATGGTCCGAGCATTCACCATGGCACTGGCAATCGGTGCCTATTGTAGTCTTGCCATCGCTCAAAGCAGCGGCAACGCCAGCTATTCCCAATCCGGCGGCAGCGCCAGCGCTATCGCCAGGCAAAACGAGCGTAACAAGCGCGTCCCCATGCAGGGAGAAGTCCAGGCCGACGGCATGTTCCTGGAAGCAAACGTTCTGATGAACGTGCTGGCCGACGAGTATGTTGCGGTCTTCGGCGTGTCCCAGGAGTGTGTCACGGTAGCTGAGTGCTCACAGAAGATCGACGCCATCATCAGCGAGTTCACCAAGGCCGTGCAGCAGATGGGCATCAGTAGCAATGACGTGACGGTCGATTTTGCCACCCAATCCAAGATCTATGAATACAAGCTCTCCGTCGACGTGGCCAAGGAAGAGCTGACCGGTTTCGAGGTCAAGAAGAACGTTTCCATTCACTACAAGGACAAACAGCTCCTGGACAAGCTGGTGGTCGCGGCCTCGCGTTCGAAGATATTTGATCTCATCAAAGTGGACTACGTGGTCAAAGACCAGAGCGCGGCCGAGAACAAACTGCTGGAGGAGGCAACGAGGATCATCAAGCAGAAGGCCTCGCGCTACGAGCAGTTGTTGGGCGTTAAGCTTCAGCCTCCGGTGCAGGTCATCGCCGAAAGACCAAGCATTTACTTTCCCACCGAGATGTACGATTCCTATACCGCCCAGGAGTCACAATCCATATCGAATGTCTATGATCGCGACCGGGCGAGATACGCGATTCAAGGCGCGCGCAAGAGCCGGACCTTCTTCTTCAATCCGCTGAACGGCGACGGCTTTGATCATGTCATCAACCCGATCGTGGTCGAGCCGGTAGTGCAATTCACGCTTTACCTCAAAGTCAAGTACGGAGTCGAGGGGGCGAAGGCGGCGAAACCGTAAGAGCCATTCGAGGTAGGTTCTTCAGAGTCCTGGCGGGCCAAAATTATGTTTGACTTAGTCCAGGACTTAGTCCACTATAACTTTTATGGAAATCAACATCCATGAGGCCAAGACGAATTTTTCCAAGTTATTGCAGCGGGTTGTTCTGGGCGAAGAGATCATCATCGCCAGGGCCGGGGTGCCGGTGGCGAAGCTTGTTCCAATACAGGCCGAAAAGCCAAAACGTCCACTTGGGTTGTTTAAAGGTCAAATTTGGATGGCGGATGATTTTAATGCACCGTTGCCTGACGATATTTTGGCAGGGTTTCTTGGAGAGGAGGTGTCTCCCGGCAGAATCCCTGTCAAAACAGAACCTTCTGCTTCCACCAAACGAAAGAAAAAGAGATGAAGTTCTTGCTCGACACATCCATTTTCTTATGGAGCCTGGACGCTTTTCATGATTTGAACAAGGAGGCTCAGGAAATATTCACACGAGGCGAGGAGCTTTATTTGTCGGCTGCAAGCTCATGGGAAATTGTTGTGAAATACGGTATTGGGAAACTAAGGCTGCCAACAGCGCCTGACCAACACATTCCCGACGCTCTCGCAAAGTTCTCGATTCGTGCATTGCCCATTACTTTTACGCACACCTTGGCCGTGGGAAATCTACCATATCATCATAAAGACCCATTCGACCGGATATTGATCGCGCAAGCGCGCATTGAAAACATGGTGCTAATGACGGAAGATTCAGAAATAAGTAAGTATCCAGTGGAGATATTCTGGTGCCGGTAGAAAGACGGTTATTTGCTACTTTTCTTGCTAACTCATCGCTTGGGTTTTAACCTAATCACTTCATGCATTTTACGCGGCTGCGTCGGGCTTTCTGGCAGGCCTTCCAACACGGGCAATTCTCGGTCGCCAAGGGCGCCGCATACTCGTCGATTCTTACGATCTTTCCGGCGTTTCTGGTGGTCACTTCCGTGCTGGAAGCTTCACACAACACCGAGGGTGCTGTGCGGCAGATTGCCGCGGCGGCGCGCTGGGCGCTTCCGCCCGGGTCACGAGCTGTGGCGCTCTCGTTCTTTCAGAGCAACCAGCACCATGCCACGCGGATCATCTTTTCCGCTTCCGTGGTAACGCTTCTGGCGGCTTCGGGCGTGATGATCTCCTGGATGGAAGGATTTCGCAAAGCCTACGGCATGCAGAACACGGCAAGCTTCTGGAAGGAGCGGGCCATGGCGCTGTATCTGGTGCTGCTGGCACTCATCCCTATGGGTTTTGCCACGGTCCTGGTTGTGTTCGGCGACGAAATTGAAGGCTGGATGCAAACCGAGACCATGCACATTTTTAAACCCCTGGTCTTGCTGTTCTGGATGTTTGTCCGCTGGATTATTGCCATGCTGACCAGCATCGCGGTCATGAGCCTGATCTACCATCATGGTTTGCCGAAGACACAGTCCTGGCGCAGGGTGCTGCCGGGCGCCATGATGGCGACCGTCCTCTGGTTCCCAGCGACGATGGTGTTCGGGTGGTATGTGACCAACTACGCCACATATTCGGTGGTTTACGGGTCGCTCAGCGCGGCCATAGCGCTTCTGGTGTGGCTCTATATTGTGTCGGTCATCGTTTTGCTGGGGGCGGAGATGAACGCGCAGGTTTATCCTAAGGTATGCGAGCCATTGGAGCCGACAAAAAGAAGAACAAAAAGAGGTAATACAAAGTGAATAAGGGACCCAAGGGCCTGGAAGTCAGCACGGGAGCAGGAGAGCGGAAAGCAAAGATTGTCTGTACGATCGGACCGGCCAGCAGTTCAGAAGCCGTGCTCCGCGACCTGATGCGCCTGGGCATGGACGTTGCCCGGCTCAATTTTTCGCATGGCACGCATGATGAACACGCCCGGATGATTGAACGTCTGCGCAAAGTGGCGGAGAAGGAAGGGCGGTCTATCTGTATTCTCCAGGACCTGCAAGGCCCAAAGATCCGCACGCGCCGGCTCAAAGACCATAAACTGGTGGCGCTGAAGACCGGTTCGCACGTTACCATTACGTCGCGCGATGTTGTCGGCACACCCACACTGATCTCCACGACCTTCAAGACGCTGGCTCAGGAAGTGGAGTTCGGCGCGCGCATTCTGCTCTCTGACGGCTTGATTGAACTTCGCGTCACCGGCATCCGCGGAGACGATGTTGAATGTGAAGTGATCAACGGCGGCTTGCTGGGAGAGCACAAAGGCATCAACCTGCCCGGGACCGTGGTGAGCGTCCCTTCGCTCACGGAGAAAGACGAAATCGATCTGGCCTTCGGGTTAAAGCACGGTGTGGACATGGTGGCCGCGTCGTTCATCCGTACGGCCGACGATGTACGCAACGTGAAGCGGTTGGTCCAGTCCCACCGTTCGGAGGCCTGGATCATCTCCAAGCTGGAAAAGCCCCAGGCGATCGATCCCGCGAACCTGGAGGAGATCCTGGATGTTTCTGACGGCGTGATGGTTGCGCGTGGCGACCTGGGCGTGGAGATGCCGCCGGAGAAGGTGCCGATGATCCAGAAGCAGGTAATCCGCCGCGCGGCTGACTGGCGCAAACCGGTAATCACCGCTACGCAGATGCTGGAGTCCATGGTTACGAATCCCCGGCCTACGCGCGCCGAGGCCAGTGACGTGGCCAACGCCATCCTGGATGGCACGGATGCGGTGATGCTTTCGGCGGAGACCGCCAGCGGTAAATATCCGCGCGAAGCCGTGGCCATCATGGCGAAGATCATTCTGGAAGCTGAAGCCGCTGCCGCACAGGACCCGGTCCCACGCCGCCGCCAGAACCGCCATCTATCGATTTCAGAGACTATCTGCGAATCCGTGTCGCATGCGGCGCAAGACCTGGAAATGAAAGCGGTGGTGGTCTATACGGACACCGGTACAACGGCGCGGTTGATCTCAAAATACCGGCCCACAACCGCAATCTATGGCTTTGCGCCCAGACATCCCGTTTGCGCGCGGTTGAATCTTTTGTGGGGCGTGCATCCCTTGTGGAGCGCCTCAATGCCCAATATTGAGGGTCTGGTATCCAACGCGGAGAAAACCATGCTTCGCCTGCGTGCGGTAAAGCCCGGTGACGTTATCGCTATTGTAGCCGGCACGCGCACATCCACGGGATCCACGAATTTCCTGCGGCTGCATGTAGTGGGTACGGTAGAGCAACCGGCCAAGAAACCGTCCCGTCGGTGATGGTGAGAGCGGTGTTGCTCTGAATTTCGAATTACCCGGTTACTCGCTCAGCTGATCTCGCTAATTCACCCATCATTAATTTACCCATCCGCCAGGACCGCCGCCATTTTTTTTGGTGATGTCCTCGGGCGGATGGAAATTGCCAGCATCGTCAATGTAATCTTTCGGGTCCTGGTTGTGCTTGCGCATGTAGACCTGGAATTTTTTGCCCGCTCTGCCGCGCTTCCAGCGTTGGTAGCTGTTATTAATGTCGGTAACACGGTTCCCTAGCATCCCAAAAACGCTGGCGCGTCTCCAGGCAAATCTGTGCCAAAGATAGCCAGCAACAAGGCCTAACAACGGCACCAGAAAATAAAGAGCAAAGTGGTATTTGAAAAAGTATGCCGCCTCAACCGCCGCTGTCACAATAACGATGTACTTTACCGGTATTGGAATGGGAATGAACATGAGCATGATGGGAGCGTCACGGTGAAGCAGGTAAAACACCATCAGCACAGCGTTTGCGACGGCGCCTGCGCCTAAAGCAGGGCCTTGTCCGATGACGCCGGTCAGAGACAACGCAAAGCCTAGGACACCTGCGCCGATCAAGGAACTCAAATACAACTCAAGGAATGAGCGGGCTCCCACGCGCTCTTGTACGGCAGAACCAAGGAAGTAGATCGAGAGCGCGGTAAATAGAAAACTTTTCGGATCGTCGTCGATAAACCCGTACGTGAAAAACTGCCAAATCCATCCCTGGTGAATACCACCGGGCGTAAGGATTGCGATTTTGTACACAGCCTGGGCAAGGTTGCTTCGGAAAGCCTCCAGCAGCACCAGCACAACATAAATTGCCGTGGACGCAATCAGCAGGTAACGCAGCGAGCCTCGAAATGGAGGCAGGCTGATTGTTGAGGCAGAGGTATTTCTAGGCATTTCTTATCTTTCCGGCTCAGGGACTACGATCAGGCTCCGGTGCCCTTTGGCATCTATTGATCGTACTCCAAAAATCACGTTATCTTTGGATTCCTGTATGTCTAAATTGGTCTCAGTGGTCCGGGTAGCATTGTCCTGGGAAAACTCGGCGTCCGTGGTTTTGCGCCACAGGACTTCATAGGCGATGGCGCCGGCCGTGGGCTTCCACTGCAGCTTGGAGTCATTTTCCAGCCCCTTGGTCAAGAGTCGAACTTCCGCAGGAGGCGCGGGAGCAGACGCCAAGGCAGCCAGGGTGGCCCCATTGAGCCGGGCGACATTGCCTACGTAGTCAAAATCGACGTACTTTGGCAGATCGCCATACTCGATGCCGTTTTCCGTCCGGATGTTCTGGTGTTGATGGTGGAAGTCCTCACGATATTCGGTAAAACGGACCGCGGCAAATCCCTGCTGGTTAAAAGCGGTGTGGTCGCCGCCGCGCAGATAGCGGTCACGACGGAAAATCAGCTTCGGTGTGAACTGCCCGAAGTTGTATATTTCACTTACTTCGTGGATATAGCGTGCCAACTCGCGCGAAGCCGAATCATTCTCTCCGCCCAGGTTGCGTATACGCGTGACTTCGGCGTCCGTAGCCGCTGCGGGGAGTCCCTCAGAAAAGACCCGCACCCAATTACTGTTCTGCAGAGTATCTCCCGGAGTCTTGTTGCCGCCGACGATGTCATTGTTCAGTACGCCTTCAAGCTGCCAACCCTCGGCCTTGGCCATCTTGGCAAAATGCGAACTGCCGTTCAGTCCTTGTTCTTCGCCAGCGACAGTGAGAAATATAATGGTCGCGGGAAACTTGTGTTTGCTGAGCACACGCGCACACTCAAGGGAGACGGCCGTACCGCTGCCGTCGTCATTGGCGCCCGGGGCGGGGTTGGTGGAATTGCTATCATCGCTGTTGCGTGAGTCGTAATGGCCGGTGACCAGGTAAGTGCGCTTTGCCTGCTGCGGATCGGTGCCGCGCAGAATGGCATAGACATTCTGGAGTTCCGTGGGAACCGGGATGCGGTTCCTTGGCTGCTCGATGAAAGTGTCAGTCTTGACTTCCAGGCATCCGTTGCATTCTGATGAATAACGCTCAAATTCTGACTTGATCCAGTTCCGTGCGGCTACAATACCCTGACCGGAAGTGGCCGCGCCGGGGTTATTCACGGAAAGGGTGTGGCGTGTGCCAAAGCTGACCAGTTTTTCGATGGTCTGCTGGATCCGCTGAGGTGAAACGTTCTTGATGATTTGAGCTATGACCGGGTCCTGTTCCGGTTTGGTCCTGGGCGCATTTTTCTCTGCCGTCTGGGTTATGGTGGCAGAATGTGGTTGAGCTTTGTGGGTTGGCTTCTGGGCAACGGCCCAGGACGACAAGAGCATCAGAAGCGCAATCGGGAATGTTGGGGCCATTGTGGTACGGTGGCTCAGGGACATTTTGACCTCATTTGAGAACTTGACGGCAACCATTCAGAGATTCTAAATATAATCAATGGGCCCTTGCCACCTTTTGAGACGGCCCGTAGGAGAGAGACATGGCAATTTGCCCGGAATGCGATACAGACCTCGATGTGGATGAAGAAGAACTCGAGGAAGGTGAAATTGTTTCCTGCCCCGAGTGTGGCTCTGATTTTGAAGTTATTACCAAGAGCCCGCTTGAACTGAATCCCGTTGATGAACTCGACGAAGATGACGACGACGATGACGTTGATGAGGAAGAAGAGGAAATGTGAACATTGACCCAGGCCGAATCGGCCGAAATACGCTGGTGTGCCTCTCGGTGGTCCTGTTTGCCGCTCTCGCAGTGGCACGGGTTCAAGACGATGAGGACAAGAAGAAAAAGAAGCCGGCAAAACCGGCAAAACCCTTTGCCATCATCTTTGGCACCGCGTTCGGTCCGGACGACCACCCATTGTACGGCGTCAAAATAAAGATCCACCCAGTGGAGAAAAAGCACCCGAACTGGGACCTGTTTTCCGACCATCGGGGCGAATTTGCCGTGCACGTGCCGCCTGGGCCATCCGACTACGTGGTCCAGGGCGAAGGGGAGTACGTTCCTCTGGAGAACGGCAAACCACAAATGTCCAGGAAAAAGAAATTAAAGGGCGAAGCCAAGGTGCATATCGATAATGATGAGCGCCGCGACATCAGCCTGCATCTAACGGAGTAGGATCTTTAAAATCAATTCTGGGTGGAGACGGAGTCCAAATGAGAAGAAGTGTTTCCTGGGCCGCGATGGTGCTCGTCGTCGGCAGCGCCTTGTTCGTCCCTCCGTCTCGGGCGATGGCGGCGTGGCAGAGGGGCCCACAGAACGAGTCACGATCTCTGGTAGGCCGCGTGATCAGCAGCCAGGAAGAACCTGTGCCCAAGGCGGTTGTCTATCTCAAGAACACGAAAAACTTGCTCATCAAGACCTACATTACCGATTCAGATGGCAGCTATCGCTTCACCGCGCTCGCGGTCAATGTCGATTACGAAGTCTATGCCGAGCATCAGGGGCTGCGCAGCGATACCAAGACGCTCAGTTCGTTTGACAGCCGCAAGCAGGCCAACATCACGCTGAAGCTTCATAGCAAATAATACGGCATCGTAAAAGAAAGGCCGTTCAACAGGAACCAAATGGCGATTGACGTTCATGGCTTATGTCCCCTGCTGGCAGTCTTTGACATGCCGACCTCAATCAAGTTTTACTGTGACGGACTCGGCTTCGAAATCGTTGCCTCAGACGGGAAGCCTGCGCCGCTGTTCGATTGGGTATTGCTCCGGTTGAATGACACGGAACTCATGCTGAACACAGCGTACGATCCGGGGGAGCGCCCGCCGGTTCCCGATCCCACGCGTATTGACGCTCACCAGGACGCCGCCCTCTACTTCGGATGTCCCGACGTAGATGGGGCCTACGCCCACCTGCGAGCGAAGGGGATAAACGCGAAAGAGCCAAAGGTCGCACCCTATGGCATGAAGCAGCTGTATCTCACCGATCCCGATGGATACCTTCTCTGCTTCCAATGGCGAGCAGAGAAGCCAGCGAGCGCCCACTAACATTGACCGGAGAAACCCTAACGCAAAGAGGCCGTCCTGCTTGGACGGCCCCTTGGTTTGAATTTGCCGGAATGTTAATCCTGATCGTTCCCGGCGCGCTTCCAGTTGATGATGTCGCCCAGGGTGGTGGTAGCGCTGGAGCTTGATGCGGGACGCTTGTAGGCTTCCACATCAGCCCGGCTGGCTTCTTCGCCTACAGCGCGCAGGCTCAGGCCAACCTTCTTTTCTTCCTGGTTCATCTTGATGATCTTGAAGTCGTGCTCCTGGCCGGCTTCAAGCTGCATCGACGTCCCGTTAGCGTCGGTTGCTTCAGAGTTGTGGCACAGGCCTTCAACGCCCTCCGCGATCTCAACGAAGGCGCCGAACTGGGCCAACCGCAGGACCTTACCGTGGACCACGTCCCCAATGCGATGAGAGGCGAAGAAGGTTTCCCAGGCATCCGGCTGAAGCTGCTTGACGCCGAGTGAAAGTCGCCGCTGCTCTGGTTCGATGCCCAGAACAATGGCCTTCACCTTCTCCCCTTTTTTCAAGACTTCAGAAGGATGCTTGACCCGCTTGGTCCAGCTCAGGTTACTCACATGAACCAGGCCGTCAATGCCGTCTTCAATCTCGATGAAGGCGCCGAAGTCGGTCAGGTTGCGCACGCGGCCTTCCACCGTAGATCCCAGCGGATACTTCTCATGCAGGCTTTCCCAGGGGTTGGATTCAAGCTGTTTCAGTCCCAGGGAGATGCGGCGCTCGTTGGAATTAACGTTGAGCACGACGCATTCAATCTCATTGGCCACGATGACAAGCTTGGAAGGGTGTTTCATGCGCTTGGACCACGACATTTCGCTCACGTGGACCAGCCCTTCAATGCCTTGTTCCAGCTCGACAAAGGCGCCGTAATCGGTCACGCTCAGGACGCGGCCTTTCACGCGCGCGCCGATGGGATAACGCTCCGCGGCGTCCAGCCAGGGATCGGGCGTGAGCTGCTTGAAGCCCAGGGAGACGCGCAGTTTTTCGGGATCAAACTTCAGGACTTTGACCTGGATCTGGTCGCCAACATGGACCAGGTCGCGGGGATGCGTAAGGCGGCCCCAGGACATGTCCGTGATGTGGAGCAGGCCGTCAATGCCGCCCAGGTCCACAAAAGCGCCGTAATCGGTCAGGTTCTTGACCGTTCCTGTGAGAATGGCCTCCTCATGCAGGTTCTCCAGCGTCTTACCGCGCTTGGAGACAATCTCTTCGTCCAGGATGGCTTTGCGCGAGACCACAATGTTGCCCCGCTTTTTGTTCAGCTTGATGACCCGAACTTCAATCTCCTGGCCCTTCAGCGTCTCCAGGTTGCGTACCGGGTGTACATCCACCTGCGACCCCGGCATGAATGCCTTGACGCCGATATCGACCGAGACACCGCCTTTGACCCGCTCCACCACCGTGCCCTTGACCGGTTCCTTGGAATGGTAGGCCTTCTCAATGTTCTCCCACACGCGCACGCGCTCGGCGCGCTCGTGCGACAGCAGAACGGAGCCTTCCTCATTCTCACCGCGCTGGACCATGACTTCAATTTCCTGGCCCGGCTCGAACTTCACGTTGCCATGGGCATCCGTGACTTCGGCAATGGGGACCAGGCCTTCGGACTTGAAGCCGATGTCCACGACAACATGGGTGGCGGTGATCTTGATTACGGTGCCTTTGAAGACGTTGTCTTCACTCGGCGCCGGTTCTGTCTCAAGGGTGTACGATTCAAGCGCGGCAGCAAAGTCTTCCATGTGGGTATCTTCTTTTTTGTGAGCCACGCCCGCGGTGGGCTGCTCAACCGATTGAGTTTGAGAATTATTCTCGGACATAGGTTTTAAGTTTTCATAGGACTGTGCGGAACCAGATGAACTGCTGGTTTCACTCTCGGACGCTGTTGCGACGTTGCGGGCTGTCTGTTCTGCCAACATTCCTCTTCGTCAAGGGACCCAAAACACGCTGGAACTCACAAAGAGAGGCAGTGGTGCTGAAGGCGAACCCGGGACCCCGAGTCCCACCGGCATATTTCGCCTCCGTTTTACGCGGAAGGCAAGAAAAGCCAGCGGCCGGATCTTATGGCAGTCCTGAAAGGACCATAAGACTTCATCGACTATAACAACCGTGCGGAGTCACTGTCAAACTGCAAAAGGCCCCAAAAGGCCATCAAAATTGACTGGGACCTAAGTACATCATGGTATGGTTTTCAGGGCCATGGACTTTATGTTTACACCCTGGCGTTACGCCTATGTCACCTCGGTGGAAAGCACCGTGGACTGCGTATTTTGCAGTATTCCGCGGGGTAAAAATGATGGGTGTAAAAACGACGAGCAGGGATTTATCGTGCACCGGGGCAAGTTTTGTTTCGTCATTCTGAACGCTTATCCGTACACCTCCGGCCATACCATGGTGGTGCCCTATGAACATGTGGACCAGCTGCAGAAACTCTCCGAACCGGCAGCTCAGGAAATGATGGCCCTCACCCAGAGACTTGAAGGCGTTCTGCGCGAACTCTACCGCCCCGACGGACTCAATCTGGGCATGAACCTGGGCAAAGCCGCCGGGGCCGGTGTGGCCGGACACATCCATATGCATATCCTGCCGCGCTGGATCGCGGACGTGAATTTCATGGGCGCGATCGGCGAAACCCGCGTGCTGCCAGAAGATCTGCAAACCACGTACAAACGGATTCGAGAAAAATTCTGAATGATTTTGGAGCCGCTTTTGCGATCAGAATCTTTTTGTGTGACCCGTGTAACCCGATTAGCTCCCCCCCCGCATTCATTGATACCGAAAACTTCGATACCGAAACTTCACCAATTTATTTACTTATTTACTTTTCCCCAAAATACATTTGCTACTCGAAGTCCCTCGCGCCGTTTCGGGACAAAAAGTACCCCTGAAACGATTTGGCCCTATTTGTCACTAGACATGAAAAGCAAAAAAATGCCTGAAGGGTGGGCGGGCTGCCGCCGGCCAAGGGCTAGCTGGTTTGTTTTCACCTGGGCATGATCCGGGACAAGAAAGGGAAATCTTATGAGCCATCCAACATTGCGCCTATCCGACGGCCAGAGAGATACATCGCCTCAATTGCAGAATGACGTGAAGGAGTTGCAGACAGGCCTCAATCGCTCTGGTTTCGATGTTGACGTCGACGGAATTTTCGGCAAAGGGACCGAAGCGAGCGTCCGGCAATTCCAGGCTGATCATAATTTGACAGCAGATGGCATTGTCGGCCAGCAGACCTGGGCCGCGTTGACGCCGCCGCCGTCCCACGATCCCGACGATTCCGCCGACTCTGCAGGCGACTTTCCCACCACCTTCTCCCGCGACAATGCCGGTCTGTCCGCCCAGTTTGCTGCCGCGCTTAAGTTCAAGGCCAGCATCAATGCGGGCGCGCAGCGGATCGGAGTGCCGTCCGTCGTGGTTGCGGGGATTGGCTCGCGTGAATCAGGCTGGGGCCTGATGACCAAGCCTCCGGGCCCCACCGGCACCGGCGATTTTGGCAAGCGAAAATTTCCCACGGAGCATCGCACCGGTCCTTTGCCGCCCGACGGAGGTTTTGGGCGCGGGCTCATGCAAATCGATTTTGATGCATTTGAATTTGCCCGCACCGGCAACTGGCAAGATCCTGACGCGAACATTCATGAAGGCTGTAACGTGCTTAAATCAAACCTGGATTTGCTGGGCCGGAAGACCTCCCTGACCGGGCGCGATCTGCTGCAAGCCGCGACTGCCGCTTACAACTGCGGCGCGGGAAACGTCCTGAAAGCAGTCCGAGACAACCAGGACGTGGATTCGTTCACCACCGGCAAGGACTACTCTGCCGATGTACTCAACCGGGCCGGCTTCTTCCAGAGCAAGGGTTGGAAAAACGGGGCTTAACTCCAGGTTATCGCCGCATTGTCTGAAGGTTTGAAGGAGCGGGGGAATCACCGCGACAGGCTTTGACCTGGTGATAGGTTCCCCGTTCCCTTTCGGGAATACAAGTACGCGTTGACTTTTGCAGTATTTGCAGCTATCTAAGACAACGCCCTCTAAAAACCGACCGGAGGTAACTAAGAATGTCTCTCTCAGGGTCCGTGCAAAGCGCCGCTCCTGGCCTGCTGGGTTTTGATTCCAACACCGTCATCACCGCTGCCGTGGCGAAAAACTTTGTTGATCAGGGCTACAGTTTTTGTATTCGCTATCTGTCGCGCGGCGCTGAAGCCGCAAGCGATCTCAGCGCCGCGGAGGCAGACGTCATTCTGCAATCCGGGTTGGCGCTCATGGCTGTGCAGCATGTACGCAAAGCAGGATGGCAACCCACGAGCACCCTGGGACAGCAAGATGGCCAGGCCGCGGGCCAGAATGCCGCAACCGTTGGGTTTCCCGGTGGAGTGAGCATTTGGTGCGATCTGGAAGGCGTGCTGGCGGGGACCAGCGCGCAGGACGTCATCGACTATTGCAACTCCTGGTTCACAGCGGTGTCCGGCGCCGGTTACATTCCCGGTATCTACGTAGGCGATAGCTGCATCCTCGATGAGCAGCAGCTTTTCAGTCTGAAGTTTCAGCACTACTGGCGTTCACAAAGCAATGTGCCCAACGTCAGAAGCCGCGGATATCAGATGATCCAGTTGTTCCCTTCGGTGAACAAAAACGGTATCGGTATCGATTTTGACGTGACGCAGAACGATTACAAAAACGGACAGGCGCAGTGGTTGGTGCGGCCGTAGCCTTTCTGAAATCCCGAGCACCGCGAGGGATCGCTATAACTGGTACTCAGCTTTAGCTTTATGTGTCCTTCGTAGCGATAGGGTTCCCTCGCTTACGCTCGGGACAAGGAGCGGCCCTGAATCTCAATATACACATTGATCAGCGAAACCGCTGCAGGCGTAACGCCTGGAATGCGCGAAGCATGGCCTAAAGTTCGTGGTCGCACGCGCTGGAGTTTTTCGTTCATCTCGCGCGAGAGGCCGCTGACTTTGCCGTAGTCGAACCAGTCGGGGATGACGCGTTGCTCGGCCTTCTTCAGCCGCTCGATCGATTTGCGCTGCTGGTCGAGATAGCCGGCGTATTTGATTTCGGTCTCGACGGCCTTCATCTCATTGCGCGCGGCTGACGAAAGCTTGCGGTGGGTCGCCGCGGCATGGAACGTGTCATCCCGAACCGAAGGTGAGGGATCCGCTCCGCTGTTGCCGAGGGTGGGAGTGCTTTGGATATCAGCACCAGCAGAGCAGATTCCTCGCTCCGCTCGGAATGACACATTGCTGGTCGCATCAATCTCGGCAAAGTACTCCGTATAATTCTCTGCAACAACCGACGTGAAATCTTCAATCACGATCTCAGGACGCTTGAGCAGTTGCGCCAGCGTCGAGCCAATGGCGCTGCCCAAATTCATCCCCGGCGATGGCCCGGCTTCATCGCGAGCCGCAGCTGAATCATCGTCGTTCGCAGCGGCCGCAGAAAACGCCGCAGCCGTAGCGCGAGCCAGCCGTTCCTCACGCGCATGACCGATTTTCTCTAACATCTCCGCCGATACGCGTGTCTTCTCCATAAGCCCAGCCAGTTTCTGCGCGCGCCGTTCTTTAGCCATATAATCCGCCCATGCCTGGTCGCCGATCATACCGACGCGGCGGCCGTGCGGCGTGAGCCTTCGGTCGGCGTTGTCAATGCGCAGGTGCAAACGAAACTCGGCGCGCGAAGTAAACATGCGATAAGGCTCGTTGGTGCCTTTGCTGATCAAGTCATCGATCAGGATCGCTGTATAAGCTTCCGTGCGGTCCAGGATCAATGGTAGCTCGCTTTTAATCTTTAACGCCGCGTTGATGCCCGCCATCAATCCCTGGCACGCAGCTTCCTCATAGCCGGATGTCCCGTTGATCTGGCCCGCCAGAAACAACCGGCTGATCTTCTTGACCTCGAGCGTGCGCTCCAATTCCGTTGGATCGATAGAGTCATACTCGATGGCATAGCCGGGCCGCAGCATCTCCGCCTTTTCCAGGCCAGGAATGGACTTGATGATGGCAAGCTGCACGTCAATCGGCAGAGAAGTGCTCATACCGTTCACGTAAATCTCATGCGTGTTCAGCCCCTCAGGTTCCAGGAAAAGCTGGTGCGTGGTCTTATCGGGGAATTTAACGATCTTGTCTTCGATACTCGGACAGTACCGCGGACCAATGCTTTTGATCTGCCCGGAATACATTGGGGAGCGATGGACGTTCTCCTGAATGATGCGATGGGTCTCCGCTGTAGTAAACGCGATATAACACGGCACCTGTTTTTGCGTGATCTTCTTAGTACGAAAGCTGAACGGCGTGGGATCGGCGTCGCCCGGCTGGATTTCAAACTTTGTCCAGTCAATGCTGCGGCCATCCAGACGCGGCGGTGTGCCGGTCTTCAGACGGCAGCCACGCAGCCCAAGCAGCTTCAGCGATTCGCCCAACAGTTGCGAAGGCGGCTCTCCGCTGCGGCCGGCAGGATACGTCTGTTCGCCACAGTGAATCAGTCCGTTCAGAAAAGTTCCGGTGGTGATGATGACCGCTTGTGCGCCGACGGTCCGGCCATCGCGCAATTTGATGCCTCGTGCCGTTTTAACCCCGCAGCCGGGGGCGGCTGTGCCACACGAGTCATTCGGGCTCTGAACAGATCCACTATTTGCCTGGCTTCCCTCCGTGCCTCCGTGTCTCCGTGGTGGATTCTCTGGCTCGCCATCATGCCGACCTTCATCATCAATGATCAGCTCAGCCACTTCGGCTTGTTTGACAATGAGATTGGCCTGGCTTTCCAGGACTTCGCGCATCTTCACGCGGTATTGCTGCTTGTCACATTGCGCGCGCGGAGACCACACGGCCGGGCCGCGAGAGGTATTCAAAAGGCGGAACTGTATGCCCACAGCATCGGTGACCTCGCCCATGATCCCGCCCAGGGCGTCCACCTCACGCACCAGGTGTCCCTTGGCGATGCCTCCCACGGCGGGGTTACAGGACATTTGTGCTATCAGGTCGGCATTGAGAGTGAAAAGGGCGGTTTTCAGCCCCATGCGGGCCGCAGCCATGGCTGCCTCGCATCCCGCGTGGCCCGCTCCCACCACTACAACGTCGTATTGTTCCGTGAAGCTAGCCATTGCCTTAGAACTATCTTACAACCCAGGAGCACAGCATATTCGCCTGTACCTGCAAAATCAGGTATTCCAGTACTAAAGGCCATTCGCGCTTTGCCGATAGGACAACTAAGGAGTCAAACGCATGTCGACTGTGACCCGTTCAACCCGTAGCAGCCTGCGCAGAAAAGTAGTTTTGCCGGTCACTGTTGTCCGGCGCAATGGACAGGAAAAACAACTTGCCCACACGCTGGACGTAACGGAAACCGCTGCCCGGCTGGGCGGTTTGTGTTCTCTACTCGATCCAGGTGAAGTGATTGAGATCTGCCGCGGAACGGCAAAAGCCAAATTTCAAGTTTTCTGGATGGGCGCGCCAGGAAGCGCCATGGAAGGGCAAGCCGGTGTGCGCAGCCTTGAACTCAACAAAGGTATTTGGGGTGTCGACCTGCCTCCGGACGAAACGGATGTTGTGTCGGAGGGTGAGATCGTGCGCAAGGAGATGCCGCCGGTCCGCACCACAGCCCACCCTACCGGAGAAAAGCGCTGGCATACGCGGTTTGAATGCTCTGGTGGCGCCTCGATTCGCGCTGAAGGGTCCGCGTTTCCCGTGCACGGACAGGCCAAAGACATTGCCCAGGGCGGCGTTTACGTTGAAACCACTACGCCCCTGACGGTGAACACCGAAGTCCACGCCAAGATGAACGTGGAAGGCGTTTCCATTGAAACGATGGGCGTTGTGCGCACCAGCTATCCCATGGTCGGGATGGGAATCAGCTTTCAGAAAACAACCCCGGAAAACCAGGCCAGGGTTGGACAGGTCATTCAATTCCTTCGCAACAAGACCGGTGCGCCCAAGAATATAACCGAGCCGGCCGACGCATATTCTCCAGCGAACCGCGCAGTCCAGCCTGCGCCACTACTCCGGCTGGAAGCATATCCAACCCGCGCGCTGGCCAAGGCGTGTCGCGAATTTGTAGCGGACTTTGATGCGTGGAAAAGCACGCGGTTACCCGCGGAAATCGAAGAGCTGCGGCAGGCGATCGGAGAATTGCAGCTAAAACTTTCTCCCGTGCCACAAAATGAATTTACGGATTTGCACTCTACCCGGGGCCACGTTTAAAAAGTTTTCTCCTGTAACACTCCTTTGCCCACCAAGGCCGGAATATTGGCCTTGGTTTTTTATTTTGCCTTGTCCAGCCCGAAGGTCGCTCCCGCGTTGTGGACACAGAACAAAACGAACAACATCAGCAGCGGAATATTATCGAGCTGGTTTCCCAGATAGCGCCAGGACGGCACTCCCGCGGGCAGCACCCAGGTGGAGAACACAAGGTTCAGCATAAACAGGGCTCCCAGCACGGAAAACGGGCGCACCCAGAACCCCAGCACCATGGAAAGACCGATCAGAAGTTCAGCCCCGGCCACGGCGTACCCGGACGCGATGGGATGTTGCAGCGTGACGCGCAGAAAAGGCTTGTAAAAGCTGATGGCGCTCTCCTGCGCGAACCCGGTCACGTATTTCTCGTAGCCGCCGTGGGCAAAGTCGCGATGCATGAGTTTGTACTGGGCAAAAAACAGGAACATGATACCCACAATGATGCGCGCCACCGCCATCGCGACCGAAGACGATCCAGAATTTTTCATCCGCTGACTTCTCCCCTGGGGTTAGGATTTATTTCTGCTTGAATATACTTCCGTCTTTCATCACAAAAACCGCGCTCTTCAGTGCGTCGATGTTGTCGAGCGGATTGCCGGAGACGGCGACAATGTCGGCATACGCGCCCGGTGCAATCACGCCCAGTTCGCCTTTCATTTCCAGCAACTCGGCCGCTTTTGACGTTGCTGACTTGATGGCCTCCATCGGCGACATGCCGAATTTCACCATGTAATCGAACTCCGCCGCGATCGGCTCAGTCCACGGAATGCCGCCCATGTCGGTGCCAAAAGCGATCTTCACTCCGGCTTTCATCGCCTTTTTGAAGGACTCTTCATGTTCGTTCGCGCGTGCCCGGTCACGTTTGCCATCTTGTGTATTTTCCGGCGACCAGTCAGTGTAATAGACGCCTAGCGTCGGAACGAACCATGTACCCTGTCTCACCATCTGCGCGATGGCCGCATCGTCCAGGGAAAGGCCGTGTTCAATGGAGTCGCATCCGCCATCCAGCGCCCGATGCAGGCCGATGCCGCTGTAAGCGTGGCACGCAACTTTCTTCTGCTGGCCATGCGCTTCATCCACGACCGCTCTCAGCTCTTCTACCGTCAACGTGGGCTGTGAAACCAGCTTACCCTCCTTGTCCACCCATGAGCGATGCGTCATGTAAACTTTGATCCAGTCGGCGCCGTTCTCCAGTTGCTCGCGCGTGATCTTGCGCAATTGCACCGGACCATCGCCCAACTGCGCGCCCTTGGGCACAACAATGTCCGGATTGTAGCCTTCCAGCGGATATCCGCCGGTAACGGAGATAGCCCGCGTCACGACAAACATCCGCGGCCCGGGAATGAACCCGGCGTTGATGGCCTCTTTGATTCCGACGTCGCCATAACCGGCGCCTTCTGTTTCCACATCGCGCAGAGTGGTGAAGCCCTGTTCCAGGGCGCGCCGCGCCGCCACCACCGCCCGCGCAGCCCGATACGACGATGGATGCTTCAGCAACTGTATGTCATACCCGCCTTCTTCCGGAGCTTCACCCTGAAGAAAGATGTGCGTGTGCGTATCAATCAGTCCGGGCAGGACCGTGACGTTAGCCGGTAGGTTGATGACCGTGGCCCCGGCCGGCGGATTGCCTCCTTCGGTGACGCTGTCAATCCTGTTCCCCTTGATCACGATCAACACGTTGTGCCGCGGCTGCGCGGAAACACCGTCAATCAGCGCAGCGGCGCGGATGACAGTGATTTTGTCCGCGGCTTTCGGCTGGCCAGCGGGCTTGGCCGGCGTCTGAGCAAAGACAACGGAAGACAGCAACAGGACAAGAGCCAGAATGGCATTACGGTTTGGCATGTTCGAACTCCCTTTTGTGTATAAGCCAGATAGAAATACGCCATGGCGGTGGATTATGCAAGGTTTGTGTCGCCATGAGCAATTTGGTCCTGACAGGGCAATCGCTGAACTTATATCATCAAGAGAATGCCGTTTGAACTCCAGCCCACTTTGCCAGGTAATCTCGTCATACTCAGGCCGCTTCGGCCGGAGGATTTTCCTGACCTTTACGCCGTGGCTTCCGATCCGCTGATCTGGGAGCTGCATCCGTCCTCAGACCGATACAAGGAAGAGGTGTTCCGGGCATTTTTCCGCGAAGGGCTGGAGTCCGGCGGAGCGATGATCGCTATCGATGCCAGGACCGGAAGGGTTATCGGGTCATCGCGGTTCCACGGATTCGACGAAGCAAAAAGCGAGATCGAAATTGGCTGGACGTTCCTGGCCCGGTCCCACTGGGGCGGGGTCTACAACGGAGAAATGAAACAGCTCATGCTGCAGCACGCCTTCAAATTCGTGAACAGCGTGGTCTTTCTCGTCGGCCTGCAAAATTGGCGTTCGCAGAAGGCCCTGGAAAAAATCGGCGCGGTCCGTGTGGGATCGAGAAAGAACGACAGTGGTCGTGACAGTGTGGTCTACGAAATTGCCAAGTCCAGCTTCCGGCTCCATCCCTAGCCACAGGCGTTCAGGAAGTTCCCAATTCCAGAGTGTTACTGTTGGCCGCCGAAAAGCGTGCTCAGCGTGGAAAAGTCATAGCTCACTCCGATTTGTGCGCCAACCTTGTTCCCGCTTAGAAGATCGGTCTTGTTCGACCATTTCACCGCGATCGGTATTTTGATTCCTGACCTTGCGTTAATCGCCAACTTGGCCTGAGTCACCCAGAGAGAGCCGGCGGTTCCCAGAAGTACCTGCGCATTTCCCGGCAGCAGGATGTTCGTGCCCGGAGCGAGGTTCCCCGGAGTAATATTCAGGACACCCGGGTCCGGCTGGTATTGCCAGTAGGCGGCAAGACTGAAGGTCGCGGGAATGCGGTTGGAAGTGAGCATAAATGGCCGGTCATATTCAGCCGAAACCTGGCCATCGTGAAGGCGGCCGTATTGTGCGCCCGTCGGGACTGTGTCGTACAACGATATTCCCGCATTGATGGACAGCAAGCCAACACCCTTGGTGGGGGTGTATCCCAGGATCACGCGGAAATCGTGGGTGTCTGGTTGCGTCTGCGGCTTCGAGAAGGCGTACTCGAACGTGAGTAAGGGCTTGCCCTTGGCATTGTCCAGGATCTTGTTCCACAGGTTCTTGAATTGCGCGAGCGATAGGCTCGCATCCGCCACCTTCTGGTTGAATTGTGGGTCGTCTTTTCGTGCCGTAGCCACAGTCAGGTTGAACAAAGTTATAAAGTCCTGCCGCAGTTTTGGCAGGTTTCCGGTGTCCGCGTCCTGGCAAAACGTCTCCACGAAACTGGCGGCAATTCCCTGAAATGTTGTGTCACTCTTGATGGGATTGTTGACCAGCATCGCCATGAGTGTTTTTTGCAGGTCTTTGCTCGCGCTGTCAATTTCGGTTTTTGACTGTGCAACGGCGTTTTTCCATGCCTGGAGAAATTTAGGAGAGCGAGGATCATACGGGTTCCAGACTTGATATCGAGCGGAAATACTGGACAATTTGCCGACCGAAGAAGGGATGTTGACGCTGGTAACCGTGGCCGGTGTGGACGGATTTGCCGGGCCGGCGGTGGGCACAGCGGTGGTGCTTTGCTGATTGACCAAGAACGACGCCGATACGCCCAGATTGCGCAGAAGAGGTGTTCCGAGAGCACCCGGGCAATCGAAGCAGAGCACCTGGCGTCCCGTCAAAACGCGAAGCAGACCGTCCAGATTTCCGCTGAGCGTTGCTCCGTTTCCGTTCACGGTCCGGGTCAAAGCCCCGGACTCCAGGGCAAAGGCAAGGATCGCCGGCAGGCCCGCTTTTTCCACCAGATCGGTTGTGCCGCTTGACTTGGCGGGAGCTTCCGTCTGTTTGTCGGGCCGGTTTTCGTTGGCTGAAGTTAACGTGGCCACGCTTGCCGGCGAGTTGTCGGGTGTTTTCGGAAGGGCCGCCAGCGCATTCTGAAAGGCAACGTCATTCGCCATCAGAGCAATGAAACGGTCCGGCGAGGAGTCCATCACAAAAATGATGGTTCTTAAATCGCTCTTGACCTGAAGACTGTTGCGATCGACCTTTCCGTCGACTCTGTTGGTGAAAGCGTCCTTGAGAAACTGGTTCATGTCCGCGCAAAAAGAAGCAAAAGGATCCTCCTCTTTCGCGCAGACGAACTGCGGAGCGACTGCGGGTAGTACTTGAAACGCAGATGTAGACGCGGCATGAAACATTGCCGCAAGGCCTGGTTGCGGCGCCGGCCCATTGGCTTGGCCCATGGCCGGAACGGTGATGAGTAAACAGGCCAACGCCGCCAGATTCAAGCGGAGCAAACGCACGTGCATCTTCTTTCTCCTAAGTGGCGATGATGTCAAAGCTGACGGCAGCGTGGATACCGCTTCCGAAAGATAGGATCGGTTGCGTCTTGCCCTGTCCGCAGTCTTCCACGATCTCCATCGCTTCGGAGGCGGGCGGAGGCAACAAGACCAGCATGACCGTATTTCTTCCTGCTGGAACACTGAACGACACGCTCTTCGTCCCCTGGTCAATGTTGGGTGTTAAATCCGTGTTGTTCAAAGAAGCTCTCTGCAGGATGGCAGTGGCGGCAATCAGCTTAATGGTTACTTTTGAATTTGCAGCACAAGCAGGTAGCAATCCGCTCAGGTCCAACGAACAGGCCATAATTCTCTCTCAGAAAGAAATTGCTAGGGTACATTTGGCCCGAGGGGCTATGGGATGTCAAGCTTCAATTCCAAATTCTGTAGGCAAAGTATGTTCACTAACGAGCGAGAGGAAGGTCGGCTGAGAGCGGAATTCGCGGAGGAGTAATTTCGCCGAGGGCGGTTTTTTTATTTCGCGTTGATGCCTTGAGCCTGATGTCTGCGTGGGCGCCCAGAAGATGGCCGTAATAGAGCAGCTTGGATACGCTCAACAGAGAAAGTTTCCCGCGCAGCAGCTCGCTGACTCGCGGCTGCGGAATATCAAAAAGTTTTTCAAGCTGCCGGGGAGCGATTCTCTTTCTCCTGATGAGCTTGAGGATGTCCTGGTGCAGATCGGCCTTCAGCTTAAGCTCCAAACGGTCTTGTGCGCTCATATTAAGCTCATCGAGAACGCTTCCCCGGGTCCGATGGGCGATGGTCGAGTGGACGATCAGTTCCTTGTTCTTGTTTCTCAAACATTTCTCCCGTATCTACCTGCTGGTTTTGATATAGACAATTTGCGTCAATCGTAAGAATAAACAGTTGTGGGCGAAACGGTAAAATCGTGGCATCATAATTGATATGGCAAGGCCTCTAAGAAAAGCGGCGACCCAAGATCGTAAGGCGAAGAAGACCTTTACACTCTCCCGCGAAGCGGTCAGTTTTCTGGAAGACGAGACCCGGAAGCGCGGCGTGGCGTCTGTCTCCTTGGTCCTCGAAGATTTGATTCAAGAGCGCCGTAAGCGTAGCAGCACCAAAAACATAGACGCCGCTATTTCGGCTTATTATGACTCTCTTTCTGACGAAGAACTGGCGGAGGACAAGCGGTGGGGTGAGTTCGCAGAAAGCCAAATTCCCCACGACTAACTCACCGGCAGGCCATGGCAGCTTTAACTGCTTCGGCCATTTCGCAAATTTTGGAATTCGATAGCCTTCGCAATCCCACCCTCGGCTCCCGGAGTTGGTCCTTCCTTATCACGGTTATGTTCTCTGCACGCTCACAGGATGCCTCTTGCAGACCAGTTTCCCCCGGTGAAAGATAAATCTGAGTCGGCACATCTTTGTGGATCGTTGTCGTCAAAGGCACAACCATAACGGTATTCGCGCGCTGGTTTTGGTTGCGTCCGTCGGCAGAGACAACCACGACAGGTCGCGGCCCTTTGCCCGGAGGATCCGTTGGAAGCTGGTGCACGCGGGTATCCTGGCGCGGATCGCGGAGGCAGGCGGCCCAGTCGCGCGTCAGATGATGGCGCTGATCGAAGGCCCGCAAGGGCAACAGACCGGCATCGCTGGTGATCTGGCCGCCGGAAAAATCAGCTCGAA
>WNGQ01001440.1_pt1 | contig 37595 bp, 37 predicted proteins | sample 5407661 | NCBI WGS metagenome assembly WNGQ01 (sample SAMN13153382, study PRJNA577476) | soil metagenome | isolation source: 60 cm soil or saprolite under Garry oak tree replicate 2 | place: USA:California | collected 2016-06-15 | reverse complement strand
ACGCGCGCGTCGCGTGCGAGACAGCTATCACCAAAGGCCTCTGCGTCGTCATCGGTGAGGTCACCACTCATGCCGACCTCGACATCCAGCGCACCATCCGCGACACGATCCGCGCCATCGGATACAACGACGAGGCGATCGGGTTCGACGCCGACCACGCGCTGATCCAGGTCTATCTCAAAGAGCAGTCACCCGACATTGCCGCCGGCGTCAACCACTCGCTCGAAGAGCGCGAGGGCTCGCAAGGGGCCGATCCCTTTGAGCTGCAAGGCGCGGGCGACCAGGGCATGATGATCGGCTTCGCGTGCCGCGAGACGCCGGACCTCATGCCGCTCACGATCTCGCTGGCGAATCGCCTGGCCAAGAAGCTCGCCGAGACCCGGCGTAGCGGAGAGCTGCCCTTCTTGCGTCCGGACGGAAAGACGCAGGTCACCGTCGAGTACGAGTACGGCAAGCCGCGGCGCATCGAGGCCGTCGTCATCTCGACGCACCATGCGGCAAGCGCCACGCAGAAGGAGATCGCCGAGGGCGTCCGCGAGCTGGTGATCGACCCGGTCCTGAAGGGCCAGGTCGTCGACGCTCAGACCAAGATCATGGTCAACCCGAGCGGATCCTTCGTCCTTGGTGGACCGGCCGCTGACGCCGGCCTCACGGGACGCAAGATCATCGTCGACACGTACGGTGGCGTGGCGCGCCATGGCGGCGGCGCGTTCAGCGGCAAGGACCCGAGCAAGGTGGACCGTTCAGCAGCTTACGCGGCGCGGCACGTGGCCAAGAACCTGGTCGCGGCCGGGCTGGCGGAACGCTGCGAGGTGCAGGTCTCCTATGCCATCGGCCGTGCGCATCCGACCTCGATCGCGGTCGAGACGTTCGGCAGCGGGACCAAGCCCGAAGAGGAGCTGCTTCAGCTCATCCGGCGGCACTTCGACCTTCGCCCCGCCGCGATCATCGCGAACATGGACCTGCTGCGTCCGATCTACCGGCAGACGGCCGCGTACGGGCACTTCGGCCGGGACGACCTCGGCGTGCCCTGGGAGATGACGAACAAGGTCGACGCGCTGCGCGCAGACGCGACGGTCGCGGCCCGCCAGAGCTAAAGACGACGGTCCGTCTCCGCGTCCGCGACACGCTGACGCAGCGGCGGGCGTTGATCGCGCCTCGCGGCCGAAAGCCCGTGACGATCTACGTGTGTGGCGTGACCCCCTACGACTCCGGCCACATGGGGCATGCCTTCACGTTCTCGATGTTCGACGTGCTGGTTCGGTTTCTCGAGGCCAACGGAGCGCGTGTCAGGTACGTACAGAACATCACCGACGTCGACGATCCGCTGTTCGAGCGGGCGCGGCGCGACGGGATCGACTGGCGCGAGCTCGCCGAACGGGAGACAAAGGTCCACATTCGCGACATGACCGTCCTCGGCTGGCGGCCCCCCGATTTCATGCCGCGTGTCTCAGACGAGGTCAAGCCGATCGTGGCCGCGGCGTCAAAGCTGCATGCGAAGGGTTACGCGTACATGACGGACGCCCTCTATTTCGACACGAGCAAATACCGCGGATACGGCCGGCTGTCGCATCGCACGCGCCGCTCGATGGTGCGCAAGCTGCGCGAGGAGGGCCTCCTGGGCAAGGTCGGACCGCACGCGAAGCGGGACCTGCTCGACTTTCCTCTCTGGCGACCCTCCGGGCCGGGCGAGCCGGCGTGGGCGTCGAAACTCGGGGAGGGCCGGCCGGGCTGGCACATCGAGTGTTCGGTGATGTCGATGCGCTATCTCGGCGCGCAGATCGACGTGCACGGCGGCGGTCGCGACCTGGAGTTCAGCCACCACGAGTCGGAGCGCGCGCAGTCGGAAACGTTGACCGGCAAAGCGCCGTTTGCGCGGGCCTGGGTGCACACGGGGATGGTCCGCTACGAGGGCCGCAAGATGAGCAAGTCGCTCGGCAACCTGGTCAAGGTGAGCCAGGCGCTTCAGCGAGCTCCCGCCGCGGCGGTCAGGCTTTACCTCGTCTCCCACCGCTACGGTCACGACTGGGACTTCGACTGGGGAGGCCTCGCCCGGGCGTCGCGGCTGGTCGAGCGGCTGCGCAAGCTGCTGGCCGACGACGCCCGCGCATCGCGTGCGACGAAATCCAAGACGCCTCCCGGTCGCGCGCTGATGGCGCAGTTCAAACGCGCGCTCGAGGATGACATGGACACCCCCCGCGCGGTCCGCGTCCTGCGCGCGGCCCTGCGTCAGAGCGACGCGGCCGCGGTTCGCGCGATGCTGGCGGTGCTGGTCGGGACCGCTTCTCTGACCTAGGCCACCTCGAGCGGCGAGCCGCAGTTGGGGCATTCCATGTTCGCGTCGAGCTGGACCTTCGTCTCGCAGACTGGGCAGAGAACATCGGTCGTCGCGATTGCGGCGGCCTCTTCCGCGCGGGCTTCGGCCTCGATCTCACCACGCACCAGTCCGAGGTCGAGCGCCGGCGCGCCGCAGTTGAGGCACACGTAGCTGGGCTGCGTGACCCGGTGGTCCTGGTAGACGCCGGCCGAGTCGACCTCGACCTCCGCGAAAAGGGCGCGAAACAAGGTGCCGCCGCAGCGGCGCGAGCAGACCAGCAACATTCCTAGCCGAGCCTACGACGAAGCGTTGCCGTCCCGGCGACGATCACCAGGATGGCGAACCCGGCCACGACCGCCGCATCGACCTGCAGCGACGGCCACGTCAGGTCCGCGCCTTTGACCATGATGTCGCGCATGCCGTTCACGGCGTAGGTGAGTGGGAGGACGTTGGAAAGCCATTGCAGGGCGGTGGGTTCGGTGGAGACCGGGAAGATGATCCCCGACAGCAGAACCTGCGGCACGATGACGAGCGGGATGAACTGCACCGCCTGGAACTCGGAGCGAGCGAACATGCTGAGGAAGATGCCGAGGTTGACCGCGGCGACCACCATCAGCGCCTCCATGCCGAAGATCAGGAGCACGTTGCCCTGGTTGTGGATCCGCAGCACGGCAAGCGCAAAGATGAGCACCTCCACCGCCTGCACCAGTGCGATGACCGTGAATCCGAGCATGTAGCCGACCACGATCTCCCCGCGACGCAAGGGACTCGCCATCAAGCGCTCCAGGGTCCCCTGTGATCGCTCGTTGAGGAACGAGACGATCGTGATCACGAAGACGAGGAAGAACACGACAAGGCCCACGAAGGCGGCGCCGAAGTAGTCGAGGGTGTCGTAGTCCGAGCCGCCGTAGAGGTAAGAGACCTTCGGCTGGAAGCTCACGCTGCGTCCCGCCACACGCGAGGCGAGCATGATCAACGCCTGCTGAAGCGCCTGCATCACCGGCGCGTCTTCACCCGGCTGAGATCCTTCGAGATGGACCTCGGGGGACACGTTTCCGTTCTGCGCCTGCTGGCTGAAATCGGCCGGCAGGACGATGTACGCAACGAGCGACCGGTCCTTGAGCTTCGCGTCGCCGTCGGCGGAGTTGATCTCGCTGGTCGTGATATGGCTCGACTGCTTCAGCGCGTCCGCAACGACCACGCCGAGTGGACCCGAGTCCTGGTTCGCGATGCCGACCGCCGGAGAGCTCGACGAGCCTCGCATCAGATAGCCGAGCAGACCAAGGATCACGATCGGCGCCACGAAGAGCAGCGCGAGCGTGCGCCGGTCGCGGCGGAATCCCTGGAGCAGTCTTCGGGTGATCGCGCGAATGCGGTGGCCGCTCATGACTCTTCCCTCCTGCCCGCGAGCGAGAGGAACGCCTCCTCGAGGTTCTGTGATCCTCCCTGCGCGCGGATGTCGGCGGGAGCGCCCTCGGCGAGCAACCTGCCGTACTGGATCAGGCCGAGTCGCTGGCAGCGGTCCGCCTCGTCCATGACGTGGCTCGACACGATGATCGTCGTGCCATCCGCCGCCATCTGGCGGAAGTAATCCCAGAACTGGACGCGGAGCTGAGGATCGATGCCGACCGTCGGTTCGTCCAGCAGCAGCAGCTCCGGGCGGTGGACGAGGGCGCACGCGAGCGAGCACCGCTGGCGCAGGCCTCCGCTGAGGGTCGCGACCACCGAGCCGCGGCGCTCGTAGAGCTGCACAAGCTCCAGCGCGTCCTTGACTCCTGCCTCTGCTCCGTTGATCGCGGCGAAGAACCCGACGTTCTCCTCCACCGACAGTGCGGGGTAGAGCGCCGCCTGCTGCGTCATGTAACCGATGTGGCGCAGCACGGCGACGTTCGGCATTCGCTGGCCGAGTACGGTCACCGTACCCGCGTGTGCCTCGAGCAGCCCGCACACGAGCCGGATCAGGGTTGTCTTCCCGGCGCCGTTGGGCCCGAGCAGTCCGTAGATCTCTCCGCGCCGCACCCGCAGCGTCACCCCGTTCAGTGCTTTGAAAGCGCCGAACGACTTGGACACGTTGTCCATATTCACGGCGTAGGTCTCACTCATCTCCTTTCTCCTCAATGACCATGGCGCGAAGCCAGGTCTTGGCAAGCTCTGTGACGGCCTTTTCCCCGTCAACATCCAGGCCGAGCACGCGTTCGGCGAGCGGCCTGGTCAGGATGTGAAAGAGGACTGGACCGATGAACGACTGCAGGGCGAGCAGTGGATGCATCCGCCGCAGCCGGCCGGCGGACATCTGGCTGGACACATACATGGTGAGCAGCCCGACAACCTTGGTGATCGCCCCCGCCGCAGCCCGCTCCGTTTCGGGCGCCAGGCCGCTGACCTCGAAAAAGAGCGCACGAATCAGGCCGCTGCGATTTTCACCTGCGGAGAACACCGAGCGGTATGCCGTTCGGGCCAGCTCGGGCATCAATTTCGCCGGCGGCTCGTCCGGGCGGGCGAGCAGCAGCCGTGTCACAGGCTCTAGTGGGGAGTAAGAGTCGATGAGCCCGGTCAGGAGTGGCGCCTTGCCCGGAAAGAGGCGATACAGGGTGGCGCGCGAGACGCCGGCTTGCGTTGCGAGCTCGTCCATCGACATGACGTTCAAGCCGTGCGCGCCGACCATCTCCGCAGCCGCGCTGAGAATCCGTTCCCGCGCGTCGGGCTCGGGCGCAACCTCGAGGGCGTCGAGCAGCGCCTCGCGCGACTTGAAGTGGCGGTAGAAGCTGGCCCGGGACACGCCTGCGGCCCGAGCGAAATCGTCCACGGTCGGCCTGTCCCGCTCGGCGAGCGCCCGCGGCGCGAGCTCGACGATGCGTTCCCGAACCGTCATGAGACGAGACTAGACTAGACGTCTAGTCTTGTCAAGTATCAGCACTATCCATTAGCTTGCAGACCAACCGGTCATGCGCACCATGGAGATCGCGACCACCGGGCCGGCGGGGCGCGCCGCGCGGTACTGGTCATACCGTTCAACGAGCAGCGCGATCGCGCGGTCGGCGTCCGTTCCGTCGTCGACCACGCGCGCAGTCCCGTCGACCCGCACCCACCACAACCGGCTCCAGTCCTCGTCGTAATGGTCGACCAGCACGGCCACCTCAGGGTTGGCCGCGATGTTCCGCAGCCGCTTCAGGTCGGTAGTCCGCTTCGGCTTGGCGTCGACCGCGAAGTAGATCGTGTCGCCGTCGACGGCGAAGGTGATGGGCACGATGTGCGGCGTTCCGTGGGTGTCCGCAGTCGCGAGCCGGGCGACGCGCGCCGAGGAAATGCGCTGTCGCATCTCCGTCGCCTCCATCGAACGAAGTATCGTTGACGCCGTGCAGCGGCTCCGCACATACACAGTCGACGAGGCGAACCGCGAGCTGCCGCGCGTGCGCCCGATCGTGGCGCAGATCGCGGAGCTGTCGGCACTCCGTCCCGACCTCGAGGAGCAGCTGCGGATGGCCGAGTATGCGGTGCAGCGCCCCAGCGCCAACGGCGAGGACAGAGAGCGCCAGCAGCAGGCTCACGACGCCGTCCAGGGCGCAGAGGAGGAGCTGCTCAAAGCGGTTTTGAACCTCAACAGCATGGGCATCCAGCTCAAGGGCCCGCTCGAGGGGCTGATCGACTTTCCCTCCTATCGCGACGGCGAGCTGATCGAGCTGTGCTGGAAGCTTGGAGAAGAGCGCGTCGAGCACTGGCACCGGGTCGGCGAGGGATTCGGGGGCCGGAAGAAGCTCTAAGGCACAGCCAGCTCGGCCATCGCCCGAGCAGTCCCCTCCTCGACGGTCATTACCTGGCCCTCCTTCCAGGCGCTTTCCGCATCCACCGAAGAGATCGACTGAGTCCAGTCGCGGCCTTCGTTGACGCCCGCGATGTTGGCCAGTTTTGTCCCGGTCGCGTCGCGCCCTGCCGCCGCAGCGCCTGCAAGCCGCAAGGCGCCGGGCAGGTCGCCCGACAGCTCATCGAAAGCGGCGGCGTCGTCGATGAGGAGGATCATGCCGGTCAGGTCGCCGGCCTCGGCGAAGATGGAAAGCCCCTCGCGTATGCACCATCGGGCCGCCTCGACGTCCTTCTCCTGCAGGGCGACCAGGGCTCGCGTGTGCACGGCCCAGCCCAGGCCGAAGCGGTCGTCCAGCTTGCGGTAGAGGGCGATCGCCTCGTCGAGCGTGACCGCAGCTTCGCGCAGCCTCTCGGACAGGTTCTGCCCGTTGCCGATGGCCCACAGGGAGCGCGCGATGCCGGCCTGATCGCCCAGCTCGCGGTAGATAGCCAGCGCCTCCTCGACGATCTCGATCATCTCGGGCAGGTTTGCACGCGAGACGAGCCTTGGAAATGCGTTGTTGTACAGCGCCGTCGCGAGCTTTCGCTTGTCCCCTCCGGCCCGCTCGAGGACGAGGTTTTCGTCGTACATCGCCTGAGCAGCGGCCATGTCCGCCTGCCAGTAGGCGATGCCCGCACCAGCTTCCAACGCTCGCGCCCGATCATCGGGTTCGACCTGCTCGGAAGACATGGCGAGGATCGAGTCCATTCGCGCCCGCCCTTCGCGGAGGTGCCCACGCATCTGCCAGAAGCGCCAGAAGGCGGCGCCCAGGCGCATCGCGCACGCTGCGTCGCCGCTGGCGACGACCCAGTCGAATGCCGCCCTGAAGTTGTCGTGGTCACGCTCGAGGCGGTCCAGCCACTTCTTCCGATCCGGCCCGAAGACATGCGGTGCCGCCGACTCCGCCAGCGCCTGGTACGCGCCGGCGTGAAGGTGCTTGATCGCGGCGGCCTCACCGCTTTCCTCGAGGCGTTCGGCGGCATACTCGCGCCTGGATCGCCTGCTCCGCAGACTGCCTCGGCCTGCTCCAGGTTTGCCCCCCGCGCGAAAACGGAGAACCGCCTGAAGAGACGCCGGTGCGGCTCGTCGAGCAGGTCGTAGCTCCACGCGATCGCACCCGCGAGCGTTTGTTGGCGGCTCGGCAGGTCTCGCGCGCCCGAGCCAAGCACCTTCAGGCTCGTCTCCAGCCGGCCCAGCAGAGCTTGCGGCGCGAAGAGCTTGACCCGCGCGGCGGCCAGCTCGATGGCGAGCGGCAGTCCGTCGACACGCTCGCAGATGCCGGCCACGGCCGGCGCATTTTCATTCGTGACTCGGAAGTCGGGCTTGACGGCGACAGCCCGCTCGATGAACAGCTTCACCGCCTCGTACTGCGACAGCGCCGAAGGCGACGTCTTGGCTCGAGGATCTGGCAGCCCCAGCGGCTGAACCGCGAGCTCCTGCTCGCCATACACGTGAAGCACGGCGCGGCTGCTGATCACCGCTTTCAGCCCTGAGCCCGCGTGGAGCAGGTCGGACACGACGGCCGCGCCGTCGGGCAGGAGCTGCTCGTAGTTGTCCAGCACCAGCAGCACGTCCCTGTCGCGGAGGTAATCGATCGCTGCGTCGAGCGGGTTCCGGTTGCCCGTGACAGCGACCCCGAGCGTGTTGACGATGACCGAAGGCACGAGCCCGGGATCCTGGACCGCCGACAGCGGTACGAAGTACACGCCGTCGCGAAAGTCCTGCACCACGTCGGCGGCCAGCTGCAGGCTGAGCCGGGTCTTGCCTATGCCGCCGGGCCCGGTCAGGGTGAGCAGCCTCGTCCCGCGAAGCAGCCGCTTCGCCTCCGCGACGTCGGCCTGGCGACCGACGAAGCTCGTGAGCTGCGTGGGGAGGTTGTTCGGCGTCGAGTCCAGAGTGCGCAGAGCGGGAAAGCGATCCGGTGCGCCATCGATGACGAGCTGGTACAGGCGCTCGGGTCGGGCGAGGTCTTTCAGGCGATGGGTGCCCAGGTCGCGCAGCGAGAGGCCGACAGGCAGGTGCTCGTCGACGAGGGCGCGTGTGGTTTGGGACACGACGACCTGGCCGCCGTGCGCAGAGCTCGAGACACGGGCGGCGTGGTGGACGTCCAGGCCGATGTACTCCTCTCCTACGAGCGGAGCTTCACCCGTGTGCAGCCCCATGCGAACACGAAGGGCGACGCCTTCCGGCCACTCGTGCTTCGCGAAGTTCCTCTGCGCGTCTGCCGCCGCCTCGCATCCATCGACGGCGCTTTCGAAGACGCAGAAGAAAGAATCTCCCTCGGTGCGCAGCTCTCGCCCTCGCTTGCCCTGAAACGCCGCTCGCAGGATCGCGTGGTGGTCGGTCTGCGCCTTTACGTAGCGCTCGCCTACTTCCTGCATGAGGCGGGTCGATCCCTCGATGTCGGTGAACAGGAACGTGACGGTGCCGGTCGGAAGCGTCACTGGGCCGTGCGGCTCAACGCCTCAACGAGAAGCGGCTGCAGGAATGAGCCGAGCTCACGCTGATACTCGGGTTCCTCGTACTGGAGCATCCGGTGCGGGTGCATCAGGTGCTCTTTGACCTTGCCTCCCATCCGCAGGTACAGCGCGGGGTATGGATCGTCGCGCCCATTGGCCTCGAGCGCGATGGCGACAGCATCCTGGCCCTCGAGGTCGTCGACGAACTGCGCGAGCGGTCGGATCCCTTCGTCCGCGATTCCCTGCGAAGGGTCGATGCTCACGACGCGGGCGAGATACGAACGCTGGTGCCACAGCTCCGGACCGCGGCTCGCCTCGGCGAGGAGGAGCGGCACGACCTGATCGGGCTTCAAGGCGCGCTTTTCCAAACGCTTTCCGAACCGAGACTCCGCGATGTGGCGGGCGAGCACGCGAGCGTTGTAGCGGTATCCCTGCACAGCGCCGGAGTTGCTCGGGATTCCGTGCTTGCGTAGTCCCTGCGAGCCCTGCATGATCGTGCCCGCAAAAAAGATCCCCGGCACCGACGCGCTCTCCCAGAACGGTGTCTGCGCCGGGAGCCTGCTCTGACCGAACGTCGCGACGCCGAGATCGGGCAGGTCGCGCAACGGGGTGACGAAACCGGTTGCGGCGATGACGTCTTCGACCTCGAAGTTGAAGTCGTGGCCGTCCTGCGGGCTACTGGTCTTGACCAGGTAATGGCTCGCCACGCGCTCTACCGATTCGATGGACGCGTCGAGGACGAGCACTCCGCCCGCCAGGGCCCAGTCCTCATACGGCTGGACGTAGCGCGCTCGCACCCCCACCAGCGACCGCGTGTCGACCGAGAGCTTGGTCGGACTCGGTGACGCGAGCACGATCTGGCGCGCCCAGGGGAGGAGGCCGGTCGCGATCTCGAATCCGGAGTTCTGCTTGCCGACGATGAACACGCGCCGGTCCGCGTACGTCTCGGCTGGACGAAGGTCGCCATACTGCTGGACGCCTTCGACGACGAGCGCTGACGGGCGCCACGGCTCCGCGACCCCCACCGCGAACACGACCGTCGGCGCGCGGTACTCCCCGTCGGAGGTGACCAGCACGAAGTCGTCGCCGTCTCGCCTCGTCGACTCCCAGCGGCACCCGTACCTCACCGACAATCCGGTCCGCTCCACGAACGTCACCAGGCCGCGCTCCATCTCGGGGCGGGATGGAAAGTAGGAAGTGCCGTCCATGACCGTCGGCATGATCGCCCGGTTGGCGTCCTCGTCTGGAAGCAGGCTGTTCCAGTCGTATCGCTCGTACTCGGTCGACCCACGCTTGTGGTCGGCGAACGGCTTCGTCCAGCTGAGCATCCGCTGGAAGATCGGCCACCGTCGAAACATGCCGCCGGGTGAAGGGTCCTGCGAGATGACCGCGTGGTCGATGCCGAGCCGGCGCAGGCTGTACGTCAGCTGCAGCGCACCCGGACCACTTCCGACAACCACGAGCGAGTAGCGCCCGGGTGGAAACGGCGCCTCCGTCAGCTGAGCCACCGGGTCGTCGTACGGAGCTTGCGCGCCTCGCCCTGGAGAACACGGAACATTACGTGGGGATGCGCAACGAGGAAGTCCTCGAGCGCATTCGGGGGAAGCACGAGACAGCGAAGCGGGCGGACCGCGACCACGTCGGCGGTGGGTGGCTCGCCGAGCAAGCACGAGATCTCGCCGAAGTAGTCTCCTGGCCGGAGCGTCGTCCGGTCCTTGCCGTCGACGCGGATGCTCGCAGAGCCGTCGACGATCAGGTAGAAGCCCGTGGCGGTTAGGCCCTGCCGGATGATTCGCTCGCCCTCCGAGAAATAGACCTCACCGAAGGTCTGGACGACGTTCTCCAGCTCAGGCGTGGACAGGTCCGCGAACAGCGCGAATCCGGACAGGATGTCGACGACGTCCTGGCGTACTTCCACTTCCCCTCAGAGGGGAAGCTTAGACGGACGGCGGGTAGGGCTCGGCCCGTTCCCTCACCACCGGCCCCCGCACCGCCTCGAAGACCGCCCTAGCGACCCCCGCGGCGTCCAGGCCATGCTCTCTCAGGATGTCCGCCGCCTTGCCCTGGGGCAGGAACGCGTCGGGCAGCGCAAGCGTTCGGACCCGCCCCGCCAGCCCGTGGGGAGCAAGGGCTTCCAGGACCGCTCCGCCGAATCCGCCCGAGCCGACGTTGTCCTCGACCGTGACGACGAGCGGGTACGCGCGGGCCCAATCGGCGATCCGCGGATCGACCGGCTTGATCCATCGGGCGTTGACGACACCGCAGGACACGCCCTGCATCTGAAGGCGCTCGGCTGCCTCGCCCGCGACCTCCACCATCCTGCCGACCGCGAAGATGACGGCGTCGGCGCCCTTGCGAATCTCCTCCCATCGGCCGACAGGCAAGGGCTCGACCGGGAGGTCCGGCGTCGCCGGCGCGGGTCCTTTCGGATAGCGGATCGCGATCGGACCGTCGGTGTCGAGGGCCGTCTCCAAGAGCGCGCACAGCTCAGTCGCGTCCTTCGGCGCCGCGATCTTCAGGTTGGGGATCAGGCGCAGGTAGGAGAGGTCGAAGATCCCGTGGTGTGATGCGCCGTCGGGGCCGGTGACGCCGGCGCGGTCGATCACGAAGACGACCGGCAGCTTGTGAAGCGCGACGTCCATGATCGTTTGGTCGAACGCGCGCGCCAGGAATGTCGAATAGATGCACACCACCGGATGCAAGCCGGCCATCGCCAGGCCCGCGGCGAACGTGACCGCGTGCTGCTCGCATATCCCCACGTCGAAGAAGCGGTCGGGAAACTCTTTGGCGAAGTTGAGCAGCCCGGTGGACGACGCCATGGCGGCGGTGATCGCGCAGACCTCGGGCCGCCTCGCCGCCGAGGTCATGAGAGCTTCGCCGAAGATGTCGGTGTAGGTCATCTCGGTGGAGCGGGGCCGGCCGGTCAGCGGATCGAACGCGCTGACGCCGTGCAGCTTGTCCACCTCGTCCTCGACCGCGGGCCCGTAACCGTGACCCTTCTCCGTGACCACGTGCACGACGACCGGCTCGCGCAGCTTCTTGGAGCGGTTCAAGACCTCTTCGAGCGCGGCCTCGTCGTGGCCGTCGACGAGACCCGCGTACTTGATGCCGAGCGACTCGAACATGGTGGAGGGCTGCAGCAGCTGCTTGAGACCTTCCTTGACGCGATACGCAGCCTGGTCCGCGGAATGCCCGACCAGCGGCAGGTCGCGCAGCAAGCGCGAGATCTCGTCCTTGATGCGCTCGTAGCGAGGATCAACTCGGAGCTGCGAGAGGTGTCGTGCCAGGCCGCCGACGGTGGGCGCATAAGACCGGCCGTTGTCGTTGATCACGATGATCAGGTTCGGCGGCTGGAGGTGGGCGATCTGGTTGAGCGCCTCGTAGGCCATCCCGCCGGTGAGCGCGCCGTCGCCGATGACGGCCACCACGAATCCGCCGATCCGCTTGCGCAGCCTCGCCTCCGCAATTCCGAGCGCGTAGCTCAGTGACGTCGAGGCGTGGCTGTTCTCGACCAGGTCGTGCTCGGATTCATTGCGGGACGGATAACCGGACATGCCGCCGGCCTGGCGCAGCTGCGGAAAAGCCGCCGCCCGTCCCGTCACCAGCTTGTGCACGTACGCCTGGTGGCCGGTGTCCCAGACGATCGCGTCCTTCGGGCTGTCGAACACGCGGTGCAGCGCAAACGTCAGCTCGACGACTCCCAGGTTTGGAGAAAGGTGGCCTCCCGTGCGCGAGGTCTGCTCGACGAGGAACGCGCGCACCTCGGTCGCCAGCTCGGCCAGGCGCGCCTGATCGAGCGCTTTCAGGTCGGCGGGGGAGTGGATCGTCTCCAGCAGTCCCACTTTTCTACTAACGCTCAGCGCCCGCCATGAGTTCTGCCCGGGGTGACCTTCACGGCCTGCTAAGCGTAGACAACCGCGCCCGAGATCACGCCAGGTGTTCGGCGACGAGCTCCAGAACATGAGCCACGCGAAGATCCATCCCGCGCGTCCGGGCCGCGGCGGCGATGTGCATCAAGCACCCTGGGTTGTCGGAGGCGACGACCGCGCATCCCGTCTTGCCTATCGCATCGAGCTTCCACTCCGCGAGCCGGTCGGCGACGCGAGGCCACTCGAGGCTGAAGCTGCCGCCAAAGCCGCAGCAGTTGGCGATGTCGGGAATGTCGACCACCTCGTAGCCCGCGAGCTCGAGCACGCGGCGCGGCTCGTCTTTGAGGCCGAGCTGGCGTAGCGACTGGCAGGAGTCGTGGTAGGCGATCTTCAGGCTCATCCGGTCTTCGGGCACCGGACCCCACTCCGGCGAGTCCATCGTGATGGCGCCGAAGCAGGAGGCGGAGGGCGTCACGATCAGACCCTTGGAATCCTGAAGGCTTTGCGCGAGCCATGTCGTCAATTTGTGGGCACCTTCGAAGTCGCCGGCGTTGGCTGCGATGAGGCCGCAACACCACTGACCCTTGGGAAATCCAACCTGGAATCCCGCCGCGGTCGCGATTCTATCGAGCGCGACGGCTGAATCCGGCCAGATGCGGTCGGCCAGGCACGAGGCGAAGATGGTCAAGGGCTCGCCGTCGACCGTGCTCGGACGGACTCGATCGCGATATGGGGTCCGCGCCAGACGCGGTGTTCCCGGGACCAGCCCGCTGAAGGGGGCCGCGGCTCGCATGAGTCGGTCGGCGAGCTGCGGCCGCTCCCACATGCCGAGCACGGCGCGCTTCCGCAGCGACTTCCTGCCTGAGCGGCGGTGCTCGAGAATGAGCCGCGGGAGCGGGATGTCGACGGGGCAGATCTCCTGGCACGCGTTGCATTGGGCGCAGAGGGTGTTGGCGAGGTCGGCGTCCTGCAGGCCGTGATGGAACGGTGTGAGGACGAGGCCGATCGGTCCGTTGTAGATGTGGCCGCCGAACTGGTGCCCGCCGACGGCCATGAACGGGGGACATGCGTTGGAGCAGGCGCCGCATCGGATGCACGTCAGCGCATCGCGAAACAGCGGATCGTCCAGCATCTTTTCGCGGCCGTTGTCGAGGATCACGCAGTGGAGCTCGCGCGGGCCATGGACCCCGATCGTCAGCGACTGTTCAATGTCGGCGGACCGCGAAGGTCCCGTGATCCAGTTGACGTAGCTGGTGATCACCTGCCCGGTGCCGCTGCGCGGCAGCATCCGCAGCACCGCCACCGCGTCGTCGAGGGTCGCCACGAGCTTGTCGATTCCGAACAGCGCGATGTGGACCGGCGGCAGCGTCGTCGTCAGGTCGGCATTGCCTTCGTTGGTCACCAGGACGATCGTGCCCGTCTCGGCGATGGCCATGTTCGCGCCGGAGATGCCGACGGTCGCCGCGATGAACTTTTCGCGCAGCGACTCTCGTGCGTGGAGCTGGATCGCTTCGACCGTCGGTTCGGTGCCGAAGACCGCTGCGGCGTCTTCCTTCGTCAGGTGGATGGCGGGGGCGATGAGGTGCGACGGATGCGTGTGCGTGAGCTGCACCATCCGCTCCCCCAGGTCTGTCTCGACGACCTCCATGCCCAGTCCTTCGAGGTAGCCGTTCAGCCCGACCTCCTCGCTGGCCATCGACTTGCTCTTGGTCACGACCATCTGCGTCCCTGCCGGCAATCCGCTGCCTGCATTCCAGCAAAGCTGGCCGATGATCTCGCGCGCCTCGGCGGCGTCCCTGGCGAGATGGACCGCTCCGCCGACGGCGGCGAGTCGTTCCGTGAACTGCTCGAGCAGCTCGGGCAGGCGATCGAGGTTGGCCTTGCGCCTCCGCTTCAGCTCCTCACGGCCCTTCGCGAAGTCGAAGTTTTCGAACGCCTTGTTGCGGCGGCTGCGCAGGCCGGTCATGGCCCCGACCAACGCTTTCTGGAGGCTGGGGTCGTCTAGCGCGCGGTTGACGCGGCGCGAGAAGTGGGATCGGCTTTCAGGCACGCGTCGAGGACGCTTCTTTTATCGCTTCTCTCACAGCGTCGGCGGTGGACACCGGCGCCAAGCATATGGTTCCGATACACACGATGGCGCGCTGATCGCCCGTGGGGTCGATGACCACGTACGGATGCGCAGCCCGTGCGGCGGCGGCCAGCTCCGGGTTCTTCGACATTACTTTGACCGCGTGCGGCAGCCGGTCCAGCGCGCGGGCGAACACCGCCGCCATCAGACCGTAGGAGCGGGGTAGCGCGGCGACCGATTCGAGCGCGCGACGGGCCTGCTCGCGGTACGGGGCATTCGGTTCACCGGTCAGGACGTCGAGCTCGATCAGCGCCATCGCCGCGACTGAGTTCTCGGCGAGCGGTTTGATTCGCTCGCCGAGGCGACCGAGCTCATCGCCGCCCGCGTGGTCGAAGTAGCCGCCGAGCTGGGAGTCGCCGTACCTGTCTTCGAGATGTCGGGCCAGGTCGACCGCGATGGCCATCCATCTTTCTCCCAGCCCGTGCTGGTGCGCGCGCAGCGCCGCCCACAGCGACCAGGCCTGATCGCCGAGCTGACCGCCCACTCCCTCGGAGTGCGTCATGCCTTCGCCCTTGCGATAGGCGTGTTTGAAAAGGGAGTCGAGAAGCCTGTCGGCAGGGCGGCCGGCGTCCAGGTAGCTGATCGCCAATGCCGCGTTCCACGCGGTGTAGATGCGGTGGTCGACGTAGGGCGGTCTCGTCGATTCGCGCTCGTCAAGCTCCATCGAGTAGTAGTGCTCGTCAGCGTCCTGGCTCCCGGCGTAGAGCCCGGTCTTCGGGTCGCGCAGAACACGGTCGAGGTAGCCGACTGTCTTGTCGAGCGCCTCCTTCATACCGGCGAGCGACAGCGCCAGGACCAGGCCGGCGTGGTCCTCCAGCATCTTCTCGAAATGGGGAACGCTCCAGTCCTGCGTCGTCGAGTAGCGGAAGAATCCGCCCTCGACATGGTCGTACGTCCCCCCGCCCGACATGCTCGCCAGCGTGTGCTCGGCAATCCTCCGCAGCTCGTCGTCCGAACGCAGCACGGACTGCTCGAGCAGCAGAAGAATCGCGTCCGTCTGCGGGAACTTCGGCGCCGTGCCGAAGCCGCCGTACTCGGGGTCGTACGCGGACCTGACGGCATTCAGGACTTCGTCGACAAGGCCGGGATCGAGCTGGCCTGCGCTGCGCGCCACGCCCGACGCCGCGCGCTTGCGGGCGTCGAGGACGCGGCTTGCGATCTCGGCCTGGTTGGCCAGGTAGTAATCGGCGATGCGCATGAGCGTGCTCGCCATCTGGTCGGGAGGTAGGTAGGTCGCGCCGGTCAGGATGTCCCCCGACGCGGTGAGGAACGCCGTCGTCGGCCAACCGCCCATGTTGTATCGCTGGTTGATGTCCGGGCGAACGTCGTTGTCGACGCGCACCGGGACGTAGGCGCGGTTGATCATCTCGATGACGCTCGGGTGCGAGTAGGTCGTCTCGTCCATGACGTGACACCAGTGGCACCACACCGCGGAGATGGATAAAAGGATGGGTCGGCGTGTCTGTCTGGCCTCGTCGAATGCGGCCTCCGACCAGGGGTGCCAGTTGATCTCGGCCGCGCGATTCGGGCGCGGCGAGAAGTGAAATTCGGCTTCCGCCTGTGCCATCCGGACAAGGTTACGATGAGGCAGTGATCTCAACTAGCGCTGTCGACGCGTACGTCGAGAAGCACTCGCGCCGCTTCGTCGACGAGCTGAAGGAGCTGTGCTCGTTCCCGAGCATCTCCAACCACGGGCGCGACGCTATCCAGCCGGCCCGGGACTGGCTGGCAGACCGGCTGGCGAAGTTCACCGACAGGGTTGAGACGCTCGAGGCGGGCGGGATGCCCGCGCTCTACGCCGAGGTGCCCGGCGCAGGGCGTCGCAAGCTGCTGCTCTACCAGCACTACGACGTGCAGCCGGTCGATCCGATCGAGCTCTGGACCTCGCCTCCATTCGAACCGGCGGAGCGTGACGGCAAGATCTTCGCCCGCGGCGTGGCCGACGACAAGGCTGACGTGATGGCGCGCCTCCACGCCCTCGAAACGCTGAAGGAGCTCGGCGAGGTGCCGGTCACGCTGCGGTTCCTGATCGAAGGCGAGGAGGAGATCGGCTCCAGGAGCTTCGAGAAGATCGCGCACGAGCACGCGGCCAAGCTGCGCGCTGACGGATGCCTTTGGGAATCGGCGATGTCGTTCGACGACGCAGGCCGGCCCAACCTGCAGTTCGGATGCCGCGGCCTGGTCTACGTCACGCTGGGGGTCAAGCTGCTGGACTTCGACCAGCACTCGGGCTTCGCGTCCATCTATCCGTCGGCTGCCATGTACCTCGTCGGCGCGCTGGCGAGCCTGCGCGACCAGGACATGAACATCAAGATCGAGGGCTTCTACGGGAAGGTGGTCAAGCCGACCGAGGCCGACCGCCGCATGATGGCGAGCATCGACCCCGAGGTCGAGAAGCGCCGGAAGCTGGTTGGTTTCGACAAGCTGGTCCGCGACCCCAAGCCGGACCAGGTGGTCGAACAGATGCTGTTCCTGCCCACGTGCAACATCGCCGGCGTCACGACCGGTTACCAGGGCCCGGGTTCTAAGACCGTGCTTCCCGCGGAGGCAACCGCCAAGCTCGACTTCCGGCTGATCCCTGACCAGGACCCGAACGAGGTGATCCAGCTTCTGCGCAAGCACCTGGACCGCAACGGTTTCGACAAGGTCGAGATCGTGTCGTCGGAGGGCGAGAAGCCCGCGCGGTCGGACCCCAACTCGGCGATCGCTCGGACCGTCATCGAGTGCGTCCGCGACATGCACGGCGAGCCGATCTTGTGGCCGTTCATGCCGGCCACCGGGCCGATGCACCCGGTGGTCGCCGACCTGGAGACACCGACTGTGCTGCCGGTCGGCGTTGGGCGACCGGACGCCAGGATCCACGCGCCGAACGAGAACATCCGGGTCGATGACTACGTCAACACGATCCGCATGATGTGCCGGATCTGGGAGCGGTTCGGAGCGAGCTGATGGAGAAGCTCACCGACAAGCTCTTCACGGTCAAATACAACGAGGACACCGGCAAGCCGCATATCGAGATCGTCGACCAGAACGTCTGCCTGTCCAAATGCACGGGCAAGTACTGCACGCACTTCTGCCCGGCCGGGGTCTACGAGTGGAACGAGGAGCAGAAGAAGAACCTCGTCAGCTTCGGCAACTGCATCGAGTGCGGCGCGTGCTCGATCGGCTGCCCGTTCGACAACATCTCCTGCCACGCCCCGCGCGGTGGTTACGGGGTCCGCTACCAACACGGGTGAGAAGCCCGCGGCCGGAATACAACCTGTCGCCCCGGGAATACTTCTTAGTGCAGTGAGCGATTACGACGTCGTCATCGTGGGTGGCGGGCCGGCCGGGCTGGCGGCTGCCCTCTACACCGCCCGGATGAACCTTCGGACGGTCGTCCTGGACCGGGGTCCCCTCGGCGGCCAGCTGCTCAACACCGAGCTGGTGGAGGACTACCCGGGCTTCGAGTCGATCCTGGGCTCCGATCTGGCGGTGAAGATGGGCGACCACGCCCGGAAGTTCGGCGTCGAGATCCGCGACTTCGAGCCGGTCCACGAGATCGACGTCGAGGGCAACACGAAGGTCGTCCACATGGAGTCGGGGGAGGAGCTCCGGGCCCCGGCGCTGATCATGGCCGCCGGCGGGCTGCCGCGCTACCTGCAGGTCCCGGGCGAGAAGGAGTTCTGGGGTCGCGGCGTGAGCTACTGCGCGGTGTGCGACGGCGCCTTCTTCAAAGGGCAGGAGCTGGCCGTGATCGGAGGCGGCGACGCCGCCGTGGAGGAGGGCGAGTTCCTCACCCGCTACGCCTCGAAGGTCTACATCCTCCACCGGCGCAGCGAGCTCCGCGCCCAGCCGATCCTGGTCGGGCGGGCAAAGGCAAACCCCAAGATCGAGTTCATCTTCGACGCCCACGTGAAGGAGATCGCCGGCGACCAGAAGGTACAGGCGGTTCTTTACGAGCAGCACGGAGAGCTGAAGGAGCTGCGGGTCGGCGGGGTGTTCATCTTCGTCGGCTTCGTCCCGAACTCGTCGCTGCTGAAGGTCCATGTCGACCACGACGCGGCCGGCTACCTGCTGACCGACCGGAACATGCAGACGTCGGTGGAAGGAATCTGGGCGGTCGGGGACGTGCGCGCGCAGCTGACAAAGCAGATCGCCACGGCGGTGGGCGATGGGACAACCGCGGCCGTCGCCGCATCGGCGTACATCAGCAGCCTGAAGGACGCCGCCCGAGCCTAGTTGCCGAGGGACTAATGTCCCATCGGATTTTGAAGGGCCTCCCGGTAGCGTTCCGCGCACCCGAGAGGAGGGATTCAGAAAAATGAAACGCGTCTCACCAGCCGTCGCCGCACTCGCCGTTGCCACGTCGCTGACGATGGTTGTGCTGTCGAGTGTCACCGCTTTCGCGGACGCAGAGCACGCCAATCCGGACAACAACGGCCACCACTACGGCTGGGTGAAGCATCACAACAACCAGCCGCCGCCGGCCACCAATCCGCCGCCGGCGACCAATCCGCCGCCCGCGACAAACCCACCGCCGGCCACGAATCCGCCGCCGGCAGCCAACACTCCGCCGGCGGGCAGTTCAGCCGGCGCAGGCTCGTCCACGAGCCAGTCGGACGCACCACCCGCCGTGGTCGCCCCACCGGCGCTTACACTGCCCGTGCAGAACGTTCAGGCGAGGCAGGCGAGCTCTGCCGGCACGGGCTGGAACTGGACCTGGTGGCTCGTGTTGCTGATCCTGCCGGCGCTGGTCGCGGTGTGGCTCCTGGTCTTCGCGCGCGGCGCGATGACCCTGGCGCGCCGCCGGGTGGGAGCCCCGGCCTAAGGCGTCAGCGTCCTCGCTGAGCCAAAAGCTTCATTGCGGGCTGAGCGGTCCGCACCCGACCAGAGCGGCATACAGGGCGAGCACGCCGTTGATGTGAGCGCTGAGGCCGTAGCGCTGGATCGCACGCAGGCGGGCTCGCATACCCATCGTCAGACAGAGGTCCCTGGATCGTACGAAGCTCGCGATGGCGGTTCGCAGCTCGTGCAGCAGGTGTTTGGGATCGAGCAGCGTGCCGATCCCTTCGAGCATCTCGGCGTGGTTGCCGACACGTGTCGCGGCGACCGCGATCCCGCACGCCATCGCTTCCAGTAGCGCGAGCGACTGCGCTTCCACGTCGGAAGGCAGGAAGAACGCGTCCGACGCACGCAGGATGTCGATCCGCCGGCGCTCGTCGAGAACTGCGCCGGTGAAGACGACGCGTGGGTCTCGGTAGCGCGCCTTGAGGCGCGGGAGATCGAACCCGTCTCCGACCACGACGAGGTGGGTCGACGGCGGGGGCGACACCTCGAGGAATGCGCGCAGCAACGTCTCGACGCGCTTTTCCGGATCGACGCGGCCGACGAAGGTGAAAAGCCGTTCTGCGCCGAGCGCCGCACGCACGTCCGACGGTCCGGGCGAGTATTTGTCAAGGTCGACTCCGTTGGGCAGGACGCTGAGCACATGCTCCGGCACGCCCAGCTGGACGAGGAGGCGCCACTGCGCCTCGCCGCTCACGATGACCCGGTCGCACTCTGCAAGGGCGCGGGCGTAGAGGCGGGTTACGGCGGAGGCAAGCGATCCCCACATCGATCGGGCTGCCGTAAAAGGGACGTGAAACGTCACCACGACCGGAACGCCCAACCTGCGGCAGATCCGCGGCAGCGTGAAATCGAGCGTCGAAAACGGCGCCGACAGGTGGACGACGTCGACCGAATGGTCGCGCAGGATTCCTTCCAGGGTCCTGCCCGAACGCGTCCCAGAGACGACGACTCGCCGTTGAAACACCGGGGTGCCGCGCAGTGAAAACGAGGATCGACCGTCGTCGAGGGCCCGCTCGTGATGCACGAAGACGACCTCGACGCCTCGTTCCTCGAGAGCGGTCGTGACGATCCGCGAGTAGGTGCGAAGCCCGTCGCCGATGGTTTGCGACTTGTGCCCGAGCCAGGCGATGCGGAGCCCATCGCCATTCCGGACCACGACGCTGTTCGCGTCATCCGCGCCGACCCGCATCACGCCCGCCTCAGCGCTTCCCAGATTGACCGCCATACTAAATGCTCCGCTTGACGCAGGACCGCGTGCCGCTCCCCAGGTTGACGAGGGCCGTGCTCCGCGCGGCCGCTTGGGGTGGAGGTGGCAGCATGCTGCGGCTCTGGCAGGCGTCCGAGCCGCTCCTGATGCGCATGTGGCGGGTGCGGACGGTGCGCGACGGCTCGATCCTCCAGTACGGGATCTCACCTTTTCGCGGCCAATCCACCGTGCTCGCTGACGGCACGCAGGTGCCGCACGGGGCCAGGATCCTGCACCTACACCTCGACAACCGTCGTGTCGCGCTGGCCCTCAAGGACTCACACGGCAATGTGTGGGCGCTCGGTCCGCGGCTCGATGCCGACCTCGACCACCTGGCGATAGACGTCGGTTCTGGCCGCGTTGGGTCCGTGGCGGCGGTGCGAGGTGTCACTGTCCTTGCCAGCATGGCGCCGCGGTTTGGCTTCGAGGTCCGTCCCCTCCCCCGCAATCTTCGTTGGAGGTTGATCCAGAGTCTGGCCGGCCTGGTCATCGCGTCCTACCACGCGGCCGGCCGCGCAGAGATCAAGCGCGGTGTCGCCTGGCCCGGCGAGATTTGGATGAGCGCGCGCGCTCTGCGCGAACGGGTTCAGGGCGAACCATAATTTTGACCATGACGGCAAGGCAAAGGTCTCAGGCCGTCCTCGTCCGCGAGCCCACCGGCACGCTGACGTTCCTGCTCACGGACATCGAGCGATCGACCGAGTCGTGGGATCTGCACCCGGCGGCGATGCAGCGAGCGCTGCAGATCCATGACGACATCTTCGACCGCTGCGCCGCCCAGCACGAGGGCCGGGTCGTGGAGCTCGGGCGCGAGGGAGACAGCGTGATGTGCGTGTTCGCACGACCGAGCCAGGCGGTCGCGTGCGCGCTTGCGGCCCAGCAACAATTGCAGAACACGGACTGGCCGCCGGCCATAAGGCCTCGGGTTCGCATCGCCATCCACACTGGCGAGGCCGAGCTGCGCGACGGCCACTACTTCGGCCCGGCCCTTTATCGGTGCGCGCGACTGGTCGCCATCGCGCACGGCGGCCAGACGATCCTGTCCGCGCCGACGCGAGACCTGATCGTCGACACGCTGTCGAGCTCGGTCTCGCTGATCGACCTTGGCGTCCACCGGCTCAAAGGCCTGTCGCGACCAGAGCGCGTCTACCAGCTCGTCCATCCCGAGCTCGAGTCACGATTTCCACCACTGCGATCGCTTGACAGCCGGAGGACGAATCTTCCCGCCGAGCTCACGAGCTTTCTTGGCCGCGAGGCGCAGCTGCGCGAGCTCAAGGACGCGCTCGCGCTCCACCGCATGGTCACCATCACCGGGCCGGGTGGAATGGGCAAGACGCGCACTGCGCTGCATCTCGCGGCAGGTTTGCTGGAGGACTTCCCGGACGGGGTGTGGTTCATCGGGCTGGACGCCGTCGCGGATCCTGCTCTCGTCGCGCAGGAGATCGCGAACACGCTTGCGGTGCGGGAGGTCGCAGGCACCGACTTGCTCGAGACGCTGTGCCTGCACCTGCAATCGCTCGAGTGCCTTCTCATCCTCGACAACTGCGAGCACCTGGTCGAACAGTGCGCGGTCGTCTCCGACGCCATCGTGACTCGATGTCCCGACGTGAAGGTCCTCGCCACGAGCAGGCAGGCCACCGGCGCCGCGAACGAGCTTGTATTGCGGCTGGATCCACTTTCCGTCGGACCGCCCCAGAGCGAAGCCGCGCGTCTGTTCATCGACCGCGCCTGGCCGAACCGACCGCTCAACGAGGTCGACGCGCCGAGGTCCGAGGCCATCGCGCAGATCTGCAAGCGGCTCGATGGCATTCCGCTGGCGATCGAGCTTGCCGCGGCGCGGGCGAGGGTCATGACAGTCGACGAGCTCCTGGCGCGTCTCGACGACCGCCTGAAGATCCTCGCCGGCGGCCCGCGCACGGTGCCTCGCCACCAGACGATGCGCGCCGCCGTCGACTGGAGCTACCAGCTGCTTGATGCGAAAGAGCGGACTCTCTTTCGCCGGCTTTCAGTCTTCTCGGGTGGCTTCACCGTGCCCGAGGTCGAAGAGATCTGCACCGGGGACGGCATCGAGCGGGCAGACGTCATCGACCTGATGTCGCAGCTGCTCGAGAAATCGCTGGTCATGCCGGTCGAGGTGGGGAACCAGGAGAGCCCGATGCGCGTGCTGGCCACCCTGCAGCAGTACTCGTTTGAGCGCTTGCAGGAAGCAGGCGAGGCCGATGTCTACTCGCACCGCCACGCGGAGTACTTCCTCCGCCTTGCCGAGCAGGCGCGCGACCTGCAGAACAGCCCCGAGCATCTCGGCCGCATGGACCTTCTGGAGCGCGAGCACGACAACCTGAGGGCCGCCCTGGCGTCGAGCCAGTCGATCTCCGCGGAGCGGAACCTGCGGCTGGCGACGGCGCTGCTCGGATTCTGGGACGAGCGCGGCCACCTGACTGAAGGGCGTGATTCACTAGGCAAGGCGCTTGCCGCGTGGCCCGATGAGAGCGCGATGCGGGCCGATGCACTTGGCGCCGCCGGGTGGCTGGCTCAGAGGCAGGGTGATTTCGATGCCGCCACCGCCTACTTCGAGGAGAGCGTGCGCATCGCCGCCAACGTTTCCGCGCGACCGGTCAAGGCCCGATCCCTGCGCAACCTCGCCCTGATCTTCGTGGTCCAGGGTGACGGCGAGCGCGCTCGGCCCCTGGTGGAGGAAGCGCTGCAGATCGCCGATGACATCCAGGACCGCGCCGGCACCGCGGGCGCGATGCTCGTGATGGCGCTCATCGCCTACTTCATGCGAGACCTGGAGGCGGCGAAGAGTCACGGCGAAAAGAGCCTGGCGCTGCATCGCGAGCTCGGGGACGAAAAAGTGGCGGCGTTCCTGCTCGCGTGCCTGGCGACCCTCGCGGTCGACATGGGCGAGCTCGAGCAGGCGCGGGCGAACCTGCGGGAGAGTCTCGAGATCTCGCAGCGCCTGCGCGAGAAGGTCGACGTCGCGCTCGTCCTCGAGAGCTGCGCCAGGTTCGCGACCGCGATCTCTGAGCCAGGGCAGGCGATCAAGCTGGCGGCGGCGGCGGCTTCGATTCGAAGAGTGGCAGGCGCCCCGTCGGCGCCGCTGTGGGACCTCCTGGTCGAGACGGCGCTTGGCCCCGCGAGAGAGGCGGTCGGGTCGAGCGTGGTCTCCGCTGCGTCCAAGGAAGGGGCCGCGCTCACGCTCGATGCGGCGTTGGAACAGGCGCTGGACTGGCTGGACTCCGGCAGGCACGGCGCTGAGGCGCCTGCGGTGGAGGTCGGCCAGGCTGCCGTGCCCGCGCATTCGGCTCTGACCCGGCGCGAGCTGGAGATCGCGGCGATGGTGGGCAGCGGGATGCGGAATCGCGAGATCGCAAAGAAGCTGTTCCTTTCCACCCGCACGGTGGACGCCCACGTCGAGCACATCCGCAACAAGCTCGACTTCCGTTCGCGATCGCAGATTGCCGCGTGGGCTGCGGCCCACGGCCTGGTGCGGGATTAGGTAGCGAGATTAGGTAGCTATCTCGGTGATTTTGCCGATGGCCGCCCTCCCGGTGGCCTCTAGCCTCTAACGAGCGATTGGCCTCACCCGAGAGCCAGAAGAATCCCCCGAGGTCGTTCCCCCGACCGAGGCCAATCGCAATCTTTTGCAAAGGAGAGCGCCGATGGAACTCCTGTCGACCAGGGAGCGTGAGGTCCTCCGTCACATCCAGCTCGGATTCACCAACCGCCAGATCGCGGAGCGGCTGTACGTTTCGACCAACACCGTCAACAAGCACGTGCATCAGGTGCTCCAGAAGCTCGGGGTGAGCAATCGCGTCCAGGCCGCGCTGTTCGCGCACGGGATGTGATCAGCTCGTGACGTCGATCCAGACGAGGCCTGGCGGCAGCGTCACCGTCTGGCCGTTGTCGAGTGTGAACACGAGCGGCCCATGGCTGTCATTTGACGCCCACGTGCCCGAGTACTCCTGCCCCTTGTAGAAGACGCCGATCCTGCCATTCGTGTCGAGGTCGAAGTCGTGGATGTGCGCTCCATGGCCGTCGCCAACGTCGAGCAGCTGCTCGCGCGTGTGCAGCACGATCACCATCTCGATGCGCAGCGCCTGCTGCAGGCTGGCGTCGCGATAGGGATGTCCTTCCTCCGTCTTGCCGTACGTGCCAGTCGCCGGGTCGTACGCATAGGTTGAGTAATGCTCGTCGACCGTGAGCGCGTTGACGGCCGTGCCGCCGCTCAGGTTCGGCCGAACCTTGGGAAAGGTGTAACCGTCGATGCCGTAAAGCTCCTCGGCGGCCAGCACCCTGTCGCCGTTGATCATCAGGTTGTCGGGTGCGTAGCGCGCCGCCGTCCGGTACTGAAAGCCGACGTTGTCGAAGAACTGCGGCGTCGGATCCTGGGCGGCGCGAGACTGCGTCGCCTGCGATTCGCCGGACTGGAACAGCAGGCCTCTGTAGTGGCGGCCCAGCTTCAACGAGATGAAGCGGGCCGAGCGCATTGGTCCGATCAGGTCCGGCGCGTTCTGGTAGACGGCCGTGAGGCGTGTGATGCCGCCTTCAGCGAGGTACTCGTACACGATGTCCGCCGCCTGCAGGCCGTTCTGGTCGCGCGCAGATTCGTCGTTGGGAATCTGGATGAGCGCCGGGTACCGCAGCGAGATCGTGTGCTCGCGGTCGTGCCAGTAGATGCCCGTCTTCAGCGCGAACGCGCCGGCGACCATGTGACCGGTCTGGTCTCGCCCGCCCGGCGCGATCTGAACGGTGACAGGTCCCGACCCCAGGCCTGCAAGCGAGAACGTTGCGCTCCTGGCATCGGCGGCCCATTTGAGAGCGGTGACCTGGTTGTTGACGGTCATCTTGATGGTGACCGGCTCCATGGCGTCGTTGAACGCCAGCTTCATCGTGGCGCCGGGGTCCATCTCCATTCCGTCCTTCAACGGCTTGCCGTCCGCTCCCGTGATCGAGACGACTCGCGGCACGATGATCGTGGTGAAGGTCCACTTGCCACCGTGCACGACATGGTGGGAGGTGTCGGTGATTGTTTTCAGCGTGACGGAATAAGTCGTCAGCTCGAGCAGCGGCCTGGTAGGCGTCCACGCGTAATCGGTTTGCCCGGAGACCGCACTGACGCCTCCGTCGGTCACCGGCGTGACTGTCATCGCCGACTTCAGCGCATCGATGGCGATCGACCTCGAGAACTTGAAGAGAAAGCTGCCGTCGGCGGGGACGTCCTTCTGCCCGTCCTTGATGTTGGTGGCGACAGTGGTCGGCAGCGTGTTCTGGTAGGCGAGAAAGGCCCCGACGCCGACGAGCACGACCAGCAGTGCCATGCCCGCAGCCAGCAGGCCGCGACGGCCCGAGCCTTTGCGGCGACGTAGTGGTCTCCTCAGTACTGGCGGTGCGGGAGACGCTGGCTCCAGTTCGGGCAGGGGCGTGGATATCGACAACGGGCCGCGCGAATTATTGCACCAAGCGCTTCAGCAGGGAAAACGTGTAGATGCCGGTGGCGTGACCGCTCTCGAACGCTATCTGCAACGCGTACTGACCGACGAGCTTGACGTCGCTGATGCGCAGCTCCGCGTCGGTGAGCTGTGTCACGCGAGAAAGACGACCCTGCATCCCGCCCTCGCCGCGACACTCGGCGCACGGACACGCCCATCGCAGCTGCTCCCCGGAGTACCTGGTTCGCGTGCCGTCTTCCCACGTGATCTCCATCACCTGGCGCTCGCGGTCGACGTCGACGTTGCTGGGAAACGGATCTGGATCTTGCAGTCGAATACCTAATGCACGTTGATGACAGGGAGCTGGCGAAACGACTGGATCGACGTTCGCGCCGCGACCTGCGAAGCGATCTCGACGAACGCCTTCGCGCCGGCGGACTCGGGCCGCGAGATGACGACGGGCACTCCGGCGTCCGCATCCTCACGAATGCTTTCCTCGAGAGGGATCGCACCGAGAAAGGGGACCCCGAACCTCTTCGCAGCCGCCTCCGCGCCACCGTGACTGAAGATCTCGTGCCGGTGGCCGCAGCTCGGGCACACGTACCAGCTCATGTTCTCGATGAGACCGAGCGGCGTCACGTTGAGCTTCCGGAACATCTGCAGCGCGTTGACGGCGATGTTGGTCGCGACATCCTGGGGCGTGCACACGATCGCGACGCCCGTGAGCGGGATGGCCTGGGCGAGGGTCAGAGACGCATCACCGGTACCTGGCGGCAGGTCGATCACCAGGTAGTCCAGGCGGCCCCAGTCCGTGACCGCCATGAGCTCCTCGATCATCTTGCCGACCATCGGGCCCCGGTAGATGGTCGGTTGGCCCGTCTGGTTGAGGTTGCCGAACGACATCATCTTCAGGCCATGCGCATCGATGGGGAGGAGACGGCCGTTCGCGCGCTCCGGCTCGCTCCGCGAGCCCGTCATGACCGGCACCGAGGGCCCGAGGATGTCCGCGTCGAGCAGTCCGACCGTGGCTCCGCTCTGGCGAAGCGCCGCCGCCAGGTTGACCGCGACCGTCGACTTGCCGACGCCGCCCTTGCCTGACGCGACCGCGATCGTCTGCTTCACGCCGGGGAGGACCTCTGACGGCTTCGGTCGCAAGAATGCCGGCCGGACGTTGGCGGTCATGCGGACGTCGACGCCGGTTACACCCGCGATCGCGTGGACGGCGTCTTCAGCCTGTGACTTGAAGCGGTCGCGGACCGGGCAGGCCGGGGTGGTGAGCTCGAAGGTGAAGCTGACCTTGCCCTGCGGGCTCACGTCCAGCTCCTTGATCATGCCCAGGCTTACGATGTCGCGGCCCAGGTCGGGGTCCTTGATGTGGCCAAGCGCCTCGAGTACCTGCTGGGAAGTCGGCGCGCTCATGGCACCGGATGTTACCGAGGCTGCTAAGTTCAATGCGCCGATGAAGACTGAGAGGCCCCCGCGAAATCACGGCGTAGCCTCTGATTTGGTGGGGACCGAGCCGGTGACCGCGACGAGCCCCATGCCCGAGCTGGTCGCCTACTACGGCGGTCCCGCCTCCGACGTCTATTTCCAGCGGGCGCGGAAGACGCTGGCCGGGGCCAGGGTCGACGCGGTCGTCGCGATGGATTTCTTCGCCGGCGATCCGGGAGTCCTGTGCGGCGTCGCGGAGGCGGTCCGGCTGCTACGCGAGATTCTCGAGGAAGGCGACGAGGCCTATGCCATCGCGGAAGGCGAACCCATCAGCGCCAAGGAGACGGCGCTTCGTGTGCGAGCGCCGTACTCGCGATTCGGCGTCTACGAGACCGCACTGCTGGGAATGATGTCCAGCTGTACGGGTTGGGCCACGGCGGCGCGAGAGATCGTCGAGGCCGCGAACGGCAAACGGGTCATCAGCTTCGGCGCGCGGCATGTCCACCCGTTGATCGCCCCCACGATGGAGTACTCCGCGGTCGTCGGAGGATGCGCCGGATGCGCGACCCCGCTCGGCGCGCAGCTGGCCGGGCTGCAGGGCGCGTCCGGCACGATGCCGCACGCGATGATCCTTCTCTTCGGCGACACGGTCAAAGCGGCGCTCGCCTTCGACGAGAACATGGGCGATGACGTGCTGCGGATCGTGCTGGTCGACACGTTCAAGGACGAGGCCGAGGAATCCCTTCGGGTCGCCGCGGCGCTGGGCAAGCGACTGCGTGGCGTGCGGCTCGACACGCCGGGCGAGCGCGGGGGAGTCACGGTCGACCTCGTGAAAGAGGTCCGCGCCCGGCTGGACCTGGCCGGGTTCGACCACGTCGGCATCTTCATCTCGGGAGGGCTCGATGCCGAGCGGATCCGCGCGTTCGAGGCTGCCGGCTGTCCGATTCACTCCTACGGGGTCGGGATGGCGATCAGCTCCGCGCCGCCGATCGCGTTCACTGCGGACATCAAGGAGATCGGGGGCAAGCCGATGACCAAGCGCGGTCGGATCCCGGGCACGGTACCGAATCCGCGCCTTGTCCGAGTCATCTGAAGCGCCCTGCCCGCGCCCAGCGGTGATCTGAAGCGCCGTGCGCGCGCCCGGCGGCAGAGCCCAGCTCCTCGCTCACCAGGCCGCGTGCCGCGCGTGCCACGTCTGCGCCGACCAGGGCATCATCGCCGAGGCCAATCCGACATTCGAGGGACGGTGGGGTGCGCCGTTTTTCATGGTCGGACAGGCGCCAGGTCCGGCAGAGCGCGAGTCGCGCCGGCCGTTTTCCGGGCGCGCGGGCAAGGAGCTCGACCGCTGGATGATCCGCGCCGGCTTCGACGACGCCGAGGAGTTTCGGCGTATGACCTACATCGCCGCGTTGATGCGCTGCTTTCCTGGTCGCAACCAGCAGGGCGCCGGCGACCTGCGTCCGCCGCCTGCGGGTGTGGCCAACTGCGCGCACTGGCTCGACGCGGAGCTGAGGTTGTTGAAGCCGAGGGTGTTGATCCTGGTCGGCCAGATGGCGATCACGCGGTTTCTGGGTCCAGGCTCGCTCGAAGACCGCGTCGGGAAGAGGTTCGGTGATCGGCCGGTAATGGTTCCGCTGCCACATCCTTCCGGCCAGAGCCGCTGGCTGAACCAATCCGCGAATCGCGAACGTCTCGCAAGAGCACTCGCACTGATCGGCGAGCTCCGTGCAAACTTTGCCCGGTGAGATATCTCCTTATCTATTACGGCGGCACGATGCCCGCGACGCCTGCCCAGCAGGCCCGAGTCATGAAGCAGTGGACGACGTGGTTCAACAAGCTCGGCCCGGCCATCGTCGATCCAGGCAATCCGTTCTCCGGGAAGGTGAACAAGGTCAGGCCTGACGGTGTGGCGAAAGGCCCTGTCGGAATGCGCGCTTCCGGTTACAGCATCATCGAGGCGCCGTCGCTCGAGGCCGCGACCAGGCTTGCCAGGCGCTGCCCGGTGATCAAGGGCGGCGCTCAGGTCGCGGTCTACGAAACCTTCAACGTGATGTAGGTCTGTCATGCCTGCGTTCTTCGGCCGCCGCGAGCGCGACCACGTGGTGATCGAAGGGGGCGACGCGCGACACCTCGCCCGGTCGCTCCGAGCACGTCGAGGCGAATCGATCGACGTCGTCGACCCGAGGGGCTTTCTTCTCACGGTTCGGGTCGAGTCGGTCTCAGCGGATCGCGTGGAGGGTCATGTAGTCGAGGAGCGCGCTTATCAGCCAGAACCGTCGGCGCACATCACCATCGCGATCGCAAATCTGCCGGCGCCTTCTCTGGAACTCGTCCTTTCACGATGCACCGAGGCCGGGGCATCTGCGTTTGTCGTCTTCAACGCCGACCGCAGCGTCGGCCGCGGGCAGAAGATCGAGCGCTGGAACGCGATCTGCCGCGAGGCGGCGATGCTCGCGGCGCGGCTGCGGGTGCCCGAGGTTTCGATTGCGTCAGACCTCGACGCGGTCATCGGAGCGGCCGATGCGGCCGTGATGCTGTCGCGGACGGCGCCGCGGCGCCTGGCGGAAATCACCCAGCCGCGGGACCTTAAGGTGCTGGTCGGTCCTGAAGGCGGTTGGACCGAACGCGAGCTCGCCCTTGCGACCGAAACCGCTTCCCTGGGCCCGCGCAACCTCCGTGCGGAGACGGCGGCCCTGGTTGGGCTCGCGATCGCCCTGTCAGCTCGCGGCGACTAGACGCAGCGCAGCTACGCCTTCTTGCCCCTGGCCGTCTCCACCTCGCCGGTGATGGCCACCACCGAGGCATATCCGAAGAGGAACGCCCCGGCGACCATGAGCCCCGCCGCGACCGGCAGCAGCCACGACGTGGCGGCCAGTCCCAGGCACACGATCCCAACGGCAACCAGCAGCAGCGCGTAGGTCCGGAAGCCGCGCTTCGAAGCCGCGAAACCAGGAGGTAGGCTGCCCAGGTACTTCGAGGTGACCGTGCGGATCACGTAATCACCAGCACCGAACAGGTTGACCAGGAGGACGGCCCCGGCGACCACCAGCGCCACGCCTATCACGAGCACCACCGCCACGATGCCTAGCATTTTGACCGTGGCAGTCACCACCAGGCAGGCGCTCGTGCGGAATTTCTGCATCATCGCCCACATCGACCACGGCAAATCGACGCTGGCCGACAGGCTCCTCGAGCACACCGGCGCGATCAGCCAGCGCGAGATGCACGACCAGGTCCTCGACACGATGGACCTGGAGCGCGAGCGCGGGATCACGATCAAGCTGCAGGCAGTGCGAATGTCGTACCCGTCGAAGGACGGCCAGACGTACGAGCTCAACCTGATCGACACACCGGGCCACGTCGACTTCGCCTACGAGGTCTCGCGCTCACTGACCGCGTGCGAAGGCGCGATCCTGGTCGTGGACGCCGCGCAGGGGATCGAGGCGCAGACCCTCGCCAACCTCTACCAGGCGGTCGAGGCCGGCCTGACCATCGTCCCTGTCGTCAACAAGATCGACCTGGACGCCGCCCAGCCGGAGCTCGTGGCCGAGGAGATCTCGGACGTCACCGGGATCTCGCGCGACCAGGTGATCTTCGCGTCGGCGAAGCTCGGCGTGGGGACCGAGGCCATCCTCGAGGCCGTGGTCAACCGCGTTCCCGCGCCGCGCGGGGATCCCGAAAAGCCTCTGCGGGCGCTCATCTTCGACTCCCACTACGACACCTACCGCGGCGTGATCACGTATGTCCGGGTCGTGGACGGCGAGATCGTCCCGCGCACCCGGATCCGGATGATGAACACAGGCAAGGTCCACGAGGTCGACGAGGTGGGTTGGTTCTCACCCCGTCCTCGGCCTGCCGACGGGCTCACGGCGGGGGAGGTGGGGTACGTCACCGCCGCGATCAAGAACGTGGTCGACGCGCGTGTGGGCGATACCATCACCACGGCCGAGCACGGCGCGAGCGCGCCGCTGCCGGGCTACCGACAGGTCAAGCCGATGGTCTTCGCCGGGCTGTTCCCAACCAACTCAGACCAGTTCGCCGACCTGAAGGAGGCGCTCGAAAAGCTGCAGCTCAACGACGCCGCGCTGTCGTTCGAGCCTGAGAACTCGGCCGCGCTCGGATTTGGCTTTCGCTGCGGCTTCCTCGGCCTGCTCCACCTGGAGATCGTGCAGGAGCGCCTCGAGCGCGAGTTCGAGCTCGAGCTCATCACGACCGCGCCGACGGTGGAGTACCAGGTGAAGCTGAAGCGCGGCGGCGTCATCGAGGTCGACAACCCGGCCCTGCTGCCGGATCCGACCGCGATCGAATTGATCTCCGAGCCCTTCGTGAGGCTGGCCATCATCACCCCCTCCTCCTACGTCGGACCGATGATGGAGCTCTGCCAGGAGCGGCGCGCCGCGTTCAAGCACCTCGAGCACAGGCCCGGCGACCGAGTCGTGCTCGAATACGAGATCCCCCTCGGCGAGATCATCCACGACTTCTACGACCAGCTGAAGTCGCGCTCGAAGGGCTATGCGTCGATGGACTACGAGATGATCGGCTTCCGCGAAGGCGATCTCGTCAAGCTGGACGTCCTGGTTGCCGGGGAGCCGGTCGACGCCCTGTCCCTGATCACGCACCGGACCAAGGCCCAGTCGCAGGGGAGGCGCCTGGTCGAGAAGCTGAAGGCGATCATCCCGCGCCAGCTCTACGAGGTCCCCATCCAGGCCGCGATCGGCGGCAAGATAGTCGCTCGCGAGACGATTCGGGCGATGCGGAAGGACGTGCTCGCGAAATGCTATGGCGGCGACGTGACCCGGAAACGCAAACTGTTGGAGAGACAGAAGGAAGGCAAGCGGCGAATGAAGCGTGTCGGCTCGATCGAGATTCCCCAGGAGGCGTTCATGGCGGTGCTGACGCTTGACTAGGTCGGTCAGGCTCGCGGCGGCGCTCGTGGCGCTGGCGCTGGTCATGCTGGGTTGCGGCCGCAACAACTCGAGCAACTCGGGGCCGAGCATGGGCGCCGTCTACGCAGGTCGGGTGGTGCTCAACGACGTGGCACCGATCGTCCGCGATTCCTCCTCGTGGTGGGAGGGACCGCCGACTTTCAACGTCCGGCCGCTCAACAGCTCCACCCGGCTTGACGAGGACCGTTTCGGCGTCACGGTGAGGTTCTCGCATGTCGGAAGTCGTGAATCACTGGAGGTCGAATACGAGGTCTGGGTCTCGACGTCGATCGCGACCTCCTTCATGAGCGCGTACCAGAACTCCCTCGGCAGCTCCCTGACCGGGCCGAAGGCCGGCGACCAGTCGCTGTACTACAACCGCAACATCGGCGCCGGGGCCGCGCCGTATCTCAACGCCTCGTACGTTCGGGTGGGCCAGACCGTGATCTCGATCATCTGGTCTCACGTCGACGCGGTCGCCAGCACGAGCACCGTCGGCAAGTTGGCCGTCAAGGCGGCCAGCCGCTTGAAGGACGCGGTCAACGGCAAGGTGCATCCCTCCCCGATCCCGACACAGGATCCCCTACTCCTCCCGCCGGAGGGACCCGACCTGACGCTGCTGGGCAAGACGGTGCTTCCGATCGAGGTCGTGCCCCAGCTGCTGGTCTATCCGGCGCCCGAAGAGATGGTGACGTTCTTCAAGCAGGGCGGAGTGAACGACTTCGTGTTCGGCGACTACGCGGTCGACGTCGACACGCATATGGAGATCAACACTGCGGGCTTCAAGTTCTCGAGTCCAAACGGCGCGAAGGACTGGATCGACGCCGTTTACGGGAGCAGCAGCAACCTGCTGTCGGGCGTCTACCTCAACTACGAGCAGGACACCGGTCAGTACGTCGCCGCGTTCGGCTCGGGCAACAAGGGCGTGCTGATGGTGTGCAAGTCGTCGGCCCTCGGCGAGCAGGCCTCCCGCTCATGCGAGGGGCCCCTGCTGCGCATGGTCAAAGCGTGGGGGCAGGTGCTCGGGGGCTAGGTCGTCTCGGACCATCGCCACTGCTTCGTCAGGCCTTCGCGCAGCGACACCCGCGGCTCCCAGCCGAGCCGCTCGCGCGCGATATTGATCGACGCGCCGGTGTGACGCAGGTCGCCGGGGGCGGCGGGGCGATAAAGGCGCCGCGCCTTTGCCTGGCTCACGTCCTCGAGCGTGTCAAGGACTTTGTTCACCGAGACTCGGCTGCCGCCGCCGAGGTTGATGATCTGGCCGGCGACGTCCGCGGACGCGGCTTTCAGCGTGCCGTCGATCGCGTCGGAGACATACGTGAACTCCCGCGTCTGCTCGCCGTCCCCAAAGATCTCGATCTCCTCGTTCGCGACGAGTGCCTCGATGAAGCGGAAGAACGCCATGTCCGGACGCTGGCGCGGGCCGTAGACGGTGAAGTAACGCAGCGAGGTCACCGGGATTCCGAAGTTGCGCATGTACACAAAGGCCAGGTGCTCGGCCGCGAGCTTCGTCATCCCGAACGGCGAGACGGGGAGTGGGAGGGCCGTCTCTTTGGTTGGGAACCTCACCGCGTCGCCATAGACCGACTCGCTCGATGCGAACACGAGGCGCTGGATGGGCGACTCGCGCAGAGCCTCCAGGAGCTTCTGCGTGGCGACGATGTTGTCGTGCACGTAGCGAGCGAAGTGGTCTCCCCAGCTGGGGCGTGCGCCTTCCTGCCCGGCCAGGTGAAAGACGACGGCCGCTCCTTCGAGGACGAGCTGCAGGTCGGCGGCGACAAGGTCGGCCTCCAGGAGGGTGAAGTTGGGATTCGCGCGCGACGTCTCAAGGTTCTGCTCCTTGAGCCCGCGGGCGTAGTAGTCGCTGAACGAGTCGATGCCGACGACCGAGTGGCCGTCGGACAGGAGGCGCTCGCAAAGGTGTGAGCCGATGAATCCTGCGGCCCCGGTGACCACGACCCGGGTCGGTCTTTCAAGCATGCCGGTCAAGACTACCTATGCTCGTTCCGAATGAATCGCTTCGAGTCCTGGCTCGCCACGACCGATCTCGGGGTCGCCGTGAAGGAGTTCCCGCAAGGCACGCGCACCGCCGGCGACGCTGCGCATGCGGTCGGATGCGAGGTGGGGCAGATCGTCAAGTCGCTCGTGTTCCTCGCCGGCGGCAGGCCGGTGATTGCCCTGGTCAGCGGCGCCAACCGCCTGGACGAGGGACGGCTTGCGGCGGTCGCAGGCTCGCCGGTGACGAAGGCGGACGCGGAGACCGCGCGGACGGCAACGGGCTTTGCGATCGGCGGCGTGCCTCCTTTCGGCCATGCCACAGAGCTCCCGGTCTACATGGACCGAGACCTCATGGGCTTCGGGGTCGTCTGGGCGGCCGCGGGTCGCCCGGATTCGGTTTTCGAGATTGAGCCGTACCGTCTGCGGGAACTTAGTAAGGCGACGGTGATCGATCTCAAATGAGCGCTCTTTTGATCTTCTGCCGCGACTGCGGGAAGCAGGTGCCAAGCTCGCACACCAAAAACGGGTACTGCATGGACTGCCAGGTCAGGCGCACAGTCGCCGACCTGCGGGACGAGCACGCCCGACTGTGGCGCAAACGCGAGCGGTACCGCACGCAGAATGCAAACGTCGAGCAGATCGCAAAACAGATCGCGCGGGTAGAGGACAGGATGGGACAGCGAATCAAGGAGCTCGTCCCCAACGACCGCGAGGCGGTCGACCACCTTCGCCGCGAGCTCGAGGCGGCGCGCGGCCAGCGCTACACGATCAAGGGTGTCTGACCAGCTTCTCGCGTTTCGACACCTGTACGTCCACATCCCTTTCTGCAAGCACAAGTGCGGCTACTGCGACTTCAACGCGTACGCCGGGATGGACCGCCTCATGCCCGATTACGTGGACGCGCTGGAGAAGGAGCTTGTCTTCGCGCGGGAGCGCTATCCGTTTCAGCAGCTCGACACCGTCTATCTCGGAGGCGGGACGCCGAGCCTTTTACCGGCCGGCCTGATCGCGCGACTACTCGATTTCATCCAGCGAAACTTCAACGTGGCGCCGGAAGCCGAGGTGACCTTCGAGGCCAACCCGGCCAGCACGGACGAGGCGAGGATCGCGGCCTGGATCGAGGGCGGGGTCAATCGACTGAGCCTCGGCGTGCAGGGCTTCGATCCCCGCGCGCTCGCCGTTCTCGAGCGCAAGACGGACGCCGCTCAGGCGACGCGGGCCTTCGCTCTCGCGCGCGAGATGGGCGTCCGCAACATCAGCGTCGACCTGATCTACGCGGTCCCCTACCAGAGCCGCGCTGCATGGCTCGACACGCTGCGCCGCGCGATCAAGATGGAGCCGGACCACGTCTCGACCTACTGTCTGTCGTTCGAGGAGGGCACGCTGCTGTATCGCCGCCGCGCCGCGGGTCGCGTGCCCGAGGTCGAGCCGGACCTCCAGTGGGACCAGCTCGACGCCGCCTGCGACGTGCTCGAGGCGGCGGGCTTTCGCCGCTACGAGGTTTCGAACTGGGCGCACCGCGGGTTCGAGTCGCGGCACAACCAGGCCTACTGGCGCTGCCGTCCCGTCTGTGGAGCGGGCGCCGGCGCTCACTCTTACGCAAGCGATGGGTCGTCCGCGTGGCGCTGGTGGAACGTGGCTCGTCCGCGCGAGTACATCGCGGCAGCTCCGACGCCGCAGGCGGATGGGGAGGAGCTCGAGCCGCGAAAGGCATCGGCCGAGTCCCTGATGCTCGGCCTGCGAACCGCCGAGGGCGCCCGGGTGCCTCCGGGATTTGACCGGGAGCTGCTCGGACTCCAGCGGGCGGGCCTGGTCCAGCGCCTCAACGGCCGGGTCGTGCCCACGCGCCGCGGCATGGATCTGCATAATCAGATCGCGCTCGCCGTGCTCTGAAGTGCGCCGGATCGCGAACGATGTCGCGTTGAGAGCTTGAGATGGCAGCACTGAGGCGGTACACGGGACTGCTGGTCGCCATCATCGTCGTCCTGGTCCTGGTCGACGTCGTGATCGCGGGCCGGCTGGTCGCCAACCGCGCCTCGCTCCCACCGAGCACGTCGAACACCGCGCAAGCCGAAAGACAGGCGGCGCATCCCTGCAACCATGGCTACTACGTCTCCCAGGCGGCGCACTCCAAGAAGGGCGGGGGCTATGTCAGCGGAATCGCCAGGTCGAACCTCGGCAAGGACGGCAAGTGCACTGCGCCGCTGCCCGCCCAGGCCCCCGCGACTACAAAGGGCTCCGACGACCAGACCTAGCCTGTACTGTTAGTTAGCACTCTCAGGGCGAGAGTGCTGAAAGGAGATGGAGCAGAGAAAACAGGCGATCTTGCGCGCGGTGGTTCGCGAGTTCACGACCAGCGCCGTCCCGGTCGGCTCGCAGGCGCTTCAGAGCCGGTACTTCCTCAACCTGTCCTCGGCCACGATCCGCAACGAGCTGGCCGAGCTCGCCGACCTCGGCTACCTGACCCAGCCGCACACCTCGGCCGGGAGGGTGCCCACCGACTCCGGCTACCGGTATTTCGTCGACTTCCTGATGGACCTTGAGCCGATCCCGGACCGGGTGACCGCCTTCATCGACGACGAGCTTCGCGGCGCGCCGGGGGACGTGCAGGGGTTGGTGGAGCGGATCGCGATGACGGTCGCGGCCGTGACTCAGAACGCTTCGGTGGCAAGCGCGCCGCAGGGAACGCTCGCCCGGATCAAGCACGTCGACCTCGTCTCTCTAGAGCCCAAGGAAGTTCTCCTGATCCTGCTCCTCGAAGGCAACCTGCTCCGACAGCAGGTGGTCGACACGGCGCAAGCCGCGACCCAGGCCCAGCTGACCAGGCTGGCCTCGAAGCTCAACGCGTCCCTTGCGGGCAAGGCGAGCGACGAGGCGCGGCGCCATTACGAGGCAGCGCCGCTCGGCCTCGAGAAGGAGTTCCTCGGCCGGGTGATCGCCGTCCTCGACCTCTACGAGAAAGGATCAGAGAGCCTCGTCGTGCACGACGGCGTGCGCAACCTGCTCCGGCAGCCGGAGTTCGCGGAGGCCTCCCGGCTGGGCCAGGTGCTGGAGGTGCTGGAGGAGACACGCCACCTGGCCGGGCTGCTCCAGGACCTCGTCGGCGACTCCGACATGGA
>WNGQ01000580.1_pt1 | contig 37604 bp, 36 predicted proteins | sample 5407661 | NCBI WGS metagenome assembly WNGQ01 (sample SAMN13153382, study PRJNA577476) | soil metagenome | isolation source: 60 cm soil or saprolite under Garry oak tree replicate 2 | place: USA:California | collected 2016-06-15 | reverse complement strand
GGGAGACGGGGGGCGCAACGCCAAATCGGAGGGGCGTGATGCGGAGCGCGTGCACGACGACGCTGCTCGCGATGCTGGTCGCGGCGACGCCGCTCGGAGCCCAGGAGTTCCACCCGCCGGCCGTGCGGCGCTCGAGCGACCACGGCACGCGCCTCGGGCTGTTCGGGTTCGGCGTGCGGGGTGGGATCGACCTGCGGGGGAACACCCAGTTCGTGCTCGGTGTCACGCTTGATGCCGGCAACCTGATCAGCAGCCGTCTCCGCCTTCGGCCCTCGGGGGAGATCGGCGTCTTCAACGGCTGGGAGAGTTACGTCGGCAGCCTCGAAGGCCTCTACCGCTTCACGAGCGACGACCAGGTGGCCACGCCGTACGCCGGCGGGGGCTTGAGCATCGCGGGGCGCGACCACTGCGGCAACTACCCTGACTGTCCCGCCCTCTGGATCAACGCGGTCGTCGGGGTCGAGATCCATTACCGCTCCACCTTCAACTGGTTGCTCGAGTACCACCCGATGGACGCGTTTCAGCACAACCGCCTGTACGCGGGACTCACGACGCGGCGGGGGAGCTGAGCGTGGGGGCCGGGGGGGACGTACGCGAGATCACCATGCGGTGGCGCGAGCAGCTGCTGTTCGAGGGCGGCGCACCGGGGCGCCCCCTCGTTGTGGTAGACGGCGACGGCGCCGCCGCTACGTCACCCGTGGAGCTGCTGCTCCTCGCGGCGGCGACCTGCTCTGCGGCGGACGTCGTCGTGATCCTGCGGAAACAGCGGGTCGGGCTGCGCTCGCTCGACGTGCTCGTGCGGGGCACGCGCCGCGAGATGGAGCCGCGCCGCTACACGGCGCTGCACATGGTGTTCACCGTGTCGGGCGAGGGGGCGGACGAGGCCAAGGCGCGGCGCGCCATCGATCTCTCGCTTGAGAAGTACTGCTCGGTGGTAGCCTCCCTCGCCCCCGATATCCGCGTCACCTACGACGTCGCGCTGCGCTAGCTCGCTCGCGGGGGCCGCTGCGCTCGCGCTCGCGGCGGCGGGTCCGGCGCAGCCTCAGGCGCGGACGGGGGGCGGGGGCGGGGGCGGGGGCGCCCTGGTGGTGACCGAAGCGGGCGCGGGCGCGATGGTGGTGCTGGCGCGTCGCGGCTTCTGGGGTCCGGAGCTGAGCCTGGCGCGGCGGCCGGGCGGCGAAGGGCGGTTCGCGCTTAGCGCGGCAGGCGGTGACTACGACGGCGTGGTGGGGATGCGCGTGCAGGCGACGGCGCAACTGCTGCTCCGGCCCGGCGACCGCACCGGACTCGGACCCTATGCGGGGCTGGGGCTCGCGTTCGTCGGGGCGGAGGCGGTGCACGGCGCCGGGTACCTCACGGCAGTGCTCGGCGTCGAGGCCGCGCCGGGACGCGCGGCGGGGTGGTACGCGGAACTGGGCCTCGGCGGCGGCGTGCGGCTGGCGGTGGGGCGCCGCTGGCGGCGGTTCCCGCGGTGGTGGTAGGCGTGCCGGCTCAGGCCCCCGCGCCCACCGTCGCGCTCCGCCCGATGACAGGACGGCAGTACCGCTCGCCCAGGACCCGCAGCTCCGCGAGCTGCGGCTCGTCCAGCTCTTCGTAACGGTCTGCCAGATACAGCATCGTGTCGTCGAACCATTCCTTCTGGTGCTCGACGCTGGCTTCCAGCACGCCGCATCGCAGGATGTGGGAGAACAATTCGTCGCGGGCTTGCTCGAATGGGGTGGGGGTGGACGGGCGTCGGGGTTCCGAACGTTTCTTGGCCATGCGCAGGGCGCTCCTCTCTTCTCGAACTGGCGGTGTGGGCGCGGGGAAATCGGCGCCGCAATGTAATAAGCGCCGGGAGGGCGCGCAAAGGTCCGACGCCCGGAGCCGGCCCGTGGTATAATGAGAGGTGGCGGGCGGGGAGCAGGGAGCAGGGACGGGGGAGTGGGGGGTTGGCACACTGGACGGCGGTCAGGGAAGGCGGGCGCATGGGCGATAACACGGAAGAAGTCTACGGGCCGGATCGCGCCGAGCGCTTGCTCGCCATGCTGCGCGCCCTGGCGGAACGCATCCGGGAGCTCGACCGGACGGGTCAGCTGCTCGAGCGCGGGCCGGAGCTGCAGAAGCTCCTGGGGAACGCGCGCAGCGAGCTGTTTCATTATGAGGTGCGGCTCACCTACGACACGCCGGAGATTGCCGAAAGCCGCCGGATCGTGGAGGAGGCGGAGCGGCTCGCCCGCGAGGCTGGCGGGGGGGGCGGGGGGAGCCAGGGGGGCGAGGGAGGCCGGGGGGGTCACTTCGAGGACGACGAGGACGACGAACCGTGGCGGAGGGTCGGTGACGCATGAAGGGGTTCTATGCGCTGCTGGCGGTGGTGGCAGTGGTCGGGGCGGGGGCGCTGTGGTACGGGTCGCGGCCGCGGCCGGCGCCGCTCCCGAGCGCGCCGCCTCCCGTCGCCGCGGCGGACGGGTTCCGGGGCTACACGCTGGGCTCCGACGCGGCGCGGGTCGAGGTCATCGAGTACTCCGACTTCGAGTGCCCCTTCTGCGCTTCGTTCGCGACGGTGCAGATGCCGGTGATCCGCGAACAGTTGGTCGCCACGGGCAAGGTGCGGTGGCGCTACCGCGACTTCCCGCTGCCCGGGCACCAGTACGCGCGCTACGCCGCGCTCGCCGCGCAGTGCGGGGGTGAGCAGGGCAAGTTCTGGGAGATGCACGACCAGCTGTTTCAGCATCACGAGTGGGCGCAGACGGGGAAGAACCCCCGCGCGCTGTTCCGCGATTTCGCGAAAACCAGCGGCCTGGACCTCGAGAAGTACGACGCGTGCACCGATGGCCAGCGGTACGCCGGCCGCATCCAGGCAAGCCTCGAAGAAGGCGAGCGTGCGGGCGTCCAGGGGACCCCCAGCTTTTTCGTGAACGGCAAACGGTTCGAGGGGCACGCCACGTCGGATGCCTTCCAGGCCCTCGTCGACAGCCTGACGCGCACACGCAAGTGATCCGGCGGCAGGCCATCGTGCTCCTCGCGCTCGTGGGGCTGTTGGTCGCGACGTACCTCTGGTTGTACAAGATCGGTGTCATCGGCGAGCTCCAGTGCGGGACCGGCGGCTGCGAAGTGGTGCAGACGAGCCGCTACGCCGACCTCTTCGGGATCCCCGTGGCGTTCTACGGCGTGGCGGGCTACGCGGTGCTGTTCGTCCTCGGCCTCGCCGGCCTGCAGCCGGCTCGAGCCGGTGACCGGCGGCTGGCGGTGCTCGTCGCGGCGCTCGCGACGGCGGGCTTCGCGTTCACGCTCTACCTCACGTCCCTCGAGCTGCTCGTGCTCCATGCCATCTGCCGCTGGTGCATCGCCTCGGCGGCGATCATGACGGCGATCTGGGTGCTGGCCCTCACGGGCTTGCGGCAGACGGCATGACCGCGGCTGCGGAACCCCGGGCCGCCTCCGCTCCTGGCGGCGGCTACCTCGGGACGCTCGCCCTTGCGGCGCTGGGCGTCGTCTACGGCGACATCGGCACGAGCCCGCTGTACGCGCTCCGCGAATCCTTTTACGGGACCCACGGGATCCCGGTGAGCCCGGGCAACGTGCTCGGCGTCCTCTCCCTCGTGTTCTGGTCGCTGGTCCTCGTGGTCACGATCAAGTACCACATCGTGATCATCCGCGCGGACAACAAGGGGGAAGGGGGCGTGCTCGCGTTGATGGCGCTGGTCAACGGCAGCCGATTCGCCCGAGGGCTGTCGCCCCGCCGCATCATGATCGTTCTCGGCATCTTCGGGTCGGCGTTGCTGTACGCAGATGGCGCCCTGACGCCGGCGATCTCCGTGGTGAGCGCCATCGAGGGCCTCGAGATCGCGACGCCGGCGCTGGCTTCCTGGGTGATCCCGGTGACGCTCGTGATCCTGATCGGCTTGTTCCTGCTGCAGTATCGCGGCACCGCCCGGATCGGCGCCATGTTCGGCCCGGTGATGCTCGTCTGGTTCGCGGTCCTCGGCGTCCTGGGGTTGAGCGAGATCGTGCGCCAGCCCGGGGTGCTGGCCGCGGTCTCCCCGGAGCACGCCGTGCGGTTCTTCGCCGAGAACGTGGGGCGGGGTTTCATCGTGCTGGGCGCTGTCTTCCTCGTCGTCACCGGAGGCGAGGCGCTGTACGCGGACCTCGGCCACTTCGGCCACCGCGCGATCCAGATCGCGTGGTTCAGCGTCGCGCTTCCCTCTCTGTTGCTGAACTACTTCGGACAAGGGGCGCTGCTGCTACGGGACCCGACCACGGCGGAGAACCCGTTCTACCATCTCGCGCCGAACTGGGCCCTATACCCCCTGATCGTCCTGGCGACCGCGGCCACGATCATCGCGTCGCAGGCCGTGATCTCGGGCGCCTTCTCGCTGACACGCCAGGCGGTGCAGCTCGGCTACAGTCCGCGGCTGCGTATCGAGCATACGTCCTCGCGCGAGATCGGCCAGATCTACGTCCCCGCCGTCAACTGGGGCCTCATGCTGCTCACCTGCGCGCTGGTGCTCGGGTTCCACGCGGCCAACCCCGAGCAGCCCACGTCCAGCAACATCGCCGGGGCGTACGGCGTGGCCCTGTCCACGCTGATGCTCATTACGACCCTCATGTTCTACGTGATGAGTCGCGAAGTCTGGCGCTGGAGCATCACGCGCGCCGCGCTCGTCGTCGGGTTGTTTCTCCTGATGGACATCCCGTTCTTCGCGGCCAACGCACTGAAGATTCGCTACGGCGGGTGGGTTCCGCTCGTCATCGCCGCGGGCGTCTTCGCGCTGATGACCACGTGGAAGCGCGGGCGCGAGATCCTCGGCAAGCGCATGCTGGAAAAGACGGTGCCGCTCAAGATGCTGCTCGCCGATCTGGCGGCGGAGCCGCCGATCCGCGTGCCCGGCACGGCCGTCTTCATGTACGGCACGAGCGACGGCACGCCGCCCGCGCTCATTCACAATCTCGCCCATAACAAGGTCCTCCACGAGAAGATCGTCTTTCTGACCGTCGTCACGCACGACGTTCCCCACGTCGCACCCCCGGAGCGCGTCACCGTGAAACGCATCGGCAAGGGGTTTCACAGCGTGATCGCCAGCTACGGCTTCATGGACGATCCGGACATCGGGGACGTCCTGGCGGCCTGCCGGGTCAAGGCCCTCGACATCCGGATCGAAGGAACGACGTTCTTCCTCGGGCGCGAGACCCTCGTCACCTCCGAGCGGCACGGCATGGCCCAGTGGCGCGAGAACCTGTTCGCCTTCATGTCGCGCAACGCTCTGCGCGCGACCGCCTTCTTCAAGATCCCGGCGAACCAGGTGTTCGAAGTGGGGGCGCAGGTGGAGCTGTAGCAGCGGCCAAACGGCCCAGGCCCCACTCCGCGACAAAAATACGCAGTCGCTTCATGGGGCCTGAGCCGTTTGGCGAGGGTCGCTTATTCAGCCTGGCCGAACTTCGCGATGTCCTCCGGCAATGCTTCTTGCGTGGTGATTGTGTCCTTCCCTTGTACCATCGCGCGGATTTGCTCCACCACGTCCGGGTTCGCGAGGGTCGTCACGTCGCCGACATCTCTGCGATTCGAGATCGCCGCGAGCACGCGGCGCATGATCTTCCCGGAGCGCGTCTTGGGCATATCCGGCACGATGTACACGTGCTTGGGTCGGGCGATCTTGCCGATCACCTCTTCGTTCGCCTTCACCACGCGGTCGATGACGTCCTGGCTCGGCGGCACGCCCGGCTTGACCGCGATGTACACTTCGGGCACCCTTCCCTTTACCTCATCCTGGACGGGGACGACGGCGGCCTCGGCCACTTCCGGGACCGTGAGACAGGCGGACTCGATCTCTTTCGTGCCGAGCCGGTGGCCGGCGACATTGATCACGTCGTCAATACGGCCCAGGATGCGGTAATAGCCATCCGCCGCCTGCACCGCGCCGTCGCCGCACATGAAGGGCCAGTCGCGCCAATCCTTGCTACGGGGATTCTTGTTGTACTTGGCGAAGTAGGTCTTGACGTAGCGGTCGCGATCGCCCCACAACGTCTGCATGAGGCCCGGCCAGGGATTGCGGATGCAGATGTTGCCCGCCTTGCCGGAACCCTTGGGAATCTCTGCGCCGGTCTCGTCGTAAATGATGGGATGAATCCCCGGCGCGCCGGGACCGCAGCTGCCCGGCTTCATCGCATGAATCGCCGGAACGGTGGTGCCGAGAAAGCCGCCTGTTTCGGTCAGCCACCACGTGTCGGTGATCACGGCCTCGCGTTTGCCGACCTCGTCGTAATACCAGCGCCACGCCTCCGGCTCGATCGGCTCGCCCACCGTCGTCATGGATTTGAAACGGTACTTGTACTTGCGGGGTTCTTGGGGACCGAGCTTCCGCAGCATCCGGATCGCCGTCGGCGCGGTATGGAAGATGTTCACGCCCAGTCGCTCGGCTATGCGCCACGGCCGCCCCGCGTCGGGAAACGTCGGCACGCCTTCGTACAGCACGCTCGTCGCCGCGTTCGCCAGCGGACCGTAGACGATGTAGGAATGCCCGGTGATCCAGCCGATGTCCGCCATGCACCAATAGACGTCTTCCGGATGGATGTCGAGAATCCACCTGGACGTGCCGGTCACGTAGGCCAAATAACCCGCGATGCTGTGCTGCGCGCCCTTGGGCTTGCCCGTCGTGCCGCTCGAGTACATCAAGAACAGTTGCCCCTCGGACGGCAGGGGAACCGGCTCGACCTTCTGGCCTTTGTACTCCTTGAGCAGGTCGTTCATGAAGAGGTCGCGGCCGGGAATCATCGGCGTTTTGGCGGAATACTTTCCGGGATAACGCTGCCACACCAGCACCTTGTCGACGTCCTGCCCCAGGTCTTTCGCCGTACGCACTGCGATGTCGGCGTTCGCCTTGTGATCGACGAGCGTGCCATTGCGCCAGTAGCTGTCCATCGTGATCAGCACCCGGCTGCCCGAGTCCTGAATGCGCGAGCCGCACGCCTGACCGCTGAACCCGCCGAAGACTTGCGAGTGGATGATGCCCAGGCGCGCACACGCCAGCATCGTGATCGGCAGCTCCGGGACCATCGGCATGTGAAACGTGACGCGGTCTCCTGCCTTGAGTCCCAAGCCGCGCAGCAGGGCGGCCAGTTCATTTACGCTGGTATACAGCTCCTGGTACTTGATGGTCACATCCCGCTCTGCTTCGGGTTCGGGCACGAAGATGAAGGCTGCTTTGTTCCCGTACTTGGCGAGATGACGGTCCACGCAGTTGTACGACGCGTTGATTTTGCCGCCGACGAACCACTTCCAGAACGGCGCGTCGCTGGTATCGAGGACGGTGTGATATGGCTCGAACCAGGTCAGCATATCCGCGTATTCTTTGAAGCAGTCGGGAAACTTGGCGAGGCCGAACTTTTCAAGGATGTGCGTGTCCCGCATGTTCGCTTGTGCCTTGAATTTCTCGGAAGGCTGATAGTGCTCCTCTTCCTTCCAATGCACCGCGATCTGCGCTTCGCTGACCTCGGTTAGCTCCTTCGACGCGACTGTCTTTGCCATGTGATTGGCCTCCTAGCCAGCACTAGTCCACGTTGCAGGTAAGGTATGCCGCTCGACTGAGGCGAGGTCAAGGCGCTGGCCAGGGGCGGGTGTTGCGACCTTGCAATATGCGCCCTGCCGCTCGCTCTGCGGCAACGCGTCACGTGAGGCACCTCACGCCGTCTTTGACAACCGGTTGACGGCCCGCAGGTTAGCTGGGTGGCACCGGAGTCGCACAAGCGGTCGGCCGGCATTCAAGGGAGCCGACTGTGGAGGAGATGATGACGATGTCCACGCGTCCGACCGAAAGGGTGCTTGCCGCTCCAGAGGAGCTGGGGCTCGAGTCGCGCACGGCGTTCCGCCGCGCGGCGGGCGAGCTGCTCGAGCAGCTGTCTGAAGGAGCCGGGCGCTTGGTGATCGACCTTTCAGGGACCCGGCAGGTGGACTCCGCCGGCCTCGGAGCGCTCATGCTGATTCAGCGCAAGGCGGCCGAGCGTCGGCTCAGCGTGAGCCTGCGCGGGGCGAACGAAGAGCTGCGTTTCCTGCTCGTGTTGACCAAGCTCGACGACCTGTTCGAGTTGGAGAGCGGCGCGAGCTGATTATATTGGGCCCCACCTATGGGGTCCCGCACGCCGCGACGTAAGGTCCTGTTCGTCGAGGATGAATCGGCGCTCCGACGCACCTACAAGCGCTTCTTCGCCCCGCGCTACGACCTGGCGTTCGCGGCGAGCGGCACGGAGGCCCGCCGCCAGCTCGAGGAGTTCGAGCCCCAGGTGCTGGTCCTGGACCTGCGCCTGCCGGACACCGACGGCGTCACGTTGCTCCAGGAGATCCGCCGCTCCCGCCCCGCGCTCCCCGTCATCGTCACCACCTCCTACGTCAGCATGGAGCCGCTGATCAACGTGCTGGACCTCGGCCACTCGGGATACCTCGTCAAGCCGTTCGACCTGGAAGACCTGGCCGCCCGCATTGATGCTCTTGGCTGAGGGGTTGCACCACGCGTTCGGGCGGGTCGTGGCGCTCGACGGTGTCTCGTTCAGCCTCGCCCCCGGGCAGACGCTCGCGATCTTCGGGCCCAACGGCGCGGGCAAGACCACCCTCCTCAAAGTGCTCGCCGGACTGATCAACCCGCAGGCCGGGTCGGCCCGGGTGGACGGCGGCCGGCGCGCCATCGGCTGGATCGGCCATCAGTCCCACCTCTACGGGCACCTCACCGTGCGCGAGAACCTGTTGTTCTGGGGGTCGCTTTACGGGTTGAGCGCGGCCCGACGCGCCGCGCGCGCCGCCGAGGTGCTCGCCCGGCTCGACATGAGCGACCGCGCCGGCGAGCCGGTGTGGTCGCTGTCGCGCGGCCTGCTGCAGCGGGCCGCGATCGCGAAGGCGCTGCTGCACGATCCCGCCGTGCTGCTGCTCGACGAGCCGTTCACAGGGCTCGACCTCGCGGCCGCAGGGCAGCTCCGCGTGCTGCTGGGCGAGCTGCACGACGGGGGCCGCATGATGGTGCTCGCGACGCACAACGTGGATGAGGGTGCGGAGCTCGCCACGGACGTCGCGTTCCAGCGACGCGGGCGGTTCGTGCACTTCGCGCCGCGCGGAACGCGCAGCGCCGCCGAGATCGCCGCAGCCTACCGGCGCGCCATGGCCGATGGCTGAGCTGTTGCGGCAGGCGTGGGCGGTGGCGCGCAAAGACCTGCTGCTCGAGTTCCGCACCCGCACCGCCATCGTCTCGGCCGTCGTGTTCACCGCCCTCGTGCTCACGGTGTTCAACTTCGGGCGGGACCCCACCGCCGTGTCGGCCCTCGATCTCGCCCCGACGATTCTCTGGGTGACCTTCACGTTCGCCGCCATGCTGGCGTTGAACCGCGCATTCCAGCTGGAGCTCGAGAATCAGGCGCTCGAGGGCTTGCTCGTCTCGCCCTTGAGTCGCACCAGCCTCTACTGGGGCAAGCTGCTCGCGAATCTGGCATTCGTGGCGGTCGTGGAGAGCGTCGGCCTGCCGCTGTTCGTGCTGTTCTTCAACGTCCCGGTGGGGCGGGTGTTGCTGCCGCTCGTCGCGGTGATCGCGCTCGCCACGCTGGGGTTCGTCGCCGTCGGCACGCTGTTCAGCGCGCTCGTGATCAGGACGCGGTTCGCCGAGCTGCTCCTGGTGGTGCTGCTGCTGCCGTTCCTGGTCCCTCCGCTCATCGGAGCGGTTCAGGTGACCGCGCGTCTGTTCGGCGACCGTCCCTTGAGCGAGGCCGTGGGGTATCTTAAGTTGCTCGCCGCCTACGACATCGTGTTCGTGTCGCTCGCGAGCTTCCTGTTCCGTTTCACGGTGGATGAATGAGCCTCCTGCACAGGGGCCGGTGGATCACGCTGCTCGGCCTGGCGCTGCTCGCGGGCGTGTACGTGCGGGCGCTCGCGTTCACCCCGGTCGAGCGGCTGCAAGGACCGGCGCAGAAGATCTATTACCTCCACGTCCCCGCGGCGATCTGGGCCGAGACGGCGATGGTGCTCGTGGGCCTCGGGAGCATCTTCTACCTGTTCTTGAAGGACCGCCGCCTCGACCGCTTTGCCGCGGCGTCCGCGGAGGTGGGCACGGTGTTCGCCGCGATCGTGCTCACCACCGGTCCCATCTGGGGGAAGCCAATCTGGGGGACCTGGTGGACGTGGGACGCGCGGCTCACGTCCACCCTGCTGCTGTTCTTCCTCTATATAGGGTACCTGCTGCTGCGCGGCGCGGTGCGAGACCCCGCCCTCGGCGCCCGCTACGCGGCCGTGCTGGGCATTTGCGGGATGTGCCTGGTGCCCTTCATTCACCTGAGCGTGTACCTGTTCCGTACGCTCCATCCCCAGCCGATCATCCTGAAGCCGAGCGCGCCGTCGCTGCCGGGGAGCATGCTCGCGACCTGGCTGTTCTCGCTCGGCGTGTTCACGCTGCTGTACGTCGGGTTCGTGACCCAGCGGTATGCGCTGTCGTTGCTCTGGGAGGAACGGAACGGTGCCTGAGGTCCCACAGAACGCCGGCTACCTCGTGGCGGCCTACGTCGTGACGGCCGTCATCCTGCTCGGCTATACCTTCTCCCTCTACCGTCGGTCGAGCAAGGGCTAGCTGCCGGGCTTTTCCACGAACAATTCAGCGCGCGCCTCCGAGAGCCGCTCCTGCCCGCCAGGGACCTGGGTGGCCCAGAGGTGGAGCGCCTCTTCCGCGGCCCGGACGTCGCCCGCCTGGAACAGGGCCTGGGCGTTGAGCCACAGGGCCTCGGCGCCGCCCCCCGCGGCGTGCGCGCGGGCGAAGCGCGCTGCCGCGTCCGCGTACCGGCCGGCGCGGCGGTACAGGTCGCCCGCCGCCATCGCGGCGTCGGGGCGCTCCTCGAGCGCGAGCGCCTGCTCGTAGGCGACGAGCGCCTCCTGCTGCCGGAACACCATCTGGTACGCCGCGCCGAGCAACAACCACGCATCGGGGTTTTCGGGAAAGCGCTCGACCGCCTCCTGCGCGGCGGCGAGCGCCCCCCAGCGGTCTTCGATGGCCCGCCGCAGCCGCACGAGAGCGGGGTAGGACTCTGCGAACACGGGCGTCAGTGCGCAGCCGATCTCCAGCCACCAGGCCGCGCGCTTGGGGGCGTGGCGCTGACAGGCGGCCGCCCGGCGCACGGCAAAGCGGGCGAGAGCGGAGCGCAGTGAGCGGAACATTGCTTGATATTACACGTATGTCACAGTCGCCGCGCTCCTCGCGCCCTCCCCTGCTTGGCCGGCGCATCGCGGTGACGCGCGCCCGCGATCAGGCGGATGAGCTGGTACGGGCGCTCGAGGCGCTCGGCGCCGACGTCGTCGCTGCGCCCATGATCCGCATCCAGGCGCTCGCCGACCTCGCGCCGCTGCGCGCGGCGCTCGCCCGGCTGCCGAGCTACGCCTGGGTGATTTTCACGAGTCAGAACGCGGTCGCCGTCGTGTGCGATCACCTCCCCGACTGGGGGTTCGCGGCGCCCGACCTCGCGCGGGTGGCCGTCGCTGCCATCGGGCCGGCGACGGCGGCGGCGCTGGAACGATACGGCGTCACGCCGGCCCTCGTGCCGCGCACGTACGTCGCGGAGGCGGTCGTCGAGGCGCTCGCCGAGCGCGGCGAGCTGCGCGGGAAGCACATCCTGCTGCCCCGGGCCCGGGAAGCGCGCGACGTGCTCCCCGATGGTCTGCGGGCGCTCGGCGCGGTGGTCGACGCGCTCCCGGTCTACGAGACCGTCCGCGACGCGGGAGACGGGAGCCAGCTCGCGCGCGACGTCGTCGCGGGCGGGATCGACGCGATCACCTTCACGTCCTCCTCGACGGTGCGTCATTTCGTCGACATCGTGGGCCGCGAGGCCGCGACGTCGGGCCGGTTCGCCGCCGCGGCGATCGGGCCGGTCACCGCCGAGGCCGCCCGGGAGCTGGGAATCCGGGTCGCGATCGAAGCGAGAGAGTACACGGTTCCGGGACTGGTGGAGGCGCTGGTGCGATACTTCGGGGAAGAAGGAAGCGGGAAGAGGGACGGGTGACGGCGACCCTGAAGATCGGTACGCGGGGCAGCCGGCTGGCCCTGTGGCAGGCGGAATGGGTGAGGGCCGAGCTGGCGCGCCGCGGCGTGGTGGTCGAGCTCGTGATCGTCAAGACGCGCGGCGACGCCGACGTAGACCGGCCGCTGCACGAGCTCGAGGGGAAGGGGTTCTTCACCAAGGAAATCGAGGAGGCGCTGCTCGCGGGCCGCATCGATGTCGCCGTGCACTCGCTCAAGGACCTGCCGACGCGGCTGCCGGATGGGCTCGCGCTGGGCGCCGTGCCGCCCCGGGCCGATCCGGCCGAAGCGCTGGTGACCCGTCTGGACGGCGTCGTCTCGATCGCCGAGCTCGCGCCCGGCGGCAGGATCGGGACCTCGAGCCTGCGGCGCGTCGCGCAGCTCCGCTACCTCCGTCCCGACCTTGAGATCGTGCCGCTCCGCGGCAATGTGCCGACGCGAGTGCAGAAGGTGAAGGCCGGACGCGACGGACTCGACGCCGCGCTGCTCGCGCGGGCGGGGCTCGAGCGGCTCGAGCTCGGGGGCGAGATCGCCGCGCGGCTCGATCCGCTGGAGGTGATGCCCGCGCCGGGGCAGGGCGCGCTCGGGCTCGAGCTGCGCTCGGACGACGCCCGGGCGCGCGCCGCGCTCGCGCCGCTCGAGCACCCGCCGAGCGCGCGGCAGGTGGCGGCGGAGCGGAGCCTGCTGGCGGCGCTCGAAGGCGGGTGTCAGGCGCCGGTGGCGGCGTACTGCGGGAGCAGGGAGCAGGGAGCGGGGAGCAGGTTGTTTGGGCGAGTGACGGCGCAGGACGGAACGGTGCAGATCACGGCGTCAGCCGAGATCGACGAGCGCGATCCCGCCGGAGCCGGCGCGGCGGTGGCGGGCTTGCTGCGGGCGCAGGGCGCATCGAAATTGCTCGGCCGATGAGCACCCCCAGCTCCGCCCAGTTCCCGATCCGCCGGATGCGCCGGTTGCGCCGCACCGCGGCGCTGCGCCGCCTCGTGCAGGAGACGCACGTCGTCCCGGCGCAGCTCGTGTGGCCCCTGTTCGTGTGCCACGGCGAGGGCGTGCGCCGTGAGGTGCCCGCGCTCCCCGGCGTGTACCAGACCTCGCTGGACGAGCTCGTGAAGGACGCGGAGCGGGCCCACCGCCTTGGGCTCGGCGGGGTCATGCTGTTCGGCCTTCCGGCGGCGAAGGACGCGACCGGCTCCGAGGCGTACGACGAGCAGGGGATCGTGCAGCAGGCGGCGCGCGCGGTGAAGCGGGCGGTGCCGGACCTGCTCGTGGTGGGCGATGTCTGCCTGTGCGAGTACACCGACCACGGCCACTGCGGCGTGATCCAGGACGGCGAGGTGGAGAACGACGCGACAGTGTACCTGCTCGGCAAGGTGGCGGTGACGCAGGCGCGCGCGGGGGTCGACCTCGTCGCGCCGAGCGACATGATGGACGGCCGCGTCGCGGGCATCCGCAAGGCGCTCGACGCCGCCGGGCTGTCCCGGGTGCCGATCATGTCCTACGCCGCGAAGACGGCGTCGGCGTTCTACGGGCCGTTCCGCGAAGCCGCGGGCTCCACGCCGCAGTTCGGCGACCGGCAGTCCTACCAGATGCAAGGCACCAACGCCGACGAAGCGATGAAGGAGATCCGGCTCGACGCGGACGAGGGCGCGGACATCCTCCTGGTCAAGCCGGCACTCCCCTGCCTCGACCTGATCCGCCGCGCCAAGGCGGAGTTCGGCTCGCCGCTCGCCGCCTATCAGGTGAGCGGCGAGTACGCGATGATCAAGGCGGCCGCTCAGCGCGGCATGCTGGACGAGACCCGCGCGATGTGGGAGACGCTGTACGCCATCCGGCGCGCGGGCGCCGACATCATCCTGACGTACTTCGCGCCGGCGGTCGCGGAATTGCTATAGCTATAGGGGCACGGCACTGCCGTGCCCCTACACCGATGCCCTCCCTCACGATCGCGGTAGCAGAACCGCCTTCCAGAGGGCGCCGGCGACCGCGGCGCCCAGCAGCGGACCGATCCAGTAGACGGCGTGCCCGTTCCATTGCCACGCCACGAGCGCCGGCCCGAACGCGCGCGCGGGGTTCATCGCCGCGCCCGTGAGATTGCCGCCGACCAGCGCGTCCACGAAGATGGCGAGGCCGATTCCGAAGCCCGCGATCTTTGGCGCCTGCGACGAGACGGCCGTCCCGAACACGGCGCTCACCAGGAAGAAGGTGAGGAGCGCCTCGATCCACACACCCTGCGCGAAGGTCACGTCATTCGCGAGGCGCGGCGTGCCGCCGAGCGCAACGCTCACGGGAATCTTGGGCAGCACGCCCTTGAGGAGCGCCGCGCCGGCGATCGCGCCCAGCAGCTGGGCCACGATGTACTTGCCGGCGAGCAGGCCGTCGATCTTGTTCGCGATCCACAGTCCGACGGTGACGGCAGGATTGATATGGCCGCCGGAGATGCTCATGGTCATCGACACGATGATCGCCATCCCGACGCCGTGCGCCAGGGCCACACCGAGCGGGCCGATGCTGTTCGCGCCGAGGGTGGACCCGGCGCTGACGAGCGCAACCACGCTCCCCGCGCCGAGAAACACGAAGAGCAGCGTGCCGACGAACTCGGCCGTGAGCGGCCGCAGATCCTTGGACATGGCTGGTGGGCCTCGGGTTGTGGGCGACGGCAATCTAGGGCGCGGGCTAGGCGCGCCGCAACACCAGGGACGCGTTGATCCCGCCGAACCCGAACGAGTTCGACACCACGACCTCGGGCGCCGCGGCCCGCCCCGCGCCCGGGAGGCAATCGAGGTCGCACGCGGGGTCGGGGCGCTCGAGATTGATGGTGGGCGGGAGCCAGCGCCGCTCGATCGCGAGCGCGCAGATGCCCGCCTCGATCGCGCCGCTCGCGCCCAGCGCGTGGCCGTAATACCCCTTGGTGCCGCTCACGCTGAGGCGGTAGGCGTGCTCCGCGAACACCTGCTTGATGGCGGCGGTCTCGGTGGCGTCGTTGAGCGGGGTCGAGGAGCCGTGGGCGTTGATGTAGCCGACGTCGGTCGGGTCGACGTGTCCGTCGGCGAGCGCGAGCCGCATGGCCCGGGCCGCCTGCCGCCCGTCCGGCCGCGGCGCGGTCATGTGGTAGGCGTCGTTCGTGAACCCGTAGCCCACGATCTCGGCGTAGATCTTCGCGCCGCGGGCGAGCGCGCGCGCACGCTCCTCGAGCACGAGCACCGCCGCCCCCTCGCCCATCACGAACCCGTCGCGCGCGGCGTCGAACGGCCGCGAGGCGTGCGCGGGGTCGTCGTTGCGGGTGCTCATCGCCCGGATCACACTGAATGCGGCGTAGGTCATCGGCGCGAGCGGGGCCTCGGCACCGCCCGCGAGCATCAGGTCGGCCTGGCCCGCGCGGATCGCGTGGAACGCGTCGCCCACGGCGATCGTGCCGGACGCGCAGCTCATGGCGTTCGTCGAATTGGGGCCGGTGAACCCGAACTCGATGGCGATGTTGCAGCTCGCCGCGCCGGGAAACACCGCCAGGGCGAGCGCCGGGTCGAGCCCCCGCGGCCCGTCGCGGTGGAACCCCGCCACCTGCGACTCGGCGAACGCCACCCCGCCCAGCGCGGAACCCATCATCGCGCCGGCGCGGTCGCCGTCCTCGCGCGCCGGCTCGAGCTCGGCGTCCGCGAGCGCGAACCGCGCGCTCGTCACCGCCAGCTGGGAGAAGCGGTCGAGCCGCTTCGCCCGCTTCGCGTCGAGGTGGTCCTGCGGCCGGAAGTCGGGGATCTCGGCGGCGATGCGGCTCCGGAACGGCGTGGGGTCGAACCGCGTCAGCTCCCGCACGGCCGAGCGGCGGGCGGCGAGCCCGACCCAGAGACCGTCGGCGCCCGTGCCGATCGGCGTCACGGCGCCCACGCCGGTGATCACAACCCTCCGTCCACCGTTCTTCACATTTCGCTCCCCGTTGGTCCGCGGCTGAAGCCGCGCTCATCGCGCTCCACGGCTCGTTTGATCCCTGCCAAAGTCCGCGCGGCGATCCCGTGGATGAAGATCGGCCCGATCACGAGGTCCGCCGCGAGCGCGCCGACGAGCGGCCAAGCGGGACCGGCCCAGTCGTGCATGATCGTGACTTCCGCCCCCGCGCGGCCCGGAAGGATCTGCCATACCACGTCCATCCCCTGCGTGATACCCCGCACGTGGCGATAGCGGATTTCCCGCGCGCGCCGGTCCACCGTCATTTCCGACACCCACCACGTCGGGTAGCGGAGCGGGCCGAACGGCCGCCACGCCGCCATCTCGACGGTGCCGCCACCTTCGCGGCGCTGGAGAAACCGTACCCAACGGTAATGCGACAGGATGTCCGGCCAGCGCTCAACGTCTGCCGCCACTTGAAGGATTCGATCGGCGGGCGCGAGGATCGCTACTCGGTCGACGGTTCGCATCACCGACTGGCTCCTGGTGACCACGCCGCTACGATGCGAAACCCAGGCCGGCACCGCGCCACCGCCGGCACGCCCGCCTCCCGCAACATCCCGTCGAACTCCCGCTTCGTGTACCCGCGCCTGAGCGACACCACCGCGTCGTGCCGCGTCACGCGGCTCATGCGCAGCCCGAGCGCCGCCGCCCAGACGCCCACGATCGCGACCCCCGAGCGCCGCAGATCGGCGAGTACCACCACCCGCCGCGCGAGGCCGTTCACGGTCGCGATCCAGCGCACCGCGCGCTCGCGCGGGAGGTGGTGCAGCACCTGGCTCGCGATCACGACGTCCACCGATTTCGGGCCGAACGGCAGCGCGTTCCCGTCACCGAGCACGACGTGCATCCCGTTGCCCCGCGCGAGACGCGCCGCGGTGCGGTTCAGTTCGACGCCGACGGGCTTCAGGTCGACGCCGCAGCGCCGCGCGACGGCGGCCGCGGCGATGGCGATGTCGCCGGACCCGGTGCCGACATCCAAGAGGGTCCAACAGGCCCCACTGTTCCCGCTTCCCGCCTCCCGCTTCCCCATTTCCAAGAACGGCTCCAGCTCCCGGACGACCGCCCGCGTCCCGCCGAACAGGACGTTCAGCCGGCCGATGTCATGCAGCTCGCACCGGACGGCGGCCGGGTCGGCGCGCGGGTCGTCGAGCAGCTCGCGGCCGATCATCCGCCGTGCAGGCCGGCGTAACCGCCGCGGTAGTAGAGCAACGGGCTCCGGTCGGTCACCGAGCCGCCGGTCACGAGCCCGAAGAACACGGTGTGGTCTCCGCCCGGCGTTTCGCCCTGCTTCTCGCACTCGATGCTGGCGAGCACTCCGTCGAGCACGGGCATCCCGTGCTTCGTCTCGCGGTAGCCGATCCCCTCGAACCGATCCGGGTGATCGACCGCGAAACGGCGGGAAATCGCTTCCTGGTCGGCCGCCAGCACGTTGAGGACGAAACGCTGCGCCGTCTTGAGTGCCCCATGCATGTCGTTGCTCTTGTCGACCGACACGAGCACGAGCGGCGGCTGGAGCGACACCGACGCCACAGAGCTGGCGGTCATCCCGATCGGCCGTCCCTCGCGATCGCGCGTCGTGAGGATCGTCACGCCGGTGGCGAATCGGCCCAGGAGCTGGCGGAACTGAGCGGGATCGACGCCGTGCGTGGTCACGACACGAGTTGGGCGAGGACGCTCGGAGCAAGGACCCGGGCCGCGGGCACGATATTCCCGGCGGCCCCGACCACAAGATCCGCGAGGTCGGGCCGCACCGCCAGCCGGCGGACCACGCGGTTCGTCAGCGCCGGCCAGGCGATGCCGAGGGCGATCAGACGCTCGAACAGCCACTTGCTCCGGAACTCGCGCCGGCGGGCGGCGGCGTAGGGTGCGAGCGCGGCGCGCGACAGGGGGCCGCTCCCATTTCCTGCGGCCAGGGCGGGCAGGAGCGCTGCGGCGGCGAGCTCCGCGCCGCGCAACGCCGCGTAAATGCCTTGCCCCGTAAACGGGTCGAAGAAGTCCGCAGCGTCTCCCACCAGCAGCGCACCGGCCACGCAGGGCCGCTCGGCCCACTGCGCGAACGGGCCCGTGGCGAGCACACCGCGCACCAACTGCCGCGGGTCGAACCGGCCGGCCAGTCCCGGGAAGCGCTCGAGCTGGGCGAACAGGCCGGCGCGATAGTCCGTCCCGCCGGCCCGCACCACGCGCAGTGGTACCACCAGCGCGACCGTGGTCACCCCCTCGCCCACGGGCCCGAGCCCGACGTACCCCGTGTCGCCGACGTGCAGCTCGCCGACCCCATCCACGCCGGCGACGTGCGCGACGTGCGCGGTGAACGCGACCCGGCGCGGCGCGGACGCTCGCAGCAGCCCGAGCCGCCGCGCGACCACGGACCGCAGGCCGTCGGCCCCCACCACGACCCGCGCGCGCCACGTCTCCCGTTTCCCGTCAGCCGCTCGTGCCACGACGCCGGCCACCGCGCGCCCGTCCCAGAGGAGGTCCTGCACCCTCGTGCCCTCGCGGACAACGGCCCCCGCGCGCGCGGCTGCGCGCAGCAGGATGGTGTCGAACGTGGCGCGGGACAGGGCAAAGCTGTACCCGCCGGCGAGGCGGCCGCACATCACCGCGCCACTCGGGGCGACCACCTTCATCCCGTACACCTTGGCGTGGGGTGCGCGCTCCACCGCCTCCAGCACACCGTCGAGCCGCCCGAGGATCGCCGTGGTGGCGGGGCTGAGATACTCCGAGCAGGGTTTGTGGCGGGGGAAGCGGGCGCGATCGAGCAGCAACACCCGCGCGCCGCCGCGGGAAAGCAGCAGGGCGGTAGCCGCACCGGCCGGCCCGGCGCCCACGACGATCGCGTCCCAGCGATCGGTCACACGATCCGCACGCCCAGTGCGACGACCACAGCACCGCACAGCGTCGCCGCGAGATTCACCGCGTCGTTGTCGAGCCATCGGAAGCCTCTGATGCGCCGTACCGGCTGGTGGCACACGGTATTCCCGCGCTCGAACCGCGCACCACACTCGGGGCACTCGTGCTTGCCCTGTACCGTCGCCCCAAGCAGCGAGTCGGCAACCATCCCGGCGACGCCGGCGCCGGCGATCAGCGCGGCTGACCCCGGGGCGGCGCCCTGGGGTCGGAAGGCCTCGGCCAGCAGGGCGATCATCACCGCGCCCGCCGCGCCACCGAGCGAGCCCAAAACGGTGATACCCCCGGACGTACCCCGGGGGACCTGCCGGCCGCTCGTGATGAGCCGTGGAGCGAAGGGGGAGAAGGCGCCGATCTCCGTCGCCCAGGTGTCGGCGGCGGCGGCGGCGAGCGCGCCGGCCGCGATCGGCCACGCGCTGAACAGCGCCGCGACGGCGGCGACGCCCCCGTTCGCCAGCACCTGTCGCGCGGTGCGCCGGGGAGCACGCCGCTCGGCCAGCTGTGTGAGGAGGCTACCGGAGAGGAAGAAGACCAGGAGCAACACCAGGCCGCGCCACGAAACGCCCCACGTGACCGCACCCCCGACGGCGAGCGCGGCCACGACGCCGTCCGGGGTGAGCCACCTCACTCGTCGAACAGCTCGCGCAGGATCCGGTGCTTCAGCTCGGGGGGCGCGCCCTGGGCCCGGCAGCGGGCGCGCAGGAAATCGAGGAACAGCTTCTCGAAGTCGAAGTGCTCACCGCAGGGAGGGCACTCGGTGAGATGCTGACGGATCTCCCGCTCCAGGTCCGGCGTCAGCTCCCGGTCGAGATACTCGTAGAGGTGCTCGGCACACTCGCGGCAGTTCATCCCGTTGAGCTCCCCTTGATGTATCCCATCCCGACGGCGTAGTCGTACAGTTGCTGTTGCAGCAGCCGCCGCGCCCGGAACAGCCGCGACTTCACGGTGCCGACGGGCACGTCCAGCACCCGGGCGATCTCCTCATAGGACAGCCCCTCGACGTCACTCAACACCACCGTCTCCCGAAATTGTTCCGGGAGCTGGTCGATCGCCCGCAGCACCTCGTCGTCCACGATGCGGTCGAAGAAGGTCCCCTGGGGGTCCTCGTCCTGGAGCTCCTCGAACACGGAGAAGGGCTCGATCGCGTCCAGGTCCACCGTCTCCGGGTGGCGCGTGCGGCGCCGGTATTCATTAATGAAAGCGTGCCGTAGGATGGTCAGCAGCCATCCCTTCGCATTGGTCCCCTTCTGGTACTGCTCCCACGCGCGGTAGGCCTTGAGCATCGTTTCCTGCACCAGGTCGTCCGCCTCGGCGGCGTTGCCGGTGAGGCGGAGGGCGACGCGGTACAGGCTGTCGAGGTGGACCAACGCCTCGCGCTCGAAGCTCGTCCGCTTTTCGGCCTCGTCCGCCGGACTCGGCGGCGCCGGGGTGGGGACCGGGGGGGATGGCGGGGACGGGGGGGATGGGGGGGTCGTGGGCGTCGCCATAGAGTGCCTTAACCTCTCCCTGCGCAACCGGGTTCCGCAATAGGGGCCCGGGGTGCTAGGTTTCGCGCGCCGTGGTCCACAGCATCCTCCCACTCGCGGTCCTGGAAGCGGTCAAGAACCTCGATACCCCCGTCGAGGACGGGCTGTCGGAGTTCGCCGAAGAGCTGCTCTCGAAGCGCCTGGGGCTGTCGCCGACGGTCGCGATGCAGCTGCGCGAGTACGAGGCGATGGTGCGGCGCGACGCCGCCGCCGACCCGGCCCACGTCGAGGCGCTGCTGCGTCTCGTGGGGCGCCGGCCGGACGCCGACCTGGTGTTCGCCGACGCGGGCCGTCGCGCGGCGCGGCGGGCGGTGCGGCGACTGTTCCCGCTCTCGCGGCTCGCCGCCCGCGCGGCGCCGCGGTTGTTCGGGTACGGGGCGGCGCGCCGCGCGGCGCGCGCGGTGTTCGGCGGCGACCTGCGGCGCGACGGCCACGTGCCCGTCGCGCGCGTGCGCGACGCCTTGGCCGTGCGGGCCACGCCGGACGGCGCCGCCTGCACCCTGTTCGGCGCGGGCTTCACCGAGCTGCTGCGGCTGCTCGTCGGCTTCGAGGGCGCGATGCTGCACGTCTCCTGTCGCGCGACGGGCGGCGACACCTGCGCCTGGCGGGCGGCGCCGCCCGATCCGCGGCACCACTGATGCCATTGCTCGAGGGCTTCGACTTCGCCGCCCTCGCCGACGCGCTCGGCGTGCTCGGTGCCGACGCCTGGCTGCTCTACGACTTTCGCAAGGTGAACCCCATCGCCGAGCGCATCCTCGGCGCCACCGGGATGGGGACGCGCCGCCTGTTCGTGTTCCTGCCGCGCCGCGGCCGGCCGGTCGCCGTGGCGCACCGCATCGAGCTCCAGCCCCTCGCCGGTTTCCCGGGCGAGGTGCGACCGTACGCCTCCTGGCGCGAGCTGCACGCGCACCTCGCGGCGCTGGTGCGCGACCGCACCCTCGCCCTCGAGATCTCGCCGGAAGACGCGGTGCCGTACCTGGACCGCGTGCCACACGGCGTGGTGCAGCTGCTCGAGTCGCTGGGCGCGCGCATGGTCTCGTCCGCTCCGCTCGTCAGCCGGTTCGCGGCCCGCTGGTCCGCCACCGAGCTCGCCGGGCATCGACGCGCCGCCCACGCCCTGGCCGAGATCGCGCGCGAGGCGCTCGCGTGGGCCGGCAGCGAGACGGCGCGCGACGCCGAGCTGCGCGAGACGACGCTGCAGCAGCGGGTGCTCGAGGCGATCGGGCGGGCGGGCTTGTACACGGGCGACGGCCCGATCGCCGCGTTCGGGCCGAACTCCGCGCTGCCGCACTACGAGCCGCACCCGGGGGCGGACCGGCGGCTGCAGGCGGGTGACGTGCTGCTGCTCGATCTCTGGGCGGGCCCCGGGGCGGGCTCGGTGTTCGCCGATCAGACGTGGATGGCGTTCGCGGGGCGCGCGCCCGGCGCGGAGGTGCGGCGTGTGTGGCAGGCGGTCTGCGACGCGCGCGATGCCGCGGTGCGCGTGCTGCGCGAGCGGTGGCGTCCGGACGGTCCGCTGAGCGGCGCCGACGTGGACGACGCGGCCCGGGGCGTGATCCGGGAGGCGGGCTTCGCTGAATACTTTGTCCACCGGACAGGACACTCGATCGATCGCGACCTGCACGGCTCGGGGCCCCACATCGACAATTTCGAGACCCAGGACGCGCGCGCTCTCGTAGCGGGCGTGGGGTTCTCGGTCGAGCCCGGCGTCTATCTCCCGGGGCGCTTCGGGATTCGTAGCGAGATCAACGTCTATCTGGCCGCGGCCGGCCCCGAGGTGACCCCCAGCGTCCCGCAGCAGGAGCTGTTCCTGGTCTAGGGAGGGGGTGGCAGGGGGGTCTTGCGGGTTGTCCGACCGCGCGACATTTTCGCCCGCGTTTCCGAGAATTGGCCGGTCTCCACCGATTTGCGGGACACCTGCAGGCCGTTGGCCGATTCGCACCGCGCCGTCGTTCGTGCGGAAAAACCGTTTCCCGAGTCAACGCCGCTCTCAGCCCTGGGAGGTGATGGCGTGCCATCTCTGCGTTCGTCGGTTTCCTGCCGCGCATTCACGCCCTGGAGGAAAATTCCATGACTCGTCGTGTGCGAAGCGCCTTCGGACGCTTCCTCGCGCTGAGTTGCCCGTCCGCGCTGACGCTGCTCGTCGTGGCGTCATCGCTCGCCGCGCAACAACTCACGGGGAAGGTCGAGGGCACGGTGACGGGTGACAAGGGCGCTCCCATCGCGAGCGCTCAGGTCACCATCGTCGGCACGTCGTTCGGCGCGCTGACGGACAACAAGGGGTACTACTTCATCAACAACGTGCCGATCGGCAGCTACACGGTGCGGGCGAAGTTCATCGGCTACACCGCCGCCGAAGTGCCGGGCGTGCGCGTGCAGGGTGGTTTCACCCTGACGGTGAACGTCAAGCTGACCCAGTCGGCCGTGGCGATCGGACCCGTGACCGTCGAGGCCGCGGCGAACCCGATCGTGCCGCGTGACAAGGTGACGTCGGGCTCGACCGTGGGCGGGGACCTCGTCGCGAGCTTGCCGCTCGACGACGTGCGTCAGGTGCTGACGTTCCAGCCCGGTGTGGTAGAGTCCGGCACCGTCGCCGGCGTGTCGATCCGTGGCGGCCGGCCGGGGGAGGCGAACATCTACATCGACGGTGCCCCGGTACGCTCGACCAACGGCGCGCTGCGGAACGGCCTCGCGACCGTTTCCACCGACCGCGTGCTGGTGGCACCGATCACCGTCGGCACCAACGCGGTGGAAGAGGTGTCGGTGACCACCGGCGCACTGGGCGTCGAGTTCTCCGACGCGCAATCGGGCGTGGTCGGCTACACGACGCGCGCGGGCGGCGAGAAGCTCGCCGGCTCGTTCTCCGGGGAGAGCGACGCCCCGTTCGGCGACGCCATCAGCGTGGGCTTCAACCGGTTCCAGGGCTCGCTCGGCGGCCCGGTGCCGAACGTCAACAACCTGCGGTGGTTCGCGTCGGCCGTGGTACAAGGCCAGGTGTCGAGCTTCCGTGCCAAGAGCGCCGACAGCATCCCGCTGTACGTCGTGGGCGGGGTCGACCAGGTCGTCACGGACACCGGGGCCGACGGCACGGTCACCCAGACCGTGCTTCCGAAGTTCGTGCAGTACAGCGGACAGTGCGGTGTGCTCGGCTCGAACGCGAGCCCCATCGCCCAGGCGATCCAGAGCAACTATGGGTTCGACTGCCAGGGCCGGCGCCGGGCGATGGATTGGACTACCCTGACCGAGCTCCAAGGGAATCTGCAGTACACGTACGGCACAGGCTCGAGCGTCCGGCTCACCGGCCTGGCCAACGGCACACAGCAGCGGTTCTACCCCGGCACCGACATCGCCGATCCGGCGCGATACACGGGGCAGCACACCTGGCAGCGGCTCGCGGTCCTGAACTGGAACCACCAGGTCACCCGCTCGTCCGATCGCGCGCTGAGCTTCAACGTCAACCTGTCGTGGGGGCGCGACCGCGCCATCACCGGGCCGCTCGATCCCGCCTCGGACATCGACACGCGGGACCCGACCCTGGGCATCGAGTTGAAGTCGCTGCAGTTCTCCGGGCTCGCCGGGTTCCCGTTCCCCATCACGGACGACATCGTCCGGAACATTCGGACCAACAACCCGGACGGCTTGAAGGTGCCGCTCCTGAACCGCACGGACCTGAACAACGTGCAGGCCGGCCGCCTCAACCCGTACGGGCTCCAGTCCGGTTCGTTCTTCACGTCCGGCATGCGCACGACGGCGACGCTCCTCTCGGAGACCCGGTACAACGGCCGGCTGGTCGTGGACTGGCAGGCGAACCGGTTCCACCGGTTCACGCTGGGCGGCGACTTCAAGAAAACGGACCTCTCGTACTGGAGCAGCGGGCTCGAGAGCCAGATCTTCATGGACGCCTACGTCGTGCACCCGGTGCAGTACGGCCTGTTCGCCGCCGACCGGCTCGACCTGGGTGACGTGGTGCTCGAGGTCGGCGCGCGCTGGGACTATTACGACAGCAGGACGCTGTTCTCGAACACGCCGGGCTTCATCTTCAACAACCCCAGGGCGTCGCTGTACCCCGACGCGGCGACGGATCCGGCGCAGTACGCCGCGTTCCTTGCCGACACGGGCATCTGGACGCCGTCCAAGGGACACCACGCCCTGTCGCCGCGGCTGCGGGTGTCGTTCCCGGTGACCGAGAAGACGGGCTTCCGGCTCTCCTATTCGCACCAGGTCCAGTCGCCCGAGTTCACCACGCTGCTGTCGGGAACGAACAACGACCTGTCGTTCACCAACACGAACGACAGCTTCGGCCGCGACGCCAACTTCGGGAAGACGATCCTGTTCGAGTTCGGCGTGCGGCACGCGTTCAGCCAGGACCTGGTGCTCGACGTGTCGGCGTACAACAAGGACAAGGTCGCCGACCTCGCCTACCGCATCCTGCCGTACGTGAGCCCGCGGCAGGCCTCGGAGACGCTCAGCGTCAACGTGCTCACGAACGCGGACTTCGGGAACGCGAAGGGCATCGACGTGAAGCTCGACCGGCGCGTGGGGAACTACATCAACGCGACGGTGGCGTACACGTTCCAGGTGTCGAAGAACACCGGGTCGGACCCCTTCACCTACTTGAACACCTTCGCCCGGCAGGTGTCGGGCCTCACCGGCGACCGCACGCTGCCGCCCGAGGCGGCGCAGCCGACCGACGACAACCGCACCCACAACTTCGTGGGCGCGATGGCGCTGTCCTTCCCGAGCGACTGGAAGAAAGGCACGACGCTCGGCAGCATCGTCCGCGACGTGAGCGCGTTCCTGACCTTCTACGCGCGTAGCGGCCTGCCCTACACGCTGCTCGTCAACAACGGCGACGGCCAGACGGTGCCGCACTTGAACTTCGGCCTCGGGGGCCGGGCGGCGGAGAACCTCAATTCCTCGACGCTCCCCTGGACCAAGAACATCGACCTGCGGGTGAACAAGGGCTTCCGGTTCGGCCGGCTCGACTGGACGTTCTACGCGGACGTCCGGAACCTGCTGAACTTCAAGAACGTCGAGGGCGCCTACGCCGAGACGGGCGACGTCACGAACGGCCTGCTCAAGGACAAGACGCTCAGCCCGGAGCTGCAGAACCTGGCGAGCGAGGCCCTCCAGGCCGGCACGCTGCAATCGGACGGCACGATCGACTTGAGCACGCCGTGCAGCACCTGGGGCGCCCCGGTGAACTGCGAGTCGCTGCGGCGGGTCGAGGCGCGGTTCGGCGACGGCAACCAGATGTACACCTTGGCCGAGCAGAACCGTGCATTGAATGCCTACTACGACGCGTTCTTCGGGTCGCAACGCTTCAACGGCACCCCGCGGCACATTCGCGTCGGCATCGAGGTGAACTTCTAAACGGGCGGCGGCGGGCGGCGCTCCGGTGATTCCCGGGACGCCGCCCCCGGTCGCCTCTAGTCGAGGAGAGTCGGCTATGCGTTCAACGTCGTCTATTCGCTCGGTGCGGGCCGCGCTGCTCGTGGCGTTCGCGGGCGCGACGCTCGGCGCGTCGGTCGCCGCCGCCAAACCCACGCGGCCGCGCGCCGCGAGGCTGTTCGCCTCCGCCGGCTACCTGTTCCAGGTGAACCAGCAGGTGTGTGGCGTCGACAACATCGGCGAGATATGCGTGGCGTTCGCCGGGTCGCCGGTGGGCGGCGGCGGCTTCTGGCCCAAGGGCACGCCCGACCAATACATCTTCAACTCGGGGCTGCAGCTCGCCGGGATCATCAGGAACAGCCCCTTCCCGCACCCGGTGGGGAGCAGCGACACCGTAGGAGCCTTCTTCTTCGATCCCCGTGGCGACCAGGCGATGGGGGATCCCCAGTCGCTGGTGTTCAGCCGGCTCGAACCGGCGGACGTGAGTACCTGGAGCAGCCCGCCGACCAAGACGGTGCTCGACCCGAACATCTACAACCCGATCCTGCTCGGGAGCGATGCGATTTCGCAGGGGGACGTGTTCGTGCGCTATTGGGAGGGCAACCCGGGGTTCCTGACGGGTCGCACCCATCCGATGGGCATCGCCGTGGACGAGCGCATCCTCGCCTGGAATTATCCGAGCGGCAACGAAGACATCATCTACATCATCTACACCTTCTATAACGTCACCGCGCGGTCGACCTCGGGGAAATACACGAACAGCACGATCCCCGGCCTGCTCCAGGCGGAGATCGCGGCGATCGGTGATCAGTTCCAGGACATCAACGAAGCGAAGTTCAAGGTCACCATCCCCGACGCCGGCTACACCATCGATTCGCTGTACGTCGCGCAGGGGATGGACGCCGACGTCGCGGTCTTCAACCAGAACTACGCGACGGCGTTCATCCCGTTCAACGTCGGGGCGGAGTACACGGGAACGTTCCTGCCCGACGTCGGGTGGCAGTACCCCCCCACCATCTTCGGCCCGCCGTTCGCGGCGGCGACGGGGTTCATCGGCATCAAGTACCTGCGCTCGCCCACCGACGCGTCGGGGAAGCAGGTCGGCCTGACGATGTTCTCGCAGGAGCTGAACTCGGCGACCGGGTTCCCCGACGCCGTGGGGGTGAACCAGCTGTACCGCTATCTGTCGGGCTTCCTCGGACCGGCGGACAACCCGTGCAACCCGAGCCCGGGGCCCCCAGGGACGCCCACCACCGATTCCCTGGTGCGGGCACGGCACTACTGCTTCCTCGGGCAGCTGCAGGGCGACGCGCGCTTCTACCAGGCGTCGGGGCCGCTCGCGCTGCCGCCGGGCGAAGCGCGCAGCGTGGTCGTGGCCTACATCAACGCCGCACCCTACAACGGCACCGGCACGCCGTACGTCAAAAAGGGTGCGTCCTTCGACACGAAGCCGGGTACGAGCGGCGTGGGGCTGACCGCTGTACAGGGCGATTCGATCCGCCTCATCGATAAGATCGCGGGCTGGGTGTCGTCCAGCGCCCTCCTGGACAGCACGATCACGCAGGACCAGGTGACCGTCGTGCCACGCTCGCTGCTTGGCAAGGCGCTGGTGGCGCAAGCGGTGTACGACAACGGGTTCCTGCTGCCGTTCTCCCCGGACGCGCCGAATTTCTACCTGGTGCCGGGCAACAATCAGGTGACGGTCGTGTGGACGCAGAGCCGCTCGGAGACGTCCGGCGATCCGTTCTACGCGATCGCGAGCCAGGACTCGGTGCTCATCGATCCCGCCAATCCGGGGCTCGGCAAGAAGGCGAACCCGCTGTTCGACCCGGACTTCCGGCAGTTCGACGTCGAGGGCTATCGGATCTACCGCGGCCGCACCGCCAACGCGCTCGAGCTGGTGGCGCAGTTCGACTACGCCGGCACGAGCTTCGTGGACTATACCGGCCAGATCGACTACGGCGACCGCAACGGCGACGGACTGGTGCAGTGCGCACCGGAGCTCGGCTTGCAGCAGGACTGCCCCGTCACCTTTGCCGCGAACCCGATCGTCGGCGTGTCGCCCAGCTTCTCCACCGGGCTGGCGGGAGACATCATCCAGATTCCGCCGGGCGGCCGCACCGAGCTCTTTACGACCGGCGTCATCAACCTCAAGGCCGACACCGCCGTCGTGACCCAATCGTGCGTCAACCAGCTGTGCCCGTCGCTCAAGGATACGGGCGTGCCGTTCGTGTACGTGGACAAGAATGTGCTCAATTCCTTCTCCTACGTGTACGCGGTGACGGCGTTCGACGTGAACTCCATCAAGTCAGGCCCGACCTCGCTCGAGTCGCCGCGGGTCACGAAGAAGGTGACGCCGCGCCGCGCCGCGACGAACCAGGGGACGCCCGCCGGGCCGGTCACGTTCGCGACCATCGGCGGGGACGGCAGCACCCTGAATCCCAACGCCGCGAACCCGACCATCGACGCCACCAAGGGCACGTTCTCGGGGCCCGCGGTGCCGACCGGCCGCTTCGAGGGGCTGGGCGTGAGCCTGTTCGCGGACCAGCTGCTCAAGCCGAACTCGCAGGCGCTCATTCGCATCGACTCCGTCACGCCGGGCTTCCAGACCGTGACCTACTACTTCTCCGGCCTCGGTCCGGTGTCCACGGCCAGCAAGTTCGGGCCGGACGGGGTGCTGGGCGTGGAGGACGGGACGATCACGTTCGGGCCCGCCAGCGCGGTGATTCCGGCTGACACGAACCTCGCGAAGGCCCAGAAGCTGGGGCCGGTGCCGTTCGCGGCGCAGTTCACCGGGCAAACCGAGGTGGGCGCCGTCACGGAGACGTCGAAGGACATCGACTGGCATACCGACGTGAACGGCTCGTTCTTCGACGCCGTCCCGGGCATGAACGCGGACGGTGGCTCCCGCTGGTTCGACGGAGCGAACGAGACGATGACCGACCCGACACTGACCGATCCCGTCAGTAAGGCAGACCTGCACGGCCAACTCACCGGCGTGACCAAGATATGCCGCCCGGTGCGTCTGCACCCCTGCGGCCCCGGCGTGTCAGACACCGTCAACGCCCTATTCCGTCGCTTTGACCAGGAGACGCGACTGCTGTTCCGCGCCGCCGACATGAAGGTGTACTGGGGGACGACGCCGGGCAAAGTAGACTCGGTGATCGACGTCACGCACCACGTGGCTGTGCCGTTCAACGCTCAGAACCGCGCGTCGTACGGGTTCCGCACCGACGTCGTCGGGACCACGATCGGGACGGCCAGCGCCCCAGACGGCGTCGTCACGTACGTGGACTTTCTCGATGGGGCCTGCCTCCCCGGGGCGTCGAGCATCAACAACACCGGGTGCGAGACCCGCGGGTACGCCGACTCGGCGACCCTCGGTCCCGTGGACGTCACTGGGGACAAGCTCTCCGACGGCAACGGCTTCGGGATGTACATCAACGGCGAGCCGTTCCTCTTCCTCACGAACACGCTGCCGGCGAGTCCGACAGTGTGGACGCTGCGCACGTACTTCGGCCTCGTGTCGAAGGCCGGCGGGTCGTACGCGTTCGCCCCGACGGCGTCCAATCCACCGGTGCCGGGCCTGCGGCTCGCGGCGGTCACCAGCACCCCGGCCGTCATCCCGCCGAATTCGCCGGCGGACCTGAGCCGCGTGCACACCGTCCCCGATCCGTACTACGTGGCGAACGCGCTGGAAATCACCGCCAACCAGAAGTTCTTGAAGTTCGTCAACGTCCCCGAGCAGTGCCTCATCCGCATCTACTCGGTGAGCGGCGTCCTCGTCAACATCATTCCAGTCAACGATCCGACTGGGGGTGGCGAGGCGACCTGGAACCTGCGGAACCGGAACAACCAGTTCGTGGCGTCCGGGGTCTACTTCTACCACATCGAGACGCCCGGCGGCCAGACCAAGGTGGGCCGGTTCACCGTCGTCAACTTCGCGCCGTGAGGAGATCGCCATGACGAAGCTGCTCTCTCGTGGACTGTGCGCGATCGGGCTGGCCGCGGTGCTCGCCGGACCGGCAGCCGCGCAGGTGACCGCGATCCGCAATGACAACACCGCCTACGGCGGAACCTCGGGCGAGTTCCTGCTGCTCGGGGCGGGCGCCCGCGGCGCAGCGCTGGGCGGCGCCTACGCCGCCCTCGCGACCGACGTGACGTCGCTGTACTACAACCCCGCCGGGTTGGCGCAGCTGGCGCGGCCCGGGGCGATGGTGTCGACGTACAGTTACGTCGCCGACACGCGCTACTCGTGGGTCGGCATCGGGTTTCCGCTGGCGGGCGGGGCGCGTGCCGTCGGCCTGAGCCTCGGGACGTTCGGGTTCAGCGATCAGCCGGTGTACACCGTCGACCAACCCGACGGCACGGGCCAGACGTACTCCGTCGCCGAAACCTTCGTGCAGGCGACCTACGGCCAGAACTTCTCCGACCGGTTCTCCGCCGGGTTCTCGGTCAAGTTCATCAACGACAAGCTCGCCGACACGCATGCGGGTGCCTTCGCCGTGGACTTCGGGACCAACTTCCACGCCACGATCGGGGAACGGCCCATCCGCGCGGCCTTCGTGCTCCAGAACCTGGGCTCGCAACTCAAGCACGACGGCCCGGGCCTGGACGCCGGGGTGTCGCGGACGCCGCCGCTGGGCACGCCCGACGTGCCCCAGGAGCCGCAGCCGGCGCGGCTCCGGGCCTCGGGCTGGGACCTCCCCGTCCTGTTCCGCGTGAGCGTGGCGCTGGACCTGTTCAATCGAGGGGCGAATCGCATCACGCTGCTCTCCGAGTTCGATCAGCCCAACAACAACAAGCCGGGCGCCGGGGCCGGCCTGGAGTGGGCCGGGACGAACCTGGGCAACTCGGGATTCTCGCTGGCCGGGCGGGGGAGCTATACCCTCCAGCCCGCCAACAACATCAGCGACATCGACCTGCAGGGGATCACCACCAGCCAGAGCTCGGGCAGCTTCACGAGCTACGGGCTGGCCGTGGGCGGCGGCATTTCGTACGGCAAGGGCGACTTCAAGCTCGGGTTCGACTACGCGTGGCGCGATCTCGGGCTGCTGGGTGGGACGAACTACTTGAGCTTCAGCGTCGGCTGGTAGCCCGGCCGCCGCAGCAGCACGGTGTTGGGGGTGCAGCGTAGGAGCACGCTCGCCGGATGGGCTGCCGTCGGCGCGCTGGCGCTGGCGCAGCAGTCGGAAAGCGTCCAGCTGGACGTCGTCCGGTTCTATCGGAGTGCGGGGGCGGTGACGGCCGTGGACGGCTTCTGTCGCGTGCCGGTCTCGGCGGTGAGCCCGCTCCCCGGCGGCGGGGGGGCGGGGGCGGCGTACCGCGTGTCGTTGACGGTGCACGACAGCGCGGGGCTCGAGCTGACCTCGCAGTCGTGGAGCCAGAGCGTGCCGGCCGCGATGCTGGGGGTGGCGAGCGCGTCGCTGGCGGAGCACTTCGCCTTCGCCGCGCGGCCGGGGCGGTACGCCGTCGATGTCGCGATCACGGACTCGGCGACGGGACGGGTCAGCCGGCAGCACCTGGAGTTCAGGGCGTACGACGCACCGCCCGAGGCGTCGGACCTGCTCCTCGCCACCGGCATCCGCGAGGTGGCCGGCGCCGCCGACAGCGCGACGCGGCCGGGCGAGATCCGCAAGGGCGGGTTGCGCATCGAGGCGTCGGGGCGGCCGGTGCTGACGCCGCAGCAGTCGAGCCTCGGGTACTATCTGGAGCTGTACACGCCGCGGCCCGAGACGGCGAGTGTAGTCTTGCGGGTGAAGACCGTCGCTGGAGTGCAGATCGTCGCCACTCCGCCCCAGCAGCTGCCGCTCGCCGCGGGCGGGGGCGCGGCGCGAGGAGTGCTCGATCTCGGCGGGCTGCCGCCGGGGAGCTACCGGCTCGAGGCCACGGCGAGCGGGCGGGGGGGCGGAGAGGTGGTACGGAGCGGGGACTTCGGGATGGCCGGGTTCGAGACCGCCGCGGCGATCGCCGCCGCGCCGAGACCGGAGCGCCCCGACCGCTTCACGACGCTGAGCGAGGCGCAGCTGGACAGCGTGTACGAGCCGTTGATCTACCTGATGGAGGCGAGCGAGCAAGGGCTGTACCCGACGTTGACGGTGGACGGGAAGCGGCGGTTCTTGCGGGAGTTCTGGGTCAAGCGCGATCCCACGCCGGGTACGCCGCGCAACGAAGAGGCGGACCGGTTCTACGCGGCGATCGGGGAAGCCAACCGCCGGTTTCGCGAGAGGGGCACCGCCGCGATCCCGGGATGGCGCACCGATCGGGGCCGGATCTTCATCCGGTACGGAGCGCCGGATGAGGTGCTGAGCCGGCCGCAGGCGGGGAGCACGGCGCCCTACGAAGTGTGGAAGTACACGCGCGTGCGCGCGCGGAAGTTCGTGTTCTACGACGTGACGCGGTTCGGCAACTACGTGCTCATCTGGACCGACGAGCGGCGCGAGTCCAGCCGGCCCAACTGGCGGGATCTGCTCGGGCCCGAGGCGGTGGAAGACGTGCAGCGGTTCTAGGAACGGGTGAGACCATCAAGCGAGAGGTCGGCATGAACTCACGTGTCTCTGTGCGGCTGTGCGCGCTGGCCGCGGCGCTCCTCGTGGGCGCCTGCAAGACGGACCCGACGGCGGACCTGGCAGGTCAGCCCCAGACGGTGTTCATCAACCCCGGTACCCTCTTCCTCAACGAAGGGGATAGCGCCACGGTGACCGTCAAGATCCTCGATGAGGCCGGCACCCCGTTGCAGGGGCAGGTGCAGGCCGTATCCACCGCGCCGACGATCGCATCGGTCGCGCTGGCGACCGGTGTGCAGCCGGACCCGACGCGGACCACGAGCGTGTTCAGGATCACGGCCCTCGTGCGTGGAGGGGCCTATGCGCGGGTCACGGGCCTGGGGCTGACGGACTCGGCCCGGGTCAACGTGCTCCCGGTACCGTTCGTGTTCGACGGCACGCTGTCGGGGGGCACGACGCCGAAGGGGGGCGATACCCTTACCCTCAACGCGAGCGGCGCCTTCCGGTTCGATCCCGCGACGGATACGGTGACGTTCGGTGGGGGAGTCGCCGGTACGATCTTCTCCAATTCTGCCACCCAGCTCAAGGTGCTGGTGCCCTTCTCGTCGGCGGACTCGCTCCACATCGCGGGTGCGGTGTTGCCGTACGTCACCGGGAAGGAGTTCACCGTCGCCACGCCCCAGGTTGTGACGCAGACGGGCGACTTGTGGCTGGCGGATAGCGCTTGGAGTACGTCACCCGACATCACACCCCTCCTGCCAGCGTCCGGTGCGACGTCGTCCATGCTTATCACGACGACCGCAGTGGCCAACGCGACGATTTGTCCGGAGCGGGTCTTGTTCGGTCCCCCCCCGGGCGGGTCGTCGGGACCGTGCATGCTGTTCCACTTTACGCTCGCCGCGCCCACCACGTTGAGCTTCACGGTCGATTGGGTGGGTGCCGCCACAAACCCCGACCTCGATATCTACGCCTGTTCAGACAGCACGGCAGCTAATTTCGGGACCGCGTGCTTCGAGGATGGCGGCAACGGAGCGACGGCGTCGAAGCCCCAGTCGACCGGGGACTTCATGTATCCTGTGGGAACGCATTACTTCGTGATCGAGCAGTTCGCCGGGACCAAGTCGAAGAACGTCTTCGTGACGATCACGCGACCGTAAGCAGCCGCGGTCACGGAGTGCCGAGGCTCGGGGCAGTCGCTCCCGGGCCTCGCTCGTTACGGCGTCACCGGGGCTTCCTCGTCCCGGAACTGCCGCTGGTACAGCCGTGCATACAACCCGCCCCGGGCGAGCAGCGCGTCGTGCGCACCCGCCTCGACCACCCGACCGCGGTCGAGCACGACCAGCCGGTCCGCCCGCCGCACCGTCGAGAGCCGGTGCGCGATGATCAACGTGCTCCGGCCCTCGAGCAGGCGCGCCAGCGCCTCCTCGATCAACCGCTCGCTCTCCGCGTCCACGCTCGACGTGGCCTCGTCGAGAATCAGCACGCGCGGGTCCTTCAGCAGCGCGCGCGCGATCGCGATGCGCTGCCGCTGGCCCCCGGAGAGCTTCACGCCCCGCTCGCCCACCAGCGTCTCGTACCCCTGCGGCAGCCGCGCGATGAACTCGTGGGCGTGCGCCGCCCGCGCCGCCGCGTCGACCTCCACCTGGGCCGCGTCGGGTCGCGCGTAGGCGATGTTCTCGAGCACGCTGCCCGAGAACAGCGTCGGCTCCTGCGGCACGATGCCGATCGCGTGCCGCAGCTCGGCGAGCCGCAGGGCGCGGATGTCCACGCCGTCCAGCGTGATCCGGCCGGCTGTGACGTCCCGGAACCGGGGCAGCAGGTTCGCGAGCGTCGTCTTCCCGGCGCCCGAGGGCCCCACGAGCGCCACGACCTCGCCCGGCGCGATGGCGAGCGACACGTCGTCGAGGGCGAGCGGCAGCGCCGGCTGGTAGCGGAAGCTCACGTGCTCCACCGCGACGTGGCCGCCGACGGGGGAGGGTAGCGTGCGCGGCTCCGGCGGATCGGCGATCGCCGGCGGCGTCTCGAGCAGCTCGAACACGCGCCGCGCGGCGCCCACCGTCTCCTGGTAGTTCGAGAACAGGCTCGTGAGGGCGGTGACGGCGGCCGCGATGAAGACCGTGTAGAGAAGGAACTGCACCAGCGTGCCGGCGCTGAGCGCCCCGCCCAGCACGAGCCGCCCGCCCTCCCACAGCACGACCGCCATGCCGCCGAACGTGGCGAAGGTGATCACCGCGAAGAACACGCCCCGCACCACCGACCGGCGGATCGCCACCTGGACGACCTCGGCCATGCGCCGCCCGTAGCGCGCTGCCTCCCACGCCTCCTGCACGAAGCTCTGCACGGTGCGGATCTGGCTGAACGCCTCCTCCGCCACCGCCGTCGCCTCGGCCACCTTGTCCTGCACGCCGGTGCTGATGCGCCGCAGCCGGCGGCCGAAGAACACCGCCGAGCCCGCGACGAACGGCACCACCACGACGGCCGTGAGCGTGAGCGCGCGATTGGTGAGCGTGAGCAGCGTGATGCCGCCGACCAGGTACAGCGTCTGGCGGGCGAACTCGGACAGCTGATAGCTCACGAGCCCCTGGACCGTCCCGATGTCCGCAGCGAGGCGGCTCACGAGTTCGCCGGTGCGCCGCTCGGCGAAGAAGCCGGGCGACAGCCGGAGCAGATGGCGGAACAGGTCCTCGCGCAGCCGCGCCACCACCCGCTCGCCCGTGGACGAGAGGAGGTAGGTCTGCGCGAAGTTGCTCGCCGCCTGCAGCGTGAACAAGCCGATGAGCAGCAGCGCGATGCGGTCGAGCAGCGCGCCGTCGTGGCGTACGAACGCGGCGTCGAGCAGGCCGCGCACGATCTGCGGGAACGCGAGCCCCACGGCGGCGCTGGCGATGAGGCAGACGGTGGCGACGACGAGCCGCCAGCGGTACGGCCGGATGAGCGGCCACAGCCGCGCCAGCGCGCCGGGCGAAGGGAATGCCTTCACAACACCGCTAGGACGAGCCCGGCCCACACGGCCGCGCCCACCGCCACGTGCGCCGCCTGGAGCGGGCGGGGAAGCGCCAGCAGCACCATCGCGGCGGCGACCGCGACCTGGAGCGTGACGAGGGCGACCACGCCCCACGCCCCGCGTTGCTTGGTGCGGACGGCCCACCACACGGAGTACCCGAACAGCGTGTACGCGAGCAGCCGGTGGGTCCAATGGATGTGCTGCAGGTAATTGCCGTCCGGGACGAGCTGGCCGTTGCAGAGCGGGAAGCCGAGGCAGGCGCTCGCCGCGCCCAGGTTTGCCGTGAGCGCGCCGAACAGGACGGTGACGAATCCGAGAGCCAGGGCCACTAACCCCGCGCGCGAGCGCGGGGCTCCCGAGGCCCCCGGCATCCCCGGGCTGGCGCTCGGGGTCAGACCGCCCCGCGCCGCCACGATCAGCGTCGCGAGCAGGAGCACCGCCGTCCCGAGGTGGAGGATCACGGTCCAGGGCGGTAGCTCGAGCTTCACGGTGACCGCGCCGAGCGCGACCTGGAGCGCGAGCAGGCCGAGAGCGACGTAAGGAGCGACGGACGGTCGGACGGTCGGACGGTGGGACGAAACGGCGATGGGGCCGTTGGACGAGTCCTGCTGCCTGCTCCCAGCTCCCTGGCGGAGCCACCAGGCATACCCGGCGACCGCGACGACCAGGGCCGACACCGCCGCCGCCACCAGCCGATGCGTGTACTCGATCAGCGTCGGCAGGTCGAGCGGCGGAAGCAACTTGCCGTTGCACAGCGGCCAGTGCTCGCCGCAGCCCATCCCCGAGCCGGTGATCCGGACGATGGCGCCGAGAATGATGAGCAGGTACGTGAAGCCGGCGGCGGTCCAGGCGAGCCGCGTGAAGCCACGAGTCATGGTCGCGAAATCTATATCCGCGAGTGAAACTCGCGGCTCGGCCCTGTCAGTGAACCGACGCCGCTTCAGCCGCGCCCCTTTATATTGGCGCACCTATGTCAGCACCCTCTCCCGACCGCTGGGGCGACCGGTTGCCGCGCCGCCTGGGTCTGTGGAGCGCGGTCGCGGTGCTCGTCGGCTCGACAATCGGCGGCGGCATCTTCCGGACGCCGGCGATCATCGCCGAGCGGGTGCCGGCGCCGCTCGCGATGTTCGGCGTCTGGACGCTGGGCGGCGTGCTCGCGCTGTGCGGGGCCCTCACGTATGCGGAGCTGGCCGCGCTGTTTCCCCGCTCAGGCGGCGTGTACGTGTACCTGCGCGAGGGGTTCGGGCGGCTGCCGGCCTTCCTGTTCGGATGGGCCGAGCTGCTCCTGATCCGCGCCTCCGCGCTCGGCGCCATCGCGACCCCGTTCGCGGAGTACTTCCTGCGCTCGCTCGGGCTCGACCCGACGCGCCCCCCGTACGACGGCGCCGTGCACTGGGTCGCCGCGCTCGCGATCGTGCTGACGGCGACCCTCAACTACGTCGGCGTGCGGTGGAGCGCGCTGCTCCTAAACCTGACGACCGCGGCGAAGTACGGGGCGTTGGCCCTGCTCGTGCTGCTCGCGTTCGCCGTGGGGGGGGGGCGGGGGGACTTCACTCATTTCGGATCGGCGGCGGGCCCCGTCGCGGGGGGCCTGTTCGGGCTGGCGCTCGTGTCGGTCATGTGGGCGTACGACGGCTGGGGGGACCTGTCCTTCGTGGGTGGCGAGGTGCGGGACCCCGAGCGCAACCTGCCGCGCGCGCTGATCATCGGCACGGGCGCGGTGGTCGCGATCTATCTGCTCGTGAACGCCGCCTATCTCTATCTGCTCCCCATCGGCCAGATGGCGCATTCGCCCCTCGTCGCGGCGGACGCGGCGCAGATCATTCTGGGGCGCCTGGGTGTGGGCCTCGTGTCGCTCGTGGTCATGGTGGCCACCTTCAGCACGCTGCTCGGGTCCATGCTCACGGCGCCGCGCATCTTCTTCGCGATGGCGGACGACGGGTTGTTCTTCAAGCACGTGGCGCGGGTGCACCCGCGGTTTCAGACGCCCTGGGTCGCGATCGTCCTGACGGCGCTGCTCGGGATCATCTACGTGTCGTTCCGCACGTTCCAGCAGCTCGCCGACCAGTTCGTGGTCGCGATCTTCCCGTTTTACGCGCTCGCGGCCGCGGCGGTGTTCACGCTGCGGCGGCGTCGGCCGCCCGCGGTGCTGCCACGGCCCGTGCGGGTGGTGGGGTATCCCGTGGTGCCCGCGCTGTTCGTGGTGGCGACGCTGTACATGCTCGGCAACGCGCTGTGGCAGGACCCGCTGTTCACGGGCCTCGCGTTCGCCGTCATCCTCGCAGGGATTCCCGTCTACTACGTCTGGCTGCGCGGCGTG
>WNGQ01000579.1_pt1 | contig 37635 bp, 27 predicted proteins | sample 5407661 | NCBI WGS metagenome assembly WNGQ01 (sample SAMN13153382, study PRJNA577476) | soil metagenome | isolation source: 60 cm soil or saprolite under Garry oak tree replicate 2 | place: USA:California | collected 2016-06-15 | reverse complement strand
TCCATGTCTTCCGGAATCGTCGCCGCGAATGGCCCACTCGCATCTTCCGCCGTAATCTTATAGGACACGATCGCCTCAACACTCCCTGCATGCAACGCCTTTAGTAGCAGCTTGCGTCCTCGCGGCCCCGCAGCAATCCGATGCGCTGCCTCAAATGCCGCCAAAGCCCTCCGGCTATTCGCTCCTCCGCCCTCATCAATCTCCCCGGGCGAAAATCCCGCCCGATCAAGCAACACCTGAATTTCCAACTCCGAAACTTTAGCCGCCACGCTCGGTCTTGTTGCAGGCGCCCGCTGCGCCACGATGCCTCCGGGAACGCACAGCCCAATCACTGCACCCAAGCCCAAACTCCGCAACATTTTCATTGTCAATCTCACGATCCCTTTCAGAGCGCCGCCACAAGCATAGAAACCGGTCGAATAATCCTACTCAAGCACCTTAGCCGTTTCATCTTCTCAATCTCACGCACTGGAGTCGGCGTAATTTGCGCTTAGGCGAACCGAAGAGCGACCGCGAGCACGAGGAGCGTAACCGCCACGACCACCACAAAAATCTTCGGTGACCAAGGATAAGGAGTATTGACGGTCGCGGTGGATTTGGTTTAGCTGAACGCGTGCGCGCTCGACTGACATTGGGCATTGCTCTCGTCTCTATCGTGGCTTTGCTGGGGTGGTGGCTGTGGCGCACCACGCGCGCTACGGCACCATCAGCCTCCACCCATGCTAAGCTCGACGTGATTGATGCCGGCGGCCCGCCTATCTCCGGCACTTCATCCGCGTTGGCGCCCACAAACATCTACGCGCACAACTTGATGCTACGCAAGGGGCCGACCGGATTCCGCGTGTACGTACGCTGGCTGCGCGGGCAGATGGCGCGCACCTCGCGTAATACTAATCCCTCCTTAGATGATCCGGAATCGTTTTACATAGACGTGAAAAACGGGGTGATTCACACCAACGTCGGAGATCTGGCGAACTTTCTTAACGAAGGCATCAGCAATTCGCCGCTGAAGAATATCAAGCTTTCTGGCGACGGCGATCAGCTTAAATTGAAGGGGACACTTCACAAAGTGGTACCTCTGCCCATCGAAGTAATTTCCACCATCGGAGTCGCGCCTGACAATCGCATTCAGATTCAGGTGACAAAAATAAATCTGCTAAAAATTCCCTTCAAGAAATTGTTGGCCGGGTTCAATGTGACGGCTGCCAGCCTCTTTCCCTCAACCGGTATTCCTGGCGTGGAGGTCAAGGATAATGACATTTACCTGGATACGGGGAGCGCCGCTCCACCACCGCATATCCGCGGACGGCTTACCAGCGTGCGCATCATCAATCCGGACTTCCAGCAGATCTACGGCGACGCTCAGGAAGATGTAGCGCGCGTCGAGCAATGGCGAAATTTTATGCAACTGCAAGGTGGCACCATCGATTTCGGGAAACTCACCATGCGGCACGTCGATTTGATGATGGTGGATTTGTCGAAGAACGCTTGGTTCGATTTGGATCTGACGAACTATCAGGATCAACTGGTGAACGGATACACGAGAATGACTCCTGAAGCGGGTCTCCAAATTTTTATGCCGAGCCTGGAGGAGATTCCAGCGGACAAGAAGAACCACAAGATCAGCTTGGAGTGGATGAAGCACCGCAACATGCCGCCGCCTCCTGACGTTACATCGCGCTGATACTTACGTTATGATCACGCAGCAGTATTGCCACTCGCAAGAAGCGGTCATTGAGAAAGCATTTGCGAAACTAGGGCCGGGCTTGGTGGTAGCGGGTTGCTACAAAACTCGCTACATCCCGAAACACGATTCTTGCCACAAGGCCAATGAATCGCAGGCAAGTTATTTTGCCGAAAAGATTTAAGTGGTGAACCGGGGAGGACTCGAACCTCCAACCCGTTGATCTCGCCCGATACTACAGCGTGTTGATTCGTAAGCCTCTTAGCTGCGTCATGAGTCACGATATTGCACGGTATTCGGGGGGTTCTGTTCTCAATTTGTTCTCGACTTTTGAGGTGACCGTGACGCTCGCGCCGATCGCGCGTGATGGATCGTGCACACTGAAAAGGGGCTCGATGCGTACGGAGCCAGTGAAGTATTCTGCTGGTCCCTTGCTGGACTGTTGCGAACCGCTTCGCGTGATCTTGATCGTTTGCGAATCCTGGAGTGACGAAGTCGGCGCAGCGCCAGATCCTGCCGCGGCTCGTACCTGAGCATGTGCGGTACCTGACGGTTTAATATCTTAGTCGGGAATCTTGAAGAAACGCATGTGTGACGGACACTGTCGAGACTAAGCGGACCGCGATTCCTTCCATCGCAACGGCGGCAGTTCCAAATTCCCCACACGTTTGAGGTACTGCTGGGCATGAGATGCGGCTCGCTCCTTCCCATGCTCAAGATCATCCACGGACTCGGAAGGCGCAATCCAATTTTTCGCAATGACGTTGTAGACAGAAGCCTGCACTCCGAGCGCGTTGTGCTCCGCAAACAGGCGCAAATGTTCGTTCCCCACTTTGACTTCCGCCCACACGCCTTGATCCAACATTAGAACAATCAGTATAGGGAAGAACGGACAGGGCAAGCGGGAGGAAAAATCCCCTCGTTTTTGTGCAGCCAACATGGCGCGCAATCCGTATTCTTTAGCCGACACGGAGCGCGGATTTACACACGAGTGTCTCAATGCCTTCTATACAATGTGACTGCGTGGGAGGCAGGCGCGCTCTCCATGGTTTGTCTTCCCTGGAGGAGGTAATAGTAAAAATTGTTATCATAGGATTTAGCTCAAAGCACAGTAAGCAGACAGTTTATTAATTAAATCTGCAAAGCAACGAGAATAGCGGCGGAAGGGGAAAGAGCGACGTGTCATTACGCCGTTCCTTCCCCAGCCGAGGCTCCCCTAGTCGAACTGAAGAGTGATCGCGAGCACGGAAGAAGCGCAACCCGCGGCGACCACTACGAAGAGCGTCTATAACCAATTAGCGTTTTCGTCGCGCTCTCAGTCATGCTTCTCGCTCTGTTCACTACATTCGGACAAGTTCCACTCGACGATTCTTGCCCTGACCTTCGTCCGTTGAATTGTCCGACACCGGATGTGCTGCCCCATAGCCTTTTGCTGTCAGCCGGCTCCGGTCAACGCCGTGTTCCGCCAGCCAATTTGTCACAGACTCAGCACGTCGTCTGGAAAGTGCCTCATTGGCTGGTTTGCTGCCTACACTGTCGGTGTACCCTTCCACCTGGATTTTCCAATCTGGGTTGTCCTGAAGGGTTTTTGCGGCGGTCGCAAGCGAACTCTCCAACTCTGGAGTAATCTCTGACTGGCCGGTCGCAAAATGCAGCTCGGCCATCATTACTCGGTCGCTGCCTCGCGTTGGTCCAGAATCCGCTTTATTGCTCGCAAGGGAAGTCCCGGAGTATCCATTAAGGGCAGAAACTAGAGGCCAACCCGCTCTGGGACTAGCCACCTCTCCTTGAAGGATTTGTTTGTTTGTTACGTCCTTGCCGTAGAGCTTTTCGTTCTCTTCCGTGTCCGGACGCAACGTAGCGCCCTCTAGCGAAAGACCAGCGAACAGCCCTCGGGAACGGGACCACGATAGGATCTCGGCATGCAGCTGGATGTCCGTGTTCGCGCTTGTTTCGCGACCCACGGGCCCCGCCGCTGCCGCGGCTTCTCCGCCAATGGTAAATTTATCCGAAAGGAGCCGGTTCATACCGGATTGGTTCATGACCAGCATTAAAATATCCGTCGATGAGCCGCCGATCTGCAGGCCGAAGCTTCCTCCTTCGATCCTTACCCCGGCAGGTGCACTCCATCCATCGCCTTTTTTTCGACAAGAAGCGAAGCCTCGACCATATTTTCCGCCCACAACAAACGCTCCTTTTATCAGATTCGGGATGATGACGACACACTGCGCTTTGTCAAAAAGATCGCGCGGGATTCCCTTTTCAGGAACCTTCATAATTTCTCGAAAGGATTCAGCGGCATTGTGTATTCGTTTATCGGCTTCTTTCTGAGCATCGGCCACCACTGGTGCAGCGCTCAGAAACACGAAAAACAGACACTTAACAGTGGTCTTCATAGCAGACTCCTCGGCTCGGTAGAAAGTTTAAACAGGAAAGAAATGACCGTGGCTGGGCTTTGGCATCCGAGCCGACACAAGAACGTTACTAGTCAGGCCGTTCGTACTGAATCGGTTCTATAGGGTACGAAGGTCACAAATTTTCCTGTAGCCAGAACTTTGTACGACCTCGGATTCTTGCGAAATGTTATTCAGATTCACGCGCGAAATTGTTTGCGGTGGGCAAAAAAAAAAAAATAGAATTGGCGATTGATACCTGCTACCTAGAGCAATCGATTCGCCCGGCTGACCACCGAAGGGCTCGGTACGAATTGCTCCAAACTCGGGGCGGGGCCCTAGAGGGCAGACTCACGGTGCCGATCTCCGATCCGTGAAAGCCCTATCCTAACTGAGGAAGTCGGAGGGCGGAGCCTTCGAAGCTTGCTGACCACAATTGCTCACGTTTCCGTACCGATTGCATTGTGATCATGGCTTGTTCGCGTAAACTCGCGTGAATTCCGCGCCAAACTAGAGAAGCAGTGCCGAGTAGTAGATCCAGGCGAGGACGAAAATCCTACACGCTCCAGGTCCAACAATCGCCGCAAGTGGCTTACTTTCTAATGAATTTCGGTTTGGCAGCATCTTTGCTTCTTGCTTCTGTAAGGATTGGATTGTCCAGAGCCCTCAAGGTTGAAACATGAGAAGAGAACGAGACTATCTGAATCTTGCTTCCGTTCTCCTTCAGCTCGCTACGGCAGCTCCGCGGATGGCGGAGAATTGGGCGGAGGGATGCCCCAAGGCCTCAGACGACGAAGGACACCGAGTCGTGGTCGGAACAATCGTAGATTGCAACCAGATGTTTTTCCTCACAGAAGAATCAAGCCCCCACGCGTACGTATTAACCAATATTGCCCGCGTGAAGACATTCCTCGGCAGGAAAGTTCGGATTACAGGCGCGTTGCAATCGCCGCACGTACTCACCGTCGAAACGGTTGACGAACTGCACTGAAAGGGCGCACGTAGCCGCTGCAGTCAGTGTTGATTGGTTCACGCGGAGTGAGCTTCAAGAGACTGTCACAACTTTCGATGCTGGAAGACTGCTGAGGGTATGAAGAAATGCTGGGCGCACCCGGAGGCGAAGCTTAATCGTTGGATGCACTCACAAAACTGCATGCTTCTTATCGGGAGATCGGGCATGCCGACTGGGTTCGAAGGAATCTACTCAGTCCAGTTTGTCTCTCCGAGGATTTTCAATGCAGTCAGCGCGTCTGTCAGTGCTATCCGTTCCTCGTGGTGGTCCGCGCTGTTTTCTAGCTCCTTGAATCGCAATTTGGCCGCTTGCTCCGCGGCTGCAATTTTCTGTTTGAGCACTGTAGGATTTATTTCGATTACAGCTGCTCTGTAGGGCTCCTGCCAGGTCGGATATTTCAGAATTACATCCTTCATGGTGTGTCCTTGGGTCCGGTTGTAAAGAACAGTCTTACATTTTCCTGTTCGACGCCAGCGGAATCCGCTGTCAAAGGGTGTGCGTTAGCGTACGCTCTGAAAATCCGTGTTGACTCGCAATCGCCCAACGCGTATCTATCTAACACCTAAGTCCAGTCCCCGACTACTAATTCGAACGGAGGCGCTATGTGCGTCAGGGTGTTTCTGGCGGAAGACTCAGAACCCGTGCGTAAGGCTATGCGCATTTTGTTGAGCGGATGTAAGGATATTGAAGTCGTCGGTGAAGCCACAACGTTCTCCGAAGCAATACAGAAGTCGGCGGAATTGCAACCTGATGAAATCATTTTTGACCTGCACATGCTTGACGGCGAAAAAGAGCGTCTGCCTTCTGGCCCAAAGCTGATAGCAATATCTTTTGCAAACGACGAAGAGGCGAAAGTATCGGCTGACCGCATCGGAGCAACGAAATTACTGGACAAGATGGAACTCGCTCAAGAACTGATTCCGGCGATTCTGGAACTAGCACCAGCGCGGACAATACAGCCGGTTATTTAACGCAACGCAATTGTTTCCTTACAGGATTCCATTTACATGCTCGCCCATTGTGGTTTAGAGCGGTCACCTTATCGACCTGCTGACCGCCCTTAATGACAATCCGTGCTTGGAAAAGGAGGTCCTATGTTGGCAATCATCGCGGCAGTGCTCGTGGTGCTTTGGCTACTGGGCTTTCTGGCATTTCACGTGTCGTCAGGGCTTATCCACTCTATTGATTTGCGCAGTCATTTCTATCATTGCGCATTTCTTCCGTGGCAGCGCCAGCACAGCCTAGCGGTAGCTGTTTAAGTAGAGGCTGACGGTCTTGTCCCTTCGGGAGTGACTGCACACGGTAACCCGGGCCGGGCCTTTGCAGTTTGACTGGCTTGGAAGTTGCCCTTGGCCGTCAGCACAAATCAGCCTGGTAAACTGGCCGCCTCCTCTTTTTCTGCACTTCAAATCTGGAGCCGTTTTGCAGAGTTCAATTCAAATAAACCCGAATCGCATCTTGGGAATCGGCTTCCAAAAAGAATTTGACGCTGAGGCTCTAGGCGAGCGGTTGCGTAAAATGACCGACGCCGAACTTTTGCGTTCTGGAAAAGCGGCCAAATTCATGTGCAACCTGGAGCAAACTTCACGAAGCCGCCGCGAGAGTGTTTTGTGATTCAGTTGAGGGAGGCAAGAGCGGAGTGGAAGCGGAGGAATAAATGAACGGAAGTTTACGTTTCCAACTCGCAGGATTCAGGCGGGCGAGAGGAGAGCATCAACACGTTCTAGCAACTTCGAGGTACCGTCCGTTTTTGAAATACAAACAACGCCGATGGCTTTGCATAAAGTTTCAGAGAGCATGTCGGCATACATAGTAAATAGGATGACTGGTGTTTCCGGCATAGCATGTTTCAGGACCGTAGCCGCTTCTACTCCGTTCAACCGAGGCATGGCAAGGTCCAGAAGTATCAAATCAGGTCGCGATTTTTTAGCCTTCTCGATAGCATCTAGGCCGTCAACAGCTTCGCGCACGACAAGTTCCGTGTGCCGACCTTGAAGCAAGAGCCGAACCGACAGACGCATTTTGGCGCTGTCATCGGCAATCAATACAGTTTTAGCCACGAAGTAATTGTTGAAAATTCTGGGTCTAACGCAATACAGGAGCGTCTGTATTACCTCAGTCGCACGGGGAATGGTGGAGACGGTTCCAGAGACTGCCACTGAACGACTCAGTTTGAACGCTTTCGCATGATAAGATTCTCGATAGAGTTAAATTTATGCCCAGCCCAAGAAAGAGTTGGAAGTTCTGGTCGGTGATTGGAGTGCCCGTCCTGGTCTGCCTGCTGCCTCTTCTTTGGCCCGACGTTCGTAGATTGCTCCATCTCTCAAAAGACGACACGGCTCCTGCGCCCCAATCCGTCGTGACTCAAACTGGCAATTCAAACAGTCAAGCAAACGGAACTGGCAGTGCTACTGGAAATGTTACGGGTATCGGCAACGTCGTCGGGAACAACAACACTGTGAATGTTATACCTCCGAAGGAAAGGTCACATACGACGCAAAACGCACCTACTCTGACTCCTGCGCGGCAGCCGTTACCAGACATATCCACGAAAACGTTAGTTAAGATGGCGGTAAGCGTGGCGCACCAAATGAACGTCGCCGCAAGTGGAAATTGGTTTGCTGAGGATGAAAGGCTATTCACCGACCGGTCAGTCGTTGTTCAGACAATCCGTGATCCCGATGGGCAGAAGAGACGGTTGGCGGAAATCGACCAAAAGCGCCAGGCATTAAACAAACAGCATACATACGACATAAGATTGCTAATGGATAACGCCGATCAGCTTCGGCAAGAATTACTCGGGAAGCTGCTGACTCCGGAACCGGAACCAACTGACCGAGAAGAGGCAGTGGTATTCGCCAAGGTTCTTGCCTCTGAGCCCATTACGCATGACGATCTGTGGCGGGCTTCGCGATATCTCGAAGACCTTGCGCATCGCGTATCATCATCCGCTAAGTAAATTCCCGTTCTCCAGGCTTGCGTGTTGACAAGCTCGGCGACGAATTCTAGAGTTTTCCACATGCATGGAACGTTCAAAACATCGTTCCTGAAAGCTGTCGGGAAGCGGCGGCTACCGATCCACAAACTCTCAAGCTGGGTACAATTTGCAAACTGGTGCGCAGCCCAAGGAGGCAACGTCGGCACAAGTCAGTATGCTGATCGCTACGCCATGTACGAACGCATCCTGTCGCACCAGCGCCTTCTGCTGGACAATTCCCCGGTCAGCTATCTTGAGTTCGGCGTCTACAAAGGAGACTCCATTCGCTGGTGGAGCGAAAACCTGAAGCACCCTCAATCCACCTTCGTCGGATTCGACACATTCACAGGTCTGCCGGAGGCCTGGCATACTTACGCCGGGGTCGGACACTTCGCGGTAAACGGCCAAGTCCCGCAGATCGCGGATTCGCGGATACGGTACGAGGTCGGGTTGTTCCAGAAAACCCTTCCGCCATTTCTGAAAACCTTTCAACGTTCTCAGAGAGTCATGCTGCATATGGATGCGGATCTCTACAGTTCCACCATCTTCGCTCTCTTGCAGTGTGGACCGCTCCTTGAGGCCGGAGATCTGATCTTATTCGATGAGTTTGCCTGTCCCGCCCATGAGTTTCGCGCCTTCTCTGACTTTCATGGCGTCTTCAATTTCCCCTACACAGTGTTGGACCGCACCGCGGGGTTCAATCAGGTGTGCATCGAGCTTGGCATGCACTCCATATCTTAAGGACGGCGACGTCTTCTCGATTCTGGAAACAGTTGTCAAGCCTGAGTGCAGGGCGGCTTGGGCAGCCTGCCGCTCAGCCAGTCTTGACTCGAATCACTCCGAGCCCAATCGTTTTGCGCTTACGCTCCGAATATTTCAAGCGCGCCTTCTCGGCCGATTCTTTGCTCTTGAACGGTTGCGACAAGATGACAAGTTCGGAACCTTGTATTCGAACAGCAGCCATCGCACAGAAGTTTTCATCTATCTCAACTTCTCGACAACCTGCCAAACGTAAATCCGGGCGGTCTCTTCTCCAAACGATACCTGCAAACGCTTCCCTTGAGCGGTCTCGGTGAAACCATGCTGTGATTGAGCCCTGTCTTCGAGCGTCACTCTTGTTGGCATCGTCAGCAAGAAGCGAGGTTCGAATCGAGTCGATGCCGCTTCTTAGCTATAACGTGGGTACAGGAGTCGGACTCGGCCCCCAAAATTGTTAGGCCCGAATCTTGTTAAAAGTCAGCATTTAGCTTATTCATGACGTAGACGGAATTCGTCGCATCTTTGACAAGATCTTTTCACGGTATCTTCTTGAGTACGTGGCAGGGCCTTTACAGGGCCTGAGGGGAAAGGTACTATTAGGGGGTTGACCTGGCTCGTGTTTATGGATACGCTGCACCCACCGTGCTTGACGCTGTATCCAAGTACCGAATTAGAGAAATAACCTTGAGGACACATTTGTTCCCCACGCGTCACAATATATAGAGGTCACCACGATGAGCCCCCAAGCTAGAATCGAAGCCTTACAAAAGGCCCCATTGAATGGATGGGCTGCGTTTTCTGAAGACGAGGAAAAAGTTGTCGCTTATGGGACGACGTACGACGAGGTTGTAGAGCTAGCCGATAGAGAAGGTGTGTCAAATCCTGTCGTGGTGAAGATTCCAGAAACTTGGAACGACATGGTTCTTGGGAATTGAAATACCCCTGCAAAGTTTGGCCCGGTTCACAACATTTAGCATTTCCTAAAGAAATCTTCCATTGGGCTCCTATCCTGAATGTTAAGTTGATTTACCACCATTCCCCGCCGACAAAATGGATTGAGGCTTGGGTGGATTCCGGTGCGCACAGCTGCATGTTCCACGCAGGATTTTGCCGATCTCTTGGAATTAAGTTGGAGGATGGAGTAAGGAGTGATTTGGTCGGTGTAATCGGGGGTCAAGTCCGACCAATGTACTTTCACAAGGTCAAAATCTTGGTTGGAGGCGAGCAATTCCAAACGATGGTGGGTTTTTCAGAGCATCTTTCCGTCGCTGGATTGCTAGGCAGGCGTGGGTTCTTTGAGAATTCAATCGTGAAGATCGACTCTTCGACCAATCCGCCCCAAGTGGAATTAGACAAGGTGCACAGAACCTAAACGACCCTTTTACTCTTTGATCTGCTTCGTCAAGTGCCATCCATGATACTCTGGGCAAAGATATGCTCTCAGCGCTGGCAGGCTTGTCGTGTTTATTACAGACGCGACGTGATGCCGTTGCGTAGGAACCTGCCTCCGAATCGTGCCCGTCTTTTTCTGAACAAACTTCTTTAGTCTTCATCTCCATCTGTTTTCGATTTCCCTTATTTCCTGCCTATGCCGCCACTCTGGTTTTGCCTCGTTCCGTTGAAACAACAAACAAAACCTCGCGGGGCGGCTAACCCATGTTTGCGTACGGATTGCACATGTACTTCGCGGCCTTCCCAAACGACAAAAGTTTTTTGTCGTTCGTTTTCCGCACTCGTTCTCGTAAAGCGCCACGTCAAGCTCTTCGACGAATCCGATGCTCTGCGTCTAGGGATTTTACACTGAGGTGGACTGTTGCTGCCCAGGGAGTTAGCGATGGACATTTTCGATCAAGTTCTTACGCCGGATTCGATTGATCCCTGGCTTGAGCCATGCAAAAGGACTTAGTTGCTAGAATAACGATTCCGAGGCTATCCATGGCAAACAGATCATTTGCTGAACTCTTTATCGAACGTCTGGAGACATTCGGCTCTAACGGATGGAAGCTGATCGACGAACTCGTCAGCGAACAACAAGCGGAGGATTTGTATTTGGATTTTGTGGAGAAGACGGACCCAACCACGGCTGCACTATCGATTGATGACAAACGCAATCTCTCGAAAGCAATTTCAGGATTCGCGCACTCAGATGGGGGCGTTCTCATTTGGGGTATCCGCGCAAGACGCGACGTGCAAAATGCAGAGTTTCCGGATGTCGCGCGGGAATCGAAACCGATCCAAAACCTTGATGCATTCTGCACAAACCTGAACGCGGCGGTGCGGTCAGCAACCACGTCGCCAGTGGACGGTGTCCTGAACTACAAAATCCCAAGGCCCGATGGCTCAGGATACGTCGTGACGTACATTCCTGTCGGGCTATACCCGCCCTACCGGGCCGACAACTGCAACAACAATTTCTATAAACGCGCCGGAAGTTCCTTCTATCCAATGGAACCGTACGACGTGAGAGACGTGATTCTTCGCGGCCAGTATCCGAAAATTACTCTGGAGTTCGGGTGGACGCTGTGTCGAGTACATCGCTCCGGTCAAAGCCACCTCAACGAACTAAAACTAACGCTTCATAACGCAGGGCCGAAGGTATTGGATAGATGGAAGCTGGTAATCGAATATCCCGAGACCCTGTCTGGCAGGAAATCGGAGGGCGCTCGTCCTTGGTCACCCTACACTGTTTTCTCGCTGCTCGCCCACGCTGATGGTAGTAGTTGGGAGAAGCTCGAAATGCATAGCCATCATCAGGTGAATCCTGGACTCACTTTCCATCCTATCCTGCCGGAAGATAGTCTCACGTTGTTGGGACCAGAGGTAGCGAGCAGTCTGTACTACGAGGTCGTAGATAATTTTACGCGACAGATGCACTGGCGGTTCTATGCCGAAAACGCACCCGCGCAACGCGGGAAGATAACAATCGGGCCTGGGTCTTTTCAGAAATACTAGTCTTAGCGTTCTCTAGCGTTTGTGTCCGGCCTGTTCGGCTTGCAAGAAGAGAATCAACGGCCAATTCTTGGATCATTTGACGGACGACGCCATGCCAGCATTGATTGGATAGGCCTGTCGGCTCGAAACGGACGGCAAGCGGGGGGGCGTGAAACGTTGAAGAGGACGACGCTATAATTCCCCGATGGCAAGCAAGACATATGAGACCAAACAAGTCGCGATGTGCGACTGCGGCCACGACTACGCAACCCATGAAAAATCTTTGCGAGGAAAATTAATCTGCGTACACCGAGACCCGCGTACCGATGACCCTTGCTATTGCGACCAGTTCACCATCACGATGAAGAAAGTGCGGAAGGTTAAGAAAACTTCGACCTAACTCGAATCGCTGCGAGGCAATTCCAGCAGTGCAAGTGGTATCCTGGCAGAAATGAATGAAGCACCATTACGTTCCAGTTTTTTATCAGAAGCTCTTCGCCGCCTCTGACGGTTTGCTATGGGTATACGACCGCAAGCTCGGAACATATAAGCAGCTTCATCCCCTCGCGGTTTGCTTCCAAAACGATCTGTATGCTTTCGAAGGCACCAGCAAACCCAACCAGATCGTCGAAACTCAATTCCTCAGCCTCATAGACGGTTCGTCATCGGCAGCTTTTAAGAAACTACCCACCGTCTTGGTTTCTCCTCCACGAATACTACTCGCTGAAATTCTTTATTTCTCCGCGCTTCAGTATCTGCGGGTGCCAGCGAATAAACGTTTTATTTCGGCAGTATACGAAGTAGGCGGAAATGACATGATGGAGGCAGCGTTCGGGACTCTGGAACGCGCTAAAGCGTCACTGCGGCGATATGCGGCAGATAGGGCCGAGGAGCTCGGCGTCACCCCCGAATCCATGGTTAAAGCTGTAACAAGTGGAGCAGTCAGGGCCACCGCGACCGAGCGACCTTTTCTTGAAAGCATCATGGAACAATCGGAAAAACTTACGGACGTGTTCCGAAGTCTGGATATAAAGATTCTGATAAGCCCGCCACAAGTGGGATTCGTCTTGTCGGATAATCCCGTGACGGTAGTTCCGCCTCCAGGCGTGAGCGCTGCGGGATTCCAATCGCCTAGAACCTTTACGTTTGTACCGCTAACAAGAAGTCTATGCCTGCGTCTGGGTCAGCGTGGGAGTGGGAAGGGTCCTAAAAACATAGACCGCGAAAAGGTGCGTTACATCAACGAGAACACAGCGAGCAATTCCGACCGTTTCGTCATGGGGCCGTCGAAGATTCAACTCGAAAGTGTAATTCGCCGCAGCCAAAGCGAAAACATGAACAACACAGAACGGTTTACAATCAAAAAGACCCTGGAGGAAGACGGGATATTGCGCGAGTTGATCGGCCAGCCTCGAAGGGTCCATTATGTCGAGGTGTGATTTGTCCACCACAAGGTTCTTAAAAATGGAGGTAGCGGCGGGACTCGAACCCGCTAAGACCGGTTTTGCAGACCAGCGCCTCGACCGCTTCGGCATCGCCACCAAACCCTCTAAAACCTGCACTAAACCTTGTGCAATCTGTACCCAGGTTTATACCCAAAACTGTACCCAAAATGCCCTCGCAGCGCCTATTTACCCCTACTCACGTCCTTGTAAACTATTGAAACCGCGAGAAGGCTCTGGTTTCAACAGGTTTTGCAGACCTTTGCCTTACCACTTGGCGACCGCGCCTTTGTTTTGCAAAACAAAACGAAATTACAAAAATTCCTGAAACGGCCGGACTGTTTTTATTGCGCGCCTGCGGCGGAAGCAGTCTCTACCGTCGGATTCGCGATCGGCGCACCGATCAGATTGCCCCACTCGGTCCACGAACCGTCATAATTGCGCACGTTTTCGAAACCGAGCAGATACTTCAGCACGAACCAGGTGTGCGAACTGCGCTCGCCAATGCGGCAATAGGCAATCACTTCGTCGCGGCCATCAATTCCCTTTCCACCGTAGAGCTGCTTCAGTTCGTCGTATGACTTGAACGTGCCGTCTTCGCGCGCGGCCTGCGACCACGGAATATTTGCAGCTCCGGGAATGTGTCCCGCGCGCTGAGCCGTTTCCGAAAGTCCAGGAGGCGCAAGAATCTTGCCCGTGAACTCGTCGACCGAGCGCACATCCACAAGCTGGCCCTTTGATTTCTTGTCCACCACCGCGAACACGGCATCGCGTTTCGCGCGAATGGATTCATCGGTGCCGGCGACTTTGTATGAGGCCGGTGTCATTTTAGCCGGAGCTGTCGTCAATTCGCGTTTTTCTTCCGCCCACTTTTTGCGGCCACCGTTCAGCAAACGCACGTCGTTATGACCATTCAATTTCAACTGCCAGAAGGCGTACGCCGCAAACCAGTTGTTGTTGTCACCGTAAAGAATGATCGTCGTGTCGTTGGAGATGCCGGACTCGGACAGCAGTTTTTCGAGGGCGGCTCTCTCGATCAGATCGCGCCGTACGTTATCCTGCAACTGCGTCTGCCAATTCCAGCCTACCGCGCCCGCGATGTGGCCCTGATCGTAGGCACTCGTGTCTACGTCCACTTCCACAAAACGGACTTTCGGGTCATTCAGATGTGCTGCCGCCCATTCGCTTGTGACCAATACTTCGGGATGCTTGTAGTCAGACATCGCTTACTCTCCTTTTCAAATTTTCCGCGATACAGAAATCTGCCCCTGAAAACACAAAACCCACCTGCCGATTGCACTGGCGGTGGGTCAAAACTCCATCGAAGCTAGACAGTTAAACTAGATAGTCTGCTTCCCCTCGCCAGACGGCATGCGGGAACAGCACGGACAACAGCCGCGCATCGCCATGCTCATCTGGGAATAGAAACTCATCCAGAAAAGAATACCTTTCAGACCAACATTTCGCAAGCGTTTCTTTCACACCCGCAAAATCATTTCTTGTGCAGCACGTCCAGAATTTCTTTTCCGTAGCGCTCGAGCTTCAGGTCACCTATGCCTGGTGTGGTCCTGAGTTGTAGCAGGGAACCCGGTCGCGACCAACACAGATGCTCCAACGTTGAGTCATGCAAAATTACAAACGCGGGCACTTTGTCCGCGCGCGATCTTTCAAGTCTCCATTCCTTCAGTGCCGCCAACATGGCCGCGTCAAATTCACGTTCACGGATGGTAGCGGCAACCTTGATCTTCTTTTTCTTGTCGCGCGGATGGCGTTGCTCGCCCTCGCTCTGCTTCTCCCTTGCAGGAAGACAGACATCGCATGCTTCGCAGCTTTTCCACGCCACTTTTTCTCCAAAATGGTGGCAGATGATTTTGTGGCGGCATTCTTTCGATTCGGCGAAGCCGCGAACTTCGTGATAGCGATCCCACGAACGCTTCTTCTCAGCGTGATCCGCAATCTGTTCGATGAAGTACGCGAGCAGTCCTGCATCCTTTTTCTGCCACAGCAAAAAACAATCCGACGGCTTGCCATCGCGTCCGGCGCGCCCGGCTTCCTGGTAATACTGCTCGATCGATTTAGGCAACGAGAGATGCACCACGGCGCGAACCGCGCTTTTGTTGATGCCGAGGCCAAACGCCACGGTCCCAACCAGCACGTTGACCTCATCCGCCATCCAGCGTTCCTGATTCTTCTTTCGCTGCGCGCTGTCCATTTCGGCGTGATAGCCAATCGCGGTGATTCCGTGTTCGCGGAGCGTTGCAACTGTCGCGCCTACACGTTTGATCGTTGGTGAATACACAATCGCTGCGCTGCCGTTGTGTTTGCGCAGAATCTCGAGAAGCTTTTCGTCCTGCGTCCTGGAATCGCAGGCGACCACTTGGTAGTTGAGATTTTTGCGGTGAAAACTGGCGATGAATTTTCCTGGATCTTTCAGTTTGAGCTGATCGATGATGTCGTGACGTACCCGCTGCGTCGCACTGGCTGTAAAGGCAGCGATCGGTTTGCCAGGGAATTCCTTGCGCAGAAGTTTCAGTTGCCGGTAATCCGGGCGAAATTCGTGGCCCCACTCGGAAATACAGTGCGCTTCGTCAATCGCGAAAAAAGAAACCGGCACTTTTGCGAGCCACTCGACGATTTCCTGCTTCGCGAGGCGCTCTGGGGAAAGATACAGCAGGCGAAACTCTCCTCCCTCCGCGGAACGTTCCGTTTCTCGCTGTTCGTTCCACGATTGGCTGCTGTTCAGCAGCGCCGCCGGAATTCCCATCTGCGCGAGTTGCGCGACTTGGTCCTGCATCAGCGCGATCAGCGGCGAAACCACAATCGCGGTTTGCCCTTGCTGCAAAACGGCAGGCAATTGGTAGCACAACGATTTTCCGCCGCCGGTCGGCATCACGACGCAAACGTCGCGCCCGCCGAGAATGTCTCGCACAATCTCTTCCTGCTTCGGGCGAAATACGTCGTAGCCCCAATAGCGCCTCAACGACTCTTTCAGTTCCTGGTCAGAAATCATGGATAGGAAGAGTTTGCGCGATAGGACGTGGCTCTACAAGTACGACGCAAGATGAAGGATTAAATAGCTGTTGGGAATTTCAGTGGAATTTTACGTATTCAAAATTGACGGGCTGCGTATTGATGCCACGTTCTGGCGGAGCGATCCATCCCGCCATTTTTCCGCGCTCGAAAACACCTTTCATGACACTGTGTACGTAAGCGCGGTCGTCCGATGTGGGCAGCCATTCATCCTGTCTCGCAATGAATTCGTCCACGCTGATGGGCTTGCCCTCTGGATTTGTTGGAACGTTCGCCCAGCTCCCAACAGTACGGCGAAATCTTGTGCTCGGCAAAGTCATGCGGTGCGGATAGCCCGCTTCTTCGAGATGGCGATTCCAGCGCGCCAACCCCTTTTCGCAATCGCGCACATAGGCTTCGCGCACGACTTCATTTACCGCATTGCGCATCGGGATTCTCTCTTCGCGGACGCCTCCTTTTCCATCGGGAAGCTCCAGCGTGTAGCTTGACTCTGCTTCGACGTGATCTTCGTATTTGATTTCGTCGGGACGGCCTTTTAAGCCATTCGCAAAATACGATGCGGCATTCGAGGAGGAATCCCCGCCAAACAAATCGAGCGATGAGCTGAACCAGAAATTGAGATATTTTTGCATGGTAGGCAGATCGATTACTCCGGCCTTTCGCAAAGCGATTGGATCATCCGTGCCGAGCTCTTTCATAACTTCGATCGTGCGCCTGATCACGCGGCCGATTCCGGTGTCGCCCACAAACATGTGATGCGCCTCTTCGGTCAGCATGAATTTGCAGGTGCGGGAGAGCGGATCAAAGCTCGATTCCGCAAGTGACTTCAACTGGAATTTTCCGTCGCGATCGGTGAAATAGGTAAACATATAAAAACTGAGCCAGTCGCTGATCGGTTCGTTAAACGTGCTCAAGATGCGCGGCTTGTCCGCGTCGCCGGAGTGACGCTCCAGCAATTCTTCGGCTTCTTCGCGGCCGTCGCGTCCGAAATAGGCGTGAAGCAAATACACCATGGCCCAAAGATGGCGGCCTTCTTCGACATTTACTTGAAACAAATTTCGAAGATCGTAAAGCGACGGCGCCGTATGTCCCAACAAGCGCTGTTGTTCGACGGACGCCGGTTCCGTATCTCCTTGCGTAACGATTAGGCGGCGCAGCGTAGAGCGATGTTCGCCGGGCACTTGCTGCCACACCGGCTGGCCAAAGTGGTCGCCAAATCCGACCCGGCGATCGTCCTCTTGCTGCGCGAGAAAAATTCCCCAACGATAATCGGGCATGCGGACGTAATCGAACGTCGCCCAGCCTTTTGTATCCACGCTGATTGCCGTACGCAGATAAACGCTTGAAGCGTTGAAGTCGCTGGGCCCAAGTCCATGCCACCAATTCAAGAATTCCGGCTGCCAGTGCTCGAGAGCGCGCTGCAGCGTGCGATTTGAGCCGAGGCCAACGTTATTCGGTATGCGGTCCTGATAATTCGATTCCATCACACACGCTCCCGATCGAATTTTGCTTTCGATCCTTTGCCGAAGAGTTTCAGCGCTCCCTGTTCGCCGGTGGCGTTCGGACGAATGAAAATCCAATTTTGCCAGGCGGAGAGCCTGCCAAAAATCTTCGTGTCGGTAGTTTCGGCGCCGGGGAAACGCAGGCTCGCTTCCATTCCCGTGAGCGCATCGGGCGAAAGGCTGGTGCGCTCTTCAATTGCGAGGCGGAGTTCGTCTTCCCAATCGAGATCGTCAGGCGCGACGGTAACGAGACCAAGTTCCATGGCGTCATCTGCGCGGAGTGCCGCACCTGCTTTCGCCCGCAGTTTTGCCAGCTTTTGAAGATCGCCGCGGAATCGTGTTTCAAGCCTGCTGCGTCCGTTCACTGAAGGAAAAATGCCGAAGTTTACGGCGCTGAGCGCGATTTTCGGAGCTTCCTCGCCCGCGCCGCTTGCCGCGTTATTTTTTACGCCGCTTGCCACGGCGACTTCTGCATCGGGCAGGGCGAGCATGTACGAGCGATCGGCGGCTAGAGCCAGCTCCAGCAGTGTTCCGGTAAAGCAGGAACCTTGGTCGATGATTGCAAACATGCTGCGCGACGATACATCGAGACGAGCGAAAGTGCGGCGCAACAATCCTACAGTCTCGCGCACAAGCCAATCTTCGCGTGAATTCGCTAAAACCGTGTCCACTTGCATGACGGCAGGAATTTCTCCTTCCGTCTTCAGGAGGAAGAGTCCCAGCTCCGGCTCGTTCGCGCGCAACATCAAGATGGCATCGTCCAGTTCGCGGGCCATGGCAAGTGGCCACCACGAATCGCCTGCGGCATGAATGGCGCCGATTGTTTCCGGCTGGGCACCTCGCGGACCGCGAATCGTAATTGTGGCGATTCGCGCGTCACGATCGAACAGCACGTCCACTTGAGAGTAGTGATATCCGCTATCGTCAATTTTTCTGGAAAGCGGGCGAAGCTCAATTCCCTTCACCGCTGCAGGACGCGTAGAGGACGCGACCAATTTCGCCGCGCGTTCTTGAACAGACTTGGCAAAATTTGCGGGAGCTACGATTTCGTCGACGAGTCCCCACGACTTCGCGCGTTCGCCCTTCACGCCGTCGGGATTGGTGCAAAACAAATCGGCGAGGTCGCGGCGCACTTTGCGTTTATCCACCACGCGCGTTAGCCCGCCGGTACCGGGCAGCACGCCGAGGAGCGGTGTTTCCGGCAAGCTGACCGCGCTGGAGCGGTCGTCGATCAGCAAAATTTCGTCACATGCCAGCGCCAGTTCGTAGCCGCCTCCTGCCGTGGTTCCATTCAGAGCCGCAAGGAATTTCAATCCGTCGTGGCGGCTCGAGTCTTCCATACCGTTGCGCGTTTCATTTGTGAATTTGCAGAAATTCACCTTCCACGCGTGAGAGGAGCTGGCCAGCATGTAAATATTCGCGCCGGCGCAAAACATCCTGTCTTTGGCGCTGGTGATTATGACGCATGCGACCTCGGGATGCTCGAAGCGGAGTCGTTGCAGGGCGTTGTGAAGTTCGATGTCCACACCGAGATCGTAGGAATTGAGTTTCAGTTTGTAACCCGGCCGAAGACCGCCGTCTTCGTCGACATTCATGGCGAGTGTAGCGAAGCGGCCTTCGACTTTGAGATTCCAGTGGCGGAATTCGCGCTGCTCGGTGCTGAAGAGAACGAGTTCCTTGGTTTCAATCTTTTGCATCGTTAACAACCTCGGGCGCGCTCTGCACACGGATGTGTGGAGCATGCCGCCAAAGCCAAGTATAGAACTGTGGCGAGAACATGAGAGGAACTATAGTTCCTCTTTTAGGGCGAACGCGGCGGACCCTAGATGAAAGTTATTGCAAGGCCGTGAGGCTGAGATCCTTCGCGCCTCGATCAGAATCGGGGCGCCCAGGATGACAACCTAGAGAAAATGCACATGTGGACGAATGAAAATGATCTGTAAACGAAAAATCGGCGTCGCCTGGCTAAGTCCAATGGACTCAATAAAAGAGGAACTATAGTTCCTCTTTTTAGGTCAGGTTTGCAACAACAAACCCTGAACCCTTAGGGCGAAGGCTGGGCGAGGCGTTGGAGAGCCTGGAGACTTTCTTTTACGGATTGCCCGCTGGTTTCGAGCACTGCATCTGCTTGGCGATAAAGGGCTTCCCTGCTCCAAAGAATGCGGCGAAGATCGCGCATGGCTTGACGATTGTGTGCCATGGGGCGGCGGTCGCCTTGGGCGAGCACGCGAGCCATGTGCTCCTCCGCCTTCGCGCGGAGCCAGATGGTAAAGCACCCGCTGAGGACGCGATTATACGTACCGGGATCGGAGACGATGCTGCCGCCGGCGGCAAGCACGAACCGGGGATGTTTGGCGAAAACGGCTTCGAGAGCTTCGCGCTCCATGCGGCGGAAGCCGCTGGCACCGTAAAGATCGAAGATGATCGTTAGAGTGAGGCCGGAGCCGCGCTCAATTTGTTTGTCGAGTTCGATGAACGGAAAGCCTAGCCTGTGCGCGAGCAGTGAGCCAAGCGTGGATTTTCCGGCACCGCGCAGACCAATCAAAGCGATGCGCGAATGCCGCGACGCGGAATCGACCCCGCCGAATTTTTCAAGAAGAAGCTTGTGGGCATCGCGCAGCTGGCCGGGCGGAAGTTTCTTCAAGAATGCGGTGGATTGCTCGAACGGAGGAGCAGCGGGCTGGCCGTCCGCCGCCAGAGTCTCAATGGAGACGTCAAGCACATGGGCAACCTGATGCAGCCGGCCAATTGAGATGTTGCCGCGACCGAGCTCGACCTTTGCCAAAAAACGCGCGGACAGCGCGGATTCTTTGGCGAGCTGCCGAAGAGACATTCCACGGCGTGCACGAACAGCACGGAGCTTTTCGCCGAGTTGTTGCAAATAAGAGTTCACAGATGAGGAATGAGAAGCCGCAGCAGAATGACACTTTCGAGAAAGCGACTTCGAAACTTTGTTTGTTTTTTTGGATGAGGAACGGCGTGGCATTCCCTAGGAAGAGTATAGCGTTAACGCAGGAAAGTCTGGAAGGAAAAAATCATCTGCCCGCTCGCCCGGCACCGTAGGCCTCCTATCCAGTTCTTGTTCATCGGCTCGCGTGTCTGCTCCACGCTTCCTTCAGACCCCGCCTCACGGCGACGCCCTTGCGCTCGCTATCACTTCACCCTCATCAGGTTGTGAAGAGGACTTTCACCTCCAAGCTATCGAACCCTGCTCGGCGTACCAGAACAAAGGGCTGCCGCTTTCGCGCCAGCCCCGGTGATCGCGCTACGCGGAGCGTGAGCTCCGATTAGTTTAGAACGTAAAGCGGACGCCGAACTCGCCCACGAAGGCGCGAGGAAGCACCGCAGAGCTTGTGCTCGGATTGATGAAGCCCGCCGGCTGCAAGAAGCTGCCGGAGCCGGTCGAGTTCACGAAGTTATTACCGTAGTTCGCACGATTGGTCAGATTGAAGCCTTGAAACATCAACTGCAGATTGTAGCGCTCCGCAAGATGGATGCTCTTACTAACTCGCGCGTCCAACTGGAAGAAATTGTCACCGCGCAAAGTATCGTAACCGGCCTGATGACATGAACCATCGGTCAGACAAGCATTGACCGTACTTTTGTTTGAATGAGCATAGGTAGCGTAATCAGTCGGGTCATCAGTCGGCACAATGGCGGGTCGAGCATAGCCGCTACCGACGCCAAGTGGATCGTAGCTAGAGGTTAGATCGAATGGACGAGCCGTTCCGAACTGCAGAATAGGAGCGACCTGAAAACCCCATGGTAGAGAAACCACTCCGCTGAGAGCGATGTGATGGCGCTCATCATTCGGCGTGTTCCCAAAGTCACGCGGATCCCAGATGTTGCGAGGATCGTGTGGGTAGTTTCGGAACCCAGAACTATCGATCGCCCAGCCCACTGCGCGCGAGAGTGTGTAGTTAGCGTTGAGACTGAAGTGCTTGGTCATGCGCTGCCGATAGCTGAGGTTCATGCCATCGTAACGTGAACGAGCGATGGATTCCTCAACACTGATTCTACCGAGCACTGGTACGCCAGCGTCCGAAAATGCTTGTGACAAAGGACGCACGCCGTTGAGATCGGTTGGGTTGATGTTGACGGTCTTGTTCTGGTGCAAGCCCAATGTGTGAACATACTCTGCCTCAAACACCGAATTGTTCGTAAGGGCCCATTGATAACCAACGTTGAATTCTTCGGATACCGGGTTGCGATAGTCCGGATGCATCAAACGGCCTGTAGAACCGGGATTGAGCTCTGAGGATGGTGGCGGAATTGTGGGCATCGGATCGACACCATAGCGCCAATCGCTTAGTAGAATGCCCGTGCCGGGCACTTCGTCGCCCGAGGCGATCGAGAATACGCCTTGGTAGATTGTGGGATTGGCCTGTTGAATCATGAATAGAGGAATGTTCTCGTACACATTTCCATAGTACAAGCCATATCCACCACGCACCACATGCTTGCCACTTCCAGTAAGGTCGTAGGCAAAGCCGATGCGAGGACTGAAGTCTTTGTTGTCATCGTGCGGAAGAGAAGAAGAGAACGGACTTCCAATAGCCTGCAGTTCTTGAAATGTCCGGCTATTCTTGATAGCGCTCGCACCGATCAGGTTATAGTCCTTATCCCAGCGCACACCCAGATTTAACGTGAATCTGCGGGTAATTTTCCAATCGTCCTGCAGATACAAACCTAGCTGCTTGCCACTAAGAATAAAGTATGGATCTCCAACGCTAATCGACATGCTGGTTACGGCTCCGGGGCTCGCAAAGCTGTTGGGATACTGTCCGCCAGTGTTCGCGATAATGTCACTAGGATCGCCTCCGAAATCGATTTCCAGCGTAGAGTTTGACTTGAAGAACCCTCCAAATTTGGGATTGTAAATATAATCCACACCAAATTTCAGATTGTGATTGCGAATCGTCTTGGTCAGGTCATCGCGGAACTGGAACTTGCGCTGATAGGACTCTTGCGGAACGTTGGTGTTGGTGCCAAACCATTCGCCCCCAGCGAATGTCGTGTAGGGCGCATTGATGTTGCTGTCGATAATATTGTTCCAGAATTGATAGCCAAACGTAAAGCTGTTCACGAGTGTAGGTGTGAACACAGAATTCAAGGTGAAGTTAGCTAGCTGCAAATGATTTTTTGTGAAATTGCCACCAGTGAGGTCACCGAGCCCATCCGACTGATCGTTTTGTCCTTCGTTTGACTGCGAAGTGTAGCTGATGTAAGCAGTCTGGCGATCGTTGAACCGATAATCGATGCGTCCGTTATACCTCCATTCGTAGAATGGCGTGGGAATCGTAGATGCCGGCTCCGCTCCAAGGGCAGTCACTAGTGACAGCTGGTCAAAGGCAAACGGCGTTTCCGCAAGGCTCGTGCTCTCCCGTTGTCTTTCCAACGCGAAGAATCCGAATAATTTGTCTTTGACGATAGGAGCTCCAAAAGATCCGCCAAAAAATTGGCGACTGTAAGGTCCCTTTTCTCCTTCAAAGACGTTCTTGGCATTGAGTGCCTGATCACGGAAAAAGCCGAACAGCGAACCGTGATAATCGTTCGTTCCGGACTTGGTAATCATGTTGATCGCTGCGCCTTCCGACCGGCCGTTGGCGGCTGAAAAACGCTGCGTGCTGATCACGAATTCGGCGACAGCCTCGAGTGGCAGCTGCATAACCGTTCCGCCAACGGTGCTGTCTTTGTTGTCGACGCCGTTCACGGTGACATTTACGTTGCGTCCGCCTTGTCCGTTGATTGAGATAACCGCGTATCGGTTCTTAGTGGGATCGTAGGAGTCAGTCGCACGAACGCCGGGTGCAAGGGTAGCCAGCGTCGCGACATCTCGTCCTAGCAGAGGAAGTTCTTGAACATCTTTAGGCGTGATATTTACTCCCACATCAGTCTTGTCTATATCGGCGATGGGAGCAGTACTGGTAACTTCGATTATCTCGGTCGAAGCACCGACTTTGAGTTCAGCGTTGATCGTTAGCGTTTGGCCGACGAGCAATTCCCCAGTCTGCTCGAAACTGGAAAACCCTGCCTTCGCGATCTTGACCGTGTAGACTCCCGCGGAGAGTAACTCGAAGCGATAGTATCCGGAATCGCTGGAAGCGGTGCTTCGAACTGAGCCGGTCGCCTTATTCGTGGCCTCAACGACTGCACCGCCTACGGCTGCTTGCGATTTATCCAGGACTGTTCCTTGGATGGTGCCGCTGGCGGTGGCTTGACCGAACGCTGCGGAGTTACCGGTCAGAAGAGCCAACGCTGCAATCAATGCAAACAAAGTGATTCTTCTCATTCATCCTACCTTTCGTGAAGAGAGTGGCCTTTCGTGGAACGAATGGCCTTCGTGAAAAGAACGTTCGAAATGGACGGACGCAGTGAGAGGACACACCTCTACCCAGAGGCTAGAAACGTAGATTCAAGCCTGGATGGTTAGTCCCGAAACGTTGTTCGTCCTGCTAGATGGAAAGGCACCCAAAAAGTCGATTTCGCGTTCAACCTGTTCTTCTGCAAAGGAAACTCAACGGAATTTCCTCGCCCCCTGCAAACAGACCTGGCACTTTCCTACTGAATACTCAAACTTGCAATCTCTTCGCCACTCTCAATTTTCTCTAAGGCCATATTTTTAAATAACTTAGATGTAAGGGAGAAATGGATTATCTCCGATTTTTCTTTGAAAAATGACAAATTGGATGCTTCATATACATACTTTCATATATTCGTGGCAAGTCTGGGTAGATCTGAGTTGGAATCGGGTTGAGGGTAGCGATGGCTGGTGTGTGCCGAACCATCGTGGCAAGCGGTCAACTCTGAAGAAGAGCTCCGAAGCGAGTCATCTTGCCGGAGGTGCAGGAGGGTTTGTGCGATGTTCTTGACATGGCGGCGCTTACGCGATATGAAGGCGCCGACCAGGGCTTTTTTTCTGAAGACCTGACGCATTTGTCCGCTCATGCGGGCAAGCGTCACAGGGGGGTACTCAGGGAGCAACTGGCACGGATTACGCAAGAGAGTTTTCGGTTTCAAGTCAGGGTTTGTGAGTACGAACCCTGAAACCCGGTTCGCTCTGGAGTTCCGCCTCAAGGCTCAGCTTTGCCTCGGCGGCGCGCTATTCAGGAGGAAGCATGGCAAGCCGCACGACTGCAATTGCATTAGACGGAACGAGCGAGCACGGTCTGTGGCGAGTCATTCTCGCCTCTTCCGTGGGCACGATGATCGAGTGGTACGACTTTTATATTTTTGGAAGCCTTGCGGCAGTCCTTTCACTGAAGTTTTATCCTCCCGGAAACGACACCTTCGCTTACATCGCGTACCTGGCAACATTTGCCGTCGGATTTCTGGTGCGACCGTTTGGCGCGCTTTTCTTCGGACGAATCGGCGATCTTGTCGGGCGCAAGTACGCGTTCCTGGTGACACTGTCCATCATGGGCGGTGCGACGGCTTTGATCGGACTCCTTCCCACGTATCAAACGGCGAAGTGGTTCGCGCCAATCACGTTGATTGTGATTCGAGTTCTGCAGGGATTGGCGCTTGGCGGCGAATACGGCGGGGCAGCGGTCTATGTTGCGGAGCACGTTCCTGACAAAAAGCGGGGTTACTACACCAGCTTCATCCAGATCACTGCAACATTTGGTTTGTTCGTGTCGCTGATTGCGATTCTGTTGACGCAGCAAAGCATGAGCAAGGAAAGCTTCAACGCGTGGGGCTGGCGCGTGCCGTTTCTGGCTTCCATTCTCCTTGTAACAATCTCACTCTATGTTCGCTTGAAGATGAAGGAATCACCAATCTTCACGCAAATCAAGAGCGCGGGGATGGCTTCCGCGCAACCGCTGAAAGATGCGTTTACGAAGTGGGACAACTTGAAGCGGGTCTTGATTTCGCTCTTCGGAGCGACGGCGGGACAAGGCGTGGTGTGGTACACCGGACAGTTCTACGCGTTGTTCTATCTGCAAACGATTTTAAAGGTCAACGTTAAGCAGGCGAACATTATCGTGGCGATCGCACTAGTTTGCGCGATGCCGTTTTTTACGGTATTCGGCGCGCTCTCCGACAAGATCGGACGCAAGTGGTTGATGATGGCGGCATGCCTGATCGCTGTTGTGACGTACATTCCGATCTACCATGCCATGCATGACGCCGCTGGAAACAACGTTGAGACCGTAGCTCCTGCGAAAGACAAGGCCACGGGGGCAACGAAACTGACGGCAATGACGACTGATCCGAAAACCGGGGCACTGGTTCCGGCAAAGGAAGCGCCGTCACCGAATGTGCCCAAGCTGGTGCTGCTCGTTTTCATTCAGGTGATTTACGTGTGCATGATTTATGGGCCGATCGCAGCGTATCTTGTGGAAGCGTTCCCGGCGAAGATTCGGTACACATCGCTATCGCTTCCATATCACATCGGAAACGGCGTGTTTGGCGGGCTACTGCCGCTGATTGGATTATGGAGCTGCGCCGCTACGGGTAACATTTATGCCGGATTGTATTACCCGATGAGTGTGGCCGCTTTGACGTTCGTCGTAGGCAGCCTGCTGTTGAAGGAAACGCACGGAACGCGCATCTGGGACGAGGTCGGAGGCGCGAAGCCCGGAGCGCCCGCACTGCACAATGCGACCGATTGACTCGCTCCACACTCCAGTAGCATCATTTTTTGTCGAACCATTTTAGGCGGACTGACGGCTGCGAGGGCGCAGTCCGGACTCGTGACACAACTTAACGCGATCCCTCGTGCACTCTGGCTAATCGTTTCCAGGAAAGGAATTTTCCGCCGTGGCTAAATCTCGTCCGAAAGAAATCAGGAAGTCCAACGCAAAACCGCAAACGAAGAGCGCGGCCGCGGTCAAGCCCGCAATGGAACCAAAATCGAATGAGGCGCAGATTGCGGTTCATTGGAAAGAAGAGGAACTGTTTCGTCCGCCCGCGAGCTTCATTGCGCAAGCGAATCTTGTCGATCCGGCTTTTGTCGAGTCGTTTCGTGAAGAGAGATTTCCGGAATGCTACCGGCAGTACGCGGATCTTCTGGACTGGGACAGCTACTGGCACACCACGTTGGATACGGAGCATCCTCCCTTTTGGAAGTGGTTCGTCGGCGGGAAGTTGAACGTCTGCTACAACTGCGTGGATCGGCATCTGGCCACGCACAAAAACAAGGCGGCGTTTATTTTTGTTCCTGAACCAGAGCAGGAAGCGCCGCGAGTTTTGACGTATCGAGAGCTTTATGTTCGCGTGAACGAAACTGCGGCGATGTTGCGCGACTTTGCGGGACTGAAAGCCGGTGATCGCGTAACGATCCACATGCCGATGATTCCTGAATTACCGATCACGATGCTGGCATGCGCGCGGCTTGGCGTTGTTCACTCGGTGGTGTTTGGCGGATTCAGCGGCGAAGCCTGCGGACTGCGAGCGGCAGACTCCGGGAGCCGCGTTTTGATTTATGCCGATGGATATTGGCGCAACGGAAAATGGGTCGATCATAAGGGCAATGCGGATATTGCCATCGAAACAGCGAAAAAAGAGGGCCAGGAAATTGACAAGGTGCTCGTCTGGCGGCGGAATCCCGGAAGGACGTCGTCGGAAGCAGCGATAGTCATGGGCCGGGATTTCATCGTCGAAGAAGTTTTAAAAGATTACGCCGGAAAAATCGTTGAACCTGTTTCGCTCGACGCTGAAGCGCCGCTCTTCCTGATGTACACCAGCGGCACGACCGGAAAACCCAAAGGATGCCAGCATCGCACCGGCGGATATCTGGCATACGTCGCGGGGACGTCGAAGTATTACCAGGACATTCATCCCGGTGACGTTTACTGGTGCATGGCGGACATTGGCTGGATTACTGGTCACTCGTACATCGTTTATGGACCGCTCGCGCTCGCCGCTACGAGCGTTCTCTACGAAGGAGTGCCGCAATTCCCGGACGCGGGCCGTCCGTGGCGCATCGCCGAACGACTAGATGTGAATATTTTCCACACTTCGCCGACGGCGATTCGCATGTTGCGTAAAGCCGGGCCCGACGAACCCGCCAAGTACAACTACAAATTCAAGCACATGACGACGGTGGGCGAACCAATCGAGCCAGAAGTCTGGCGATGGTATTTCGACGTGGTTGGGAAAGGCAACGCGGCCATTGTGGACACGTGGTGGCAAACGGAAACAGGCGGCTTTTTGTGCACGACAAAGCCGGCACTCGATCCGATGAAGCCCGGGAGCGCAGGGCCCGCGGCGCTCGGAATCTATCCTGTGATTTGGGATGAAAACGGCAAAGAGGTGAAGCCCGGGCAGAATGCCGCCGGCAACATTTGTATACGGAACCCGTGGCCGGGAATCATGCAGACCATTTGGGGCGAACCCGAACGCTTCACGAAGCAATACTATTCGAAGTATTGCAAGGATCCGAATAGCACTGACTGGCGCGATTGGCCGTACTTCGCAGGCGATGGCGCGATGATTTCTGCGGATGGCTACTACCGCATTCTTGGCCGCGTAGACGACGTGATCAACGTCGCCGGACATCGTCTCGGCACAAAAGAGATCGAATCCGCCTGCCTTACGGTGCCGGAAATCGCCGAAGCAGCGGTTGTGCCCGTGGTTGACGAAATCAAAGGGCGGGTGCCGGAAGTTTATATTTCGATCAAGCCGGGACTACATCCGAATAAGCAGGTGATCGACAAGGTCATGCACACCATCGAAACGATGATCGGAAAGATCGCGCGTCCGAAGAGAATCCATGTGGTGCCGGACATGCCGAAAACGCGGTCGGGGAAGATCATGCGTCGCGTGCTTGCCGCGATTTCCAATCGCATGCATACCGGCGACATCACGACGCTCGCGAATCCGGATATCGTTGAGCAAATTCGCGAACTCGTTCAGGGGCGTGAGGCGACACCGCTTAGCGAGGGCCCTGCGGACATCAAACTTTTTGGCGAAGAACAGTAGAGTTGTTTGAAGCTACCCGGCAATCGCTTCAGCCGTGGGACGCACGGTTCGCCAACAACGGTCACGACTTGAACGGATTAACCACCCACACGCCGCCAAATACTTGTCCGTCATTAAGATCTTCAGTGTAGAGAATTTCTGCGCCAGAACTGTGCGCTGCATTGATTATCAGGCCGTCCCAAAAAGAAATCTGATATTGCTGCTCAATTTCGAGTGCACGCAATACCGACTCGCCGTTGTTCACGAAGACTTCCCACTCTTGAAGCTCGGTGACGATCTTACGGATTTCCTTTGAGTCCGTGGACGAACCACTTCGCGCCGAAGACATACCGCAAGTTCCTGCAGCACTTGCGTGCTGATGACAGGAGCGCCCGAATCCGAATGTTGCGCACCAACTCGAGCGCAACTCGGTGTTTCGCGCCTGCAGAACGATCGTAGGCATAAACCAGAAGATTCGTGTCTTCCAACAACTTATCGCTCACAGAGCTCGACGCGAGACCTAGGAGGAGTGAACCGGAGATCATAGCCCTTGCGCATTCTGGCAATCGCCCGCTTCTTTGCTTCGTCGTAGCCACTCCGGTTTTTCACGATTTCCTGAAGGTGCACAGCCAGGAGCGCGCTGATCGATGTGTCTTCCTCAGCCGCAAGAATTCGAATTTCCCGGATAAGATCCCGGTCCAGTTTCAACGTATGTTGGCTTTCTGTTTTGTCGGCGTGTCTTTGGTTTTCATGGAACGCCCCCATGGAACGATATGCAGCACATATTTACGTGCAGCACCCTTCTACGCGCTGCGCAAAAAATACTGCAACGTTCAGTTCCGGGGGAAAATGGTTTCCTCAGATGAGAATGGATCCCGAGAGGGTCCGGTCAGAGTTATTTCGCACCGCATTGGGCTTGCACGGCTTGGAGTACGTCGGCGTCGAATTGGGCGGTGCTCCATCCACGTGAAGAGCAGACCTGGATTGCGGTCAAGCCGAGAGCCCCGCGGAAATCCGCTCCGTCGAGTTGTGCGCCGTCCATCGGAGCATCTCGCAACACTGCTCCCGGGAAAATGGCGCCGCGCAATCCCGTATTCCGCAAGTCCGCGCCGAGCAAAATAGTGCCTTTGAACTGCGCTCCGGCAAATTGGGCGCCAGTCAACTTCGCTCCGGAAAAATCCGTCAACTCAAGATTCGCCAACGAAAACTCGGCTTCTTGCATTTGCGTGTCGCGCATGTCGCTGCGCGTCAAATCCGCACGCAGCCAATTGGTGTGACACAAATATGCACCGTAGAGCGAGGCGCCAGCAAGTTTTGCTCCCGCGAAACTTGCGTTCTCGAATATCGAGTAAGTCATATCGCTGCCGCGGAGGTCCGCGCCAGTGAGGTTCGCGTCCTTACCATCCGCGGAGATGAATAAAGCATGGTCGGCCCGGGCGTGATCAAGCACGGCATCACGAAGGTGGGCCTCTCGAAGGTTGGCGTTGCGCAAATCCGCCTCGGTCAGATATGCGCCTACAAGATCAGCGCGCCATAGCCGCGCTCCGCCGAGCACTGCGCGATACGCTCTCGCATAGCGCAGGCTATTTTCATTCAACCTGGCGCCGGCACCGTCTCCGGGTGCGTCGTTTGCACTTGCCAGGCGCGCCCGTGGCGGAACGAGAGTCGCTTCAATCAAATCCGCATAAGGACGATAACCCACCAGCCGGAATGCTTCAGCCGCCCAGCGTCTGGGACTTGCGCTGAAATATCTGCGCGAGGCGTCTGAATCCGCCGGGACACCCAGAATCACGCCGCACGAAAGCAGGAGCAAAATCAATCCGGCCGCAATGGGCGCACGCAAGGTCAGAAATGCCATGCGGGCAACGCTTCGCGAACTTGGACGCCGCATTTCACCGCTGCGAATCACGCGGCTCACCACCGAAGGCAGCCCCGTCGCCACGCTGACGCTGAGCACAAAAAACAGAACGTGGAGCGAAGTACCGCGCATATCCTGGCGAACGAGATAACGGACCCATAACAACACAGTCGTGGCAGGCACAGCCCAATACGCGAGCGACGTAGCGATTACGTTTTCCATCCAGGACACGGGAGTCTTCGTTTCGCGGAGCCAACGGAAGTGGCGCCGCACGAGACCCATCAAATACCACGGCCCGCCGTGCTCCACGGTTTGGCCATCCGGAAAAACCGCCGGCAATGCCGCCATACTGCTCCAAACGCGGAGAAGTAAAAATTGGAACCGCACAAACAGTACAAGCAACAGAATCGGTGCGATCAAATAGAAACCATTGATGGGAAGGATATTCCCCAGGCGCGAGATTGCAATGGTCTGGCCGTCCAGAATCAAGCGCGGGTCGTTGGTGGTGGCGACGCAAAGGACGCACAATGCGCAAACCGTGAGCATTAGAAAATAAAACCACCGGGCACTGCGAGTCGCTTCCCAAACTGCTTTCGATCCGTCAATCGAGGAAATCGTTTCGGGCAGCATGGCATCGTACAAATTTGCGCCGCCAAGCCGGCCCAACCACAGGCCTTCGGCGCCATATAATGTTGCGCCCATGAGGTTCGCGCCGCGCAATTCCGTTCCCAGGAGATTTGCGTTGCACAAATCCGCCTGCACCAGCGAAGCGTGGCGTAGATTCGCCATCGAAAGATCGGCTCCGCGCAGATTGGCGCGTTGCAGAAACGCGCCCTGCAGATTCACGCCCGTAAGATCGGCGTTCTCAAGATTTACGCCGCACAAATCCGCTTTTGTTCCGCCTTCGCCACCGGTCTCGACCCAGATTCTGTGTTGGTCAAGGATCGAAGCGAGCTCCAGCAACCAGCCACCTTGCGAGCGCTTGGCAGTTTCTGAGGTGTCGCTGTTTTCGTGGGCATCGACTTCGGCGTGTTCGATGGCTGCAAGTTCAGTTTCCACACTTTTGGTTTGGACAGGGTCGGCTTGTGCGCTCTCGACCTCAACGGTGTCAACTTCGCACGGGGACGCAGTCTCGAGCGCAGTCTGTTTGTCCGACGGCGGTTCCGTTTTTACGAGTTCCGCGATCGCGCTCTCCATTTCCGCAATTCTTTTGAGCGCATATAACTCTTGCGGCGTAGCCATTCTTTCTGTTTGCGGTTCTTCAGAGGTCTTTGGCAGTAACATTTTTCTTGGCAAATTGCGACCGCGAAGCGGTCAACCTTTCTTGCGCTGCACCATTACGTAAGCCGATTGTCCGGCAGGCTTTACCCTATCGAGAGTGTTCCGATTGTGCAGACGGGCACGCTTCGCTCTGCAGCGGTCATAATCGCCGACTGATTGAAAAATGTCTCCTGCTCTGAAGGACAGGAGGCGCAAATGCATCATTGCCGTTCGTCTCACCAACTGTCGCAGTGTTTCTGACGACATACTTTCGGTCCGTCGGCAGCGCCTCGATCCGTAAATCGCTGAGGGGACGCGTTTTAGAACGCATACCGAAATCTGTATCTCATCCTAGGACTTTCGTTTGCTGTTCTGGTAGGTCGCAAATATAGGCCCGAAACGGCTGAGCCCAAACCGTCCGCAAGGTCAGTTGCCGGGGAACGACCACGGCCAAGTACTCGGTATTTTCACGGCACCCGGCGACGTTCAGATGGATAACAAGCAGGCGAACGGCAATCTGGAAATCGACGCCTCGATCGCCATGATTTCACAAGGCGGCAGCGGGGGTTGGATCAACATCGGCAATCATATCAATACACTGATATTGATGGATGGCCGCATCGCGAATCAGGCCAAGAGCGGAAATACAACGACGCGCAACATCTTCTTTGACCGGAGATTTGCGCAGAACGGGTTTGCGCCACCCTGGTATCCATCCACGACAGTAACCACGACCGGCACAAACACTGCCCAGATGCTTCCCCCGACGATTCAGCGGACGAAGTGGTTTAACAGGACGACTTACTAACGAGCTTTCCGTGAAGACGGTGCACCCGAGCGGCAGCCTTCCCCTCCAGGCTGCCGCTCTTCTTTGTAATCATCAGAAACGGATCAAGCATGGGCCTAGCGGTGCGTAGTCTGTAAGTGAAGAGCACAAGCTGAAACCCACGCTACGGGAGAAGGCGCCGAGTGCTAGGCGGATGTATCTTGCGAGGAGACGTGGAGCTTGGAATCGAAAAGAAAAATGCCGGGGCGCTTCGCTGAGGGGCCAAGGCACCCCGGCTTTATCCTGCCCGCCTCCGCAGTGAGCGAGCAAGAAAACCGTAAAACTCGTAGAGAAACCGAATTACTTTTCTTCGTCGCCGCGCAAAAATTCGTAGCGTTCGATGGCGGCAACCACTCCGACGGACGTTTCGTCACGGGACTCCGTGCGCTGAACGCGGCCGAGGCAGCGAACGCGGACCGGCCCGGCGAGAGTGATCTCGTTGGGAAGCGTTAGAAGGATCTCAACAGGCGAACCTTCCTTCACATCTTTTCCGAGGTAGAAGTAAACCCCACGCGAGCTGACGTCGCGGGATTCTGTGCTGGTTTCCCCAACAGCTGCTCCGGTGGTCCAACGGACCGTGAGAGGGAGCCGCATGGTAAAGCGTTGGGTAGTGCGGCGTTCTGAGCCCGACAAGGGAGAACCTCCTCGAATGAAGGATGAGTGTAGCGGGAGCGGGTCTACGGGACAATAGGCCAACAGGTACAAAATCTGTTCGCTAGCGGACGGTACGAAGGTACTAGGAGAGCGCTAAGCGGGACGGCGAATTCAGTGTGTTGGCGTCATGAGCAGGTCATTGTCAGCAGATCGCGTGCTATCGAGGAACAATTTGGAGCAGTCAAAGGCTGGAGCGAGGACGCCTGCTTTATGATGAAAGTTCTGGCGGAATATGGAGTGAGGAAACAGTTTGAAATGGGAAGTCCGGCTGAGCCAATGGTGACGACAGATGCGAGCGAATCAGGCGGAAGTTCGCGTTTCCACGTTTGGGTTTTGGCGGCGCTGCTGGGCCTGGCGACGCTGGGAGTATATGCATCCACGGTACGCAATGGGTTTGTGGACTTCGATGACCGGGATTACGTCACGTTAAATGAGCACGTGAAGGCCGGACTTAGCTGGCAAAACATCAAGTGGGCATTTCGAAGCATTGAAGCCGCCAACTGGCATCCCCTGACGTGGATCTCGCACATGGCGGACTGCCAGGTTTTTGGCTTGAATCCTGCCGGGCACCATGCGGTGAGTGCGGCGCTGCATGCGATGAATGCCGTGTTGCTGTTTCTGCTGCTCGAAAAAGCAACCGGTTTTCGCTCGAGAAGTCTTTGCGTGGCGGCACTGTTCGCTCTGCATCCGCTGAACGTCGAGACGGTGGCGTGGATTTCCGAACGAAAAAGTCTGCTGAGCGTGCTGTTTTCGCTGCTGGCTGTGGGCTGCTACGGATGGTATGCGCGCACGGCCGATTCAGAACGCGGACAAAAGTGGCGACGATACCTTGCTGTCGTGGCCTGCTTCGCGCTGGCGCTACTCTCAAAGCCGATGGCTGTGACTTTGCCTGCCGTTTTCTTATTGCTCGATTATTGGCCACTCGAACGACTGCCGGTCCTTGATTCTGCTGGAAATACAAACGAGTTTTGGAAGAGTCTGCGTGTACTTGTAGTGGAAAAGATGCCGTTGCTCGTGATGAGCATTCTGAGTTCCTGGGTCACTGTTGTGGCCCAGAAGCGTGGGAACGCCATGAGTGGCGTCGCAGTGTTGACAATTCAGCAGCGGCTGGGAAACGCGCTGGTTTCTTACGTGAAATATATCGGCAAGATGTTCTGGCCAAGTGGACTTGCCTACTATTATCCGCATCCGGGGAACCGGCTTGCGGCGTGGCAGATTTTTGCTGCGGGTCTATTGTTGCTTGCCATCACGGCTGTGGTTTGGCACTTGCGAGAGCGGCGCCATCTCGTCTTCGGTTGGGTTCTGTTCATCATTACGTTGCTTCCGGTCATCGGACTCGTTCAAGTGGGATTGCAAGCGATGGCGGACCGCTATGCATACATTCCGTTGATCGGGTTGTTCGTTGTCACGGTATGGGAGTTGGGTAGGGCGGCGGACCGCTTACGCATGTCCACGGCGGCGCTGGGAATCACTGCAACCGGTTTGGGCGCGCTTCTTGCCGTGGTCACGATGGTCAATGTCGGATATTGGCACGACAGCATCACGCTGGGCACGCACGCGCGAGAGGTTATCCCGTTTGCGAACACCCGCATCGAAACGAATCTTGGAGCTGCGTTACTAGATCGCGGAAGGTCCGCCGAAGCAATCAAGCATTTTCGGATTGCGGAGTCTCTGGCTCCGGATATGTTCGTTCCGCATTTCAACATTGGATATTCGCTGGCGCAGACAGGAGACAATGCCGGCGCGCTACCGGAATTGAAAGCGGCTGTCCGTTCGGGGAGAACGGTCGAGGAAAAGGCTCGCGCACTGAACAGCCTGGCGGTTGCGTACCTGGACGTTGGCGAGAATGAAGAAGCTGCGCAGACGTTTTCCGAGCTGCTGGCAATTCGATCGAATTCTCTTCCGGGACATGCGGGCCGCGGCCAAGCATTTTTCAACATGGGGCGTTACGATGAGGCAAGCGAAGACTTTGTCGCAGCCGCGCGGTCGCGACCGGCACCCGAGCTATTGCTGATGGCGGGCAAATCACTGGAAGCGGCGGGAAAATTTCCTGAGGCCGTGGAGGCCTATCGAGACGCTCTAAATGGAAATGCCGCACTGGCCGAAGCGAGGGAACGGTTGAATTTCCTTGAGGAGCGGCATGCACCGCCGATTGCAGTTCGCAAAAGATAGAAAGCGGAGGGCACTTTCGGTGAAACGAGAGATGGAATCAGCGTCACGCAAGCGGGCAGATGACCATCGGTCCTTTCTCTCACCAGGCCAGATCCATTGGTTGTATATTTTGGTGCGGAGTCCGGGGAGTTGCACATGAAAACGTTCGCCTGTGTCGTCTTGCTCTTGGCGTCTGGTGCTTTGGCTCAAGACAACGATCTGCTACACCATTGGGACTACGATAAGGGCGCGCCTCTAAACATCAAGCAAGCTGGGATCCGGGAGCGAGACGGAGCGACGATTTATGACCTCACTTTCTCAAGTCCTGTCGGCGATCGAGGCGAAGCAGTTGGGCCCAACGGCGGCGTTGTTACCGCCTACCTCGTAGTTCCCGCTGGAAAGGGACCGTTTCCGGCGGTGATCTATGGGCACTGGTGCATGCCCGGATCAGAAAAGAAGAACCGCACCGAGTTTCTCGAGGAGGCGATTGTCCTGGCGCGTTCCGGAGTACTCTCGTTGCTGCCCGATCATGTGATCGTGCATCCGGGCTTCGTGGAGGACAACACACCGATGAACGAAAAGCAGATCGCGGTGGAGCTACAGCAGGACGTGAACCTCCGTCGCGGCGCTGACCTTCTTCTCGCGCGCAAGGACGTCGATCCAAAGCACATAGCCTACGTCGGCCACAGCTGTGACGCGACGGCAGGCGGTTTCCTGAGTGGCATCGACAAGCGTTTCAAAGCTTTTGTGATCATGGCAGGCGACCTTTCCTACGAAGTTGACAAGACAACGAAAGAGTTTCAGGAATATCGGCAGAAAGTCGGACCAGAAAAATTGGATGCATTCATGAGCAAATTCGCCTGGATGGATGCGGGGAAATATGTCAATCACGCGGCGCCCGCGACGATGTTTTTGCAGTACGCAACGGACGAGCCGTTTTTGAGCGGCGAGACGGCAAAACGCTACTTCGAAATCGTCAGCGAGCCCAAGAAATTCAAGATCTATGAAGCGCCGCACGCACTCAACGCCGAAGCCACGCGCGACCGCATTGCTTTTCTTGCGGAGCAGCTTTCCTTTAAGCGCCCGGAGGCTGCCGCCATAGCGGTGATACCGGCTTTAGTGCAGCCCCCGTGGCCAAAGGCCTCACAATAGGCATCGTGAAGGAACCGACCTGAAGGTCGGCCACTACAAAAGCAAGAAAATCACGCTCTGCGTGGGAGACGGATTTAGGTGTGGTCGATCAGGCGGTGATGGATGGCGTAGAGGGCGAGTTCGAGGCGGTCGGAAACACCTAGCTTGTCGAATATATTGTGCAGGTGATTTTTTACGGTTTGCTCGGAGATGAAGAGTTTTTCGCCGATTTCCTTGTTGCGGAATCCCTGAGCGACCAATTGGACGATCTCTTTTTCGCGGTCGGAGAGCAGCGGTTTTTCGCGGCGTGGGCCGGATTCGGATGACTTCGAAAAAGCTTTCATCACCTCCGCAGTCATACGGTTATCGAGCCAAATTTCTCCCGCATAGACGCGTTGAATGCTCTTGACGAGAAGATCGGTGGCGGACTGTTTCAGCACCACACCGCGCGCACCAAGGCGCATAGCGCGGACCACATCGCGGTCGTCTTCAGCGGCGGTGAGAACGATAACTCGCGTGGGCAACTGATCAAAATTTACTTCTTCGAGAACGGCAAGGCCGTCTTTATCAGGCATGCGCAAATCGAGGAGGAGAATATCCGGCTTGAGTTTTGCGAGCAGCTTGATGCACTCAGTGCCGTTTTGGGCTTCGCCGACGATGACCATTTCTTCGTCGCCATCGAGAAGTTTGCGCAAGCCGTCGCGGAAAATCGCGTGATCGTCCGCCATAAGAACCCGAATCTGTTGTTTTGTTTTCGCCATATTTAACTCAGGGTTTGTAAAGCCAGCCCTGAAACCCGTTTTAACACAAGGTTTGTAAGACAAACCCTGAAATCCGTCAGCCTAGCGGAATCTCGATCGTCAGACGATCCCCATGCCCCGGGTTCGACTCCACAGTCAAAGCCCCGTTGACAGTACGCGTGCGCTCCTTGATGGAAATCGGACCAAGCCGCAGACGGTCGAGTTCATCCCCGGTAAACTTTCCGGCGAAACTAAAGCCTTCGCCGTTATCGTCCACTACCAGAAGCAGGCGGCTGTCGTCCTGCGAAAGTTTTACCACGACATGGGATGCCTTCGCATGCTTTTTTATGTTGTTGAGTGCTTCACGGTAAATCTGGAAA